>Ga0105239_10005882_pt1 | contig 14293 bp, 10 predicted proteins | sample KBSC44metaG_FD_92761 | JGI IMG/M metagenome (GOLD analysis project Ga0105239, IMG submission 92761) | Corn rhizosphere microbial communities from Kellogg Biological Station, Michigan, USA - KBS C4-4 metaG | ecosystem: Host-associated > Plants > Roots > Rhizosphere > Soil | place: Michigan, USA... | reverse complement strand
GAGTATCCAAGCTGCTCCTTTGAAATTACTTCCCACGAATATGGTACATGCGGATTCCCAAAAAATAACGTCGCATCATTTATTTCGATTCCTTTGTCAGCATAATATACCATGCTTTTACCTAAAACAAGGCACACTTTATAGAAGTCTTTTCTATTGTGTGTTTGAACAACGCAAGTCTCGCTTTTAATTTCGCTAACCTTAAAACCATTTAGCTTAAGTTCTGCATCCAACTTTGATATATTTGTAATTTTTGGGGGAAGCTTGTTCATTGCATAAAAAATTAAGTTTCAAAGTGGGCATGGACCTATTCTCAGGGACAATTGCAAAAAGATCAAAAGAGCGTTGAAACAGCAAAGTTCTTTATACTTTTACACCTGCCTGTTATACAAATTCCTGTTTTTCTTACCATTTTTTCTGATTAAGCAGGAAAAGTAAAAACGGGTGGGTCACTTGTTCTAATTTTAATCTCAAACAATCGCTCCTTTGTGGCCAGGATAAATAAAATAGAAAGCGTAGCGCAGTTCAATAAGGACCGGGGGCAGAAGACGCTGCACCCTTTGGCAAGCGTTCTTGACCAATCGGTTTCGACGCCTATAAAAGAGGCTCGCTATATTTCAGGGCTGTACCTGATTTTATTAAAAGATGTTAAGTGCGGGGAACTGAAATATGGCCGTAATCAATATGATTATGAGGAAGGAACGCTTGTTTTCATTGCACCCGGCCAGGTATTTGGCTTCGAGGATACGGGTAAAATGATACAGCCGACCGGCTGGGCATTGGCATTTCATCCCGATTTAATTCGGGGTACTCATTTGGGCAGGAAGATTAATCAGTACACCTTTTTTTCGTATGATGTAAACGAAGCACTTCATATTTCAAATGAAGAGAGGCAAATGCTGTTAGATTCTTTTAATAAAATTCAACATGAACTGGCGCACGCTATCGATAAGCACAGCAGAACATTGATCGTAAGTAATATTGAATTGTTTTTGAATTATTGCGTTCGTTTTTACGATCGGCAATTTATCACCAGGGAACAGGTTCATCAGGACATATTAGTAAGATTTGAAAAGTTACTAAATGATTATTTTCAAACAGACAAACCACAAACTATAGGCTTACCGTCGGTAGGGTATTTTGCGGAACAAGTGAAATTATCGCCAAAATATTTTGGGGACCTGGTAAAAAAAGAAACAGGGAAATCTGCCCAGGAATACATACATCTGAAATTAATTCACCTGGCAAAAGAAAGGATCTTTGATACCAGCAAAACATTAAGCGAAGTGGCGTATGAACTTGGATTCAAATATCCTTCCCACTTTACCCGCCTGTTTAAACAACACACAGGCCATTCACCGAATGAATACCGAAACTCATTAAGTTAAATGAACGAGTATTATATTGAAAATTCATTGGCATGGAAAATCTTCAGGATCTATATAGAATAATTGAAAAGGGAACCGGCCTTGACATAGACGGAATATTGCCTGCCGATATTAATAAGGCCATTGGACATTTCAATGTCTTTTCTGTGAAAGAATTGATGCAAAACAGTAAGGAAAAACCGTTTATGCCATATGACCAAAGAACGTATTATAAGATTAGTCTTATTGTGGGGCAGAATAGAGCTGAATATGCGGATAAGGTAATCGATATTGAGAATAAGGCTATGCTATTTGCGAGTCCCAGGGTACCATACAGCTGGTGTCCTAAAGATCTTAATCAAAACGGATATTTTTGTGTCTTTACAAAGGATTTTCTGAATTTCAATAAAAGCGATGTAAGCCTGGATGATTTGCCCATTTTCAAACCTGGCGGTTATCCTGTATTTTCCTTATCTGATGACGAGGCGAACAATGTTGAATTGGTATTTAAAAAGATACTGACGGAAATCAAATCGAATTATCCTTACAAATATGATCTGATACGGAGTTATGTGCTGGAATTAATCCATCTTGGACAGAAGCATCAAACCTCAGCCGGATTGTATGCTGAGAACAAATCATCTGCTCGGGTATCAAGCCTTTTTATTGAACTTCTTGAACGTCAGTTTCCAATAAATTCCCGAAATCAGCAATTGCAATTGCGTACCGCGAAAGATTATGCGGATAGATTGTCTATACACGTGAATCATTTAAATAAGGTTTTGAAAGAAAACACAGGTAGAACAACAACGGAAATTATAAGCAGCAGAATTATTCAGGAAGCTAAAATCTTATTGAAACAAACGAATTGGAGTGTCTCAGAAATAGCGTATTCCCTGGGTTTTGATGAAATCTCTCATTTTTCCGGATTTTTTAAAAAACAGACACTCCTAACACCGCTGCAATTCAGGTCTTAGCAGATATTTGAATTTTGTAAAAAGTCGATTGATGTTTATAAACAACCAAAGGGCATACTGAATAACCTTTGTACTATAATTCTAAAAGAAATTATGGTACTGAAAGGTAATACAATCCTCATAACGGGGGGCTCCAGCGGAATAGGTCTTGAAATGGCCAATAGGCTATCAGACCTTGGTAATACGGTAATTATCACTGGCCGTAAAATGGCAAAACTTGAACAGGTCAAGCGCCAGTTCCCAAAACTTCATATCATTCAAAGTGATGTAAGTAAGCCGGATGAAATAGAAAAGCTTTACGAGACCATCATTAAGGATTTTACTTCGCTTAATGTGCTGGTTAATAATGCAGGTATTATGCGTAACCTTAACCTGCATGATGAAAGCATCGATCTGCAGGATGTCAATCGCGAAATCGCAATCAATCTTTCAGGTCCTGTACGTATGGTACAGCAATTTCTTCCGCTTTTGAAATCAAAGCCAGCGGCCGCTATAATCAATATATCTTCAGGATTAGCATTTATACCATTTCCAATATCGCCGGTTTATAGTGCTACAAAAGCTGGCTTACATGCATATACTCAGGCGTTACGTATACAGTTGAAGAATACGCGTATTAAAGTATTTGAAATAGCCCCTCCCGGAACAGACACTCCACTGCAGGATGATTTTGCCGATGTGCCCGATAACGGACCCATGATGAGCGTAAATAAATTGGTACGCGCTGCGATACGTCAATTGCAAAAGGACAGGTATGAAATCAGACCAGGGCTTGCAAATATTTTGAAACTGATTAGCAGGATTGCTCCCAAACAGGGATTGAAGTTACTTAGTAAACCTGTTGATCAAATGTTATCCAGGACTACCAATAACTAATTTAAAAGCATGTATTACTAAAAGTCAATTATATATGAACACAATTCTGGTCAACTCTATTTTGGGCAAGGTTGAAAATATCGAAGAGATTTTACCAAAAGAATTTGCTGTGGTTGCAGCCTGGAAAGAAGCAGGAATTTTAACGCACCTTTTTCTGAAAGAAACTGCCGGTGGTGCTGTTTTGATTTTTAATGAAACAGATCAGGCGAAAGTACAGCAGTTGCTTACTCAACTTCCCCTTTTCAAACATTTTGAAAAGATTGAGTACACTGCTCTTGATAAACAATTTTAAATTTCAATTGCATCAACAATGAAACTATTAGAAAATGTAACGCTGGGTGACATCAGACTAAAAAACAGAATAGCGATGGCTCCCATGACAAGAAGCAGGGCAAGTGCTGAAGGTGTTGTAGGCCAGTCTACCGTCTTGTACTATACCCAACGGGCAACGGCAGGTCTTATTATTTCGGAAGGCATTAATATATCGGAGCAGGCTATTGGCAGCCCCCTAACTCCTGGCCTATTCACTCGGGAGCAGATAAGAGCGTGGAAGACGGTTACACAATCCGTCCATGAACATGACGGCGTAATATACGCACAATTGTGGCATACGGGCCGCGTTGGACATTCTACGGTTAGAAACGGAAAACTGCCCGTGGCACCATCGCCCATTGCCATTAAGGGCCAGAAACATTATACTATAGAGGGTATGAAAGATTATGAGATTCCGACAACATTAACCAATGAAGATGTACAACAGATCATTCAGGACTATAAACAGGCGGCACTCAATGCCATTGAAGCCGGATTCGATGGGGTGGAACTCCATGCGGCGTATGGTTACTTGCCCAACCAGTTCCTTGCGGATAGTTCCAACTACCGTAGCGATCAATACGGCGGTAGTATCGACAATCGGAACCGGTTTGTTCTGGAAGTTATACATGAAATGATTTATGCGATTGGTGCTGGAAAAGTTGGAATAAGACTATCTCCCACTATTCCCTACAACAACATACTCCACAAAGATCCTATTGAGCAGTTTACGAGGTTAATAGATAGGCTAGACATGATGCCGCTGGCATACATCCACCTTATGAACTCTATTTACCCCTTGGACGGCTTGTCGCATTACCCCACCGATGTTCTGGAAACATTCGGTAAATTGACACACCATACCGTTATTGTCAATGGTGGTTATACGAGAGAGTCCGGCGAGGCTGAACTGCGAAAAGGCATTGCACAAATGATCTCTTACGGTACTCTCTTTTTAGCCAACCCAGACCTGCCAAAGCGTTTTGAATTGAACGCCCAACTGAATATGCCGGAGAGAGCAACAATGTTCGGCGGTGGAGAAATTGGATATACGGATTACCCATTCTTGAAAGGTTCAGACGCAATTAATTAGGTAAGCGCCATTGCCAATTGGACGACGATCAGCGGCTGGATGTTTATCGCAGCCGGCTCGGTGCTATCAGAGTCAGGTCGTTACGGACCGAATGCCCCTCTCCGCCAACATAGGAAGCGTGAAACAATTTATAAGTCTTTGGCTATTAGCATTTTAAGATCATAAAACATCTTTAGATACTCATAAAATTTGTTCGAGAACTGACCAAACGGGATCACCACATTTGGTTAATTTTATAGAACCCGCTCTGGTAGCTGTTTTTTTGCTGCAATAACTTGGCTACGCTAAAAACGATCATATAAAATCAAATGATTTTCAGCGATTTTTGGTTCGAATCCAATCTGGTAGCCACAATGGAAATATCAAACCATTTTTTGGGTTTTGGAGAGCTGTTAAATAAAAATGATCTTCCTTTTCATGACGGCTCAATAGATTGTCTTGGAATAAGCACGGCATTGTCAGGTAGCATCTTTTATCCAATTTTCTTATTATGTAATCCGCTTGATTCCAGGTACCAATCTTCTTAATCAGTTAAGACATGCCTAAGTTGTATTTGCGCTATCTTCTAAAGTCGCGTATTTTTTGCTTAGTAGTTTAAAAACAATAAGTTGCAAAAAAAATTATATCTGGAAGTTGCGTATATTAGCGGTAATACAAACGTTTGCCACAATTAAAATGAACATACTAGAGAAAATAAAAGAGAAAGCTGATATAGCCGGCTTGACGACCAAACTGACCACTAGAAAGGTTGAAGAATTTGAGTCCGAGCCTGAAGAACGTACCGAGCTTTTTATCCAAGTTCCTAATGAAAAGGAATTTAAGAATGTCATACTGGATAAACGAAATGAGAGTTTAAATGAAATTCTTAAATCAAACTTTTATAAATTCAAGTTCTTAAAAGGTTATGAGGCAATCTACTCAAGTGAACTAGGTATCATTGAATGCGAAATTCAATCTGATAATTTACTAAGATTACCTAATAAGTATCTTCTTCGCAGACTTTCTAGGTTATTTAAGTCAAAAGGGACAGAGGAAGCCAAACAGGTAGCGGCTGACATTGAAGAGACCGAGGAGGAAGAAGAAGATTATTCAATTGAATTTCCGTCCCCAAATGATAAGATACGAATTCTTTTAAGTGAATCATCAAATGAGTTTTCATTTCTTTGTGGGTGCAAAAGAGAAAGTTATGTTGCTAGAAGAAAACTGCGACCATTTTTAACAGTACGCTTTGAAGGCCTGACCTTTGAAAATCATTCTCAAGCGAAGGAGCTACTTTCGAATATTGCAAATTCTATCTTTTTTCAAATTGATCTTTTGACAAATATACCAATCCACCTATCTACCGACAAGGACCTACAAAGAGAAATAAGGTTGAGACGTAAAGCTATTAGAGAAGATCTGAAATTTGTAGAACCCAAATTTCAATATGATTCAGAGTCAATCTCTTTATACTGGTATGCAAGGATTGCCACTAATACTCCTCTACTTCAGTATTTAGCTTTTTATCAGGTTCTAGAGTTCTATTTTCCTCAGTATTCCGCTAAAGAAGCGAGAGAGCGAATAAAAAATCTAATGAAAGACCCCACATTCGACAGAAATAGCGATAAAAATGTGACCAAAATATTAGACATAGTAAAAACTTCAGCGAAAGGAAAGTCTATAGGAGACGAAAGGAGTCAGATACGAGCTACAATTATGAACTGTGTTGATCTTTCAGATTTATCCGATTTTTTTAACGAATCAGAAGAACGAAAAAATTTCTTTGATGACAGTAAAAAGGGTAAGAGTTTGGTAAAACAGAAAATTTCTTTCAACAGAAAGGATCATGACGTAAGAACAGATATTGCAAACAGAATTTATGAATTGAGATGCCGAATCGTTCATACCAAAGAGGAGTCGGATACAGAAATACTCTTACCATTTTCACCAGACCTGACATTAATTAAGTATGACATTGACTTGTTAGAATTTGTTGCCAGGAAAGTACTTATTGCAGGGTGTAAACCTCTCGAATTGACTGCTTAACTGTGGCTAACACGGGTTTTGCGTTAGTAGGTGGACAGTGCGAATAGAAACACTTGAGCAATTAATAAACTTTGGTGCTGGCAGACAGCTTATGGTTCCAAAAGCTAACCAAAACCATTGGTTGCACCACTATGGACGCTTAAACATTTCAAAGTTTTGCTGACAATTAAATATCAGCTTTAGAATTAGCACTTTCTCAATAAATTCATATTTGCTTGTTAATTACTTGTTTAAGATTAAATATGATCTTCAAATCCTCTATTTCCTGGTTCGACAATTCTCCAGGGTGGATCGCTGGGCTCAATGAAATGGTACACCAAGGTTTCAGTTCCTCACTAATCAAAGGAGTGTTAGTGAGCTATGATAAAATTGCTAAAGACTAATAGATAGCCCCTGTTTCAATATCGACCTGGTAGGGATATAATTCTCCTAATTTTGTTGAGGTAAATAAAGGCGATGCGTTCCTGGTTCTAAAAGTCTCTGGGCCATTCGGAGTCTGGTTCGTTTCATAATGATAAATGTCTTTTTGATTCTTCACGCCCGGTGAGTTTTGCATTTCCGGATCGTTTCTATACATGCTGCCGGTCCCAAAAAACTCCCAGGTTTTTTGCATTGGGTACAGTTTGAAGAAATTCCTTCCCAGTTTTATATAGATGTCTTCTCCATCACAAACTCCCCATGCAGCTTGTGTTGTAAATGATTTTCCATCAGGACTTTTTACATCCAATTCATCCGTTAATTTTCCGAATTTTATTTCGTAGTCAGTATATGCCGGTCGATTATTTTTGAACTCATCAAAACTCATGTATACTCCTTTGATGGGCTTAGCCACCTTAAAGACAGGTGCATCAATGAGGCGGGTATTAAATGATTCTACATCTGCTTCACTCATTCCCCGCCGTTGCTTGATGGATGTAAAGTCCGTGTGCTTTAACCTATTTATCATTAATGCGAGCGCATTGGTCAGCGCGTTTACTGGCTTATAGGGTTTATTGATTTCATCATTGAATACTGAATCGAAACGATACATCGGGTAGTAAGAGCCATTAGATCTTAAATACATTTCTGCTTTAAAATATAAGCGTTCGTTGGAGAAAGCCAAAGACTTATTGCCATACAATTGATTTACGAAAGAAGAATCGAAATCAGAAAACCAGCATTTTTTAATGCAGATCAATAGTTGGTCTTGCGTATTTGTATTGAATCCTTTATGGTATTGAGCATTTAGAAATGTTGCTGCAGCATTGGCAAAACCATTTTCCACACAAACTTTACGGATCTTTGACATAGATCCATCACCTATCTTATTAAACCAAGTACTTCGAGCCGAATAGCCAATTTTTGAAGTATCAGGCCGCACATCTCTTATCTCTATTTTTGAAAATGGAAGAGAAAATGTCTCCAATGTAGAATCCGGAATTAAGGAGATCGAAGCTGATCTTGTATTGCTTGATGGAGAATCATCTTTTTCAGTTTTTTGCTTTTCCTGCGTTTTCCCAGCAATGAGAATGTGAATGAATAACAGCAATAAGATAGCCTTCGTAAGCGCAGTTTTTTGCATAATATTCAGAGATAGCGGGTTATAATAAAGCAACGTAATTTTAGGGAGTTTTACGATGATGCACCTAAAAATATAAAAAGGGGTGGATATATCCGCCCCTTTTTGTGCTATTTCTTTTAGGTCAACTAGTTAAGACCAAAAGCGCCGATTAAAATATCTATAGAAAATGTATTACGCATCAGGGATGGTTTGTAAATCTTTCTCTATCAAATTTTAAGATCATAAAACGCCTTCAGATGCTCATAAAACTTGTTCGAGAACTGACCAAACGGGATCACGAAAAAATCAACCACGCTTCGGCGTGTTTTTTTTGTGCGCTTTCAAATCTGGAGAATGATAGAGTTGCTGATTTTCAAAGTGTTACAAAGTGAACGAAATCCAGGTAATGAATAATCTGGTGCCAGGTTAGCTTAACAGAATCAGTTATTTCTTTTTCGCACCCAGGTGCTCAATTGTTGCAATTAACGGTATAGAATGTTGCAGATGACTGATCCACGTCAGCTATTGAACTGCCAGGTGGAAATTATTTTCTAAATTCAATATCGCTGCCATTCGTTCTGTATGAAACTGCTTTTTAAGTTGATTGCGATTGCCATTCTGTCGTGCTGTGTCGCTTCATTACAAGCTCAACAGCCTGATTATCATTTTCGCCATCTTGATTTTAGCCAGGGTTTGTCGCACAACCAGGTTACTGCGATTAATAAAGACAGCCGGGGGTTTATGTGGTTTGGCACTATGAGCGGCCTAAACAGGTATGATGGTTATGCAATTAAAACTTTCCACCATTCAATAAAAGATTCCACTTCACTAAGCGACGATTTTATTTCAAAAATTGCAGGCGGCCCTGATAAAAAATTATGGATCCGGCTAAGGGACAGCTTTAATATTTACGACCCCGTTACAGAAAAATTCGAGCGCCATGCCAATAAATTCCTGCAGCAATTCGGGCTTCCTGGCGCCGGCCTTACCGATATTGTTCAGGCAGGCGCCGGTTACTGGTTTGTTTTTCAGGATAGCGGTCTCTATTATTATGAACATAATAAACCGATTGTTTCTTTACTAAGGAATAAATCACTGCCATCCTATACCATAGCAGATGTAAAAACCGACCCGGAGAATAATATCTGGATCGTTTATACCAATGCCCTTATTGAAAAGATAGATGCGATCTCAAAAAAAGTGATTGGCCGCACAACACTGTTGCAACAAAAATTGAACGGCAGCAATAATTTTTACCATCTTTTTATTGATTCACAGAATGAATGCTGGATTTATGGAGGTGGAGTATTTAATGGCGCCTATCGCGTCAAAATGGAAAATAATACGGTTGAACATATAGCTAAAGATGAAGGGAAGGCAATATTAAGCAGTAATATTATAGTGAGCATGGCAGAAGACAACAAAGGGCTTTTGTGGATCGCCACCGATCACGGCGGATTGAATATTCTGGATAAAAGGAACATGCAGGTGCGGGTAGTACTAAATAAAGAAAACGACGATAAAAGTTTAGCGCAAAATAGTCTTACAGAAATATATAAAGATGATCTCGGTATTATGTGGGTAGGCACCTTTAAGCAGGGCATTAGTTATTATCAGGATGGCATCAATAAATTCCCATTATATACACACCAGGAGTCGGATGCTTCCAGCCTCCCTTTCAATGATGTAAACCGTTTTGCAGAAGATGTGAAAGGCAATATCTGGATAGGCACAAATGGCGGGGGGCTCATTTACTTCAACCGCGCACAAAATACCTTTAAACACTTCAGGCATGATCCGGCTAATGATAACAGCCTCTGCAACGACGTCATCGTGAGCCTTTGCGTTGACCATAACAATATATTATGGATTGGTACCTATTATGGCGGACTGGACAGTTATGATGGTAAAGCCTTCAATCACCACCGCAATAATAACAAAGATACCAACAGCCTCGGGGATGACCGTGTATGGGAAATTTATGAAGATAAAAATAACAATCTCTGGATTGGCACCTTTGAGGCGGGGCTTGAAAGATTTGATCCGCATACCCAAAAGTTTATTCATTACAAGCCAGGTGCGCCTAATTCTGTACATACGGGATATATCTCTTCCATAACAGAAGACAGGCAGGGTAATTTATGGGTAGCAACATCACATGGTATTGATGTGCGATTCAATAATTCCTCATCTTTTAAACACTTGCTTTCCATCAATTCCGCATTGAGCAATGATAATGTGAATACTGTTTTTCAGGATAGCCGGGGAGCAATTTGGGCGGGCACCAGGGACGGCCTTAATATTTACAATACCATTAGCAACTGTTTCCAGGTTTTCAGAAAGGAAGACGGATTGCCGGATAATACCATTTTAAATATCCTTGAAGATAATGCCGGGCATTTGTGGATCAGCACACCCAACGGCATCAGCCGGGTTACCTATCACAATTTGCCGAAGAAAGGGTATGTTATTAATTGCCTTAATTACGACCGACTCGATGGCCTTCAGGAAAAGCAGTTCAATCAAAATGCAGTGCTTAAAACCAGCAGCGGTGAATTGTTATTTGGCGGCGCCAAAGGTTTTAATCTGGTCAATCCCGCTTATTTAAAGATAAACGCCAATGCACCTGCTATTGTATTGACCAACCTTCAGGTCTTTGACCGGGAAGTACAGGCGGGTGAAAAGATCGGCAATCATGTTGTGTTGCAAAAAGCGATCACTGAAACAGATGAGATCAGGCTGAAATACGATCAGAATATTTTCTCTTTGGAATTTGCAGCACTCAATTATATAAATACCCGCAAGAATAAATATGCTTACCGGCTTGAAGGATTTAACAACAACTGGCTTTACTCCGATGGAAGCTTGCGCAAAGTAACTTATACCAATCTCGATCCCGGAAAATACACCTTTTATGTAAAAGCATCGAACGAAGATGGCATATGGAATGAAAAGGGAATTGCGGTGAACATCATCATTTTGCCGCCTTTCTGGAAAACGCCGCTGGCCTGTTTTTTATATGCGCTGTTTGTTGTGTGTATATTGATCCTTGCAAGGAGAATGGTGATTCAGCGTGCCCGTACCCGTTTTGCCCTTGAACAGGAACGAAAAGAGGCGCAACGCATGCATGAAGTGGATGTGATGAAGATCAGGTTCTTTACCAACATGAGCCATGAGTTTAGAACACCGTTGTCGTTGATCATTACGCCACTGGAAAGAATAATCAGTTCAGGCACAGAGCCTTCTCTGCAGTCACAATACCAGTTGATCCACCGGAATGCACGGCGCCTGCTCAACCTGGTAAATCAGCTGCTCGATTTTCGTAAGATGGAAGCGCACGAGCTGAAGCTGCACCCCACTGAAGGAGATATTGTACATTTCATCAGGGATGCCTGCTACTCCTTTACCGATATCGCTGAAAAAAAGCAGATCCGCTTTTCTTATAACGGACCGTCTGAAAGCCTGGTTACCTGGTTCGACCACGACAAACTGGAACGCATTCTGTTTAATCTGCTTTCAAATGCTTTCAAATTTACTGGCGAAAACGGCGAAGTGGCCGTTGAAGCAGCCATTGTAAAAAATGCGGTTGGCGAATGCCTGCAAATTAAAATAACCGATACCGGCATCGGAATACCAGGCCAAAGGCAGGAAAAAATATTTGAACGTTTTTTTCAGCATGAGCTTCCAGGCACCATGATCAACCAGGGAAGTGGAATTGGCCTCGCCATTACCAAAGAATTTGTAAACCTCTTCAACGGTACCATCAGCGTGCAAAGCCAGGAGTTTAAAGGGTCCTGTTTTACAGTGCTGTTACCGCTTAAAGAATTCGCTGCGGCTACAGTTACCGGCGAAAGTACTTTCCGTGAAGCCGTTGAACCACAGGAACATGTAGCTGAAAATATCCCTGCGGCCAGGCAGTCTGCATCACGGCGTAAAAAGTTTACCATATTGCTGGTGGAGGATAGCGAAGATTTTCTTTCTTATCTCAAAGACAACCTGGGTGAACACTATAATATAGTTACTGCTGTGAATGGAAAGCAAGGCTGGCAGAAAACGCTTTCGGGTCATCCTGATATAGTAGTGAGCGACATAATTATGCCCGGCGCTACAGGCATCGAGCTTTGCCAGAAAATAAAAAGCGACCGGCGAACGAAACATATACCTGTAATTCTGATAACCGCTTTAACGGGGGAAGAACAACAATTTCGCAGTATAGAAACCGGCGCAGCCGATTATCTGACGAAACCTTTTAATTTTGAGATTCTGCTTAGCAAAATAAAAAATCTGTTATTGCAACAGGAGTCGATGCGCAAAACATTTACGAGGAAGGTCGAAATAAAGAATGCTGATATAGAGGTGAAAGACGAAAGATCTGATGAAAAATTTGTTCAAAACGCAATCACTATCATTGAAAAAAACATGTCGAACCCCGACTTTTCGGTAGAAGATCTCAGTCGCGCCTTGCTTATGAGCCGCTCGGCCGTATACAAAAAAATGTTTCTGCTAACCGGTAAAACGCCCATTGAATACATTCGCACCATAAGGCTCGAAAAAGCAGCCCTGTTACTCCAAAGAACAACTAAAACCGTGGCCGAGGTAGCGTATGAGACCGGCTTTAATAATCCCAAATATTTTTCCAGGTACTTCAAAAGGCAGTTTGGCGTACTGCCTTCCGCCTACCATAGCACCGTTAACAACGCGCCCGAAGATTTCGTCTGACCGGCACTGTAGCAGGTAACATGAGTACATATGAACGTGTTTATATGTGCACTATCGGTATCAATAACGTGCCGGTTTTCTCAAACTCTTTTTTCGAAATCTTTTCCACAGTGCCATGCCGTACGCTGCTTTTCAAATACCATAAATAGGAAGTGAGGATGAACGGGTTATGCGTATATGCAGCCCCATTGTTACAAATAATACTCCTGCCTGCAACATTTCGATACCATAGCGCAATAAAACCGGCAACATTTTGATACCCTCAATTGGACGCGTTGCTACCATGCTTTTGGAGCAGGGCATTTAATTTCATTGCTGCCAAAAAAGTCATATGAAAAAATTTCTATTAAACTTTTACTATTAAAACCACAGTTATGACAAAAACTAACGATTGCAGCCCTTTTTATTGTCGAAGCCCATTTATAGTGGCTTTTATGCTGATTCTTTTTTGCTTTTCAAAAACAAAACTAATTGCACAAACATTTGGTAATGTAGCCCTGGGGGGAGGCGGTTTTGTATCAGGAATTATAAGTCATAAAACATCAGGCGATATTTACTGCCGCACAGATGTTGGAGGCGCTTACCGTTGGGATGCCGCAAATTCAAAATGGATTCCTTTGATGGATTGGACTTCAGAAGATCAAACTACTTACCAGGGGGTAGAATCCATTGCTCTTGATCCTCAGAATGCAAATAATCTATATTTACTTGCCGGGACTGCTTATTTTAATGGAGGAAAAACCGCGATCTTAAAATCCACAGATAAGGGAAATACATTCACTGAAGTGATAGTGACCTCACAATTTACTGCCCACGGTAATGGTTTGGGAAGAGCTAATGGCGAACGTTTGGCTGTAGATCCTAATAACAGCAACGTCCTTTTTTGCGGAACAAGATCAAGTGGCTTGTGGAAAAGTACCAACGGAGGATCCACCTGGACACTGGCATGGAATGGTGTAACAACTACAAGCAATGGCAACGGGATCTGCTTTGTAGTATTTGATCCTTCCAGCGTTTCGGGGGGAGTTACCAAAACCATCTATATAGGAGTTTCCCGCACGGGAGCCAGTAACATATACAAAAGTACCGACGGCGGCAGCACTTTCACTGCAATTCAGCCTGATAATTCATTTATGCCTCACAGGGCTGTTTTATCGTCCGACAAATCTACTTTATATGTTTCCATGGCAGATGCTGAAGGGCCGGGTTCCGGCAGCAGCGGAAGAGTTTACAAATTGACTACTGCTACCGGAACATGGACCAACATTACTCCCAACGGGAATAATTACCCTTATGGCGGGGTAAGTGTTGATCCGTCAAATGCGAACAGAATTATTGTTTCAACGGAAAACGCCTATAGTAACAACCAGTTTGGCGCCACATG
>Ga0105239_10005880_pt1 | contig 14296 bp, 15 predicted proteins | sample KBSC44metaG_FD_92761 | JGI IMG/M metagenome (GOLD analysis project Ga0105239, IMG submission 92761) | Corn rhizosphere microbial communities from Kellogg Biological Station, Michigan, USA - KBS C4-4 metaG | ecosystem: Host-associated > Plants > Roots > Rhizosphere > Soil | place: Michigan, USA... | reverse complement strand
TTAAGTTTTCGAAGCGTGGTGATTATGAAGACATCGCCATTTGTAACAGCCAGGTAATTATGCTGCGCAGTGACGGTGTATTATTTACTTTCCCGCTCCAGGCGGTAAAAAGCAGCCAGCCTGCCGATGCCAAAGCATGGGAAGGTTTACTGCCGCAGGGCGAATATGAAGGAATGTTTGCTGATGATAGCGCACAATTGGTATACGTGCTGTGCAAACATTGCAGCATTGAAAAAAGCAGCAAAACCAGTACCGTATTCACCCTAAAACTTGCTGCCGATGGGACATTAACAAGCGCGGGGCAGGCGGTAATTGATGTTAAAAAAATAGAGGTGCTAACAGGTCAAAAGAAAATAACGTTCCACCCGTCCGGGCTTAGTCGTAGCCTCCTGACCGGTGATTGGTATATTTTGTCGTCAGTAAATAAAATGCTGGTAGTTGCCGGTGCCAACTGGGAGATCAAAGAGGTGTACCCTTTAGATCCGCAGTTATTTGGCCAGCCGGAGGGCATTGCTTTTGATAAGGATAATAACCTTTATATATCAAACGAGGGGGATAAATTGCGGATGGGGAATGTGCTGAAATTTCCCTTCAAAAGGTAGCAGTAAACGCGTTTATTTCCTTATATTTAGGCAACCTTAACGTTAAAATATAAGATTATGCCGAACCACCTCTCACCTCTTGGAATCTTCCACACTGCAGTAAGTATCATTGCAATTATTGTGGCGCTGTATGCTTTACTACGCGATGGAAAAATAAGCCCGACCAACGGTCGCGGGAGATTGTATATCCTGTTAACAGTGATTACTTGCCTTACCGCGCTGCCAATTATGAAAACCGGGCATTTTACACAAGCGCATGTACTTGCGGTAATTGTTTTAATCGTATTGCCGATTGCGGTGTACGTGCCGTCGTTTAAATTTCTGGGTAAAAGCGCGGCTTATATCCAGGTCTTCCTGATGTCGTTGACGCTCTTCTTTTCGTTCATTCCCGCCATTGTTGAAACATTGACCCGACTGCCCATGAGCAAGCCTATTGCCGATGGTCCAAATTCGCCGGTAATACAAACCGGTTTGATGAGTTTAGTTGGACTTTTTGTTGTCGGCGTGATCTATCAATTTATTAAAATCCGGTCGCGTCAAAAACGGGGTAACGACCAGGTGATAGATTTGGCAAAATAAAACCAAAATTACTAACAAGCAAAAGCCCCTCATTACACATGAAGGGCTTTTGTATTTATTTTCATTACGGCCGCGGAGGCGGAGGCGGCAGCCCCGGACCCGGTGGGTGCGGCGGCGGTTTTGGCAAACGGATATGAATCCTTGCATGGTGCCTGCGATGCCTGCGAATCCGTATTGGCGGGTGCGGTGGTGGCGGTGGCGGTATTTGTAAAAACGTTGGTGTAACTGTCAATGTCATTGATTTTGCATGCGAAAATTCAACGCTGAAAGTTAGAACCAAAGCCACAACTAAAATTTTTAAATATTTCATGTGTTACTGGTTAATGAATGATTGCTGTTTATAACGCTAAAAATACCATTATGTTTTGAAAACAATAAACTGTCCGCTATTACTTAAACAAATTATTGTACATAAAATCAGCTGCAAACTGCCCGGCTTCGAGCCAGCGCTGCTGCGTACCCTTATTGCTGGAGAAAATCGGGTTAAAATGCTTCCGCAATTCGTGCGAATAACCTTCAAAAACTTTAACATCGGTTGGTATGCTTAAGGACTTTGCCCTTTCGTAAACGTCTTTCCCGCCATATAACGATGTATCCTTGTGTGCCGGTGCAACTACACCATCGTTGCTGCCGTAAATATTTACCACCGGTACCCGGGCGTTTTTCAACCAGTTTAATTTAAAAATGCCTCCCCACAAATTAATTACGCCCTTAACTTTTAACAAATCAATTTTGCCGGCATCAGCTTCTGGTAATCCCGCAAATTTTGCCAGTTCGGCATTGGTGGCAAAGGCTGCTTGAAGTGCAATCATCCCCCCTGCCGAATTGCCCGCTAGTATAATTTTGTCGGGGTTAATGTGATATTCGGCAGCATGTTGTTTAAAATAGGCAACTGCCCTTTTTGCATCCAGCACCGCATAATAGCAACTCCGTTTTAACTCGTCGAAATTCAAAAACGGTAGTTTCTTACTCAATGTATAATTTATGGATACGCAAACATATCCTCGCTGGGCAAACGTTTTACTCCATATTTCGGCACTTTTATCGGCTTTTGAGCCAAATTTAAAACCACCGCCGTGCATCCATATTATTAATGGCCGGCCTGTTGTTTCGTCGCCTTCGGGTTGGTATAGATCAAACAGGTGTGCCTTATTTTTGCCTGTGGAATCGCTTCCATCGTAGCTTAAATCTTTTGTAGTTTTTACATCACCAAATACTATGTCTTTATATTTCACTGCCTGGGCCTTCGCGGTAATCGAAAAGCAAAATATACCGGCAATTAATAAGGGCTGTTTAATCGTCATAACTGATATACGTTACAATTGTGGCTGGCGGTTGTTTTGTTAGCGCAAAACAATATTAATACCTACCGCTTTATATAACACTCCATAACACATTTTTTTTAATTTTGGACACAACTACCATTACAATGTCTATCGCCACAAAAAGCAATCAACATTCGCACCAGATAACCCATTTACAGCAGCAAAAGCTACAGGAACTCTTGGCTTATATAAGCCAAAATTCCCCGTTTTATAAAGAGTTGTTTGCAAAACACAACATCGACGTAAAAAACATAAAGACGCTTGCTGATATCAACGCCATACCAACCACTGCCAAAGACGATCTGCAGCAGCGTAATGATGATTTTTTGTGCGCGCCCCGTGATAAAATTATCGAATACACTTCAACATCGGGGACATTGGGCCGGCCGGTAACCATCGCGTTGACCGAAAATGACCTTAACCGACTGGCGTATAACGAATACAATTCTTTTTTATGTGCCGATGGATCAGCCGACGATACCTACCAGTTGATGCTCACGCTCGACAGGCAGTTTATGGCCGGAATTGCTTATTACCTCGGTATCCGCAAAATCGGCGCGGGCATTATCCGCCTGGGGCCGGGTGTGCCTGCATTACAGTGGGAAACCATCCAGCGGCTGAAACCTACCGCTATTGTTGCCGTGCCCTCTTTTATTTTAAAGCTGATTCAATTTGCAAAGGATAGCAACATCGATATTAATTCCACTTCAGTAAAAAAGGCCGTTTGCATTGGTGAGAACATCCGTAACAACGATTTCACCTTAAATATCCTCGGCCGGAAAATTACCGAAAGCTGGGATATCAAATTATACTCTACTTACGCCTCCACCGAAATGCAAACCGCGTTTACCGAGTGCGGCGCAGGCAAGGGCGGCCATAACCAGGCCGACTTAGTTATTGTTGAACTGCTTGACGAAAACGACCAGCAAGTGGCACCCGGCACCCCCGGCGAAGTAACCATTACCACTTTAGGCGTGGAAGGAATGCCGTTGCTGCGCTACAAAACCGGGGATATTTGCACATATGATGACGAACCCTGCACCTGCGGCCGTACAACGTTGCGACTTTCGCCCATTATGGGCCGTAAAAAACAAATGATTAAGTTTAAAGGTACCACCCTGTACCCACCGGCACTTTTCGAATTGCTAAATGAGCGTGAAGAAATAAAGGATTTTGTTATTGAGGTATCATCAAACGATATCGGCATGGACCAGGTATCACTATACATTGTGCCCGCCGAATTAAGCGATGAGTGTGACCACCGCATACGCGCCTACCTGCAGGCACGGCTGCGTGTTAGTCCGCATATAAAATATGTTACTGCGGAGGAGATACAAAAAATACAGTTCAGCGAGGCAAGCAGGAAAGCGATAAAATTTATTGATAAAAGGGCTTAATAGAATGCCGTTGGCTCCCCGCGATAATAATAGCTAAAACCTTAACCCAATCCCTGTGTTATTGCAGTTTACATTAACCCGTTTTACATATATTTTATACTTTAGCGGATTATTATTCACCCTGACAAAACATTAATTTTTGCCCATGATACATGTTGGACAAAGTCCTCTTTCTTTAAACGATTTTTCTGAACTGATATTTAAAAAAAACGAGCTTGCACTTGATGCCGCCGCTTTAAATAAAATTACTACCAACTTCGAGTTCCTTAAACAATTCTCGTCAAACAAGCTGATTTACGGCATAAATACCGGCTTTGGGCCGATGGCGCAGTACAAGGTTAGCGAGGATAATATTCTGCAGCTGCAATATAACCTTATCCGCAGCCATTCGTCGGGCAGCGGCAAGCTGATGACTGCACAGCTATCAAAAGCTTTAATGATTGCAAGGTTAAACAGCTTCATGCAAGCATATTCAGGCGTGCATACCGACGTTGTTGAGTTACTGAAAGAATTAATTAACAAAGATATTGCACCATGTGTTTTCGAACACGGCGGTGTTGGCGCCAGCGGCGATTTGGTGCAACTGGCCCACCTTGGACTGGTTTTAATTGGCGAAGGCGAGGTGATTTTTGAAGATGCTATTCATCCAACGATGGATATTTTCAACAAATTCAACATTAAACCGCTGTCTATCCATATCCGCGAGGGGCTGGCTATTTTGAACGGCACATCGGCCATGACAGGTATTGGTATGCTCAACATTATACAGGCTAAAAAATTATTGAATTGGTCGGTGTTGTTTTCGGCGATGATAAACGAGATTGTGGAGGCGTTTGACGACCATTATTCGCAAGAACTGAACGTGGTAAAACGCCACGTAGGCCAAAATGCAATTGCTGGCATGATGCGCGATATTTTGAAAGACAGCAAAATGATACGCGACCGCTCCGAACATCTATACAACCCCGACAACCTTGATTATGAAATATTTGAGGATAAAGTGCAGGAATACTATTCACTGCGTTGTGTAACCCAGATTTTAGGACCTATTTACGACACCATTGCGCAGGTTGAAAATACGGTTGTGAACGAACTGAACTCCGTTAACGACAACCCGGTGATTGACCATGAAAACCACAATATTTTCCATGGCGGTAATTTCCACGGTGATTATGTATCGTTGGAGATGGATAAATTAAAAATTGCCATGACGCGTGTCTCTATGCTGGCTGAACGACAGTTAAACTACCTGCTGAATGCCAAACTGAACCAAAAACTGCCGCCGTTTGTAAACCTTGGCGTGCTGGGTTTAAATTTTGGTATGCAGGGTATGCAGTTTACAGCTACATCAACCACCGCGGAAAACCAAACTTTATCGTTCCCGATGTATGTGCACAGCATACCCAACAACAACGACAACCAGGATATAGTGAGCATGGGTTGCAATGCAGCATTGATGACTAAAAGGGTTATCGATAATTCCTTTGAGGTACTTGGTATCCACCTGATGACGATTTTACAGGCGATAGATTATTTGGAATGTAAGGATAGGCTGTCGACTATATCACGTGCGCTATACGACGAAGTAAGGGCCATATTCCCGGTATTTATTGAGGATGCACCAAAATATAAAGACCTGGAAAGAGTTAAAACTTTCCTTGAATCAGCAGACCATATAACATCCTTCTCAAAATGAAATGCGCACTGGTTACCGGCGGCTCAAGAGGGATAGGCAAGGCAATCTGCTTAAAGCTGGCGGCTTTGGGCTATTATGTGCTGGTAAATTATAAAACCAATGTTGATGAGGCGAATAAAACGCTTACAGCTATCAAAGAAAATGGAGGCAATGGTGAGTTAATGCCATTTGATGTTGCTGACAGGGAACTGATAAAACAAACTCTTGGCGGCTGGATTGAATCCAACGAAGATAAATACATCGAGATACTGATAAACAATGCCGGTATCCGCGACGACAGCCTGATGGCGTGGATGGCTGAAGAGCAGTGGGACAATGTATTAAAAACCAACCTCGACAGCTTTTTTCATGTAACCCGGTTAGTCTTGAACAGCATGCTCAGCCGCAAATACGGGCGAATAGTTAATATCGTTTCACTTTCGGGCCTGAAAGGACTGGCGGGACAAACCAATTACTCGGCTGCAAAGGCGGGAGTTATCGGTGCTACCAAGGCCCTGGCGCAGGAAATTGCCCGGCAGGGAATTACTGTGAATGCCGTCGCCCCGGGCTTTATAAAGACCGATATGACTGAAGGTTTGGATGAAAAAGAATTAAAAATGATTATTCCCGCCCGCCGTTTTGGCCTGCCTGAAGAAGTTGCAAACGCAGCGGCCTTTTTGGCTTCGCCTGATGCAGCTTATATTACCGGGCAGGTGTTGTCAGTAAACGGGGGCCTATATTCCTGATATGGACTTACCGGTTGAAGATATACGCGCGCTTATTCCGCAAAAAGCACCGTTTGTAATGGTGGGTAAGTTGCTTTATGCCGATGAAACAACCACCAGGAGCAGCTTTATAATCACCGATGATAACGTATTTGTAAAAGATGGCGTTTTCCAGGAAGCTGGATTAATGGAAAACATAGCACAAACTGCTGCACTGCGCGCGGGATATATGGCACAAAAGGATGATAAGCCTGTGGAAACCGGCTATATTGGTGCAGTTAAAGATTTCGAGGTATTTGGCCTCCCAAAAGTTGGCGACGAGTTAATAACCGAAATTACCATACAAAACCAAATATTTAATGTTACCGTAATTGATGGCAAGGTTTGGCATAATGGCAATTTACTGGCGCAATGCGAAATGAAGGTATTTATAGGTGCTGAATAAAGATAAAATATGAGCAGGATAAGTGACCCCGATGTTTTTATAGTTGCTGACAATATTTTCTCGCCGTTAGGTAAAACTACGGTTGAGAATTTTGAGCAGCTTAAAAATAGCGTTTCGGGTGTTAAACAACATCATGATGAAACACTGTCCCATATTCCGTTTTTTGCCTCACTATTCGATGAAGATGTGCGATTTCTTCAATCCGGCGATGGGTATACCAAATTTGAACATTTGCTTATCGCTTCAATTGCAGACGCGTTAGAGAACGCTGACATCGACCCAAAAGATAAGAAAACAGTACTGATCATCTCCAGCACCAAAGGCAACATCGCCCTGTTGGAAACAGAAGATAACAACCCGGCTTTGCAACAACGCATAGCCATGTCGACATCAGCCAAAATGATTGCTGAACACTTTGGCTTTCAAAATCAGCCAATTATTATATCCAATGCCTGCATATCGGGCGTAATGGCAATTATAACCGGCATGCGCTTGCTAACGGCCGGGTTGTATGAAAATGCGGTTATTGCCGGGGCCGACGTTATTTCGAAGTTTATAGTTTCCGGGTTTCAATCGTTCCAGGCGCTTAGTCCTGCGGTTTGTAAGCCATTTGATAAAAGTCGCGACGGCTTGAATTTGGGCGAAGGAGCAGCTACAGTAATTTTATCGACCCAACAAAAATTTGGAGGTTATATTAAAGTTAAGGGTGGCTCGGTAAGCAATGACGCCAACCATATTTCGGGGCCATCGCGCACCGGCGCAGAATTAGCTCACGCAGTGAAACAAGCAATGAGCGATGCAAGCTTGGCCGCAACCGATATTGATTTTATATCCGCCCACGGCACGGCCACTGTTTATAACGATGAAATGGAGGCCAATGCACTGGTACTGTCAGACTTGCAATCGGTACCATTAAATAGTTTAAAGGGATATTACGGGCATACCTTGGGGGCAGCAGGGCTGATTGAATCAGTTGTTTCGATACAATCATTAAAAGAGAACCTGGTTATAGCTACTTTGGGTTTTGAAGAAAACGGGGTAAGTAGTATGGTGAATGTTTGTACATCTCCATTACAAATTGATGGTGTTAATTTTATTAAAACAGCGTCGGGGTTTGGGGGATGTAATGCGGCGGTAGTGATTGGGAAATAGAACCATGATCAAAGGATTAAAAGATTATCATAATGAAAAAAATCGCGTCAATCGTGTAAATCATTTTAATCCCGGTTCAGAAAAAAAGTAAAGGAAAATTGGCAACAAATAAATACATATCATCCACCTGTACCATTGCCAAAAACGCGGTGAGTAAAAATGGCGTAACGCTGTTTGAAAATCCGGGAGCTGATATTACGGCATTCCAGCTTTCAGTATACCAGCACTTTCACTTCAATTATCCCAAATTTTATAAAATGGATAATTTGAGCAAACTGGGCTGGCTCACTGCTGAAATATTATTAAAAGACGATTTCGAACGATTTAATTATGAACCGGAGGAAATTGGCGTAGTTTTGACCAATTCCAACTCAAGTTTGGATAACGACCTCAAGTATTTGGATACCATAAGTGATATCCCGAGCCCTTCCGTATTTGTTTACACCCTGCCCAACATTGTTATTGGCGAAATTTGTATCAGGAATAATTTTAAAGGCGAGCATGCTTTTTTCATTCAGGAAAAATTCGACCCAGCTTTTATAGCGCAACAGGTAAATTACCTGCTCGACAATGATATTTTGGAGACCTGTATTTGTGGCTGGGCGGATGTTTTGGGACAGGATTACAAAGCAACCTTGTTTTTGGTTGAAAAGAAAAAAAATGAACAAGCTTTATTATTTTCGCCTGGAAATATGGACAGCATTTTTAATACTATTTAAATAGCGATATGAGTCAATCAGTTTACGTGGCAGGTGTGGGTGTAATTTCGGCGATAGGGAATAATGTAACGGAACACCTTTCTGCGTTCGAACGCGGTGAGGCCGGAATGGCGGATATCACCTTGCTTAATACCATACACCGCCATAAGCTGCCCGTAGCTGAAGTTAAACTAACCGACGAGGAATTGATTGCTATCACTGGCCCCACCACCCACAACAGCCGCACGGCGCTACTGAGCCTCGTTGCAGCACGCGAAGCATTAAACGATGCGGCTATTCCAAACTTACAGGAGCTGCGCACCGGTTTTGTTTCGGCTAACTCGGTTGGTGGTATGGATAAAAGCGAAGATTTTTTCGTGGAGTTTTTGGCTGATAACAGCAAGGGCAAACTGAAAAACGTATTCGACCACGAGTGCGGCAGCATGACAGAGATTGTAGCCGATCAATTGGGCATTACCGATTTTATGACTACTATCAGCACAGCCTGCTCATCATCGGCCAACGCGATATTCTACGCTGCCAGGCTGATAAAAAACAATATGCTCGACGTGGCGGTAGCGGGCGGAGTTGATGCACTTACAAAGTTCACGCTAAATGGCTTTAATACCTTAATGATACTTGACAAAGAATTTTGTAAACCTTTTGATGAGCACCGTGAAGGCTTAAACCTTGGCGAAGGAGCCGGTTATGTGGTGCTGGTTTCAGACAAAGTGGCCAAAACATTAACCAAACCCGCTTACTGCAAATTGAGTGGTTATAACAACAGTAACGATGCCTATCATCAAACGGCATCGTCGCCTGAGGGTACCGGCTCATACATGGCTATGAAAGGTGCGCTGGCAAAAAGCGACCTGCAACCGTCCGATATCAGTTACATTAACCTGCATGGTACCGGCACACAAAACAACGACAGCGCTGAAGGTACAGCGGTTAAGCGGTTATTCGATCCAAACTACCCACCTGTAAGCTCGACTAAATCATTTACCGGGCATACGCTGGGTGCAAGCGGAGGGATTGAGGCGGTGTTCTCTGTACTATCCATCAAACACGGGTTAATTTATCCCAACCTGAGGTTTAAAACACGGATTAGCGACCTGCCATTTGAACCTGAAACTAAATACCTGAAAGGCCAGGATATAAAGCACGTAATGTCGAATTCGTTTGGATTTGGCGGCAATTGTACATCTTTAATATTTTCGGCAGTTTAACCATGAAAGTGTATATCCGCTCATCGGCCTGTATATCTGCTCAAAATACCTTTGGCAAGCAGGGCTTTTTAACTGACGTAGTTGAATATGAAGGCACCCGCCTGCGGGCAATTGAACCTGATTATAAACAGTTCATCGACCCGAAACAAATACGGCGGATGAGCCACGTGATAAAAATGGGCGTATCAGCGGCAAAGGAGTGTTTGATAAATGGCGATGTTGAAATGCCCGGCGCTATAGTCACCGGCACGGCCTTTGGTTGCATGGAAGATACAGTTACCTTTTTAACCCGCATAATTGAACAGGAAGAAGAGTTGCTCCCTCCTACCGCCTTCATACAGTCAACCCATAATACGGTAGCCGCTCAAATAGCATTAATGCTGCAATGCCACGCATACAACAATACATTTGTGCATAAGGGCATGTCGTTTGAAAGTGCGCTGCTTGATGCCACCATGCTTTTAAATGAGCACGAAGCCGATAACATATTGGTGGGCGGAACAGAAGAAATGGTGGATACCAGCTTTACTGTTTTAACCCGTTTGGGTTTATACAAGCGCGAACCGGTCACCAACCTTTCACTTTATAATTATAACTCGAAAGGAACTATTGGCGGCGAAGGCGCAGGTTTTTTCCTGTTAACAGATAAACCATCGCCGGATAACCAGGCCGAATTGCTGGGACACACGTTCTTTTATAAACCAACCGATCTTGAAAAGCGCATCACTGCATTTCTACACGAACAGTCGTTAACGGCTGCCGATATCGACCTTGTAATTACCGGCAAAAACGGCGACATAAGAAACGATGCTGTCTACACCCGGGTTTGCGACTCGCTGTTTAAAAACATCACCCTGGCTGTTTACAGGCATCTCTGTGGTGAATACACCGTCGCATCCACATTTGCCTTATGGCTGGCGACAAACATTCTAAAACAGGGCGTCGTACCCAAAGCTATTTTGGAAACCCCTGAGTTTACCGCTACTCCCAAAAAAATATTGCTATACAACCACTATCAAAATAAATATCATTCATTAATGCTGGTTTCGGCGATTTAATTGTGAGACATGGAAGCAGGGATTGATGATTTATTTATTGTAGACAGCTTAACGCATACAGATGGCGTTATAAAAACCGAGTTATCCATTAACCCCGGCAGTTCTATTTTTAAAGGTCATTTTCCGGGTCAGCCTGTGGTGCCGGGAGCGTGTATATTACAAATTATTAAAGATATCCTGGGGAGTGCATTGAAACAGCCAATACAACTTAAAAAGGCGGGCAACTTAAAATTTATTGGGATCATTGATCCGATAGTTGCAGGTTCGGCGCAGCTGGAAATGAACTATAAGATTGTCGAAGAAATAATCAATATTACTGCCAAGTTGAGTGATGGGGATCGGGTTTGTTTTAAAATGTCTGCAACGTTTATTAAGTTGTAATTACTTTTTATACAATTCCATCTTTCGGCCATCGGGGTCTAAGATAACAGCCATAAAACCAAAGTCTGTTTCTTTTGGTTCCACATCAAATATCACGTTTGCCAATTTCAACCGCTCCATTACAGCATCAAAATCATCAACAGAAAAACCTGTGCGTAAATTTAGGTCTGCGCTTGGTTGAGTCTTCGAAAGCGGATAAATTTCCAGTAAAACGTTTCCCAGTTTGGCGCCGTAATGCAAGGGGGAATTTCCATGGCGGTGATAACTAAACGCAATATTAAATAAGGAATAAAAGTCGGCTAATCGTTTAGGGTCACCCGTTCTGATAACAAGAAGATTTAATTCCACTTAGCAAGTAATTAGAAATATTCAGCCATTCTATCTTCAATTCCCAGAAATCGGAATACACAAACAAATCTTTGAAATAATCTAAACCCGGTTACTTTTTCCCGTGCTCCGCAATATAATCCGCCATAGTAGCCACATCAACCAGCACTTTACGGCCTTCACGGGGATCGCGGATATCGATGCCGTATTCTTTTTTCAGCAGTACGATAAGTTCGAGTGAGTCAATGGAATCCAGGCCTAGGCCATCGCCAAATAGTGGTTCATCGTCTTTTATATCGGCTGGGGTAAGATCTGTAAGGTTTAAAAACTTTATGATTTGGGTTTTTAGTTGTTCTTTGAGTGCTGTAGTCTCCATTGAGGCAATTATATTAAATTCTTTCGTTTTAACCCGATAAAGGTTACAAATTGAAATACAAGTGTAATAATAAACAAAGGTATGATATTGTTTACAACATCCTTTAATTTCCCACCTTCGAGGAATAAAGTGTAGTAGGCCTGTAAACACCAGTGCATTGGTGAAATATCAGCTGCCGATTTAAAAAAGCCCTGCATGGCAAAGCTGGGTACCATTAAACCGCCTATACAGGCAAGTATAACTATTGATACCGCACCGAAGCCGTTTGCCTGCTCCTGTGTATCGGCAAATACACCAACACAAATAGCGTAGCTGACCGCGCACCAGCCGCAAACTACTGTAACAATAATAAGGGCCAGCAAATCCGACGGTAAATTAAGCGCCGGCAGGCCAAAAAACGGAAATAGCCAGATGCCTATTGAAAATATCACTGCCGCCTGCAGCATGGTAACCAATAGGTACACAATTTGCTTTGACAAAAGGCCCACCATGTAATTTGTAGGCAATGTCTTCAGGCGGATAAAACTACCGCTTACTTTCTCCCTTACCACGCTGCCACCTAAGGACATAATGATGAAGAACATGGCAAAAATTGTCCATGCCGGCACATTGTGTTGAGAAGCGTTCGGCGTAGTGCGCGTACCGTCCTTACTTACCGGAATTTCATTGATCGCAGTTTTATTATTCAGCATTTCATCCTCCAGGTTTTGCGGAAGTTGCTTTTCGTTGATCGAGAAGTACAGGCTCCTTAGCGTTTCCCGGCTCTCTACCAGTTGTAATGCGCTGCCTATAGCACCTTTTACGGATAAACGGATAGACTCCTGCAGCACGGGGTTATAATACAATGTTAAAGGATCAACGTCACCAACCTTTTTTGCGGTATCGCCTTGCAAACCAAAGCTGGTGAGTGCCTTGCCTGCTATGCTTTTTGATTTTGCAGTTACTTTTACAGAGAAATTTGCCGGGATAATAACACCCAGCATCGCATCCTGCTGGTGCATAACTTCGGTTATCGATTTTTCGGTTTGCGGTCCTTTTACCTGCGATACTTTAAACATCCCGATTTTACCAATGGCCTTTACCAGTTGCTTGCTTGCCTGCCCGGTATCGCTGTTATTGATGAGTATCGACAGCCGGTTTTTGTTAACCAGTTGAAAAGTACTATTCTGGATGCTGGTAACCACCACCACCAAAATAATAGGCATAACAAACATGAGCGATATGCCCACCTTATCGCGCAGCAAAATCCGGATATCCTTTATTATGGTGGCCTTTAACTTAAACATCGTTCCTGATATCCTTTCCGGTTAAGTTCAAAAACATCTGTTCAAGGCTTTCCTGCTTATGGTCGGCCATCAATTTGTCCAAGCTATCCTCTGCTATTATTTTGCCATTATCAATCAGGGCAACCTGTTTACACAAATCTTCGGCTTCGCTCAATTGATGCGATGTGTAAATAAGCGTCGTGCCGCCTTTATTCAATTCCAATAGATAAGCAATAATCGCGTGGCGGGTTTGTACATCCACTCCTACCGTGGGTTCATCTAAAAATATAATTTCCGGTTTGTGTATTACGCCGATAGCCAAATTAACCCTTCGCTTCATGCCGCCACTAAACTTGTCGACCGGTTTGTTGCGTACTTCGTCCAGTCCTAAAATATCCAGCAGTTCGTCTGTACGTTGCTTAATGGTTTGTTTGTCTAAACCGCTCCAGGCGCCGAAAAATTGAAGGTTTTCAACCGGGCTTAGCTCCTGGTAAAATGAGAAATCCTGCGGCACAAAGCCAAACAGCTTATTAACTGCCTTGTTATGTTTCCCAACTTCTTGTCCTAAAAGTTTAATGTGTCCCTCATCAGCATTGAGCAGACCTGTCATCAGGCTTATCAGTGTAGTTTTGCCTGCGCCATTTGGGCCAAACAGTCCGAAACGTTCTCCTTTTGCTATTTTTAAGTTCAGCTTCGAAAACGACACCTCGGCATTGCCCGGATATTTAAAGCCCATCTCGGCAACGTCAATAGCTAACGGAGTGCTTACTGCCATTTTATTTGCTTTAAAGTTTCAAAGGCAGCTTTTTCAATAGCCGCAATTTCAAGCAGGTAATCGCCCATTGTATTAAAATCTTCCTGGCTGCCTATGCGGCCTTTGTAAATGCCGGCCGCGTGAACTGCTGCTGTGCGCCACATATCACCAGCCTTAGTAAATATACTGCTGATATCGGCCAAATGGTTGCCCGGCAGGTAAACATCTGCCTGCTGCAAAAATGCGCCGTATATGTAACGGAAGCCGCCGCCGCCGGTGCCAATCTCTTCCTGCATACGTACCATTTG
>Ga0105239_10005879_pt1 | contig 14296 bp, 12 predicted proteins | sample KBSC44metaG_FD_92761 | JGI IMG/M metagenome (GOLD analysis project Ga0105239, IMG submission 92761) | Corn rhizosphere microbial communities from Kellogg Biological Station, Michigan, USA - KBS C4-4 metaG | ecosystem: Host-associated > Plants > Roots > Rhizosphere > Soil | place: Michigan, USA... | reverse complement strand
GGAAGCGCTGCGCGAACGCGTGCATGCGTTCATGGACGCGCACATCGTGCCGCGCATCCGCCAGTGGAACGACGAAGTGCACGCGGGCCAGTATCCCGTGTCGTTCATGGAGGAGCTGAAGGAGCGCGCGAAGGCCGAAGGGCTGTGGAACCTGTTCCTGCCGCACCTGAAGGACGACGAGCCCGGCACGGGCCTCACCAACCTCGAATACGCGCCGCTCGCCGAGATCATGGGGCGCGTGAGCTGGGCGTCGGAGGTGTTCAACTGCAACGCGCCGGACACCGGCAACATGGAGTTGCTGCACATGTTCGCGACGCCCGAGCAGCGCGAACAGTGGCTGCTGCCGCTGCTGCGCGGCGAGATCCGTTCGGCGTTCGCGATGACCGAGCCCGACGTGGCATCGTCGGATGCGACCAACATCACGACGCGCATCCGGCGCGACGGCGACGACTACGTGATCGACGGCCGCAAGTGGTTCATCACGAACGCCGCGCATCCGAACTGCAAGATCTTCATCGTGATGGGCAAGACCGATCCCGATGCCGAGTCGCACCAGCAGCAGAGCATGATCCTCGTGCCGCGCGACACGCCGGGCGTGACGGTCGTGCGCAACATCACGGTGGTCAATCATCATGCGCCGGAAGGGCACTGCGAGATCACGTTCGACAACGTGCGCGTGCCGGCGCGCAACCTGCTCGGCGAGGAAGGCAGCGGCTTCGCGCTCGCGCAGGCGCGCCTCGGGCCGGGGCGCATCCATCACTGCATGCGTTCGATCGGCGCGGCCGAGTTGGCCTTGGAGCTGATGATCGACCGCGCACAGTCGCGCGAGGCGTTCGGCAAGCCGTTGAACCGGCACGGCACGATCGGCGAATGGATCGCGCGCTCGCGCATCGAGATCGACCAGGCGCGCCTGCTGGTGCTGAAGGCGGCGTGGATGATCGACAAGGTCGGCGCGAAGGCCGCGCGCAAGGAAATCTCGATGATCAAGGCGCTCGTGCCGACCGTGTACACGGACGTATGCGACCGCGCGATGCAGGTGTTCGGCGCGATGGGCCTGAGCCCGGACACGCCGCTCGCCGACATGTGGACCTGGGGCCGCGCGCTGCGCTTCGCCGACGGCCCGGACGAGGTGCACCTGCAGGCGATCGCACGGATGGAGATCAAGGACGGCGTGCGCGGCTCGACCGAGCCGTACCTGACGCGGCCGCCTCGCGGCTGAGCCTCGCGCCGCGCGAGGGAGCGACATGGGCGAACGGGCGGCGCGCGCCGTATTAAGATGCCGGCAAGGAGATCCGGCGATGCGGCTTTCGAAGATTGATCTGAACCTGTTCGTCGTATTCGAGGCGATCTACAACAAGCGCAACCTGACGCGCGCGGCCGAGGTGCTGAACCTCACGCAGCCGGCCGTGAGCAACGCGCTGGCGCGGCTGCGCAAGACGCTGAACGATCCGCTGTTCGTCAGCACGCCGGCCGGGATGATGCCGACGCCGATGGCCGAGAACATCGTCGGCCGCGTGCGCGAGGCGCTGCAACTGCTCGATTCGAGCGCGCACGAAGGCGACGTGTTCGATCCGGCGTCGTCCGAGCGCGTGTTCCGGCTCAGCATGAGCGACCTGACCGAAGCGCTGCTGCTGCCCGCGCTCGGCGAGCTGCTGCAGACACATGCGCCGGGCATGCACGTGCGCAGCTACACGATGGACCGGCGCGAAGTGGCGACCGCGCTCGCAAACGGCTCGGTGGACATCGCGATCGACGCGCCGCTGATCGGCGATCCGCATCTGCATCAGGCGCTGCTCGTGCGCGACCGTTACGCGTGCATGATCCGCGACGATCACCCGTTCAAGGGCGACACGCTGACCATGGACGACTACCTGTCGATGGGGCACATCCACGTGTCGAGCCGCCGCAAGGGCAGCGGGCACGTCGACGCGGAGCTGACGCGGCTGGGGCTGCGCCGCAACATCCAGATGCGCGTGCAGCACTACATGGTCGCGCCGCTGATCGCGATGCGCGGCGATCTCGCTCTGACCGCGCCGCTCAGGCTGCTGCAGCGCTATCCGGCGCGGATTCTCGAACTGCCGTTCGAGATGCCCGGGCTCGAATACTTCTGCTACTGGCATCGCAGCGCCGATCAGGACCAGGGTAGTCAGTGGTTGCGGGAGCAGTTGATGATGCTGATGGGGGGGATGGGGGAGGTGCGGTGATGCGTCGTGCGTTCGCCGGTGTGCGCCAGCTTGCCGCTTAAAACGACTCGTCATCGAAGCGCGACGACGCAGGCCTGCGCTTCATGTCCTTCAACCAGTCCCTGACTTTGTCCGGATCCTCGAACTCGCGCAGCGCCACGGCGAGATCCTGATTGCCGCGCTGCATGCCGGCAATATCGCGCGTGAGCATGCGCATCACGGTATCGGGCGCGACCTTGGTGGACGACACGATGCCGTACGTGCGCCGGAAATCGTTCTCGACGTGCTGGATCTCCTGATCGAGCTCGCGGATCTGCTCTTCCAGTATGCCGTTGTAGCGCGTGAGCCGCGCTTCGCTGAGCCCGTCGATCGCACGCCGGTCGATCTGCTCGATCTCCAGCTGCAGTTCCAGCAACTGCAGCAGATTGCCCTTCGCATAAGCATGGTTGACCCGCTGCATCAGCACGGTCTTGCGTTCCTGCTCGCGCGGATCGGTTTCGCGATCGGGATGCAGCGCGCTGGCGAGCTTCCGATAGATCTCGCGGATCGACTTGCTCGATTCGGCCTGCTCGGCTTCGATCCTGGCCTGCGCGGCCGATTGCTTCGGCGCTTTCTTGCGCTTCGCGCGCTGGGCCTCCCGGGCCGCGTGAGCGGCCATGTCGCGTTCGAACTGAGCGTCGAGTTCGGCCTGCAGCCGCTCGGCGAGTGCGTCGGGGGACAGTTCGTCGAGATCCTCCGGCGATTGCGATTGCGGCTCGGAATCGGCCTCGGGCTCGGCCGCCGCGCTGCCGACGTTCCCAAATCCGACATGCCGGTTGTAAATGACCTTCAGCGCCGCGTCGTCGCTGACCTGCATTAAATCGCGCGCCATGTCGGCGATCAGGTCGGACAGCGTGCGTTGCTCGGCCTTGCTCAAGCCCTTCTGCAGGAACGCGTCGTCGAGCAGGTGCAGCAGTTTGATCCGCAGCGCGGTGGATTCCTGTTCGAGCGGCAACAGCGCGTCGACGAACTTCTTCTGGAACGCCGGCATCACGGCGTCCCACGCGCCGAGACGCTCGCGCCGCTTCTCGATCTGCTTGACGAGCGTATTGAACGTTTTCTGTGCTTTCGACAGGCTGGCTGTCTCGTGACCGGGCGCGATGGCGACCGCGGCACCGCGACGTGCGGTCATGTGAGTATCCTCCGGCCGCGGCGGGACGCGCGGCAGGGCGGTATTTTAGCCGGATGGGCGTGGTGCCGCCGGCCTTCGGTGTTCCGCTTACAGCACCGCCATCGACTCCGTCATGTTCTGCCGCATGTAATCGAGGAAGCGCTTCTGGAACAGCATCGTGTGCTCGTGCGCGGCGCGTTCGGCGGCGTCCGCATCGCGCCGCACGATCGCGTCGATCAGTTCGTCGTGGTCGCGACCGAGCTTGGCGGCCGTGGGCGAGCTCACGGTGAAGTCGAAATGCAGATGAAGCAGGCGCTGCCCTTCGCCGAGCAGCCGCTCGTAGTAGCCGACGAAGTAGGGATTGTTCGCGGCGTGCGCGATCGCCATGTGGAGCGCCTTGTTGGTCTCCGACATCGCCTGGAAGTCGCCGCTCGCGACGGCCTCCATGTAGATGTCGTCGGCCTTGCGGATCTTCGCGAGGTCGGCTTCGGAGCGCTGCGTGGCCGCGAGCCGCGTGACCGCGCGCTGGATCAGGTCGAGCGCCGAGATGTATTTCGGGAATTCCTCGATCTCGAACGGCGTGACGAGCGTCGTGCGGTTCGGCAGGATCGTGACGAGGCCCTCGCTGCTCAACCGCGCGATCGCGTCGCGCACCGGCGAACGCGACAGGCCGAACTGCGCGGCCAGCGAGATTTCGTCGAGCTGCACGCCGGGTTTCAGCTTCAGCGTCAGGATCTGCTTGCGCAATTCCTCATACACATACCGCCCGCCGTGCCGGCGGCCGCCACCTTCGGTTTCAACGGCCTCTTTGCTCATCTCGCTGCCCTTCCTGTAATCGACCCGGGTCGCCGGGCGCGCTCTGAAGTTTAGCATCGCGTCCTCACGTGCCAGACGGCGCGGACGGCCCGAAACCGTCGCCCCACGTGTCGCTGAGCATGAACCCGGCGGCGAGCGGATCGTCGGGATCGACGCCGAGTTGCTGGAACCCGAACACCCATGCGCGCCCGGTGACGCGCGGCAGCACGGCCGGCCGCCCGCCTACTTCGGTCGTACCCAGCAGCTCGACGCGGAATTCGCCGCCGATCGTGGAACGCGACGTCAGGCGATCGCCGACCTGCACGCGCCCGCGCGCGGCGAGCGTCGCGAGATTGGCCGAGCTGCCGGTCCCGCACGGCGAGCGGTCGACGCGGCCGGGCGGCAGCGTCGTGCAGGTCTGGTACACCGTGTCGTCCACCCTGTTGCGGAACATCACGTACGCGACTTCGTTGATCTCCGGGTAAAGCGGATGCTGGACGGCGACCTGCCGGTTGATGATCTCCTTGAGCCGTACGCCGTGCGTCGCGAGTTGCCGCGCATTGCCCGGCGCAATGTCGAGCCCGATCTGATCGACGTCGACGAGCGCGTAGTACACGCCGCCGAACGCGATGTCGGCCTTGATCGTGCCGAATTCCGCCGTGTGCACGTCGACATCGAGGTGTTCGACGAACGACGGCACCATGTCGAGCGAGACGCCGACGCAGCGGCCGTCGCGGCATGCGGCCCGCGCGGTGACGAGCCCGGCCGGCGTGTCGAGCACGACGGTGGTCTCCGGTTCCTGCATCGGCACCATCCCGAGTTCGAGCAGCGCGGTCACGACGCAGATGCAGTTGCTGCCCGACATCGGATGCGCCTTGTCGGCCTGCAGCACGATGAAGCCCGCCTGCGCTTCCGGCCGCGTCGGCGGCAGCAGCAGGTTGACCGACATCTGCAGGCAGCCGCGCGGTTCGAGCACGACCAGGCGCCGCAAGCTGTCGTCGATCTCATTGATGTGATTCATCTTGTCGAGCATGGTCTTGCCCGGCACGTCGAGGACGCCGCCGGTGATGACCTTGCCGATCTCGCCCTCGCAATGCACGTCGACGAGTTGCAGCGTTTTGTTCCAGCGCATGATCGATTCACCTTCCTACTTGATGTACCAGCCCCACGGCTTGTCGCTGTCGTAGCGCGTGATCTGCTTGATCTCGAGGTAGTTGTTCAGCCCCCACTCGCCGAGCTCGCGTCCGATCCCGCTCTGCTTGTAGCCGCCCCACGGCGCCTCCGTGAACGTCGGCTGCGAGCAGTTGATCCACACGATGCCTGCGCGCATCGCGCGTGCCACGCGCTCGCAGCGCGGCAGGTCGGCCGACATCACGGCCGCCGCGAGACCGAAGCGCGAATCGTTGGCCGAGCGAACCGCCTCGTCTTCCGTATCGAACGGCCGCACGCACACCACCGGCCCGAAAATTTCCTCGCGCCAGATCCAGCTGTCTTCCGGCACGTCGGCGAACACGGCCGGCTCGATGAAGTAGCCGCGTTCGAGATGCGCGGGCCGCCCGCCGCCCGTCACGAGCCGCGCGCCTTCGTCGCGGCCGCGCGCGATCGCTTCCCGCACCTTGTCGTACTGCCCGCGGCTGACCAGCGGGCCGAGCAGCATGCCTTCGTCGCGGCCGTTGCCGATCCTGATTTTGCGCGCTTCCTGCGCGAGCCGCTCGACGAGCGGCGCGTACAGCGAGCGCTCGACGAGCACGCGCGACGTGGCCGAACACACTTCGCCCTGGTTCCAGAAGATGCCGAACAGGATCCACTCGACGGCCGCTTCGAGATCGCTATCGCCGAACACGATGAACGGCGACTTGCCGCCGAGTTCGAGGCTTACGTTCTTGATGTCGCGCGCGGCGGCCTGCATGATCCGGCTGCCAGTCGGCACGCTGCCGGTGAACGCGATCTTGTCGACGCCCGGGTGTTCGGCGAGCGGCGCGCCGGCATCCGCGCCTAGGCCCGTCACGACGTTCAGCACGCCGGCCGGCAGCCCGGCCGCGTCGGCGATGCCGGCCAGCTCCAGCGCGGTGAGCGGCGTCAGCTCGGACGGCTTGAGCACCATCGTGCAGCCGGCCGCGAGCGCGGGCGCGACCTTCCACGCGGCCATCAGCAGCGGAAAATTCCACGGGATGATTGCGCCGGTCACGCCGATCGGCTCCTTGCGGACGACCGTGCTGAAGCGCTCGTCGGCCAGCGGCACCGGCGTTTCGGCGTTGCCGTCGAGCTGCTCGGCAAGCCCTGCGTAGAAGTCGAAGCAGCCGGCAGCGTCGCCGAGATCCCACAGCGCTTCGGGCAGCGGCTTGCCGTTGTCGCGCACTTCGAGTTCGGCCAGCTCGGGCAGGCGGTCGCGGATGCGTTGCGCGATCGCGCGCAGCACGGCGGCGCGCTGTGCGCCGGTCATGCGCGGCCACGGACCTGCGTCGAACGCGCGGCGCGCGGCGCTAACCGCGAGATCGATGTCTTCGGCGGTGGCGGCCGCCACCTTCGCGATCACGGTTTCGTCGCTCGGGTCGAGCGTGTCGAAGGTCTGGCCGCGAACGGGCGCCACCCAGCGGCCGTCGATGAAAAGTCGTTCGTAGGAGTGCATGAAGGGTCTCGAATGTCAGGCGAAGCGATAAGCGCTGAAGGGCGACAGGTCCTGCCGCGTCGGACGGCCGGCCGCGAGGTCGCCGACCAGGCGGCCGGTCGTCGCGCCGAGCGTGAGGCCGAGCTGGCCGTGGCCGAATGCCATGATCACATTCGGCAGCCGTTTCGAGCGGTCGATCACCGGTTTCGTGTCGGGCAGGAACGGCCGATAGCCGACGCCGTATTCGACGTGCGCGGTCCGCAGCTCTGGCAGGATGCGTTTGGCTTTCTCCAGGATGATGTCCGCGCGCCGGAAGTTCGGCGCCGCATCGCGGCCCGCGAACTCGATGGTGCCGCCGATCTGCAGCCCGCGCGTCATCGGGCTGAAGCAGAAGCCGCCGTCCGCGTAAATCACGGAGTGACGGAATTCGACGCCCGGGTCGGCGAGCAGCGCCTGGTAGCCGGCGATGCCTTCGAGCGGCACGCGCACGCCGAGCTGCCCGAAGAACTGCCGCGACCCCGTGCCGGCCGCGACGACGACGTGATCGGCCGCGACGCGCTCGCCGCTCACGAGCGTCACGCCGGTCGCGCGCCCGTCGGCTTCGTCGATGCGCGCGGCGTTCGCGCGGATGCGGCGTCCGCCTTGCGCCTCGAAGCTGGCCGTCAGCGCCGCGATGAAGCCTTCGGTATCGTTGACCGCGCGCCAGTCGGGAAACAGCAGCCCGTGCCGGAACCGGCCGGCGAGCGCCGGTTCGAGATCGCCGATATCGGCGGCCGTCAGCCGCTGCGATGCGAAGCCGAGCGACTGCCGCAGCTCGAGATGCGGCTGCTCGTGCGCGATGCCGGCCGGATCGTCGAACACTTCGAGTACCGGGCGCTGGCCCAGCAGCGCGCGGTCGCCGCATGCATCGAGCAGCGGCGCGTAGTCGGAATAGACGTCGTGCGTCAGCGTGGCCATCGCCTGCGCGATCGACACGATCCTCGCGTGACGGGCCGATGCGACGAACCGGAAGAACCACGGCAGGATGCCCGGCAGTGCGCCGGGCCGCAGCGCGAGCGGCCCCTTCTGGTCCATCAGCCAGCGCGGCACCTTCAGCAGGATGCCCGGCTTCGACAGCGGGATGACCTCGCTGATAGCCATCTGCCCACAGCTCCATTTCGCGGTGCTGTCGCCGGGCGCGGCGGGATCGATCAGCGTGACGGCGTGGCCGTCGCGTTGCAGATAGAGCGCGCAGCACACGCCGACGATTCCGCCGCCGATCACGACGGCTGTTTCGTTGCGTGCTGTGCCGGGCGATGCGGGCACAGGTTCTCGCGCAATCGCGTTCAATTGACGAACTCCTGCAGGCTGAAGCCGTGCGCGTACGGCTGGGACGAATCGACGCGATACTGCGCGCGCCCGGTGACCCACGCGCGTCCTTCGATGCTCGGCCGCACGGCGTCCAGCCCGCTGTTCAGACGCTCGACCGATTCCACGCGGCCGATGAAGCGGCTGCCGATCAGGCTCTCGTGACAATACGCTTCACCCGCTTTCAGCCAGCCGCGCGCGAAGCGCTGCGCGACGCGTGCCGAGCTTCCGGTGCCGCACGGCGAGCGGTCGACGAGGCTGTCGCCGGCGATCACCACCGCGCGCCCGTGCGCATCGTCCGCGATCGGCTTGCCCGTCCACATGCAGTGCCGCACGCCGCGGATCGCCGGATGATCGGGATGCACGACGTCGAGCGCCGCGTTGACCGCGCGCTGCACATCGCGGCCCCACGCGAGCAACTCGTCCGGCGTGAAGTGTTCGCAACCGGGGAAGTTCGGCTGAACCTCGACGATCGGATAGAAGTTGCCGCCGTACGCGATATCGACGGCCAGCGTGCCGAGCGCGGGAATCTCGATCGCGACGTCGCGAGCGAGCAGGAAGCTCGGCACGTTGGTGAAGCGCACCGACGTCACGCGCGCGCCGTCCGTCTCGTAGCGCGCGACGATCTGCCCGGCCGGCACGTCGACGGTGACCGTGCCCGGTTGCTTCGGCACGATGACGCGCTCCTCGATCGCGAACGCGATCGAGCCGATCGTCGCATGGCCGCACATCGGCAGGCAGCCGGACGTCTCGATGAACAGCAGGCTGAAATCCGCGTTGTCGCTGACCGGCGGATAGAAGATCGTGCCCGACATGTGCGCATGGCCGCGCGGCTCCAGCATCAGCGTGCGGCGAATCCAGTCGTGATGCGCGACGAAATCCTCGCGGCGCGCGTTCATCGTCGCGCCCTGCGGCGACGGCGCGCCGTCGATCACCATGCGCACCGGCATGCCTTCGGTATGGCCTTCGATACAGGTAAAGCTGTGAATCGTCATGTTGAGGTTCCTCGGTCGGCATACCGGCGCCGGTTGGCGCCGGTACGGATACGCATGACGGCCTTACGCCTGCGACGCCTCGAAGATCGCGCGGAACGCCGCCTTCTCGTCGTCCGTCAGCGGCTGCAGCGGCATGCGGGCGTTGCCGACCTTGAAGCCGGCCAGCTCGCAGCCGTACTTGACCTTCTGGATAAACTTGCCCGACTCCATGCTCGCCATCACCGGGAACAGCGAGCGCATCACGTTCTGCGCGCCCGCGATGTCGCCGGCCGAGAATTTGTCGTAGAAGCTCACGACCTGTTTCGCGAAGCAGTTCGCGGGCCCGCAGATCCAGCTCGTCGCGCCCCACAGGAAGAAGTCGAGCGCCTGGTCGTCGGAGCCGCACGACAGCTGATAGTGGTCGCGGTACTTGCCGCCGATCTCGATCGCGCGCAGCAGGTTACCGCTGCTTTCCTTGATGCCGATCACGCGCGGATGATCCTTGAACGCGTCGAGCACGCCGAAGCCGACCTCGACGTTCGTGCGCACCGGATAGTTGTACAGGATCACGTTCACGTCGGTCACCGCGGCGAGAATCGCGTCGTAGTGGCCGATCAGTTCGTCCTGCGACGGCAGCGCGTAGTACGGCGGCGCGATCAGGATGTTCGTGTAGCCGGCATCGCGCGCCTGGCGGACCTGCTCGATCACCTCGCGCGTCGACGAGCCGTTCGCGCCGGCGATCAGCGTGCCGCGGTTGCCGACCACTTCGCGCACGGTCTTCATCACCGCGCGGCGCTCGTCGTTCGTGAGCGCGTAGTACTCGCCGGTCGACCCCAGCGGCACGAAGCCGCTGACACCCGCGGCGAGCTGATATTCGAGGATCGACGCGAGCGTGTCGTGATCGACCGCGCCCGATGCATCGAACGGCGTGACGAGTGCGGGCAGAATGCCTGTCAGTTGCATGAGAGTTCTCCGGCTTGGGTGAGAGCGTTGCGAGTTAGTAGGCATAGCGCCTGAGCATCCTGGACTCCACTACGCCGACCAGGCGGGTCAGCGGAAAGGCGACGAGGAAATAGATGACGGCGACGGTGGTCAGGAACTCGACGGGCCGCGCGGTGCTGTTCGACACGTTCTGGCCGACGAACATCAGGTCGGCGATCCCCACCGACGAGATAAGCGCGCTTTCCTTGAACAGGCTCACGACGTTCGACAGCAGCGGCGGGATCGCGCGCAGCAACGCCTGCGGAAAGATCACGTAGACGATCTTCACGTGCGGCGACAGGCTGAGCGCGATGCACGCGTCGTGCTGCTCGCCGGCGATCGACTTCAGCGAACCGCGAAACGTCTCGCTCGTGATGGCGGCCATGTACAGCGTCAGCGAGATCAGCACCGACAGGTACGGCGGAATCGGCAGCCGCAGCACGACCGGGAAGCAGAAGAACACCCAGAACAGCTGGATCAGCAGCGGCGTGCCGCGGAAGAATTCGACGAACGCGGTAACGGGCCCGCGCAGCCAGCGCGACGGCGACATCCGCAGGAGGCTCAGCACGAAGCCGAGCAGGCTGCCGACGAGCGCGCACGTGACGGTGAAGGCCAGCGTCAGCGCGAGGCCTTTCGCGAGCACGAGCCAGTACGGCCAGACGACGGAAAAATCGAGATTCACGACGGGCTCCTCAGCGCTGGACGGCGACGTCCTGGCGGCGCTCGATGACGTGGACGAGTTTCGCGATCGGCAGCGACAGCGCGAAATACACGAGTGCGACGACCGAGTAGGTTTCGAGCGGCCGGTACGCTTCGGTCGCGATGCTCTTCGCGACGTACATCAGGTCGGCCACCGCGACGATCGCGACCAGCGCGCTTTGCTGCAGGCTGCCGATGCCGTTCGTCAGCAGCACCGGCATGGCGGTGCGCAGCGCCTGCGGCAGCACGACGAAGATCGTGCGTTGCCACGGCCGCAGGCCGAGCGCCACCGCGGCATCGAGATGTTCCTTCGGCACCGCCTGCACGCCGGCGCGGTAGGCTTCCGCGTTGAACGCGGTCAGGTTCAGGCCGAGCGCGAGCACGCCCATCGCGATCGGGTCGATGAACACGTCGACCATCATCGGGATGCAGTAGAAGAACCAGATGATCTGCAGCAGCGCGGGCGTGCAGCGGAAGAATTCGATGAAGAGCTGCGCGGGCCAGCGCACGATCGCCCAGCGGCTCATCGCGAGCAGGCACAGCACGAAGCCGAGCACGAGGCCCATCGCGTTCGCGGCCACAGCCAGCACGACGGTGACCTTCAGCCCGTCGAGAAGCACGCCGAGGCTGCCGGCGAGGAAGCTGAAATCAAAGTGGTAGTTCATGGCTTCGGCCTCAGTCGAGATGCAGGACTTTCTCGAGGAATTCCCGCGTGCGCGCTTCCTTCGGACACTTGAAGATCTGATCCGGCGCGCCTTGCTCGACGATCTTGCCGTTCGCGCAGAACACGACGCGCGTCGCGATGTCCCGCGCGAAGTGCATGTCGTGCGTGACGATGATCATCGCCATCTTCTGCTCGGCGAGCTGCAGCATCACGTTCTGGACTTCCACCACCATTTCCGGATCGAGCGCGGACGTCACTTCGTCGAACAGCATCAGCTTCGGTTCGAGCATTAGCGCGCGCGCGATCGCCACGCGCTGTTTCTGGCCGCCGGAGAGCTGGCTCGGATATGCATGCAGCTTGCTTTCGAGGCCGAGGCGCGCGAGATACGTGCGTGCGCGCTCGGTCGCTTCCGCCTTCGACAGCCCGCCCACGCGCACCGGCGCGAGGATCAGGTTGCCGAGCACCGACAGGTGCGGAAACAGCGTGTAGTGCTGGAACACCATGCCGACCTGCTTCTGCAGCTTCGCGTCGATGCGCCAGCCGCCGCGCGCGTCGCCGCCGCGGATGTACGACGCGCCCTGGAACGCGATCTCGCCGCGCTGGATGCCTTCGAGGCCCATCATCACGCGCAGCAGCGAGCTCTTGCCGCTGCCGCTCGGGCCGATGATCACGAGCCGGTCGTCGGCGCGCATGTCGAGGCTCATGCCGTCCATCACGACGAGGTTCGGGCCGTACGACTTGTGCACGTCGCGCAGCCGCACGAAATCGCCGCCGGGCGCGGACGCAGCCAAGCGCGTGGTCGAAAGGGGATGCATGGCCGACCGGACGGCCGTCGTTTGAGGCGACAACATGACTGTCTCTCCAGCGGCGCCCGACGTCGGCGCGCAAAGTGCGAATCGGAAAATCGGCGCCCGCCGGCGATCCGTCGGGCCCGTCTGCAAGCTCGGCGCTTACTTGCCGGGGGTGAGCATCGCTTGCACGGACGTCTTGATCAGACGGTTCACCGCGCCCGACTTGACCTGCTGGGCGAGGTAGCTGTTGAGCACGTCGAGATCGGCCTTCGGCGTGTCCTTGCGCAGGCCGAACGCCACTTCCTGCTGCGCGAGCGGCGGCGCGGGGTTGAAGCTGGCCGCCCAGTCCGGGTGCGCTTCAGTCAGCAGCATGTTGGTGATGTTCGCGTCGGCGAGCAGGTCGGCGCGCTTCGAGATCAGCGACAGGCGTGTCTCGTCGTTGCCCGGCAGCCGCATGATCCGCGCCTGTTTCAATTCCGCCGAAATCGCCTTGTCCTGCGACGTGCCGGACATCACCGCGACCGTGACGTTCGGCTTGTCGATATCGGCGAGCGAGCGCAGGTTCTTCGCGATCTTCGGGTTGTTCCGGTTGTAGACGAACGAGACGTTGTAGTCGGTCGCCGGCACGGAGAACGCGACGGCCTTCTCACGCTCGGGCGTGTCGTTCAGCGCCAGCGACAGGTCCCATTTGTCCGATTGCAGGCCGGCCACGATGTTGTCCCAGCTCGTGTCGACGAATTCGACCTTCACCTTCAGCACGTTCTGCCCGAAATCGCGGCACAGATCCGAGAAGAAACCGCTGTAGGCGCCCGTCTTCGGGTCGCGCATCACGTACGGCGGCGCGACCGCGGCGCCGCAGCGCAGTACGCCGGCCTTCTTCACGGCGGCCCAGGCGTCGGGCCCGGCGGCGTCCGACGGAGCGGCCGCGACCAGCGCCGCGGCTGCCACGGTGCACGCGGCGATTTGACGGGTGAAACGAGACAGTCGATTCATGGTGACCTCACTTTGAAATGGGTAAACCCGTACGCCCTGCTGTTATCTCCACACATCGGTGTGTGTTTTGTTGTATGCAGCGTTGTGTGCATCTTAGAGGGGCAAAAATCGACGTGTCAACGAGAAGTTGTGCTGGGAGGGGGCGGGTTTTCCCCGGGGCGCGGGCGGGGCGAGGCGCCGGGGTGAGGGAAAAAAGGCGGGGCGGCGCGGGGCCGGTTACTTGAGGGCGGGGAGAGGGATGATCGGGGGATTGCCGCGGCCGGTCAGCCGGTCGGTCCGGCCAGCGGACGGCGGCGCGCATGCCGCGCAAGGACGGCGCGTGATGTCGTCCCGCCTCCAATCTCAAAACAACTGCCCTTGCCCCGAAATCACGCGTTCGAAATCGTCGCGCAGGAACGGCAGGATTGCATCAGCGACCGGTTGCAACTGGCGGCTCACATAGAACCCGTAGTCGATCGGCGAGCGCGTCGTCTCGAGCGGCTCCGGGCCGGCCGTCGTCATCACGTAGCTGATCCAGCCGCCGCGCTGGTACTGCAGCGGCCGGCCGCGCGCCTGGTTGAATTCGTCGGCGATCCGCGCGGCACGCACATGCGGCGGCACGTTGCGCTGATACTCGCTCAAAGGCCGGCGCACGCGCTTCCGATAGATCAGTTGTGCGTCGTATTCGCCGGCGAGCGTGCGGCGCACATAGTCGCGAATGAACTCCTGGTAAGGCTCGCGCTTGAACACGCGCCGGTAGAGCTCGCGCTGGAATACCTGCGCGAGCGGCGTCCAGTCGGTGCGCACCGTTTCGAGCCCCTTGAACACGAGGTCCTCGTCGCCATTCGCCGCGACCGCGAGGCCCGCATAGCGCTTCTTGCTGCCTTCCTCCGCGCCGCGCACGGTCGGCATCAGGAAGCGGCGGTAATGCCGCTCGTATTGCAGTTCGAGCGCGCTTTCCAGCCCGAAGCGGTCGCGCAGGTGCGCTTGCCACCAGCGGTTCACCTGTTCGACGAGCGCGCGGCCCTTGGCGGCGGCCGCATCGTCGTCGTGCTCGCGCCCGAGCCACACGAAAGTCGAATCGGTGTCGCCGTAGATCACTTCGTAACCCTGCGCTTCGATCAGCTCGCGC
>Ga0105239_10005878_pt1 | contig 14299 bp, 10 predicted proteins | sample KBSC44metaG_FD_92761 | JGI IMG/M metagenome (GOLD analysis project Ga0105239, IMG submission 92761) | Corn rhizosphere microbial communities from Kellogg Biological Station, Michigan, USA - KBS C4-4 metaG | ecosystem: Host-associated > Plants > Roots > Rhizosphere > Soil | place: Michigan, USA... | reverse complement strand
TGGCCGATGGGCCATATCATCCCGAAATTGCGGATCGAAGCGCCTACCGCCCTTTCGCCGCGTTCGAATACTTTCACCGAAAATCCCCGCATGGCAAGAGCCCTGGCAGTAGCCAGTCCGACAATGCCCGCCCCAATAACAATGGCCGATCGAGATTGCATAGATTATTTCATCTTTTGTATATTCTTTGAAATAGCACGGACCCCCACAGCACCAGCACGATCCCGCCCGCCGCAGCGGTATAGAATATGGTTGTAAAAAAATCAACCCAGGTATAATGGATCTTTACAAATTCCTTTACCAGCAGGACAACTACCGTGCCCAGATAGCCGAAGGCATCAGCAATATATATAAGGAAGCCCACATTACCGGGCACCTTATAAGCAGCCAGCATCCGCTCAAAATAAAAACAGTTATATGGCACATACCCCAGATAGAGGCCGGCCGAGGCAGTAATGATCCAGGTGACGGGAGAGATCATATGCAGATGGTAGCCGACTGTAGCAGCGGCAGCCAGGATAAACCCGCCGATGATGATCACATTATTCAGCTGAAAGGCCTTATAGTTATTCCTGATCAGGAAAAAACCTCCGACAACGGCCAGCACGATACACGATACGATGGTGCTGGTACGGGCAAATACATCGGCGCTGTGCAGAAAGCCGGTCTCGGTCCATAATTCGTTGGCAAAATCCTCACAAAAATCCCGGAGGACGGTAAGCATCACATACGCAATGACTACGGGGATAAGGGCAAAGCCAAATTTCCGAAGGAACGCTGCCCGCTGCTCTTTTTCCATCGGCAGACGTATCGTACGCTGAGCCACATCCTCCGCTGATGGCGGCGGCGTCTGATTCAGCAGCCAGGTGCTTAAAAGCAAAGGAATGATAAAAAAAGCCCCGGCCATAAAAGGCATCCAGCGCTCATTTACACCCGCGTACAGCATCAGCCCTTTTCCTACGGTCTTGGCCAGGCCGGATGCAAAAATAAAGCTGGTCGCCAGGATGGCGCCCATCAGCTCGGTGACACGCCTTCCTTCCAAGAACCCGAACACCAGCCCCCAGACCATTCCCAGGGGAAGGCCGTTGATAAACATAAAAATGAAATTATACGGCATGGGCACAAGTCCAAAGAGCAGCAGCGCCGCCCACGATATAGCTACCAGCCGGATGATATAACCCGCCCGGTGGGATGGCTGCATAGTGGCTATAAAACGGATGCCATAGAACTTACTGCACATATAACCCAGCACCTGGGAGACTACAAGCACCACCTTATAGGAAATTCCCCACAATCGCACACCTTCATACGAGGCCGCCGTAAACGGTTTGCGAAACCCATACATACAGGAGTAAACAATAAAAGAAGTGAGGGACACATACACCACAAATACCCAAGCGGGGCTATTCGACAACCTTGTTTTCAGTGTCGGAGACCGGGTCACCGGCGGCTCGGATAGCAGAGGGGGGATCATCAGGCTTTTTCAATGATGGGGATCAGCTCTTCCAGGCTATCTATAATATGATCAGGACGATATTCCTGCAGCTGTTGACGGGTATAGGCGCCAGTGGTGATGCCGACCACAATACCGCAGCCGGCATTACGGCCTTCTTCCACATCCACTTCTGTATCCCCGACCTTTAATACGTTGCCGGCAGACGGGATATTCAGCCGTTGGATCAGGCGGTTGATCATATACGGCGAGGGACGTCCCTCGGGTACTTCGTCGCTGCAGATCACGCTGTCCACATATCCGGCTCCATTGTCCCAGTGAAGCCGATGAAGGATGGCATCGGCGATGGTCCGGGTAAAACCGGTGTTCAAGGCGACCTTGATCCCCTTATGATGCAGATGTGAAAAGATCTCCTCCGCATGCGGCAATGGACGAAGCTCCGGGTCCTGCCGATAGAAAGAGGTCATATGCTTTATGAAACGGTCGTGTATCTCCTCGATAAGGGACTCCCTGTCAAAAGACACCGCCGGCAAAAATCTATCCAACAACTGCCGTATGGCATCCATCTTCCGCCATCCCATCACTTTCTTTACCTCATCCACCGGTATCTCCACATCCGCTGCCCGAAAGGCGGCTATAAAAGCATCCGCCACATCACCCCTGTCACGGACTGTCGTGCCCGCGATGTCAAAAACTACCAATTGAATATTGTTCATAGCGAAATTTTATTCACCCCGGCTGGTCAGGTGCCGAAGCATCATTTGTCGATAATGTTCAAGGTTGGGCAGAGGCTTGTGCTCGGTCTTCGCCTCCTCATCCCAGGTTCGCATTTTTATGATGAGCTCAAAAAGAGGATATTGTTCAAAGGCGGTGGCTTCTTCTTCCGTCATAGGACCGCCCTGGTATTCAAGCGTACGCTTGCTGGCGTCGGAAAGCCGCGCATAATATACGGGGTCCCGCACGGTCAGATATCTCTTCGCCTCTACATGCGACTCCACCAGGCGGCATATTTTCTTTGAAAAACCCCTTTCCCGGAGATATTCCGCCCCAATGGCCTCATGATCCTTGATACCGAACGCGCCCATCCTCCCGTCCTCAGGCGTCGCAGATTCCGTAATATGGCCTACATCATGTAAGAACGCCGCCAATATCACCTCTTCATCATACCCCTGCTCTTCCGCCAGCTCAGCGGCCTGCGCCATATGTTCCAATTGCGTGACCTTCTCACCGGCATATTCTTCTCCACCATAGCTCTCATACATCCCGAATATCTCTTCTACGATGCCTTCCGCTTGTTGGTTGTCCATAACATTTATTTTACAACAGTTGATACAGCTTCCGCAGACCCATGCTCGGGCTTGAACTGAAAACCCAGCAGGGCAGCCATGGTCGGCGCCCATTGTTTCTGATACAGCTGGGTACGCGTACTCACCTCTCCGGCAGGTGCGGTATCGGGACCTATTACAGCCATCCAGATCTCGCCCGACTCGGCTATCTCCTTCCCATGATGTCTCCAGTTCTCCTTCATCTTGTCGCCCCTGCCATGATCACAGGTAACAATAAGGGTCGTCTTATTCCTATATTCCGGCAAAGATTGCAGTGTATTCCAAAGATCGGCGATCATGGCATCTTCCGCATGAGCCTGGTTCAGATATAGATCATAAAGACCCGCATGGGCATAGTCATCGGTCTCGTCAAAAGCAATATACAAAACCCGGGGATGGTACGCTTTCAAATACTCTTTCCCCGCAAAATAAGTGATCACATCCGGGCGGACATCCAAAGGCTGCGGCGCCAGCCGCTGCATCTCATCTACCACCTGCAAGCCGGTATTGGTAAAATGCAGACTGTCTACACCGGCATTGACATACAACCCGTTGCGCCCGGTATTGAAGATATAGGGGAATACGTCCCAGGTCGAAAAGACAGCCACCTTGCCATTGAACCCTTGCTGCCTGTTGATAAACTCCAACACATTCGTATTCTTATTCAGGATCTTATCATTGGAATTGACGGCAGTGTCAGGATATCCGGTAAAGATCTCATTGTAGCCCGGATAAGAGAATTGATAAGGATTGGATACATTCACCATATTGCCAATGCCCCTGTTCCCATATAGCTGGCCGCTGGACTCGACGGTGCTCCACAGAAAAGGAAAAAGCTTTTTCCTTCGCTCACGGGCATCCGCACTATAATATCTTTTAAAAAGCCCCTCCTTATCCCTCGTAAAATGCTTATCATCCGCGATCGCCGTATCTATTCCCCCGAAAACTTCCTGCCAGCGCATTCCATCCAGGGTAAAGATCACAAGATTCTCTGTCTTATGCGACAAAGGTTGTGCGACGCCCGAATATGTGCAGGAATTGGGCTTCGGGCTGAAACTAGCCCAATTCCTGCAAATCGCTAATGTCTGTAGGCCTTCGTCGGACCTGCTTCGACACGGTCCTCCTCGGTCGTAAGCTTCGCATCGCTCGCTTATGGACGAGTCCCTTCCAGGGCCTCCCGGCGCGCCGCACAAGATCAGTAAACTATATATAAATTTCCGCATCGTATTCTTTATTTGATCAGCCACATTTGAGCGTTGATATCATCAGCCCCGCCATACTGGCTCTGAAGGGCTGCCTGGTAATTCGTGCCATTGGCCGTCGCTTCATTGGTGGGGTATTGGAACCGCAGGGGTATCTTACCGCCATTGCCCGTACCCGCACCCGTGTTAAAGGCGGGTATACCCGTCCGGCGCCACTGATAATATGCCTCCAATCCGGAATTGCGGGCATATGCCAGGTATCGCTGTGTCAGTATCTGCGTCAGCCCATCGGCGTTATCGCCTTTGTATTGAACAGATGCCTGGCTCAGATAATCGGCAAAACTGAAATGCACTGTATAGCTAAGATTGCCTGTACCACCGGCATTACGAAATACCACGGTATTATCTCCATCCTTGATCCCATAAAAACCAAACATGGCCTTTATACCATTCTGATACCACGTGGAGGCGCTCCCGGTAGTCCATCCACGATTGATGCCTTCCGCAATGCTAAAACACACTTCCGCATAGCTGAGGATGAGCGTAGGCTCGGCGGTATAGGTAGCATAGAAATGGTTGTAGTTGTACAGGGATATCTGGCCCGCGTTCGATAAGGTAGAGAGCGTGCTGACGTCAGATCCCAGCGGTGCTCCAGCAAAAGACTCATATGCAGTATCGGCATGTCCCAGTCCGCGGGCGGGCTCGGCCAATACCATCGCGCGAAGATCACGCAGTTGGCCAAGGGTCGTCAACAGGGTGGAACCCAGGTTCAAACGACCGGCATTATTACCATAGTTACCCGGATTATCGGGATAATAATTGTACGTACTGTTATAGACGTATTGCAGGTTGTCGTCATTGCTTGTAAAAATAGGATACTTGGTAGAGTTGCCCACGATAGCGGCAAACTGTTGGGCTACCTGGAGGTCTGCATCGCCTGTCTTCTTGCTCAGCTCTGTCAGCACGCGCAGCTTATAGCTGTTGACCACTTTCTGCCATTCCATCAACGCCTTCAGACCAGTGGCATCAGAATAAAGGCTGGTCTCCTGGTAATACCAGTCGCCGGAGAATTCCACAAAGCCGTTGGCAATGAGGTCGGCCAACAGCGTATTGGCGCTGTCCAGCCAGTTCAACGACTGCTTAAAGATATCCTTTTGCGAATCGTATTTCGGCGAGGTATTGGTAGTTCCTTTCAACGCATCGGTCATCGGCAGATCGCCCACCTTTTCGGACATGTTGACAAAAAAGAAGGCGCGGAAGAAAAAACCAAGAGCGTGGTAAGGGTTGCGGTCAGTGCCGGCAGCCCTTTTTGCTTCTTTTTCCATAGAAAATACGCTGTTAAGCGTCCCGTAATTGAGCGTTGCACTGCCTGTCCAGTACTTGTTATCTCCGTAATAGTTGTAGTTGGAGGCGATGAACTGGTCAGCCTTGTCCTCAAGACCTCCCGGAAAAACTACCAGACCGTTGAGGTTACTGCGGAGCACCAGACCCGGAGGCACAACAGTAGGCAGGTTTTGATTCTGCGAATATTGCTCGAACTTCTTGGAACACCCGGTGATGGCCAGCAGCGCCGGGATAGCCAGAATGAATAGGAAGCGTATGATATTGCGTTGCATGGTGACTGGTTTTAGAAGACTACATTTATATTGATACCATAGCTGCGGGTCGTGGGTGACTGCAGGTTATATTCACGTGTTATATTATTGAATTGATCACGACCGGGATATTGGTCGACGTCCATGTCCTTGAAGGCGCTTGGGAAGAAATACAGCAGGTTCCTTCCCACGATGCTCACATCTACCCGTTGGATAAATGACTTCTGCAGGAATTTCGAAGGCAGCGAGTAGGTGATCACTACTTCTCTCAGCTTTGCATACGTCTTGCTGACCATGGTATGCTGCGGGTCGTTGTAAAAGCTGCTGACATAATCCTGGACCCAAATGGTGGACGAGTCATTCGGTACGAACGTAAGACTCTTCGCATTGCTGATAACACCGGTGGCGGCATCATATGCTAAGTTACCGGCACCGCCTTGTACCTGTACACCGTCGCCTCCCAGGATCGGACGGCCGTCGGCACGTCTTGCCCCGGCATTGTGCGTCGGGTTTTTGGGATCAGGTCCGAAATAACCGGCATCTGCCAGGTGCTGTGACTCATACAGACGAGCCTGACCAACCACTCCTGTAGCAGTATTCAGACCACGACCACCTTCAGTCAGCTTACGCAACACCCGGTCCTGCAGCTTTCCGCCCACCATGCCATCGAACTGGAAGGAAAAACTGAATGATTTATAGGAGAATTTGTTGTTGATACCCCACGCCCAGTCCGGATCGGCATGCCCCAGATACTGTGCTTTAGGCAAATAGATGGGGAAACCCGACTCGTCATGGATTACCTTTCCATCCGGGGTCATCGCTTCATAGCTTCCAAAGAGCTTGTCCACCCGGTCCCCTATATGATAGGGATAGCCGGTGCCGTTATTCAGCTGGGTAGCGCCGCCGGCAAAGGCCGCGAACACTTCCTTATAGGTCGACCAGTTGACCAGCACATCCCAGCGGAAATCCTTCTGCTGTATGGGCGTACCCGTAAGAGAAAGCTCAACGCCCGTACGTTTAGTGGTAAGACCGTTGGTGACGATGGCAACGATACCGCTGGTCTCCGATACAGGTTGACTGGAGATCTGCGGACCATCCTTATACTGGAACCAGGTACCGCTAAAACCCAGTCTGTTGCGGATAAAGCGTGCATCCAGACCAAACTCATAGTTGGTACGGGAGCTGGGCTTGATACCAGGGTTGATCGTATAGTTCGGTGCACTGGCGCCGGTGACGTTGTTATACACCGGATAGGTTGTATACGGCGGAGTGGACAAAGAGTAAGTAGGTCCATCATACGGAGTATAGTAACCCGTGCCATATCCCACCGGGCTGGGTATACCCAGCTGCTGGAACGCCGTGCCCGCATAAGGAGTAGTACCCCCATCCTTTACATTCGCATAGCTGCCGCGCGCCTTGAGGAAAGAAATAAAAGAAGGCAGCTGGATATAGTCGGAGATGGGCGTGCTCACCGCTATGGAAGGGTAGAAATAAGCATTCTTGCCCACCGGCAAAGCGCTGGTCTTGTCAATGCGACCGGTAGTAGATATCGTGAAGTATTTCTTATAGGTCAGGTCCACAGAGTAGTACGCACTCATCAACAGCAGGTTGGAGTTGTAGGAATAAGCTCTCAATGACTTCAGGCTGTTGGCGAACGTATATACATTGGGAACTACCAGCTGGTCCGTGCTCGTATAGGTCGATCCAAACTTCATATTGCGCGCCGATCCACCACCAAAAGCGCTGATGGAGATACCGCTGTTGCTGATATTCTCTCTATTGAAGCGGAACAACAGCTCGGTATTGTTCTCCCAAAGGTCACGCCTGTCTTCCCGATAGTTACCGTGGTTGTGCTCATCCCCATAAGGGTGAGCGGAGAATGGTTCCTTTTCCGTACGCAACAGATTGTATGTGGTCACATTGCTCCGCAACAGCACATCCAGGTCCTTGTTGAACTTATAGGTGAAGGCAGCCCAACCATACAGGTCGTTCTTATAATGCCCTCTCAGCCATTCATAGCTTTGGAACCATGGGTTATGGTATCGCTTGTACTCTACGAAATTGGATTGCACACCCGCCTTGCCCGGCTTCCAATAGTTGATGATATTGGGATCCAACACATTCCAGTCTGCGCCTGTCCAGATATCGATGTTATAGATGATACTGTTAGGTCCGTAAGCTACATCCGGTGTATTGGGCGTGAACTGACGATTGTAATTGATATTGGCTTCCACCTTGAACTTGTCGGTTATATTATAGCTACCCAGCACATTCATGTTCAGGGTATTGAGGCTGGTGTTGGGGACGATACCTTTTTGATAGCCGCTGGATACCGACATACGTACGGTAGATTTATCCGTGATCGAGGAGAAGTTGATATTATTGGTCGTCAACAGACCCGTCTGAATAAAGTTCTGCAGGTTGTCCTTGCCACGGGCCACCCAGGGCGTTGGCTTGATATTGCCCACAAAAGGTTTAAGGTTGGGGCCAAAGCTGGTGGTATAAGTCGAGTTGGGATCGTATACGCCATCATACTGGGGCAGCATGCGGCCATCCAAAAGAGGCCCCCATACATCATAGTCCTTGTCGTTGAGGCCGGACCCTGTACCATTGGCGAGGTAGTCCCCAAATGCATACTGCTGGTTATCACCACCACCATATTGATTCTGGACCTTGGGAATGGTTGTAAATCCCTTATTGATCTGCGTACTGGAATTGACTTCCACCGTCCAGCCCTTGCCGTTCTTTTTACCTCTTTTGGTCGTGATAAGAATAGCTCCGTTGATACCACGGCTGCCATAAAGCGCAGCAGCGGTGGGACCCTTCAACACCGAATAGGTCTCGATATCATCAGGGCTGATATTCCAGGTGTCGGAGTTGATGGGAATACCGTCTACTACATAGAAGTTCAGGGGCGAACCGCGCAACAGCACCGTAGGAGAGGCCAGCATTTCCTGGCTGATACCTACGTTCAGACCGGCTACCTTGCCGGTGAGACCATTGATGGGATTCGGCTCGCGGGCCTTGAGCAGGTCATCACCCTTCACCTCCTGGACTGAGTAACCTACCCGCTTGACCTCCTTTTTAATACCCATGGCAGTCACTACCACCTCACTCAAATTCTTGCTATCTACTTTGACGGCGATGGCAAGCGTACTCTCGCTGCCCACAGTCGATTCCTTTGTAGTGACCCCTATACCCGTGATCACCAGCACATCCCCGCCGTTGGCCTTGATGTTAAAACGGCCATCCACATCGGTGGAGGTACCCACATGAGAACCCTTGATAACAATGGACGCGCCAGCAACAGGATTCCCGTCTATCTCAGATACGATCCGGCCGGTGATGATCCGTTGTGCATGAGTAAGGAGTGGGGAAAAAAATAGGACTAGCCATAGCCCTATAAGAAGGGGAGAACTCTTTCTCATAATACAGTAGGTTTTTAATTGAGCAAAATCTGAACGATTCTGCGGCGAAATTATCCGGAGTATATGAAGGGAAGGTTAGGGTCGTGTAAAGTAAATGTTAAGAGTTTACAAATACTAAACCAATGTTAAGTATTTATAAAGTCTTCCTACCGGCTTGGATAGTTCGGGAATAAATCTTAAAATAGGTATATCACCAGTATCACGGCCTCGGCCGGCCCTATGTTCCTGAGCCGGTGACGGGCGCGCCCATCGAAGAAAAGCGTGTCCCCTTCCTCCAGCTCAAATATTTCTTTTTCAACCTGGTACTCCACCTTCCCTTTCAGGATATACTTGCATTCGAATGCGTCGGTGGTGATCATTTGCTTCCTGCCCGCATTCTTCTTTAGCTCGAGCAGGACGACATCGGCTGCCTGGGTGGCGATGCTGCGGGTAAGTATACGCTTATAAGAGAACCCCTTTACAGGCTCCTTCTCGAACAGCTTCTCCTGTCCTTTGCGGATGATCAGGACATTCCCTTTATTAATGGAGTCATGCATATCCTCAAAGAAGGTCTTCAGGTCCTCATCGAGAGAATGTATAATATTGAATAGCACGGGCAGGGAAGGAACAGTACGATTGTTCTCTATCTGAGAGATCAACCCCTTGCTGACGCCGGCCTTGCCGGCCAGTTGCTCCAGCGTAATATTCTTCTGCGTCCTCTTCGTCTTGATCTTGTCTCCGAGAAGTAAAATAAGTTCTTCGTTCATACAGCACATCTTTATTGGAGGCCGACAAGATAATCAAAATGCTCCTATATCAGTTGCTGTATTCGGTGAGCAGTCATTTTTAATGGAATTTTAAAAGAAGATCCTCACAGCCCGTAAGCCTGCAATATCCTGGAGAAAACAGCCGTATTTTCATACACTCCTCTAAAAAGCCCCGAACGAGGACCATATGCAAACACGGGTACAGGAATGGCTGTATGATCATTGGTAGAGAATTGTCCACTCACATATCCCTTTGAATAATTTCCATCCAATAACGTAAGCCCGCCCGTCTCATGGTCGGCAGTAACAATAACAAGGGTCTCTCCATCCTGGTCGGCAAAACGTAACGCCTCTCCCACGGCCCTGTCGAAATCCATTACCTCCGTTGCAACATAGGGAAGATTGTTGTCGTGACCTCCATAATCTACCTGTGCGCCCTCTGTCATAATAAAGAAGCCGGGCTTATTACGGGACAGAAGATCCAGCGTCTTGTGCAAAGCCCGCTCCAGCCAGTCGCCTCTACCATTCAGCATCGCCCATCCAGCCTGCTTTTCCACTACGATCCATTTCTTATTTATATCCATGCCGACACTATCTACAGAAGACACAATGGTATATTCCGGCTGCAATTCCTGCAGCACGCTGCCCGTTATGACAGCCTTCTTGCCTTCTTTCAGGATAGGTACATTATTCAGACTTTCATCTCCGCTACCCATCAGCACCTGTATCGGAGCGCCTTTAAGGTCCCGCAAAATAGCGCCGGCATTATCCCGCTCAGGCTGATGTGCATAAAAATCAGCCGGCGTGGCATCGGCAATATCGCCGCAGGTGACCAGCCCGGTCCTGATCTTTTTCCTGTCCAGGATCACCGGCAGCAGCGGTAGACCCCTCCCCGTATGGTCGACACCCACATAGCGGTTATTGGTCTTCTCGCCAGAGGAAAAGGCGGTAGAGCCGGGGGCGGAGTCGGTGACATAGCTGTCAAAGCTGCTGGTCTTCGACAATCCGATATTACGCATGCCGAAAATGTTCAGCCCACCCTTGTTGGCGGTATAGCCGGTATATAGCTGGGCTAAACCCGTCCCGTCACCGATGAGCAGGATCACATTCTTTACGGGTTTGTCGATACCATCTGTCTTATAGGTGGGCTGATAGGGCTGGTAGGCAGCGTCCCCTGTATAGGACGTCTTTGGCAGACGATGCAGGAACTCCGAAAGTGCTGCGATATGGTCGGTATTGATAAAGTCTACGCCCAGACGCATAAACTGATACCAGGCATTGATAAAATCAGGTGCGTCCCAGAAACGCACGGTCTTTTTCAACTGATGCGCCTTCTTCACCGTGGCCTCCAGTCGCGCCCACTCTGCCGCAGGCACGATCCCCTTGCCATTCCACTTTGAAAATGCCTCGAAATCGTCACTGAGCATGGCGACCCTATCCATAGCCGTCTTGTCATACTCATCGGACAGGACCCCGTCAAACCATATCCAGGAAGGATACGTGGACCACAACGAGGACGCGGGACGGTTGCCCGTGATCACAAACCGGATACCCGGACACCCCGTCAGCTCTGGATATTTTTCCAGGACCTTTATCAGCCTGTCCAGTGTATGGATGGAGTCGGTCTTCAGATCGATGAGCACCTGCAAGGGCATCCCCGTCGTGAGATAAGGACGGCCGCCATTCTTGCGGACACAGGCCAGCAAAGGATCGAGATACCAGGCCTCCAGCGTCCGCTGGAGCGCCAGCTCTTTTGTCGAATGGGCTACCACCAGGCTGTCCTGCCTCAAAAAAATATCGGCTTCGATGGAACCAAAACCTTCATTATACGCGAGCCAGAAAGGCGCCTTCTGTTCATAATCGTTGTGGGAGTGGGCATTGCTGACAGAGTAGGCGGCGGGCTGCGCCTGCAGGCTAAGAACGGCCAATGCGAGCAGGCCGGCGAGAGTTCCATTTTTCATGCAGCAATGATATAAAAAAGCCCCTTGCTAAAACTATCTGACCCTCAAAAAATTACCTACGAACAGTTGTTAATATTCTGTTCACATTAAACTCATAATTACTTAACAGCCAGGTAAAAGAGAAGTAATATTAAGTATGGACCTTTGAAAAACCACAATAATGGAAAAGCGACCCGTAGATGTAGTTGTTCTATCTGATGTCCATCTCGGAACTTACGGCTGCCGTGCCAAGGAACTGGTCAACTATCTCAAGAGCATCACGCCTAATATCCTCATCCTCAACGGCGATATCATTGACGGCTGGCAATTCACCAAAAGATATTTTCCTGTAGCCCACATGATGGTATTGAAAGAGATCCTTCAATTCATCACCAACGGCACCCGGGTATTCTATATCACAGGCAATCATGATGAGATCATGCGCCGCTATACAGATATCCAGATCGGCAATTTCACGCTCACCGACAAGTTGGTGCTGGAAATTGATAACAAAATGACCTGGATCTTCCACGGAGACGTTTTCGACAATACCACCAAAGGTGGTGCCAAGATACTCGCCAAGCTGGGCAGCAGCGGATATGAAGGGCTGATCCTCTTCAATCGCTTTATAAATTTCATATTAAAATCATTTGGCCGCGAGCGGGTATCCATCTCCAAGAGAGTAATGGCAGGCGTCAACAAAGCGGTAAGCAAGATCAACGACTTCGAGCTCATCGCGGCGGAGCTGGCTATCAAGAAAAAATATGACTATGTCATTTGCGGACATATCCACCAGCCCTCCAAAAAGATAGTGGAAAATAAGGAAGGGAAGGTCACCTATCTGAACTCCGGGGACTGGGTCGAGCATCTTACGGCCCTGGAATATCATCAGAATGAGTGGACCATCTTCGAGTACGACGAGAAGAAATTCCCCGTGGCGCCCACCATCGAAATGAAACCTTCCCTCAATGTCATTACGGATGAGATCAATTTTTACATCAATTCTTTAGCAGCAATATGAAAATATTTTACGCAGTACAGGCTACAGGCAACGGCCATATCAGCAGGGCAATGGAGATACTCCCCTACCTGGAGCGGTATGGACAAGTCGATATTTTTCTCAGTGGGGCCAACAATAGCCTGGACCTGGACGCATCCGTAAAATATCGCAGCAAGGGCCTGAGCCTCTTTTATACCAGCGGCGGCGGCCTCAACTATACAAAGATCGCCCGCGAGTTTGCTCCCCTGCGCCTGCTCAGGGAAGTAAAGGACCTGCCGGTGGAGAAATATGACCTGGTCATCAACGACTTTGAATGCATCACTTCCCTGGCCTGCGCCTATAAAAAAGTACCTTCCGTCAATTTTGGACACCAGGCGAGCTTTATCTCACCAAAAGTGCCCCGTCCCCGTCACAAAGAGTGGATGGGAGAATGGATCCTGCGCAACTATGCCAGGGCAACACAATATATAGGGCTGCATTTTAAACAATACGACGACTTCATCCTTCCTCCGGTGATCAAGCGGGAGATACTCCAGGCGGAGCCGCTAGATAAAGGACATGTAACGGTATACCTTTCCTCCTTCAGCGATGCCAAGGTAAGTCAATACCTGAGCCCCCTGAAGGACTATTCTTTCCAGGTCTTCTCCAAAGAAGTAAAACAGCCCATACAGCAGGGTAATATTCTCTTTATCCCTGTCAGCAAGAACGCTTTTAACAAAAGCCTCATCACCTGCAAGGCCATCATCACGGGCGCAGGTTTCGAAACCCCGGCCGAGGCCATGTATCTCGGGAAGAAATTGCTGGTCATCCCCATCCGAGGACAGTACGAACAGTTCTGCAACGCGGCAGCTCTCGAAAAAATGGGTGTCCCCGTCCTAAAAGGACTCGACGACCCCTTCACCAGCACATTCCAATCGTTGATGCAGCAAAAGAAAAGACCCGCCCTCCGGCTGGATCATTCTACAGGGTCCATTGTCAGCTATCTCATGCACCACTGTACAGACAGGTCAAAACATCAGCTGGATCAGTTGTATCCGGAGTTGTGTATTTTCTAAGGTCTCTCACCCCCCCGTTAAAAAGATAAAGCCACTTCATAGAAATGAGGTGGCTTCTGCATGAGAAAATTCAACTCTACATATATAAACCATCGATTAACGGGTAATTAACCAATTAATTCGGGTATAAAAATAATTGCCCTACATTACTGAATAGTTATCGCAATATTATAAAATAGAAAAGCCCCCATAAAGGGGGCTTATTCTTTATTTAAGCAATTAGGACTGTTAGAAAGTATACTTCAGACCCAGCTGACCTTGCCAGCGTGAATTGATCGGGTCATTGTAGTAATAGTGGTTGCCGATAGTGGGCGTTTGGAACTGGAAGGTCGGCGTATAGTTCACGGTCGTTCCATCAGCCTTGTACGGATTGCCCGGTGCATTTCCTGCCGCATCATTAACATACTTCAGGAAGTTGACGGTATAGTTGTTCAGGTTGCTGACGAAAGTGATATGACCCTAGTTGTTGTTGATCAGGTTCAGGACGTTGAAGACATCCAGGCTGATAGCCAGTACATGCTGCCTGTTGTTGCTGCTCAGGTGGAACTCGTGCAT
>Ga0105239_10005875_pt1 | contig 14303 bp, 9 predicted proteins | sample KBSC44metaG_FD_92761 | JGI IMG/M metagenome (GOLD analysis project Ga0105239, IMG submission 92761) | Corn rhizosphere microbial communities from Kellogg Biological Station, Michigan, USA - KBS C4-4 metaG | ecosystem: Host-associated > Plants > Roots > Rhizosphere > Soil | place: Michigan, USA... | reverse complement strand
TTGGGTGGTAAGGCACAGTTTGGTGGTCAGCGTTTTGGTGAGATGGAAGTTTGGGCGTTAGAGGCATTCGGTGCTGCTAACATCCTGCAAGAGATCTTAACTGTAAAATCTGACGACGTTATTGGCCGTGCCAAAACATACGAAGCTATTGTTAAGGGTGAAAACCTGCCAACACCTTCAGTTCCGGAATCATTCAACGTATTGGTTCACGAATTAAGAGGCTTAGGCTTGGATATCACTTTAGAATAAATTATTGAATATTGAGGGATTGAATTATTTGATTAATTCAATCCCCTCTTATAAATCAATAATTCACAATTCAGTCCTTCAATAATTAAACAAAAGGAGACTATGTCTTACAAAAAGGATAATAAAATAAAAAGTAATTTCACCACCATTACCATCAGTTTAGCCTCTCCTGAGTCTATCCTGGAGCGTTCAAGCGGTGAAGTTTTAAAACCAGAAACCATTAACTACCGGACCTACAAACCCGAGCGTGATGGTTTATTCTGCGAGCGTATCTTCGGTCCGGTAAAAGACTACGAATGCCATTGCGGTAAGTACAAACGTATCCGTTACAAGGGTATCGTGTGCGACCGTTGCGGTGTTGAAGTAACGGAGAAGAAAGTACGCCGCGAGCGTATGGGCCACATCAACCTGGTGGTGCCTGTTGCGCATATCTGGTATTTCCGTTCGTTGCCAAATAAAATTGGTTACCTTTTAGGTTTACCAACCAAAAAGCTTGACCTTATTATTTACTACGAACGTTATGTAGTAATACAAGCGGGTGTAAAAGAGGCCGACGGTATCAACGCTATGGATTTCCTTACTGAGGAAGAATACCTGGATGTATTGGATACCTTGCCAAAAGAAAACCAATACCTGGACGATAAGGACCCACAGAAATTTGTGGCCAAAATGGGTGCCGAAGCATTAGAAGAATTGCTTAAACGCCTTGACCTTGATCAGTTATCATACGACTTGCGCCACCAGGCAGCAAACGAAACTTCTCAGCAACGTAAAAACGAAGCGCTAAAACGCTTACAGGTTGTTGAAGCTTTCCGCGATGCTAAAACACGTATTGAGAATAACCCTGAGTGGATGATTGTTAAGATCGTTCCGGTTATACCTCCTGAATTGCGCCCGCTGGTTCCATTAGAAGGTGGCCGTTTCGCTACTTCAGATTTGAACGACTTATACCGTCGTGTAATTATCCGTAACAACCGTTTAAAACGTTTGATCGAGATAAAAGCGCCGGAAGTTATATTACGTAACGAAAAACGTATGCTGCAGGAAGCTGTGGATTCGTTATTCGATAACTCACGTAAAGTAAACGCAGTTAAAACTGAAGGTAACCGTGCATTGAAATCACTTTCAGACATCCTGAAAGGTAAGCAAGGCCGTTTCCGCCAGAACTTATTAGGTAAACGTGTGGATTACTCGGCACGTTCGGTAATTGTTGTAGGGCCAAACCTTAAATTACACGAGTGCGGTTTACCAAAAGACATGGCTGCCGAGCTGTTTAAACCATTTATCATCCGCAAAATGATTGAGCGTGGTGTGGTTAAAACAGTAAAATCTGCCAAAAAGATTGTTGACCGTAAGGACCCATTGGTTTGGGACATTTTGGAAAACGTATTGAAAGGCCACCCTGTACTACTAAACCGTGCGCCAACGCTGCACAGGTTGGGTATCCAGGCATTCCAGCCAAAATTGGTTGAAGGTAAAGCTATCCAGCTGCACCCATTAACCTGTACCGCCTTTAACGCGGATTTTGACGGTGACCAGATGGCTGTGCACGTACCCCTGGGTAACGCAGCAATTTTGGAAGCCCAGGTATTAATGCTTGCGTCGCACAACATCCTTAACCCTGCTAACGGAACACCGATTACCGTACCATCGCAGGACATGGTGCTTGGTTTGTACTACATAACCAAAGGCCGTAAAACTGATGCTGACCGTGTTGTAAAAGGCGAAGGTTTAACCTTTTACTCAGCCGAAGAAGTTATTATAGCTTATAACGAACGTAAGATTGACCTGCACGCCTTTATTAAGGTTAAGGGTATGATCAAAGAACGTGACGGACATATAGTAAGCAAGATTATTGATACTACCGTAGGCCGCGTGTTGTTTAACCAGCATGTTCCGGTTGAGGTAGGTTACATCAACGAATTGCTTACCAAAAAATCGTTACGTGATATTATTGGCGAGGTAGTGAAAATTACCGGTATGGCACGCGCTGCCCAGTTCCTTGATGATATTAAGGAATTAGGTTTCAAGATGGCATTCCAGGGTGGTTTATCGTTTAACCTGAAAGATATCAACATCCCTGCTGAAAAAGTTACATTGATTGCCCAGGCTTCTAAACAAGTTGAAGAGGTGATGGGTAACTACAACATGGGCTTTATCACAAACAACGAGCGTTATAACCAAATTATCGATATCTGGACCCGTATCAACAACCGCTTAACTGCGAATGTGATGGAAATCCTTTCTACTGATAACCAGGGCTTTAACTCGGTTTACATGATGCTTGACTCAGGTGCACGTGGTTCTAAAGAGCAGATTCGTCAGCTTGCAGGTATGCGTGGTTTGATGGCTAAGCCTCAGAAATCAGGCTCGGGTGGTGAGATTATCGAGAACCCGATCCTTTCGAACTTTAAAGAAGGTTTATCGGTATTGGAATACTTTATCTCAACCCACGGTGCTCGTAAAGGTTTGGCGGATACAGCGTTAAAAACTGCGGATGCTGGTTACTTAACACGTAGGTTACATGACGTTGCCCAGGATATGATTGTTGGCGAGGTTGATTGCGGTACGTTAAGGGGTATATTTACTACTGCATTAAAAGATAATGAGGATATTGTTGAGCCATTGTACGACCGTATTTTAGGCCGTACCACACTGCACGATGTGCTTGACCCTATTACAGGCGAACTTTTAGTAACAGCGGGTGAAGACATCACCGAAGAAATTGCCAAGAAAGTTGAGAACTCTCCGTTAGAGGGTATCGAAATTCGTTCGGTATTAACCTGCGAGAGCAAACGCGGTGTATGCGCATTGTGCTATGGCCGTAACCTTGCAAGCGGTAAACGCGTGCAAAAAGGTGAGGCTGTGGGTGTAATTGCTGCACAGAGTATCGGTGAGCCGGGTACGCAGTTAACATTGCGTACGTTCCACGTGGGTGGTACCGCATCTAACATCGCGGCTGAATCGCAGATTAATGCAAGGTTTGATGGTATCATTGAATTCGAGAACGTTCGTACAGTTGAATACAAAACCGAAGAAGGTTTGGTAGAGGTTGTCTTGGGTCGTTCGGGCGAGTTCAGGATTGTTGAACAGGGAACCAATAAAATTATTGTTACCAACAACATCCCTTACGGAGCTTATTTATACGTGAAAGACGGAAGCAAAATAACCAAAGGCGACCGTATATGTTCATGGGATCCGTACAATGCGGTAATTATATCTGAATTTGCCGGTGTTGCCAAATTTGAAGCTGTTTTGGAAGGTATTACTTTCCGCGAAGAGTCAGACGAGCAAACAGGTCACCGCGAAAAGGTAATTATCGATACCAGGGATAAAACCAAAAACCCTGTTATACAGGTTGCCGATAACAAAGGGATCATTATTAAGGGCTATAACATCCCGGTAGGCGCTCACATCGCTGTTGACGAAGGTGAGAAACTGCAAACAGGACAGGTTATTGCTAAAATTCCTCGTTCGACCGGTAAAACCCGGGATATTACAGGTGGTTTGCCACGTGTAACAGAGTTGTTTGAAGCACGTAACCCATCGAATCCTGCGGTAGTAACCGAAATTGACGGTGTGGTAACTTTAGGTGGTGTGAAACGTGGTAACCGCGAAATCACCATCGAATCAAAAGACGGACAAGTTAAAAAATACCTGGTTCCATTGTCGAAACACATCCTTGTACAGGACAACGACTTTGTGAAGGCAGGTATGCCATTGTCTGACGGTTCGATATCGCCTGCTGATATCCTTGCCATTAAAGGCCCTGCAGCAGTGCAGGAATACCTGGTAAATGGTATACAGGAAGTTTACCGCTTACAGGGTGTGAAAATTAACGATAAGCACTTCGAGGTAATTGTTCACCAAATGATGCAGAAGGTAGCTATTGAAGATGCCGGCGACACCCGTTTCCTTGAAAGGGAAGCAGTTGACAGCTGGGATTTCATGCTGGAAAATGACGACATCTTCGACAAGAAGGTTGTTACAGATCCAGGTGATTCAACAAGCTTAAAATCAGGTCAGATAGTTTCAGTAAGAAGGCTTCGCGATGAAAACTCAATTTTGAAACGTAAAGATTTAAAATTGGTTGAAGTACGTGATGCTATCGCTGCAACTTCGAGCCCGATGCTGCAAGGTATAACAAGAGCGTCGTTAGGTACCAAATCATTTATATCAGCCGCATCGTTCCAGGAAACTACAAAAGTTCTGAACGAAGCAGCAATTGCAGGTAAAAAAGATTTGATGCTTGGTTTGAAAGAAAACGTTATTGTAGGTCACTTAATTCCTTCAGGAACAGGTTTGCGCGAATACGAAAATATCCGTGTAGGTTCACAGGAAGAATTTGACCGCCTGATGGCGTCGAAAGCTGAAGAAATAGAAGCTTAATTTGTTAGTTGATTAGGTTGACTAAGTGAGTTGTTTCCTAGGTTAGCAAAGTTTTTTTAAACTTAGTCAACTCAATCTAACTTAATCAACCGTTAACTAAATATATAACCAAAGCCTTCCGCAAAAACGGAAGGCTTTTTTGTTAATTTAGCACCATGGAAGAACAAAACGAAAATCAACTGAATATTGAGCTTTCTGAAGAGATTGCAGAAGGTATATATTCCAACCTGGCCATAATCACGCATTCAAGCTCAGAATTTGTCCTTGATTTTATACGTGTAATGCCCGGTGTGCCTAAAGCAAAGGTAAGATCGAGAATAATTTTAACGCCCGAGCATGCAAAACGTTTGTTAACTGCGCTTGAAGATAACCTGGAGAAATTTGAAAATGCAAATGGTCGTATAAAAATTCAGCAGGATCCATCGGGGTTCCCGATGAATTTTGGTGGCACAGTAGGACAAGCCTAAATGGATAAATCAGCTAAAATTTATATTGCAGGCCACCGGGGCATGGTGGGTTCTGCCATTCATCGTAAGCTTCAAAAAGAAGGTTTTTCGAATTTTATCACCCGGACCTCGGATACGCTCGACTTGCGGAGTCAGCAACAGACTACCGATTTTTTTGCAAAGGAAAAACCTGATTACGTTTTTTTGGCGGCGGCTAAAGTTGGCGGTATAGTAGCCAACAATACTTACCGCGCCGAATTTCTATATGATAACCTGCAGATACAAAATAATGTTATCCATAACGCATACCTTACAGGGGTAAAAAAACTGATGTTTTTGGGTTCGAGTTGTATATATCCTAAAATGGCCCCACAACCATTAAAGGAAGAATATTTGCTTACAGGCTTGCTTGAACCGACCAACGAACCTTACGCGATAGCAAAAATTGCAGGAATAAAAATGTGCGATGCCTACAGGGCACAATATGGTTGTAACTTTATATCGGTAATGCCTACTAATTTGTACGGCTATAATGATAATTATCATCCGCAAAACTCGCACGTGCTGCCTGCCCTGATACGTCGTTTCCACGAGGCAAAAGAGCAGGGCTTACCTGACGTAACCATTTGGGGAACAGGCTCGCCGATGCGGGAGTTTTTATTTGCGGATGATTTAGCCGAAGCATGCTATTACCTGATGCAGAATTACAATGAGGAAGGCCTTGTAAATATTGGTACCGGGCATGATATCTCAATTAAAGACCTCGCCATGCTTATTAAAAACGTTATAGGTTATAACGGCGAAATAAAATTTGATGCCACCAAACCTGATGGAACACCCCGGAAGCTTATGGATGTTAGTAAGCTGCATGGCAAAGGTTGGACACATACAGTTGAACTGCCTGAGGGCATAAAGATGGCCTACCAGGATTTTTTAGCGAAGCGGGCGTGAGCCCCGGGAGCTGTTTATTGAAAATTAAAACAATAGCGGCTCTAATCTGTATTTAACGCATATTTATTCGCACTGTGCTTTAGGCCGTTGCTATACTGCCTGGGAGTGGATACCTCAAAATAGTTTTAATTGCTTAATATTGCATGAAATTTGTTAATAACCATATCACAGTTTAGTAAAAAACGTTATAGCTGGGATTTTTATAAAAAAATGAACAATTTTAAACTCTACCTATTTCTACTATCTGTTTTTTTGTGCGTTCTGGTTGCAGCGCCGACATCCGCTCAAACCATTCCTCAAAATTTGTCAAGCATAAATATTGATGACCTTTCCGATCAGCAAATAACCACATTACTTCAACAAGCGCAAAAAGCCGGGTTAACTGATGACCAGTTATTGCAGCAGGCGCAAAACAGGGGAATGTCGGGTATACAAATACAAAAACTGCAGACGAGGATAAAGAACATAAGAAACAAAAACGGCAATAGTTTAAATAGCAACAAAAGACAGTCAACAGATACCACTTCCAGCCGGCGCAGAACTAATTACCGGGATACCACAAATAACGACACTTCTTCAAATAAGCCGGATTTTTTTGCTGATTTAAAACCTAAAATATTTGGCGCTGATCTTTTCAGGAACAGCAAAAGCAACTCATTTGAACCTAATTTAAAACTGGCTACCCCGATAAACTACATTGTGGGCCCTGATGACCAGCTTAATATTAACGTTTACGGCAATTCAGTTGTCGACTGGAGCCTCGATGTGTCGCCCGATGGGAACATAAATATACCAGGTGTTGGTGTGCTGAATGTAGCCGGCAAAACCATAGAACAAGCCACAGCATCAATTAAGAGTAAACTTGCCGCTAATAACTATGCCATTGGAAAGGGCACTAACGTAAAGGTTAGCCTTGGGAACATTCGCAGTATAAAAGTAATTTTACAGGGCCAGGTTGTTAAGCCGGGTACCTATACCTTGCCGTCGTTAGCAACCGTATTCAATGCCCTATATCTTGCTGGCGGTCCTAATGATGTTGGCTCGTTCAGGCAAATCGAAGTTATCAGGAATAACAGGATAGTGCGACACCTTGATTTATATGACTTTTTGGTGAAAGGGAGTCAAAAGGACAATATTTCGCTACAGGACCAGGACGTAATCAGGGTACCTACTTATCAAATACGCGTAGAACTGAAAGGTGAGGTGAAAATACCGGCGCTGTTTGAAACGCTGCCCGGCGAAACGTTGCAGGACGTATTGAATTTTAGCGGGGGATTTACCGATGAAGCCTATACCGCACGCATAAAGGTAAACCAGGTTAGCGATCAGCAACGCAGGATTACTGATGTTTTTGAAAGCGACTATAAAAACTACACACCGCTGCGGGGCGATAAATTTACGGTGGATAAAATTTTGGAACGGTATGAAAATCGGGTGCAGATACAGGGGGCCGTTTTCAGGCCTGGGGAATTTGAGTTGCAAAAAGGGCTTACGCTATCAAAACTGATAAAAAATGCAGGGGGCTTAAAGGAAGATGCGTTTGCAGGCAGAGGAAGTATAACGAGGCTTAACGCGGATAATACTACTCAACAGTTGTCGTTTAACGTCAAAGACATCTTCACCAAACCGGAGGCCGACTTGCTGTTGCAGCGTGAGGATAGTGTGACCATTTCATCGGTCTTTGACCTGCGTAATCCATACAAAATAACAATCAAAGGCGAAGTAAGAAACCCGGGTGAATTTGCTTTTGCGGACAGTATGAAAGTGCCCGACCTTATAATAAAGGCTGGTGGTTTTACCGAGGGGGCCAGCTTTAAGCGTATAGAAGTGTCGCGCAGGGTGTTTGACAGCGATCCGCGCCAATTAAACAGTAAAATTGCACAGGTTTATACAGTTGATGTTGATGAAGGCTTGCGAAATGGCAGCATTAATTTTACGCTGATGCCTTTTGATATCGTGTCGGTATACAGCCTGCCCGGTTACGAAGTTCAAAAAACTGTTAAGGTAGAGGGAGAGGTAATATACCCAGGTTATTACACCATTCAAAAAAAGAATGAAAAAATATCGGACATAATTGCAAGGGCTGGTGGTTTAACACAGTCGGCTGATGTGGAAGGCAGCAGCTTGAAACGCGATAACGTTGCGGTACTGGGTGTAGACAAAAATAAGATTGATACAGCCGAACTGAAGAGGGAAAGGATGCTTAATTTGCAACGCCTGCAAAATGATTACGGCCAAACTACGAAACCGGATACAAATCCTCAGTTGCGTAATAATTACGTCGGTATCGACCTGAAGAAAATATTACAGAAGCCAGGCGGAAACGAAGATCTTATTTTGGAAAACGAAGATGTATTAAGAGTACCAAAGCAGCAGCAAACTGTAAGGGTAAATGGCGAGGTGCTTTATCCAAGCGCAATTGTTTATAGCGGTGGCAAATCATTTAAGGAATATGTACTTAATGCGGGGGGATATTCGCCACAGGCATTAAAACGCGGGGCTTATATTGTTTACCCAAACGGAACGGTAAAAGGTACCAGGAAATTTTTGTTTTTCAACATACATCCCAGTGTTAAACCGGGCAGCGAAATATATGTGCCTAAGAAATTACCGCCAAGAGGAAATACGGCGCAGGAAATTCTTGGATTTACAGCAGGAATAGCATCGCTAGGTGCAATTATACTTGGTATACTTAACTTGACAAAAAAATAAGCATAACCCAATTAAATTAATGGCGCAGGGTAGCATCGAAAAAAAAAGTGACAATACCGATGATGTAACATTGAAAGATGTTATTTTAAAGTTGATGGAATGGTGGCGGTTTCTGCTATCCAAATGGAAAACTATTGTTTTTGTGGGCCTTTTAGGTTCGGCTTTAGGTGTTACCTACTCATTTATTAAAAAGCCTGTTTACATTGCCGAATTAAGTTTCGCGCTGGACGATGAAAAGGCGGGTGCGGGCGGTATAAGTGCTGCCGCAGGTCTTGCCAGCCAGTTTGGAATTGATTTGGGCGGCGGTGGAGGTGGCGGAGCCTTTACCGGCGATAATTTGCTTGAGCTGATGAAGTCTCGCGCGATGATTGAAAAAACATTACTCTTACCCGCAAACGTAAATAATAAGCAGCAAACGCTTGTTCAATTCTATATGGAATTTAACGAGTTCTATAAACATAAACCCGAATTAAAAAATATAAGTTATCCAATAGGTGCCGACAGATCAAAGTTTACCATTCAACAGGATAGCGTGTTGGGGCTTTTTTCAGCATCTATAGCACAGGGGGCTTTGTCAGTTGAAAAGGTTGATAAAAAATTAAGCATCATAACAGTTAAAGTAACGTCGGAAAACGAATTGTTTTCTAAATATTTTACAGAGATGCTGGTGAAAAATGTGTCCGACTTTTATATTGATACTAAAACAAGAAAATCATCCCGCAACGTTGCCGTTCTTCAGCATCAATCAGATTCTGTTCGGCGCGAACTAAACCAGGCTATTACAGGTGTTGCCTCAACGTCGGATGTTAATCCCAATCCCAATCCTTCTTTACAAATCATAAGAGTTCCATCACAACGCCGACAGGTAGACGTGCAGGCGAATACAGCTATTTTAACCGAGCTTGTTAAGAATCTTGAACTCTCAAAAATTTCCCTTCGCCGGGAGACACCCTTGGTACAAGTAATTGACCGGCCAATATTGCCACTTGAAAAAAAGAAATTTGGGAAGCTAAAAGGCATCGTGTTTGGAGGATTTATATTTGGGTTTGTAACTGCTGTTTTTTTATTGAGCAGGAAGTTATTAAGAGATGTGATGAAATAGGTATGTATAGTTTAAGTAATAAAAAAGTTTTAATAACCGGGGCCGATGGTTTTATTGGCAGTCATCTAGTCGAAGAACTGCTGAACGAAGGATGTCGCGTAAAGGCTTTTGTTTATTACAATTCGTTTAATAGTTGGGGCTGGCTGGATACTTTACCCCAAGATATACTTGCTAATATTGAAATATTTTCAGGTGACATACGCGACCCCAATGGCGTGCGCGAAGCGGTAAAAGGCGTTGACATAATATTTCATTTGGCAGCTCTTATAGCTATCCCGTTTAGCTATCATTCGCCCGATTCATACATTGATACCAACGTTAAAGGTACGCTAAACATAATTCAGGCCGCCAAAGATTTGGGGATCGAAAGAGTTTTGGTAACATCAACATCAGAAGTTTACGGCACAGCCCAATATATACCAATAGATGAAAACCACCCAAGGCAGCCACAATCACCTTACTCTGCGTCAAAAATAGGCGCCGATTGTATTGCGGAATCGTTTTATAAGAGCTTTAATCTGCCGCTAACCATTGTGAGGCCTTTTAATACTTACGGGCCGCGGCAATCAGCCCGGGCAGTAATTCCTACAATTATTACCCAATTGTTAAACGGAAAGGATGAAATAAAGCTTGGTGATACAATTCCAACGAGGGATCTTTTATTTGTGAAGGATACCGCCAGGGGGTTTGTTGAAATAGCAAAATCAACTACACTAATCGGGCACGATTGTAATATTGCAACCCAGTCTGAGATTTCAATTGGTGACCTTGCGCAGGAATTGATTAATCAAATTAACCCCAATGCCCGGATTATTTCAGATGAGCAGCGTATGCGACCCGAAAAATCAGAGGTATTCAGGCTTTTTGGGTCAAACCAAAAAATAAAGGAGCATACCAATTGGAAGCCATTACACAGCCTTGCCGACGGGCTGTCAGAAACCATCAAATGGTTTAACGACCCGGCTAATTTGAGCAGGTACAAGGCGGATATCTACAATATATAAAACATGCAAAGCTTATTTAAAGATATTGCAGATTTTATAAAAGTGCAATTCCCCGGCCAGGAGTTCGTACCCTTACATGTGCCTCTGTTTATAGGTAACGAGCGTAAATATGTAATGGATACGCTTGACTCGACGTTTGTATCGTCAGTTGGCGCCTATGTCGACAAGTTTGAGGCGATGATGTGCGATATAACAGGTGCAGCGCATGCAATTGCAATTGTTAACGGTACCAATGCACTGCATATGGCGTTGCTCCTGGCCGACGTGGAAAGGGACGATGAAGTTATATCGCAAAGCCTTACTTTTATAGCCACCTGTAATGCTATTAGTTACATTGGCGCCCATCCGCTTTTTTTAGATATCGATACTGATTCGCTGGGATTATCGCCTAAAGCTGTATCAACATACCTGGAGTTAAACGCAGAAATAAGAGCCGATGGGTTTACTTACAATAAAGTATCAGGCCGCAGGATAAAGGCCTGCGTACCCATGCATACTTTTGGCCTTCCTTGTCGCATTGACGAGATTGCTAACATATGTGATAAATGGCGCATCACGCTTGTTGAAGACGCAGCAGAATCGCTGGGAAGCTATTACAAAGGAATGCATACTGGCGTGTTTGGCAAAATTGGTACCTTTAGTTTTAATGGTAATAAAACGGTAACAAGCGGCGGTGGCGGCGCATTGATAACCAACGATGCCGCGCTTGCAAAAAAGGCAAAGCATTTAACAACCCAGGCCAAGGTACCCCATCAATGGGCTTTTGAGCATGACGCTATTGGATACAATTATCGCATGCCAAATATTAATGCAGCCCTGGCCTGCGCGCAATTGGAGCAGTTAAACAGGTTTGTAGAAAATAAGAGAGAATTGACCGCTATTTACCATGATAAATTCGACGCACTTGGCGTTCAATATATTAAAGAACTGCCCGGAGCAAAAGCAAACTATTGGTTAAATACAGTGTTACTAAGCGACAAATTGCAACAACAGGCGTTTTTAACTTATATGAATAACAACGGCATAATGAGCAGGCCCGTTTGGGAGTTAATACATAAATTGCCTATGTTTAAAGATGACCGGCGCGGCGAACTTCCGAATAGTGAATGGGTTGCTGACAGGTTAGTTAATATACCGAGCAGCGTACGACTATGAAAAACGAAGCTGTTATTTTTGGCTACTCCGGCCACGCATATGTTGTAATTGAGATAATCAACGCTTGCGGCTACAACGTTACTGGATACCACGATAGGGTGGAGAAGGTGAGAAATCCTTTCAATTTAACTTATCTGGGAGAAGAGCCGGACGATAATGAATTAAAAAATGGAAGTATTGCCAACGCGTTCGTTTGCATTGGTGACAATAATATCCGGGCCGGCGTTTTTAAACAGCTGGAACGAAGTAATATCACTTGCCCATCGGCTGTTCACGCCAAAGCCAGCGTTTCGCCAACGGCTGTTTTAGGGGCAGGAACTATTGTTATGGCGGGCGCGGTGATTAATGCCATGGCGAAAATAGGTAAAGCTGTTGTTTGCAACTCGGCATGTGTAATTGAACATGATTGTACAGTTGGCGATTTTGTGCATGTTGCGCCCGGCGCAGTTTTAACCGGCAATATTACCGTTGGTAACAGTACCTTCATTGGTGCTAACGCCGTCATAAAACCCGGCGTTAGCATTGGAGCCAATGTCACCGTCGGAGCAGGTGCGGTAGTTTTAAATGATGTGCCGGATGGGGTAACCATATTTGGCAACCCTGCGAAAGTAAGATGATATGAACAAAACGATAATTATTGCAGAAGCGGGCGTAAATCACAATGGCGATCTGGCCACGGCAAAGAGGCTGGTGGACGCCGCTGCGGAAGCGGGCGCTGATTACGTTAAGTTTCAAACTTTTAAGGCAGCTAAACTGGTAAGCAAGAGTGCGCAAAAAGCCGATTACCAAAATACCAATACAGGAAACAGTAGTGAAAGCCAGCTGGAAATGCTGCAAAAATTAGAGTTGTCGGAAGCTAATCATTATTTATTGCTGGATTACTGCAAGCAAAAGGACATAAATTTTTTCTCTACTGCTTTTGATTTGGATAGCCTGCATTTTTTGCACACGCTGGGCCTGAAACTTTTTAAAGTACCATCGGGCGAGATTACTAATTTGCCATATCTTGAAAAGGTTGCACAGCTTGCAGAGGAAATTATCATCTCGACCGGCATGAGCACTATGAATGAGATTGGTGATGCAATTGCGACGCTGCAAAAACGGTCGGCAGCTAAAATAACTGTATTGCATTGTAATACCGAATATCCCACGCCTTTTGCCGATGTAAATTTGCTGGCAATGAACAGCATAAGGCAAAAATTTAATGTGTCTGTTGGCTACTCAGACCATACTAAAGGTATTGAGGTGCCCATTGCAGCAGTTACTTTAGGCGCTGAAATAATTGAAAAACACTTTACACTTGATAAAACATTACCTGGTCCCGATCATGCCGCATCGTTGGAACCGGCCGAACTAAAGGCCATGGTAACCTGTATCAGGAATATTGAAAAGGCTTTGGGGAGCGACATTAAGGAACCCACAGACTCTGAACAGAAAAATATTGTTGTTGCCCGGAAAAGTATACACCTCGCAAATAACAAAAACAGGGGCGAGATTATAACTGAAGACGACCTTGAAATGCTTAGACCTGGCGATGGCATTTCGCCCATGCTGTTTCGCTCGGTCGCTGGTAAAACATTGATACATGATTTACAGGCCGGTCATAAATTATCATTTGAGGATTTTGCATGATGCGCATAGGTGTTTTAACAAGCTCGAGGGCCGATTTTGGCATTTACGTGCCCCTTTTAAAAAGGTTGAATGCGGATACTTATTTTGCGTTGAGCATAATTGCCTTCGGTACACATTTGTCGCCGGAATATGGGTATACTATTGAACAGATTGAGGGGACGGGGTTTAAAGTGCCGTACAAAATTGAGACCGCGCCGACAGAAGATACACCGGCAGCTATAGCGGCGGCTATGGGTTTTACCACGGTTAAATTTGCTGAATTTTGGAATGAAAATAAAGCCAGCTTCGACCTTGTATTTTGCCTGGGCGATCGTTATGAAATGTTTTCGGCTGTGATGGCCGGTGTTCCGTTCCAGGTTAAATTTGCGCATTTGCATGGTGGCGAAACTACGCTTGGTGCAATTGACAACGTTTTCAGGCACGCAATTACGTTAGCTTCAACGTATCATTATGTCTCAACCCCCGATGCTGCGCAGAAAGTAGAACAAATTACCGGCAGCAATGACAACGTTTATTACGTAGGCGCTTTGAGCCTTGACAATTTAATGGATATCGAGTTTTTATCCATTGAGGAGTTCAGGCAAAAGTGGGGTGTCGATTTATCAAAAAAAACAATACTTACCACCTTTCATCCCGAAACTGTAGATTATAAAAGCAACCAGT
>Ga0105239_10005873_pt1 | contig 14304 bp, 16 predicted proteins | sample KBSC44metaG_FD_92761 | JGI IMG/M metagenome (GOLD analysis project Ga0105239, IMG submission 92761) | Corn rhizosphere microbial communities from Kellogg Biological Station, Michigan, USA - KBS C4-4 metaG | ecosystem: Host-associated > Plants > Roots > Rhizosphere > Soil | place: Michigan, USA... | reverse complement strand
GTCGTCGCATCCACCGCCGTCACCGTATACCCCGAAATCGCACTCCCACCATCACTCCCCGGCGCCGAGAAACTCACCGTCGCCGACGCATCCCCAGCAACCGCAGACACCCCCGTCGGCGCATCCGGCACGGAGGCGGGCACCGCTCGGAGGATCTGCCCGGTGTTGGCCGGCATGACCAGCGAGCCGGAGACCTGGGTGCCGTCCATCTCGGTGTACGCCCCCGACAGCGGAACGGACACCTGGCTGGCGGTCGGATTGACGAGCACGCGCCCCTGCGTGAAGGGACGCTGATACGCGCCGTCCTGGAGCGAGTAGGAACCCGACGGATCGCCGATGTTGACCGACCAGGGGACGACCGATATCGGCGGTTCCGACGAGGACGAGCTGAAGTAGAAGTACGAGCGGCCGTCGGTTCCCAGCAGGAACGACGCGAGCGCGTAGAGGTGGTACTGATCGAGCTGGGCGGTCGTTGCCGACGCCCACACCTTGGTGAGAGCCAGCATCGGCTTGGGCGGATTCAGGAGCATGTTGACGTTCTGCTGCCAGATCGAAACGCTTGGGTACGTGGTCGCCGACTGGGTCGCCGTGCGGAGGAACCCCTCGGCGATGCCACCGTCCATGCCGTTGAACAGCTGGCTGCTCTCTCCCAGCGATGGACCGTCCTTGAGGCCGTTTCCGACCACCAGACTCGGCGAAACGGTCGACCTGACGGACTTTGAGAGCTGCGTCGTTGCCGAAATCCAATCCGGCCGGGCCCACGCCGCGCCTGTGGCGGGGTTGATCGGCAGCGCCGTGCAGTAGCCCGCGGTCAGCGGCGCGACGCCGAGCGTGTCGAGCATGCAGCCGTCGTACCCGCTCTGCGCCACGAGGTTCGCGCACATCGTCGCCCGATTCTGAACCCAACCGGAGTTCGTCGGGTTCATCAAATAGTTCTTGTTTTGCGCGTTCTGAACCTTGATGCCATTGGCATCGTAGGAATACCAGTCGGCCGGCCACGACGTGGCCTGCGCGGGCGGCACGAACATGCCGTTCATATACGCGAGCACGACCAGGTTCGGATTCGCAGCGCGCATCGCTGCCAAGTACGGCTGAAACGCCTGGGTATACGCAACGATGACGTCATACCGGCTTGCGGCAGTTACCGCTTGGGCCTGTGTATAGGTGTGGCCGGTGGCGAACTCCTCGGGCAGCCACTGAAGCACCGGCCGCCCGGGGGCAGGTGAGCCGAATCCGGCCGTCGAGGCGGTCGCCGCGGGCGCACTCGCCACCGCCACGAGCGCGCCGATAAGCACGATCCGGAACGCTCGGATACCTGACCCGACGTCGAAATGCATGCAGACCCCCGATATGGAGCTCACGCGTCGACTCATCAGACGCGCGGCCGCCAGTCATATCGTGCCGGAGTTCATCGGTCAACTGTATTCCCGTCGCGTTCTTATCAGACCTTGCACACAATGGTCTATACATCAGAGCCGCTAGACCCCACCGACTAACTGGGATATCCGGCACCGCAATCAGCGACCGGCATGCGGCTCAGGTGGTTTGATCCGGTCGTCGTTTATTTCGCAGACCCGAGTGGTGACTTGCATACGCTGCGAAACGCTAGCGTCTTCCCCGTAGAGCTCGAACCTTACTCGCCGGCGAAATCGAACATCTGAAGGGTCAGCTCACGTACCCGTTCGACCGTCGCAGGCGACGCCGACGCGGTCTCCGGCGACACTCCTTCGGCGTTGAGGATGGCGTCGAACAGCTGGCCGTTGGTCATGAATGCCCGCCGGTACCGCGGCACGCCCCGCTCTTCGGCCATCACGTACAGCGGTCGCCGATGCACCCGCTTGAGGGCGTCGCGTCGCAGCACCGCCAGCTCGCCCAGCAGCTGCTCCAAGTCTCCTTGCCCGCTCGCCCACTGCTCGGACGGTCGGTAGGACTCCGGCGCCACCTCTTCTTCGACCACGGCCGGCTCGTCCCGGTCGCCCTGGGGCTCAGGGGTCGCTGTCCATTGCCGCCATACCAGCCAGGCCAACCAACCGAGGCCAACCAGGCACGCACCGATGATCACCAATCGCCGCATCCCGTCGACATCGTACACCCGCCCCACCCACCACCGTATGACCTGAAGGATCGCCCGGCGGGGTGATGTGCCCAAGGTCGGGTCGACCGATCATGAGACGAGCACTGCTCCCGCTCCCCCACGTGAGGTGCGTCCCATGGACTGCGTTGACCCCGATCTTGATCTACGGGTGATTGATCCTCGCTTTTTCGCCGAATGGGTTGCATTCGGCATGCTCGAACTGGCGGTCTATCTGACCCGCTACGCCGAGTTCGAGGCCTACTGCGAGCGCCGCGACAGCCACATCGCCTGAACCGGGACCGGCACCGAGCGCCGCCCGGTCGGCCCGGTCAGCTCCACGTGCACGACCGCAGGCGCTGCGGCGTCGGCAACCCGGCCGCCGCTCCCGCGCCGTGCGACCATGGCGGCGTGCTTTGCGGCACACCGCGCGTCCTGAAGATCAACTGTCGTCATCTAGAGACCCCCAATCCCACCAGAGACGCTTCTCCGGTGGCAGTCTCTACATAGGGGCCAGGGCTCTAGCCGTCTACACCGGCGCGGGATCCATACGAACCCCTAACAATCCCCCGGGTTGTCATCGGAATGGCTGGGTGGGATCATCCGGATCCTTCCGGCGGAGGCGATTGGGGCTCGAGGCTTTGCGTACGTCATGCCACCCACGGGGACGGATCGGCCGGCGAGCCGCCGATACCGAGTGTGATGGGGCATGACCACGGTCGAGCACCGGCCTCGCGCGAGTGAGGTACGCACCTTCCTGATCGCCGACATCCGCGGCTATACCCGCTACACGCATGAGCACGGCGATGATGCCGCATCGGAGCTTGCCGCCCAGTTTGCCCGGATGGTTCGGGAGGCGATGCCGGCCTGGGACGGCGAGTTGCTCGAGTTGCGGGGCGACGAGGCGTTATGCGTGTTCGTCTCGGCCCGTCGCGCGCTTGGCGCCGCGGTCGACCTCCAGGCCAGGTTCCGCCGCGGCTCGGCCGGCGGCGCGCCGCTTCCCCAAGGAGTCGGCATCGGGCTGGACGCGGGTGAAGCGCTGCCGACGGACGGCGGGTATCGCGGCGGCGCGCTCAACCTGGCGGCACGACTCTGCAGTCGCGCGCAACCGGGCGAGATCCTTGCCAGCGAGCAGGTCGTACATCTGGCGCGGCGGATCGAGGGTGTCCGGTTCGGCTCGCCGCACACGATGCGGTTCAAGGGCATCGAGGACCAGGTCCGCGTCGTTCGTGTCATGCCCGACCAGGATCTACCCCCACCGCCGCAGGCACCGGCGGCGCGCCGGCCGGCACGGTGGCTGCCACTGGCCGGGGTGGTGCTGATCGCCGCAGCGATCGTCGCGATCGCCGTCGTCACCCTCAGCCGCAGATCCGGCTCCGCAGCCGAGGCGGCGGCACCCTTCACCGCCACCGTCGGGCCGGCGCGGCCGCTCGGCGACCACCGAACCGTCGTCGCGGCCGGACCGGCGGGCACGTATGTCGTCCAGCAACACGGCGCAACCGGCGGGACGATCGCGCGGATCCAACCGGGCAGGACGACGCCGGATCCAAACAGGCCGCTCGGCGTGATTCCGCTGGGCGTGAATGTCGGTGCGGAGGGCGCCTGGGTGGTCGCCGTCTCATCGTTTCGCTCGACCGGTGCGCTGCTTCTCCACATCCCTGTGAGTGGCTCCACGACGCAGGTGCCCATCCCTGGCCGCCCCGGCTGCATGACCATCGTGATCGTCTCCTGCAACCCGACGCAGGGCGGCGGATCGATCTGGGTCTCCGCTGGGTCGCGCATCTACCGCTACACGCCCGGCCGCAAGGGGTTGGACGTCGTCAAGGCCGGCGCGCGCGTGTTCGACATTACCTACGGGTCGGGCGCACTGTGGGCGCTGGCCGGATCGGAGCTTGTCAGGATCGACCCAATCACCGGCGCGATGACGCGACTGCACCTGGAGCCGCCGGCGGGCCAGCCGTTACAACCCGAGTACGTAATCGTCGCTGGGGGCGACGTTTGGATCTCCGCGTTCAGCAGCGACACGACACAGAACCGGCTAATCCACGTCGAGACGTACCAGCCGACGCTGAAGGTGGCCGGGAGCTTTCGCTTCCCGGGCCTCGGATCAATCAACTCAGGCGGCTCGGCATCGCTTTGGGTCGCCAGTACGCTCGGCTGGCATCGCCTCACCAGGCTGGATGCCCGAAGCGGTCAGCACACCGGCCCGACGATAGCGCTGCCCGATACGGCGACCTGGATCGCTCCGTCGGGCTCGGAGGTATGGCTTGGCACCTATCGAAGCAGTGACTCGACGCGCAGACTGGTCGACGTCCACCTCAGCGCCAGGCCGTAAACCCGGCGCCCACGACACTGGCCGGGCGAGTTGCCGCGGCAGGAGCGGCCTCCCGAATGAAGAATGGACTGCCGTGCCTGCCCTGTTGACGAACGCGCGCCGCGACATCGGGCGCTCGGGATTGGTCGACGATCTCGTCGTCCCAGCGTTGCTGATCGCTGGGCAGGGATGGGAAGCGGCGCAGCCAGCTCTGCGGTCGCCAAAGGCCCGCGCCGTTGTCGCGCTGCCGCTGGTCGCAATCGCGCTCAGAGCCGGCAGCCCCAGCGATGGGCAAGCGTCCAGCGTCGCTCGCCGGCAGACATGGCCCTACGCACACGTCATCCGGCAAGAAGCGGCGCGCAGCCGGTTGGCGCCGGCGCTGGTGGCGTCCGTGATCGCCCAAGAGTCCGCCTTCAACCCGCGAGCTCACAACGCGACCAGCGGCGCCGACGGGCTGATGCAGTTGGCACCCGGGACATCTCGAGCGCTCGGCGTGGGTGATCCCATGAACCCACGACAGTCGGTGCGCGGCGGATGCCGGTATCTCCGACAGCTGCTCGACCGATTCCACGGCCGGCTTACGCTGACGCTCGCCGCGTACAATGCCGGCCCGACGATCGTGGAGCGGACCGGAACCGTCCCACGCTTCGCAGAGACGCGCCGCTACGTCAGCGAAGTCCTGCGACGCTACGTCCGCTATCGGCATATGCCTAGCTGAGCTCGCTTATGCAGTGCAGATCTAGCGGTGATGGTCATGGATTCGACCCCACCGCTCGGACTCGCTGGGGGCTCCTACGGTTGGTGTGCGGGCAGGCTCATTCAGGGCTGGCATGCCCAAGCCAGCGGACCGGGGGCGGACCCCCGGTTTCGCCGGTTCTCAGTCGGCGTAGTACCAGGTGCCGAAGTCGCATCCGACCTCGCACATCTCACCGGGGCGCCTGTGCACCTCGATGATGGGACTGGGTGCTCCGCGGCCGGGCGGCGGCCCGAAGGCGGAGTTATACTCGCCGCCGATGGAGCGGAGCTCGCTGTTGTCGACGCTCAGGCGTCCGTACGCCTTGGCGCGCGAGGCGTTGGGCTATCTGATCTTCGAACGACGGCCCGGGGTCTACACCGCAGGGAGGGTCAACCTCCGTGACCTCGGGCTCGAGGCCGAAGGCCGCAACGATTCGACCCCGTCGGCGTGGCTGCCGCTACGCCGGCTGCTCCCACCGAGCACGGTCGGCTCGACGGACGTGTTCTGTGACTTTGGTTCGGGGAAAGGCCGCGTGGTTTGCCAGGCAGCAAAGTACCGGTTCGCGCGCGTGATTGGCGTGGAGCTCTCCGAAGAGCTCAACCGCATTGCGCGAGAGAACGTGGCACGACACCGGACGGTGCGCGCTGGCCGCGTGGAGATCGTCACCGCTGACGTCCTGGACTGGCCCATTCCTGATGATTTATCCGTGGCCTATTTCTACAACCCGTTCGTCGGTGAGATTTTTCACACTGTCGTGACGAGGCTGATTGAGTCCTTCGACCGCCACCCGAGGCGGCTGCGGATCCTCTACGTTAATCCCCGCGAGCACCAGTATCTGCTGTCAACAGGAAGAATTCGGCCGGTCAGGCACCTGCGCGGCTGGCGACCGGGAAAGGAGTGGTCGCGGTCACACTCAGCGTGGCTGTACGTCGTTAGCAGCCAGTCCTCGACCTAGCGCTGCGCCGCCTTTGGACAAGCGAAGCGGGGTTGGGGGGACGGACGCCATCGGAGTCTAGTGAGCGCATCGTCGCGTCTCAGGCACTCCGCGCGTGGCGCGGGTTGGTTGCCGACGGGGAAAGAGGGCTGCGGTTCGCCGAACGGGTTGGGTGGTTGCGGCTTCTGGGTCCAAGGTCCCTTCGATCTAGAAAACTCGACCCGATCGTGGATCACCCACTCCAGCGAATAACCTAGTTCAAACCTGTTCAGATTATACAATTCGCTAACCAGTAAGAACATAATACTTGTATAGCAAGTGCGCGACCGAGGAATGCGATAGCACTCCCGAAACCCCCGAAACCAGCAACTCGCCTAGTAGGGTAACCGCGGGGGCGTAGCTCAGTGGACAGAGCAGGAGCCTTCTAAGCTCAAGGTCGCAGGTTCGATCCCTGCCGCCCCCGCCTCACGAGATGCCTGCATCCTGGCCATCGCCTACCGTCCGTAAGCCTCGCTCGCCGGTCACCCGGACACCGGCTGCGAGCGCTCCAGGCTGAACAACGTGCTTAGGAACTACAGCTAGTCGTCGGAGTCCGAGTCGGCGGTGTGCCCGTGGCCATGGTTGGCGTTCTTGGGATGCTTCTTCCCCGCCCAGCTTCGCGCGACTGCGGAGACGGCTCGGCCGTGGCCGGGGCCGGGTGGGGTTTCGTGAGCGATCTTGGACACCTCATACCCGTGCGTGCCAGGCGGCGGCCCACCTGCGTCGTCGCCTGGCCCCTCGTTGCCGTCAGGCTTGTCGGCGTGCTTGTTGGCATGGTTGGCGTGGCCTTGGCGATCGCCGCTGGACGCTGGCGGTTGGGAGCCGGTGTTCATCCCAGCCTTGGCGAACGCAAGACCGGTGAACGCAGCCAGGAGCGCGACGGTAACGGCAATGGTGGCCGCGCTCTTCCGACCATGACCTCGCAGCCGATCCTTCATTGACCGATTATGCGCGGAATCGTCGAGGATTGCTACTTCATGAGCGAATGCCGAAACAGGGAGCACAACCGCAACAGCCGACCATCTGAGTCCGCCGACGAGGTAACCCAGGCTGAAGCTGCGCCACCGCGCGGATTCCATCTCCACGGCCGGGCAGGTAGTAGCGCTCGGTGATTGCTCGCTGTGCTGCTCTTTGTGTTCGACGTCACGGCGTTCCATGCGGATCTTGACAACGGTGTCCGGGTAGGCCGATGCTGGTCGAGATCTGAGCGTCGTGTCAGTCGTGTGCATTGTTCGTGCGTCGCATGGTGGGAGGCTCCACTTGGGTAGGGCGATCTTGGGCTTGGGGATGCTTGTGACCGCGCTCGCGGTGGCCGCGCCCGCAAAGGCGTCGGTGAGCGCCCAGGACGCGACAACGGCTCCGCCGATGGTCACGATCGTCATGTCGCGCTCTGAGATATCGGCGGCCGACAACATGATCGGCTCAGAGCCGACTGGCACCTGTACGCAGGACAACCAGAACATCACGCCGTTGCCCTGGGTGCTGAAGTGGATGAGCCAGAACACGCCCAACGTCCACCTGACGGGCAGCGTCGAGACGGCCACCACCAAGGACACCGCCAACTGGTGTGCCCACTATGGCCGATCTCTCGGGCCGTCCTGGACGCAGCTTCAGTCGTTCAGCAGCCAGTACGGGATGCACTTCATCTCGCACTCGGCCGACTACCCGCAGGTGTGGTCGAGCGTCCCCGCTGGATGGTTTGATCCCTACGCTGGCGCGTATGGAAGCACGCTGGCCGACTGGCAGAACTGGGAGACGTGTGGCAGCCGTGACGCGATCACGGCACATGGCCTGCTCGGCGCTCTCGGCCAGTACGACTGGCCCAACCAGCACGTTGATGCGACCGTGGACGCCAACGACGTGAGCCAGTGCTTCTACACCGAGCGCAGCTACTCGCCGCCACTTGGCTCGACCTACGTCAACACGCTGGCGTCGGTGCAGGCCAGCCCCGACGCGCACACCTCCTACACCCGGCAGCTTCTCGGCGGCTCGTGCAGCGAGGTGGCTGATCCGACCAACCCCTGTCGCAACGAGATTCCCGGGGCCAACTGGTACTACACCCCGCCGCGTCAGATCATCAACCTCATCAACTCGCTGAAGCCGGGGCAGGCGGTGAACCTCCAGGCCTACGTGCTGGTCACAAACACCAATCCGGACTACGCGACCAACGCTGACCGGTGGAACTGCACCAATCCGAATCCGGCGTATCACTGGACAAACGACGCGGAGCGCTACTGCTTCGCTGACTTCCAGCGGATCGTGCAGGCGCTCCAGAACGACCCCAACGTGGTCGTGACCGATCCGCAGGGTGTCTCTGTAGCCTGGGGCTTGACGCCGCCGACCAGGTAGTGGCGACGCGGGGCATTCGTGCGGCTACCAATCCCAATAGGATTCTGCAGACCGGTGCGGCGCGGCACTCATTCGTCGCCGCCGCTAGTTTGCTTCGCCGCCGTGGTGAGAGCAGGTGCCCTGCCCCGACGACTGGCTGCCCCATCCGTCCTTACATACGGTGCCGTACCCGGGCATCTGGTGGGATTTGCTGTGGTTGGACGCCACGGCGCCGATAACGGCGGCGACCGCGATGATCACGAAGAAGACGACAAGCGCCCAGTCACGTTGGCGGATCTCCATGACCATCTTGTCGGCACCCGCGCGGGGTGGCTGTAGCGACGGTCGGAGGGGCTGCTACCCCACCTCGCTCACGCGAAGGCACCACCGCCCGGGCGGCCTGGCCGACACGAAGGGACGCGGCAGGGCCAAAGGGTTGGAGTCAAGTCCTTATCGTCGAACGAGTACCCGCGATGACGACCAACTCGACGTCTTCAGGCCTTTGGTCCGCGCTTGAACTCTCCTTACCCGCGCTTGAGATCTCGCGGCCGGAGAGCCAGCATGCGGATGAGGTCAGCGGCACTACCGAGTCGCCCTGGAACTTGAGCCACTTTGGGCGTCCAACTTGTCATGACAAAACTGCTTTTCATAGGCGTGATCGCGGCAATGGTTGTCGGGTTCCTGGGCGTCGTCTGGGCGGTTGAGTTCCACGACCGAGCGAACGCAGCGGAGGCGACCCACGCGGCCTACGTCAAGTTTGGCGACGGGCCGCCGATCCACTGCGTGGCCCAAGACAGTAACCATACGACTTGGTTCTGCCGAAGCCCGCGCTGGGGGGAAGATCCGAACTGTCGTAAGGCCACGGTCGGTATCACGGGCTCAATCGACGTCGCCGATGAGACGCGCGCCTGCGAAGGTTCTTAGCTCGCCTACTTGTTTGAGCCGCGCCGGTTTGTGTCTGGAGACACTTCTAGCTCAAGGTCGCAGGTTCGATCCCTGCCGCCCCCGTCACCCCTCATCTTATGGTTGCGCGCTTCCTGGCCGGCGGAGGAGTGGCGCCACCGCGCCGGTGAGGGTTACGAGAACCCTCACCGGCGCCGGGCGAGGTGTTACAGATGAACCGTCTGCCGAGGCCGAACGTGGGTCGCGGCGACGGCCGCGAGGATCAGCAGCACGGATGCCACGAGGGCGCCGATTGCGGCGTCGGCCCAGTCGAAGCCGTTATCCGCGGACTGCACGGAGACGGGCTGGGCGATTACCTGTGGCGGGGTCTGGTTGGTCGGTGAATCCGCGGCGGCCGCCATCGGCTGAGGGGCCGCGGAACTCAGCTGGTGGCCGAGCACGAAGCCCGGGCTGTGGAGAACCACCGGGCTCCCGCCGTAACGGAAGCCGGAACGATTGAGTGATGGCCCGCCCGGATGGCCCGTCGCGGCGAATCCGGGATACTTCCCCACGTCGCTGGACTGCTTGGTGGGCATGGCCTGGGCGGCCGATGCCGAGATCGCCAGCAGACCGGCGGCGACGAGAACGATGCGGACGAGTCGAGAGGTGGTGCGCATGGGAGTGCTCTCCTTCTGGGTGGATGTGAGGCACGAAGTCATGGGCACAACCTAGGCCGACCGCGGCGGCCCGACGACATCCCGGGAGACGCTCGCAATGTATGTGCCGATACAGAGCCGGACGAACCTGCCGGGCCACCGACGCAGTACCGCGGCGGCCGTGGTGCCGGCGTCGCCAAACGCAGATCCGCTCCGCGTGATGGCACGGTAGAGTCGCTCGATGGCGGAACCGGAGTTCGCGGTGGTCGGGCCGGCCGAGCAGGATCGGGCGATCCGCACGTTGGTATCGGCGTTCCAGGATGACCCTGTCGAGCGCTGGCTCTACCCCGAAAAGGCGCAATATCGGCGCCATTTCCCGGCGTTCGTCGCGGCGTTCGGCGGCGCCGCGTTCGCCGATCAGACGGTCTGGCGGCTGGGGGATTTCGATGCCGTCGCGTTCTGGTTTCGGCCGGGCCGAGAGCCTGACGGCGAGGCCGTGGTGCAGGTGCTGGTCGAGACGACCTCCCACCATCTGCACGCCGACGCGTTCGCGACGCTGGAGCAGATGGCCGCCGGACATCCCACCGAGCCGCACTGGTACCTGCCGTGGTTCGGCGTCGATCGCGAGCTTCACGGGAGCGGCCTGGGGACGCAGCTGATGCGCAACTGCCTGGACATCTTGGATGAGAGTGGGTCGCCGGCGTATCTGGAGTCGCCGAACCCACGAGCGGTGCCGTTCTACGAGCGCGCCGGGTTCTCCGTCACGTCGGTTGCTCAGGCGGGGGCGTGTCCGCCGATCACGCTCATGCAGCGGGCCGGGCGCCAGGCGCGGTCGCGCCCCCTCTGAGCACCGGTATAGCCCACCCTGCCTTTCAACTCATGTACCTCTTACTTGTGTCGATAGAAGTTGCACGCGCACAATCCTATGAGCCTTGGCAGCTCACTCTGAGGGGGTTGAGCGCGCGCCTCCACAACCGAGGATCCGAGGAATGGTTCACTTGTCGGGCAACCATCCTTCGCGGTACCTAACCCAACGCGACCTCGGCAGGTCGGCGTGTGCCTCGGCATAGGCCTCGGTGGGGTTTCGCGTCTCCCGCTCCACGCTCGCCCCGAACCGGGCCGCGATATCGGATACCGGATACACGACACCGCCGCGGCCACGAGCACCCACTGCCACCACCACTGCAGGACCATTTCCACCGCCAATGAGCACGTGCTCGGTACCGGGAGGGCAATGGAAGTAGTCCCAGGTGGTCAACCGTCGCTCCCGGCCCTCGACCACCAATACACATTCACCGGAGAGGACAAGGAACCCCTCCTGAGCGTTCTCGCGGTGGTACATCCCTAACGCCTGGCCAGGCTCGAGCACGCTGACGTTGATCCCGAGCTGTCGGAACCGCCGTTTTCCCTCGAAGGTGCAGTACACGCCAAGCCGGCCCTCGTTACGCCAACGCGACTCGCGGGCGTTGAGGACGAACCAGCCGTCAACGTCGGCAACGAGTCCGTTCTTGGTCATTCGAAGTGGGGCTTCTTCCGAGGCCACGATCAGTACTCTCGTGAAGCAACCGCCGGTGTGCAAGCAGACCGACCTGCCTCCACGATTCACCACTAACCATGGGCACCAAAGGCTTCGCGTAGCAGGAGGATTGGCGCGCACCAAGAATCACAGTTTGCTTCTAACTTCTGTGTAGGAAGGTTCCCGCGTCATGCACGGATTGAAGAACCGCCTTACCTGGTATCGGCTACGCGATCCTGGTCACCCCGATTGCATCTATGGCGATGACATCGACGACGAGGAGGACGCGTTCCGGCGAGCCGCGAAGCTGGCGGGGTTCTACCAGCGTCCGGTCGAGGTGTGTTACGTGATCGGCGGAGGACTGGTGCGGCCGGTGGGGACTCCGGTCGACCCGGGGCCGACCGCGCCGGTCGGCTAGGACGTATCCGCCGTGCGGGTCGGGTGCGTGCGTCGCAGGCTGGTGACCAGCGCCGGCCCCGCCAGCACCGCCACGCCCAGGCCGCAACCAAGCGCCAGCGTGACGCACGCGCGGGCCGCAGTGGCCGGCAGCGCCGAGAGCACGAATCCGAACAACGCTCGTAGAGGGTGTCTGTAGGCTGGGGCCTTGAGCACGTCCCGGCATGACGCCGTCGACCAGGCCCCGCGCGCGACACGGGCGCCGGTTCCGGCCGTGCTCGGCGTCTCGGTGATCTGCGCCGGCGCGGCGTATCCGGTCACCGGTGCCGCGCTCGGCCTGACCAGCCCGGCGGTGATCTCCGTCTGCCGCGCCCTTGTCGGCGGGCTGGTGATGCTGCCGGTGCTGCGCGTGGTCGGCGCGCGGCTGCCGTCGACCTGGGTCGGCTGGGGCTGGGCGCTCGTGATCGGCTTCGGGAACGTGACGGTGACGCTGGCCGGGATCGCCGAGGGCACGCGTCTGGCCGGCGCCGCGGTGGCGTCGGTGCTCCTGAACAGTGCCCCGTTCTTCGCCGCCGTGCTTGCGCGCGTGTTCCTGGGCGAGGGGTTGACGCGGCTGCGCGTGATCGGCCTGATCACGGGGTTCGCCGGCATCCTCGTTATCGTCGGGTCGGAGCCGTCCAGCGGCGGCTCGCACGTGGTCGAGGGCGCGGTCGTGTGCCTGCTAGGAGCACTCGGCTGGGCCGGCGCAGGGCTCGGCATGCGCTACCTGAGCGTGCGCGACGCCGGCTTCGACGTGTGGGGCGCAAGCACCGCGCAGTTCTTCTGCGGCGGCGTGCTGCTGATCCCCTACCTGGCTGCAACCGGCGGCTTCGGCGGCACCGATTGGTCGTCGGCGAAGCTCTGGGCGAGCCTGGTGTTCCTGGTGCTGGGAGCGCAGATCGTCACCTACGTCGGTTTCTACCTGGCGCTGGCGCAGTGGTCCAGCGCCCGCGTGTTCTCCTGGACGTTCCTGGTGCCGGTGGTGGCGGTCGTGATCGAGGCGCTGCAAGGGAACCTGCCGGGCGCCGTGGCCACGGCCGGCCTCGCGATCGTGATCGCGGGCGTCGCGATGGTGACCCACCCGCGGGCCGAGGCGACGCCGGCTAGCCGGGTCCGCTGAAGCGCTCTTAAGCGCAACAGGCGGGTGATTCGCCGGCAACCGGGGTACAGCAGGCGGCGGCCGCGTCGTGGTGGTCGTCCTCCTCGATGTCGCCGAGCACGGTGTACACCTCCCAGCGGTTACCGGCCGGGTCTGCCACCCAGACCTTGTCCTGGCGGGCGTAGCAGCACGAGCTGTCCCGTTCATCGAGCGTGACGAGCCCGCCCTGGCGGAGTCGGATGCCGGCGGCTTCCACCTGCTCGGTGCCGCCCACACGGATGCCCAGATGGGAGAGCGCGGGCCGCCCACCCTGCTGGAGGGCGAGGGCGACCGGCGGGTCGTCCAGCTCGAACTTGGCATAGCCGGGCTTGCGCTTGGCCGGCGCCTGCCCAAACAGTTGCTCGTAGAACGCGATGGCGCGATCCAGGTCGGGCACGTCCAGGCTGAGATGGAAGGTGTTGCTCACAGCGCGGTCTCCTTCATCGACGATCATCTATATGGCAGGTTTCTACCAGGCCGCATCCGCGGTCGCAAATATTTGGCGATCTCGATATAGTCTCGTATCGATGAGGAAACGACTGCCCGTGATCGCCTGCTGCACGCCGCTTGCCGGATCGTCACTGTCGGACGAGGACGCGGCCGAGCTGGAGCGGCTGTTCAAGGTGCTGGCCGACCGCAACCGCGTGAAGATCCTGAACATCCTGCTCCGCGCCCGGGGGCAGGCCGTGTGCGTGTGCGAGTTCACCGACCAGCTCGACCTCGCCCAGCCGACGGTCAGCTACCACCTGAAGCTGCTGCGCGAGGCGGGGCTGCTGGACCGCGAGAAGCGCGGCACATTCGCCTACTTCCGGGTGCGGCCCGAGGCGATGGAGCGGCTGCATTCGCTGGTGGAGCCTGCTGCGCTGGCCAAAGCGGTTTAGATGCCCGTCACGCTCCTGATCGAACAGATGCGGGCGCAGCACTGGCCGGCGGTGGAGCGGATCTACGCGCAGGGCCTGGCCACCGGCAACGCGTCATTCGAGACCGAGACCCCGAGCTGGGAGGAGTTCCAGGCCGGCCACCTGCCCGGTCACCTGCTGGTCGCGCTGGAGGCAGACGCCGTACAGGGCTGGGCGGTGCTGTCGCCGATCTCCGACCGCTGCGCGTACCACGGGGTAGCCGAGGACAGCGTCTACGTGGCCGAACGGGCGCGCGGCCGCGGCGTCGGCCGGGCGCTGCTCACGCAGCTCACCTGGAGCGCCGAGTCGGCCGGCATCTGGACGGTGCAGGCCGGCATCTTCCCCGAGAACACGGC
>Ga0105239_10005872_pt1 | contig 14307 bp, 9 predicted proteins | sample KBSC44metaG_FD_92761 | JGI IMG/M metagenome (GOLD analysis project Ga0105239, IMG submission 92761) | Corn rhizosphere microbial communities from Kellogg Biological Station, Michigan, USA - KBS C4-4 metaG | ecosystem: Host-associated > Plants > Roots > Rhizosphere > Soil | place: Michigan, USA... | reverse complement strand
GATCCACCTGGATTCGGCAAACGCTGCCAGAGAGCCGTCGGGAGCGATACTGACCAACTCTCCCTCCGTTAAGCATACTGCCTTCCCGGTATTCATATCGACCCTATAGGTGGCGTAGCACGGGCCATCGCTATGATCTTCCCGCGTTTCGAGCAGCATCGTCGTCGGATCCTGCAGTAGATAGTGCCAGCGATGTCCGGAATAGAACTGCATCGTGCCATCCGGATTCTGATTCACGTCTGAAATCGGGAGATCGCGTATCTGCCTCCCTCGATCGTCGATCATCCTGAGGACACTGCTGCTTAGTCCGAAGTCTCCCATCGTATCCGGCTTTTCCCCTAGGAGCGTATGGGCGTCCTTCCAGACGGCGTGCCAGACGACTGTCTGGAGCGGCGTTGTGGAGCGGTCGTCGGGCCGGAAGAGGCGGGCATTTTCGGCCTTGTCGTGCAGATAGAGGCGCCCGTCCGGGGACCAGACAGCCTCCAGGATGTTGGGCAGTTTTATCGCGTCGCGATGATCCAGTGGAAACAGCCACAGGGGAGCCTCCAGGCTCGGATGACCGATTCGCAGGGACAGCCATCGTCCATCCGGTGACCACTGCAACTGCACCCCATAGGCTTCGCCCGGCAGATGATGCAGGGTACGCGCCCGTCCGCCACGCGTGCTGACCACACAAAGCGAAGCGCCGTTCTCCCACAGGGAAGCGCTGTTTTTTCTTCGCCGGATAAAAGCGAGCTGTCGGCCATCCGGAGAGAGCGTCGGATCTGAGTCGTCGCTCTTGCCATAGGTCAACTGTCGGGGATGGGCCATGTCGCGTGTCAGGCAGAAGAGATGCGTGGCCTCACTCCCGACGAGCGTCTCCTCTTTTTTGCCGCTCTCCTCGTCCCTATAAAAATGACCGGATTTGTGATAGAAGTCGGCAGCGAAGAAAAGCGTGCCTGAGAACGGCAACGGCCGTTTCGCCTCCTCTAACGGCACGAGATCAGGAACCTCCTCCGACACAGCGGCCGGAGGAGGGGCAGAGACAACCGGGACCGCGACTTGCCTGTGAAGGACATGCCGCACAGGAAAAAGCCGCAACAGCATTCCGAGGGACAAGAACGAGAATATCCCGAGGGACACGAGAAACGACACGCGTCTATAACGCCAGACGTGATGCAGCAGCATATAAGCGCCTACAAACAGCACGCCTGCATTTTTATACCGTTTCAGAATCCCACGCAGTTTTCCGGCTGTCATTCGATCTCCCCGCGCCTCCGAAAGAACCTCTGGTCCGTTGGTCTATAGTGTGGAGGGTATCTCGATGATGTTCTTTATCGCCTGCGGGAATACCTTTGTCGCTCGCCCCGCAATGTTACCGAGTGGAGAGGCGTTTCGCATGGTGTTTGTTGCGGATGCGATAGGAGGCGATGCCGAGAACGCCGATAAGCCCGAAGAGCGCTGCGGAGGGTTCCGGGGTGGAGGCGAAGACGGTCCGATCGAAGACCACTCCGTCCCCTGTGGTTACCCCTGGTTCCGTAAAACCGATCGAAGTAAACGGTACGTTCGAGAGGATGCCGAAGAACTGAACGTTGCCATCCGCGCCGGCGAATGCCGCCGTTCCATTGGCCCCCGAATCGGTATTGTACGTGAGGTTCGCGAGTTCGAGATCCTTGATGTCGGTGCCAAAGGCGCTGATGGGCGTGTCAAACAGGAAACCGACGGTTCCGCTGGGGGCGGCTGAGGTCGGGTAGGCGGCATAGAGGAACTTGGAGCCGGCCGTTGGACCAACGCCGCTTCCACCGGGAGGGGGGGCGTCCGTAACGCCGAAGTCGGATACTGCATTCGAGGCAGACACACGGAAGTTCCCTAACGTAATGGTCCTCGGGCCAGGCTGTACGTCGTTTGGATAGCTTTCGTATCCCTCGGTGACGCCGGCAAGCCCGGCAGCGGCGAGCGCGGTATTGAAGGCGGTACGATCGGTGAAAATGACCTGGGACTGCGCCGCAGGCACGCTTCCGATCAGCAGACCGGCAGCGAGTACGCCTGCGAAGAGAGCGTTTGCAAGCGGCCGGCGTCTGGATGATAACGCGGTGTTTCTGTCGGCCTGCATGGCGAGGGTGTGGTGCAGCGGAAGAGCGGTTGTGTTTGGCATTGAGAATCTCCTGTGTACATTGTCGTGTCTCGACGGAACAGATACTGGTATTCCAATGCTATTATTCCAACCGGGCAGGGAATGAATCAGGGAATAAAACGCAGAATATCGCCCTGAACGTAATTTTTTTTCGAGATTTTCAAGCGAGCGTAGTATCTATAGGAGAGGATGGGACTGCGATGGGTTCTCAGATCGATTCCGCGAAGGATGCGTTTTCCTCGTGGATGGCGACGGCCGGTTTTTTGGGAACTTCCGTCAGGGTAGTTCTCATCCTGCTTGTCGTCGCTGCCGTTCTATTCCTGATAAGGCGACTGTTCATTGCGCGCATATGGCCGGGTGAGAAGGGAATCCGTCTCAAACTCAATCGTCCCACAGGCGTGATTGGGCCTGGCGTCTACTTCAAATGGCCCTTTTTCGTCCAGTACGAAGTGGTCAGCACGCGCATCGATGAGGAGAAAGCCGATGAGGTGACCAACACCTCGGATGGAGTGCAGGCAAGATTTCACGTTACCGTTTACTATCGGGTCGGTGAGTCCGACGAAGACGTCAAACGCTCTAAATTCGGCTCGGAAGATCCGGAGGCTCAAATTCGAGGGTACGTTCAAAACTACCTTCGAGCGGCAGTGGCATCGATCGACGCGAAAGCGTGCTTCTCGCAGCGGCAACACATTGCCGATGAGATCAAGGAGCATATCGCCAAGGACCTTGAGACCATAGGATTCGTGGTGGTGAATGTCGTGATCGCCAGTGTCGAGCTCGATAGCGCGGTTCAAATCGCAATGAACAGCGTTGTCGCAGCGGAACAGCAACGAATCGCGATGACAACGCTCGCCGAAGCCAAGAAAGCCGCCGCAGTCATCGCCGCACAAGCCGAAGCGGAAGTGCTTGAGCTCGAAGGAAAGGGCCAGGGTAAGAAGCGGGAAGCCGTAGCGGATGGCCTGGTCGAGGCTCTGAAGGCGCTGATGGCGGAGGAAGTCGGGCTGACGGTTGAACTGGCCGCCGGTCTGCTGATTCGGTGGTCACAGATCGAAGCGATGCAGATGGCTGCCGGGAATCCCAATGCTCGCCCCATACTCATGCAGGGAGGCAGCGGAGAGGCCAGTGCGGATGCGCTTGCGCTTACGGCTGCCGTCCTCGGTTCCGACCATGGGCAAGCAGCGCGGAGTGGAATGCATCTCCCTCATGGGGCAGAAACGCTGCTTCAAGGCGGGCAGGCTCTGGAACACCACCTGATCACGGTCGCGAGAGAGGCAGGTTATGAGATGCATGAGATAGAGGCGCATCTTGCCAAGACCAAAGAGGGCAAAGCGGCTTTAGCCATGCTTCACCGGGCCATGGGCCGAACAGGCGTCGTGCCTACGGTGGATAAGGGCAAAGCCTGACCTTTCAACAATAAATACCACGCGATCTAAACGACCGAGTGGTCTCTATGCGAGCAGGACAGGACTACAGCCGGCGTCCCTCTTTTCCGCACGGGTGTAAGTGAACAACCGGAATGGCTAACTGCCATTCCGGTCGTGGAGATTCGGGGTGAGGAGAAGACGCCTGTCAGGGCATCGTATCGATCTTTGTTTTGGCGCGGCGATCGTCGGGAATCCCGGTAGGCAGATCGAGGATGTAGCCCGCGCTGAGATGGTCGCGGAAAGCGAACAAGGCATCGAACTGAACGCAGGGACCGAGCGGTTTGTCGTCTTCGGAGTGATCATGCGGCATGATCAGATAGCCGAATTCGTGCGGGTCGCTTGCACCCATCAGGTCTCTGGGGAAGGCATGCAAGAATTTAGCCACCAGGACCTGTTGCTGCGGATCGTTGAGATTGGGCAGAACCGCATGCTTCAGACAGTCGCCTGCGATGATGACACCCTTATAGAGCGGCGCGCTCTTGTCTATCGGGCAGGCGGCGAGTGAAGCCAGCATTTCGGGCACGCCGGCAAGGACGGCACGATTCGTTGGGTGGCCGAGACTCCCGTTCAAGCCGATGATCTGATTCATCGACAGATCCGCGAGACTCACGACGTCCGCATACGTGAGCGCGTTTTTGTGCGCGTTTATGCTCCGACCTTCCGCTTCCACCCACCGATCCGGGACTTCGTAGAGGCGCTGGTCGTACCAGTCGCGCTTCCGCAGCAACAGCGATTTGCCGCGTGTCCACCAGAGATAACCGTCTGGGCGACTCAGCATATCCAGAGCCTGAAAGGTAGGATTCGTCGATGCATTCGGTTCGCCGTCAGCCGCGTGCAGCGGCTTACTGCGGTAGAAGTCGGCGATGATGGGCGCGCCGGTTTTTGTTGCGATCTCATGCAGGTGGTCTATCCAGGGAGCGTTCTGAATTGCCGCCATCGACTTCGGATCCGGTAGGTCGGCAATATTCGTGATCGCCTTCCCGGTATACGGATTGCCATGCGGAGGCAGCAGGAACTTCGCGTTCGCGCTGAAGGCGGTCATCTCCATATTGAAGCCGACCGGAGCCGCCATATAGACGCTTAACGCACCATTGGACCCGAGGAGGGTGAAGGTCAGATTATGCTTGTCCATCTCCTCGCGCGGGATCTGATCCAGCACAAAGCCGTTGTTCGCCTCCGGCTTGAATCTGTCTCCGAAAAAGAGCGGCTCCAGCGGCTTCTTCTGCGCGGGGCTGAGCAGAGCGACTGAGATCTGCGTGCGCCAGTTCTCCATCAGTTCCGTGCGCTGCTGTGCAGTGAGCAGCGCGAAGATGCTCGTGGCGTTTCGGCCATCCTCCGTGGACAATGCCACGCGGATCGGGTCCGCGATAGGGCGGCGTGCCAGCTCCTGCGGCGTCTCCTGAAGCGCCTTGACCTGCGCCTCCATCTGCGCCAGCATTTTGCGGTTCATATCCTGCGACAGGCCGTCTTCATAGTCCCGCGCATCGCGCAGACGGACCAGGCGGAAGAAGTGTCTATTGTCGGTGGTCGGGCCCGTTAGCCAGGTGTCGTTATAGAGCGCCGCGACGTCGTCGAGAATATCGCGCAAGGGACGCGACGGGGTGAACAGGATGATCTTATCGTCGGCCACATAGTCGTCGGCTTTGAGCAGGACGCCCGTCTTCTGCGTGAGCAGCGCCAGCAGATCCCGGATCGGAATGCCTTCGGCGGAGATCGAGACCTTGCGGTTCAGGCGCGCATCGTGCGCCCAGGCGTCCTTCTCCTGCGCCGCCGTCGCGGAGACGGTGAAGAGCAGCATGGCGACCAGGCCCGCCAGGGCAGCGCCGATCCCGGCACGCGTGGAGACGGAGAGCGGCTTGAGCGGGCGCGATCCGCGCAAGATCAGCTCGACACGCTGCCCCAGCGATGAGCGGAAGCCCACGACGCCGCTGGCGAGCAGGCGCGGCGACCGGGCGTTCGTCAGTCGCTCGGCGAGCGCAACCAGGCAGGCGGCGTAGGCGTGTGGCGAGCAGTCCTGCGCCAGTGCGGCCATGTCGCAGACCTCTTCGCAGACCTGTTCCCGCTCCCGGCAGAGCCACCAGAGCAGCGGCTGCATCCAGCACACCGCACAGAGCAGGCGCGCGCCCCAGGTCCACCAGGCGTCCCGCAGCGCGATATGCGCGATCTCGTGCGCCAGAATCGCCCGCAGCGCGGTCGCGTCGAAATCCGTAGTATAAGCTTCGGGCAGAAGAATGACCGGGCGCCTCAGCCCCGCCAGATAGATGCTCTCGACCTCTGTGCTGGAGCGCATCTCGGGAAGCCGCAGGCCCTGCCCGACACAGAGCGAGGTGAGGATGGCGGTCGCGTCGGCGTCGATAACCGGGGCGCTGTGCCGCACGATCCGACGAATTCCCAGACTACAGAGCAGCAGCCAGACACCCTGGATGAGGACACCGACTGCCCAGACCACGGCGATACCGACATAACACCAGCCGGCCCTGCTCGTCTGCATGTCTCTCGTCTGCGGCAGGAAGGCCCGATGTTTGAACTCGGAGAGACTGTCGCTTATCTTTTTGTCGGTTGTCGGCAGATCGGGCTGCACTTCGATGCGAACGCCGTTTGCAGCCGTCTCGGTCGTGGAGAGAGTCGGAGACGAATCCGGCGGGGAGGGGTTCAGAGAGATTCTGTGCGCGGAGGCGGGCAAGACGGTTTCCGAATGAGGAGAGGCGGTTTCGAGTGTGGAGAGAGTGCGCGCATCGGGCAGGGAGAGGTTGAGCAGGGCAGGACGATGGCCCGCCAACACGACCGTCAGAACGCAGCAGGCGAAGACTCCCAGCAGAGTCGCCTGAACGACGAACCGCTGTGTGGCAGCTCCTTGCCGGCGCAGCGCTCGGCCCGCTGCCAGACCGATCAGGAGCAGCAGGGCGGACTGAATCAGGATACTGACACCGATCAGAACCAGGCTGCGGCACAGCGGAGGCAGCCAGACTTCGACAGAGTGCAAGAGGCTCATTTTTTTTCTTCCTCCAGCAGTGCACGCAGGCTTGCCAACTCCTCCTGCGAGATATTCTCGTGCTTGAGCAGGTGCGTCATCAGATTGACGACGGAACCCTGGTAGATACGGGTAAAGATGTCGTGCAGAGGAGTCTCGGTCACCTGCGCCTGCTGGTACACCGGGTAGTAGACGAAGGTGCGATCCTCGCTCTCATGCCGGACCGCGCCCTTCGCTTCCAGTTGTCGCAGCAGCGTCTGCACGGTGCTGTGAGCGATCGGCTGAGACTGGGAGAGCGCGTCGGTGATCTCGCGCGCCGTGGCACGGCCCTCTTTCCAGAGCGCCTGCATGATCTGGTACTGCACTTTCCCGATTCGGGGGAGAGACTCGGTCATCACGATCTCCTGACCAACGCGTAGTCCACACAGTAGATTTACTGAGTAGACTATAACATAGGTCCTCCGATTTGTCAAGGCCTGAAACGCGCAGGGAGAGGTTTTTAGACAGGATTAACAGGATTTACAGGATTAGATTCAGGTAATCGGAGGTGCTCGACAAGTTCTGAAGAGCGGATGGAAGCGGAGGAACTGCTGTGGCGTTGGACACGGTTAGGAGAGACGAATGACGTGGCTCTCCTGGCGGATCAGTGGTTTAGCTGGAGGGTGGCTTTGCGGGTTGAAAAACTGTCGTTGCCGGAGAAGACGAGGGTGAGGGTCTTGCCGTCGCGGCTAATCCATTTGGTGGGGAAGGTGGCGGACTCGCCGGGGCCGACGTCCCAGTGGTCGGTGAAATAGACGGTCGTCCAGGGACCCCAGGGCTCCGGGGCATCGTAGATTCCGAAGCCGCCTGCGAAGCGGGTGTCGGCGGCCTCTTTGCCTGTGCCCGGTAACTGCTGCCACCAGAGATAGCGCTTGATGGCCGCATTGTAGACGATCTGCGAACGCAGGCAGGCTCCGACATGCGTAAAGACGGGTTGGCGTTGGGAGATCTCTTTCGACCAGAGGGGCTCGCCGTGGGCATCCAGGCCGGTAAAGAACTCGTAGGCGGCCCGCTCCCGGATTCGGTACCGCGGCACGCGTGCCAGCACCATATGATCCGCGGGCAGATAGGCGGTTTCGGTATCGGGAGAGTAGAGGTAGACATCCCCATCCCGCGCCCCGGCATAGTTCTTGCCGAAATTGAGGAAGGTGGGGCAGCCGAAACCGGAGGTGAATTTCCAGTCGGCCCAGGTCCAGGACTTGCCCTGATCGGCGGACCAGGCGAGTTGAGAGTTGCCGGCGTTGCGAGCCCAGAGGTAGAGCACGCGGTCTACCATCAGGATCCCGCTGGCCTTCTTGCCCTGCGCGCCGTTACCGGTCTGTTCCAGGGTCTCGGAGCGAATGTTGACGCCCTGGAAGCGTGAGGGCGGACCGCTGACTTTCGCCAGCCCCAGGCTGAGTTTCTCCGGCACGCGGGGCGCAAAGCCATAGCCGTCGCCAAACGCGGTAAAGAGGTTGTCGTCGTCGCCCCAGGTGATCGGCCAGCAGTCGTTGTCGGGGGCAACGCGAACGATCGTATCTACCGGCGCGAAGGTCAGCTTTGTGATGACGGGGCTGGGCGGATAGGGCGCGACGGCAGGGGCGACGAACGCCTGCATCAAGGGCTGGACAAGGAGCGTATCGAGGGCGGCGTTGAAATCGAGGTTCGCATCGAGGAGCGTGCCGTTCCGCACGACGATGAGGTTCAGGCTGGGGACGACCAGCAGAAACTGGTGCCCGGCCCCCGCCCCCGAAAAAGCGTCGGGAGGGAGGCTCGGCCAGCGTCTGCTGCCGTCGGCAGCGCAGTTCACCCACCAGCCCAGGCCGGAGTGGTTCGGCACACCGGCGTTGCGCGTCGCTGCCTGCACGACCGCGGCGTCTATCAGTTGTTTGCCGTTCCAATCGCCCCGGCGCAGCATCAGGCGTCCGACCCGTGCCGTCGCGTTGGCGCTGTAGGCTGCGCCGCCCCAGTCGGCGACCAGGGGCAGTCCGTCCACCTGCACGGTCTTGTCGTAGCCGCAACTCCACTCCGAGGCGGGTACGCCGATCGGTTGCAGGACGCGGTGTTGGAGGAGTGTGCGGAGATCGGGATCCGGGGCTCCCTTCAGGCTGGCGGTGATACAGTAGGAGAGCATCGCCATGCCGGGGTTGCTGTAGCGCTCCTGCGTGCCGGGGAGATCCAGCACCGGAGCAGCATCTCGTGCGAGGGTAAAGGGGTCGTGGGGCGGCGCGAGACTCTTCCAGAAATCTCCCTTCCAGCCTGTCAGTTTGGTATGCGGCAGGTCGTCCGCCTCGGCGTCTTCGATGCCGGAGGTGTGCGTCGCCAGTTGCCGTATGGTGATCGCCTGCTTGCGCGCGTCGGTACGCCACTGAGGAATGTACTTGTCGGCCCGGTCGTCCGGTCGAAGTCGTCGATCGCTCATGGCGACCATCAGCGAGGTTCCGCCCACCAGCGCCTTCGCCAGAGAGGCAGTGCCATGTTTGGTCGTCCGCGTATACCCCTCCGTATACCGTTCGAAGACAACTGCATCGTTCCGGATCACCACGAATCCGCTCGTATGCCGCGCCTTCAGGTCGGCCCACAGCGCTTCCAGCTTCGCCGAACGCATCCCCTGGTTCTCCGGTGTCGCCGTCGCCCAATCCACGAATGCTTCGGCCCGATCAATCACCTTCCCGTTGTCCGGCTTTGCGTGATTTTGCGCTCCGGCCATGATCCTGTCTCCGTCTCCCGATATGGTCAGCATCAAAATCGTTGCCAGTATGCGAACGTGCCTGATGCGCGTATGCATGGACGCTCCTTATTCGATCTCTGGAAAATCGGCATATTCTAGGGAAGCAGATTTCAGCGGACAACTTCAAGCATGGAGCCGTCGAGGAGGCGATAGAAGTAGAAGTCATCGTCAATCGTAAAAATGCGTCGAAACGCTCGGCTTTCCGCGATGGCAACCAGGGATGCGTCGGCCAAGTCCATAGGCACGTCCTGATAAGTTTTCATCAAGGCATCCATCCGATCCGTCTCAACTTCCGTGAGTTCCAAAAGCAACAACCTACCGGTGCGACGCAAGCCCCAGAGGCTGTTCTGGTAAGAATAGCCTCCCACTTTGCCGAGCATATACATCGCTTCCGTGAAACAGGGATAGGTCGTCAGTAAGGGGGCATTCGGTAACTGAGTTGCCGCTCTTGAACATGCAGCAAAGTTGGGATCGCGTTTGTCGAGTAACCCGACGAGGACACCGGCGTCAGTCAGCATTACAGTTTGCCCGCTTTATGCTTTTCCAGCATGCCCTCGGCAAACCGCTCTCCGATGTTCTCTGACATGCGCGCCCCTCCTGGGATCACTTCACCGCTATCGAGACATCCGATATAATCACCGAGAAAGTCCGCCAGGGTGCCCGCTTGCGGGGCAGGAGTGACTTCATGGCCATACTCCTGCTGTAATGTCTCCAACACAAGCAGTTCGGGCGTCGTTCCATTGCGCAGCGCGCGTTCAGTAATAGACTTTTCTAGATCTGGAGGCAGGACGATTGTAACCATTGGTTCGCTCCCAAAGCTCAGGGATGTGTGTAGTCCACACATCCCTATTATACACCGATCGCGCATGCGCCGGCAAAACAAATTGATGCACCTCTCAGACGTTGCTGTTGAATTCCGATTCGAACGGGATGTTGTTGTCGATTAGCCAGGATTTGATCTCGAAGTAGTTTCCAAAACGCTGCTGGATCATTTGGAGGAGCGTATCGTCGCATGTATCGCCGGGTGGTGCGGAGGTGTCGGCGAGCAGCGCTCCTATCTGTTGTTTGCCCGCATCGTCGATATGCAGCAGAAAGGCGACATCGCCGCCGAGGGAGTTTTCCGCCTCTTCGCTGAAGTCGTACCACTCGATGGTCAGGCGACCGCCGTCACCGATGTAGACCCAGGTCACGGTGTGCGGTAGGCTGTCCGCGAGTGTCAATCGCTCTGTCGGCTCGCTCATTTTCTTGCGGTCCCTTCTGCGGTCGGCTTCCCGCTCTCTGCCTGGCGGGCGAACCGGCTTCCAGCTCTTCGGCTCGAACGTATGGAGTATACCAGACGAACATGCACTGCGCAGAGACAAAAGAACGAACACTCTCTCAGTAAGGAAAAGGAGAAGAGGAAGGTTTGTGGCGCTCTGTCATCGAGAGGCTTCAACCAGCCGTCCATTGCCTATTTCCGGCGGTATCGGGTACCATAAAAATCTACCCTCAAGGCCATGTAGCCCGCCGTTCGATGCACTTTGTGGAGGATTAAGACGTACCATGCCGTATAATGCAGCCTCCTTGCCCATCCCGGATTTTCGCGCACTCTTTGAAGCTATCCCCGGTCTCTACCTCGTCCTGCTTCCGGATGCACCTGATTTTACCATTGTGGCGGCGAGCGATGCTTATCTGCGAGCCACCTTGACCGCACGCGAGGCGATTCTGGGGCGCAGGCTCTTCGATGTCTTCCCGGACAATCCGAAGGACCCCGAGACTACCGCCGTCCGCAATACCACCGCCTCCTTGCTCCGTGTCTTGCAGCAGCGCGCGCCGCACACCATGTCCGTGCACAAGCACGATATCCGGCTGCCCGACGCTGATGGCGCCTTCGAAGAACGCTACTGGTCGCCGATCAACTCTCCCGTTTTCGGAGCCGGGGGCGAAGTCGCCTATATTCTCCATCAGGTCGAAGACGTCACCGAACGGATCCGCCTGGAGCAGCGGAGCCAGGGGGAGCGCCAGTCTGCCCGGGACCTCCACGCTCAGGTCGAGCGGCATTCGGAGGAGATACAGACGCTGCGGGAGAGTGAAATTCTCTTTCGGACGCTGGGGGAGGCCGTTCCCGACTTTATCTGGGCGTGTAAAGCCAATGGCGAAGCGATCTACGTCAACCGACGCTGGATGGACTATACCGGTCTCACCCTGGAAAACGCAGGCGACCTGCCTTCGGATGTCCTCCACCATCCGGAAGACTTTCCTGCGTTACAGGAATGTTGGCGGATGGCGGCCGCCACCGGAGAACCCTACGAAACGGAGTTTCGCTACCGACGCCATGACGGCGCCTACCGCTGGTTTATGGCCCGTGCCGTCCCGGCCAAGGACGCGCAGGGGCGCATTCTCCAGTGGATCGGAACGAGCACCGACATCCATGAGCGGAGGATGGCGGAGCAGGCGCTGCGGGAGAATGAGGAGCAGTTCCGCGCGACCTTCGAGCAGGCCGCGGTCGGCATCGCCCACGTCGGCCTCAACGGGCAGTGGCTACGAGTCAATCGCAAACTGTGTGAGATCGTCGGCTACAGTCACGACGAACTGGTCACCTGCAGCTTCCAGGATATTACCCATCCGGACGATCTGGCCGCCGACTATGCCCATCTCCTCCAGATGCTGGCGGGTGAAATTACGACCTACACCATGGAGAAGCGCTATATCCGCAAGGGCGGCGCTCTCGTCTGGATCAATCTGACCGTCTCTCTGGTGCATCACGCCTCCGGAGAGCCCCACTATTTCATCTCGGTCGTAGAAGACATCACGGGGCGCAAGCGGCTCGAAGAGCAGTTGCTGGAGGCACAGAAGTTAGAGAGCGTGGGGCGTCTGGCGGGCGGGATCGCCCACGACTTCAACAACCTGCTCACAGCGATCCTGGGCTATGGGGAACTGATAGAGGACGAATTCGTCCTGGAACCGCGTGCTCAAGACTATCTGCACAATATGACGCTGGCGGCGGAGAAGGCGGCGCACCTGACGGGGCAGATGCTGGCCTTTGCCAGACGACAGGTCATCGCGCCGAAAGTCGTCGATCTCAACGGCCTGATTCTAAGCCTGGACAAGATGCTGCGTCGGCTGATCGGCGAACATATCGAGCTGGTCATGCTGCCGGAAGAGGGCTTGCACGCCGTCCGCGTGGACCCCGGCCAGTTCGAGCAGATCCTGATCAATCTCGTCGTCAACGCCCGCGACGCGATGCCGGACGGCGGGAAAATTACGATCGAGACGCTCAACGCCACCCTGGATGCAGACTACGTCCGTCTCCACGAAGGGGTAGCGCCGGGGACGTACGCGGTGCTGGCGGTCAGCGATACCGGAACCGGAATCGAGGAGGCGAACCGCCTGCACATTTTCGAGCCGTTCTTCACCACCAAAGAGAAGGGGCGAGGAACGGGGTTAGGACTGGCGACGGTCTACGGCATCGTCAAGCAGGCAGGAGGGCATATCTGGCTCTACAGTGAACCGGGGCAGGGAACGACCTTCAAAATCTATCTGCCGCGTACCACCGCTCCTGCGGAGATATCCACGGCCCCCTCCCTGCCCGCCCCTCCCGGCGGCGTCGAGACGATCCTGGTGGTCGAGGACGAGCCTGCCGTGCGGGCACTGGCGGTTCAGGTGCTGCGCAGTCGCGGCTACCAGGTGCTGGAGGCGATCAACGGGGAGGAGGCGCTGCGTCTGGTAAAGGGGCGCGAGCGGGAGATCGCCCTGCTCATCACCGATGTCATCATGCCACAGATGAATGGTAAAGTACTGGCCGACCGTTTGCAGCGCATCCATCCCGACCTGAAGATACTCTACGCTTCGGGGTACACCGAGAACACCATCGTGCATCATGGCGTGTTGGAACCCGGCGTGACCTTCCTCTCCAAACCCTACACCCCTACCGTTCTCGCCCGCAAAGTGCGCGAGATCCTGGACAACAGCGCGCCCGCTTGATTCAGGAATCGTCCCGGCCGGATCTGCGGGAAGCGAGCATGCTGACCAACACCAGTACCAGTCCCATCGCGCCGTATCCGCTGGAGGCGGCTCCGGAAATGCCGTGCGTGACCGGCGTTACGGACGTGGCGATAGGCAGGGCCTCCGCTCGCACAACAAGGGCTGCCATCACGAGCAGCACCGACCACAGCAAGAATGGGTTTCGCTTCACTTCTGTCTCTCTTCCTTGAGTGTCCGGCTGCCTCCAGGCAACCGGCGCGTCCGTTCGTTACAGGCACATTATAGGCCGTTACCGTGAGAGTATCGTGAGATTGTGCGTGAATTTCCCGTGATGGCGACCTCTTTTTTATATTTTTTGCCTGGAGCCGCCACTTCCCACGAGAAAACGGGCGGCACGCCTAATCGTCCACCACATCCTCATCGGTCACCAGACCTTCAGCGGTCAGATAGACGAGCACATAACGGGAGGCCTTGTCGGTGTGCAGTTTATAGTACAGGATGCGGGTTACGATGCCGCCATGTCGCTCGATCCCGCGACCGGCAACGCCCTGCGCGGCGATGTAGGTGAGGGACTGCAACCCGGCAAGTTCCGGCAGCGCGAACTCCCCGAAGTCTTTCCGCACCCCCGGGCTCAAGTAAGATGCGTCCGCAACGGCTGTCCTACCCTGTGCCATCGCTTGCAGCGCTGCCCATACGTGTTGGGTAAGAAGCGGGTCCGGGTCCGGTTGGGGCTTGAGCGTGTGGAGGAAGGGGCCGATGTAGGGGGCCGGTCTTTTGATCTCGCGTCCCTCGATGGTGTAGGTCAGGCGCGGGGTCGAGCCGTGAAAGTCCTGGAAGGTCAGCCGCACCTTCCTGGCAGGATCCAGGCCAGGGTCTGTCAGAAAGAAGGTCGTTTCGGACAAGGGCAGCAGTTCTGAGGTATCTCCCGCCATGTTCAGGTAGAGCCGACCGTTGCGGGCGGTGACCGTGCCCAGCACATTGCTCTGGACCTCATAGCGGCCCGTGTAGGATTCCAGCAGAGCGGGAGCGAGGCGGATGCTCTTGGGTTCCGGTCCCAGGAGTTCCGGCAGAGAGTAGGTCGCCACTC
>Ga0105239_10005871_pt1 | contig 14309 bp, 13 predicted proteins | sample KBSC44metaG_FD_92761 | JGI IMG/M metagenome (GOLD analysis project Ga0105239, IMG submission 92761) | Corn rhizosphere microbial communities from Kellogg Biological Station, Michigan, USA - KBS C4-4 metaG | ecosystem: Host-associated > Plants > Roots > Rhizosphere > Soil | place: Michigan, USA... | reverse complement strand
GCTCGCTGTTCGGCGACATGCATGCCTACGGCGAAGAGGGCGTGCGCTTCTATACCAAGCAGAAGAGCGTGATGCAGCGCTGGCCCGAGAGCACCGCGAAGGGTGCCGAGTTCGTGATGCCGACATCGAAGTAAGGCCCGGCCGCAGGACTCCGAGAGATTGGGCGGATGCTCTAAGCTTCACGCCCTTGCTTCGACATCCGACCGGAACCGCCCGTGGCCCTCTCGACCTGGACCCTCTTCGCCCTGATCTCGCTGGCCACCGCCTTCAGCCCCGGCCCCTCGGTGCTGCTCGCGATCTCCAACTCGATCGCCAGCGGCCCGCGGCGTGCGCTGTTCAGCTCGGCGGGCAATGCGGTCGGCGTCTTCGTCGTCTCGGGCGCGGCGATCACCGGACTCGGGCTGCTGCTGCAGGCCTCGGCCCTCGCGTTCGCGGCGCTCAAGCTGCTCGGCGCAGGCTACCTGATCTATCTCGGCATCCGCCAATGGCGCAGCGACAAGAACATCTTCAAGCAGTCCGCCGAAGCCACCGCCGGCGCTGACGCTGGCGCGAGCAGACTCAAGCTCTTCCTGCACGGCCTGCTGGTTTCGACGACGAATCCGAAGAGCATCCTCTTCTTCACCGCGCTCTTTCCGCAGTTCATGTCTCCCGAGACCGGCCACGCCGGACTTTTCCTGCTGCTGACCGGCACCTTCTCGGCCTGCACCATCGTTTCCCATCTGAGCTATGTCTATCTGGCGGGAACCATGAAATCATGGTTCTCGACCCCGGGTCGCGCACGCCATTTCAATCGAGTCTCCGGGTTGACCTTCATCGGTCTGGGCGTGGGCATGCTGAAGCTGAGGCCATCGGCAACTTGACTTGTCGCGCTGGGGCGACAGCGGCATCACGGAATCGTCATCGGCGGTCACTACGCTGCCGCGATTCCACTCTCGGCCCTCACCGGGCACTCACTCCCCCATGAAGCGCAAGCACACCCTGATCGCCCTGGCGGCACTGGCCTCCCTCGGCAGTACCGCATGGGCTCAATCGTCGAGCAGCAGCTTCGGCGTCAACCTGTTCGGCGTCGTCGACGTCGGCCTGCGCGCCGTCAAGAACGGCAGCGCCGGCACGCTGAAGTCGGAAAGCTCGGACGGCCTGAGCTCGAGCCGCCTCGGCTTTCGCGGCGTCGAAGACCTGGGCGATGGCCTGAAGGCAATCTTCTGGCTCGAAGCCGGCCTCTCTGCAGATACCGGCACCGCCAATGCCAGCAAGTTCTGGAATCGCCGCTCGACCGTCGCGCTGAGCGACCCGCGTTTCGGCGAGATCCGCCTCGGCCGCGACTACACGCCGCTGTTCACGGCCTACGGGGTCTATGACCCGTTCGGCACGAACGGCCTCGGCTCGATCGTCGGTGCCGGCACGGCCGGCGGCGCCAGCATCATCAGCGCGCTCGGCAGCGGCTCGCAGACCTTGACCCGCGCCGACAACCAGGTCAGCTACTTCCTGCCCGGCAACCTCGGTGGCGTCTACGGCCAGCTGGCGGCCGCGGCATCGGAGGGCGTGATCGGCGGCCGCTATGAAGGCGGCCGGCTGGGCTGGGCCGGCAGCGGGATCGACGTCAGCGTCGGCTACGAGCAGACACGCGTCGCGCTCGACGACCGCTTCAAGCAGTTGCACGTCGGCGCCGCCTACGACTTCGGCGTGGCCAAGCTGAGCGGCCAGTTCCTGCAGTCGAAGTACGACTCGATCGCCGGCGGCGATCGCAAGCAGCGGGTCTTCCAGCTCGGCGCGACGGTGCCGGTCGGCAACGGCGTGATCCGTGCCGACTACATCCACGGCGACATGTCCGGCGGCGCGGTGGGCTCGGGCTATGGCGACGCGGACGACGCGAACCAGGTGACCCTGGGCTACTACTACAACTTCTCGAAGCGCACCGCGATCTATGCGGATGTCTCGCAGATCCGCAACAAGGGCGCGTCGCGGCTGATCGTCGCGGCGGGCAATGCGGGCATGAAGGCGGGCGAGAACTCGACCGGCTACGACTTCGGCTTGCGCCACTCGTTCTGAGTGGACGCTCCGGCCCGGCCAGCCGGCCGGGCCGGAGCGGGCCCGATTCAGTCAGGCAGGCGCCGGCGCGGGCAGTTCGCGGGCCGCGGCGCGTTGGCCCAAGCGCTGAGCCTGCGCCATCTCCTGCCCCCAGTGCAGGATCTCCAAGGCGCCGTCCGCCTGCTCCGCGAGCGCCGTCAGGCTCTCGACCCAATCGCCGTCGTTGGCATACAGCAGGCCGTCGATGTCGCGCAGCTCCGCATGGTGGATGTGGCCGCAGACGACGCCCTGCACGCCGCGCTTGCGCGCCTCGCGGGCCACCGCGTTCTCGAAGTCGCCGACGTAGCTCACCGCGCGCTTGACCTTCAGCTTCAGGTATTTCGACAGCGACCAGTACGGCAGCCCGCGCCGCGCGCGCAGCGAATTGAGGTGGCGGTTCAGCTTCAGCGTGAACTCGTAGAGCGAATCGCCGACATAGGCCAGCCAGCGCGCGCGCTGGATCACCGCATCGAACAGGTCGCCGTGCATCACCCACAGCGCGCGGCCGTCCGCGGTCTCGTGGATCCAGTCTTCGGCCACGTCGATGCCGCCGAAGTTGTGCTGCAGGTACTTGCGCGCGAACTCGTCGTGGTTGCCCGGGATGAAGATCACGCGCGTGCCCTTGCGCGCCTTGCGCAGCAGCTTCTGGATCACGTCGTTGTGCGTTTGCGGCCAGTACCAGTTCCGGCGCAGCTGCCAGCCGTCGATGATGTCGCCGACCAGGAAGAGCGTCTCGCACTCGGTGTGCTTCAGGAAGTCGAGCAGTGCCCTCGCCTGGCAGCCGGGCGTGCCCAGGTGCAGGTCCGAGATCCACAGCGTGCGGTAGCGCTTCGGCGGACGGGTGATGTCGTCGTCCGCGTCCGGGTCGGACTCGCCCGGGGAGAGTCCAGCCACCGCATGCCATGCATGAACGAAGGAGTCATCGCGTTGCATGGTCCCCGAGAATCCCCGAAAACGATGACGCGATCGCGGCGGACGCATGAAGTTTCGATGACCGAAGCCGGCAAGCCGCTGTCACGCGCCTGTCATCTGGCTCAGGCAATTTCGCCGATCCACCGAACCGAGGGCAGTGCGCCGTGAACACCCAAGCCTTGAGCGACCACGAACGACTGATGGAGCGCATCGAGCGCGACCTGATCGACAGCTACGACGAAGAGCTGGAACTCGAGGTCGATGACCGCGGCGTGCGCGACGTGATCGGCGACGAAGGGATCAGCTCCACCGACGAGAGCAAAGCGGCGCGCCAGGCCTATTTCCGCGAGCTGTTCCGGCTGCAGGGCGAGCTCGTCAAGCTGCAGGACTGGGTGGTGCGCACCAAGCACAAGGTGGTGATCATCTTCGAAGGGCGCGATGCGGCCGGCAAGGGCGGCGTGATCAAGCGCATCACGCAGCGGCTCAACCCGCGTGTCTGCCGCGTCGCCGCGCTGCCGGCGCCGAACGACCGCGAGCGCACCCAGTGGTACTTCCAGCGCTATGCCACGCATCTGCCGGCGGGCGGCGAAATGGTGCTGTTCGACCGCAGCTGGTACAACCGCGCCGGCGTCGAGCGGGTGATGGGCTTTTGCACTGACGATGAATACGAAGAGTTCTTCCGCAGCGTGCCGGAGTTCGAGAAGATGCTGGTGCGCTCGGGCATCCAGGTGATCAAGTACTGGTTCTCGATCACCGACGACGAGCAGCACTCGCGCTTCCTGGGCCGCATCCACGACCCGCTGAAGCAGTGGAAGCTGAGCCCGATGGACCTCGAATCGCGCAGCCGCTGGGAGGACTACACCAAGGCCAAGGAGCTGATGCTGGAGCGCACCCACATCCCCGAGGCGCCGTGGTGGGTGGTGCAGGCGGTCGACAAGAAGAAGGCGCGGCTCAACTGCATCTCGCACCTGCTGGGCCAGATGCCGTACCACGAGGTCGAGCACGAGACGATCAGCTTGCCGGCCCGGGTGCGGCACGCGGACTATCTGCGCCAGCCGGTGCCGGCGCACATGATGGTGCCCGAGGTCTACTGATCGTCCGGGCAGGCACGGACAGTCCGTGCCCGGCCTCAGCGGCCGGGCCGGTCGCCGCGGTACCAGAGGTCCAGCGCCCGCTCGCGGCGCGCCTCGCGCTCGGCCGGCGCCGGCTGCCACAGGTCGTGGCTGTAGGCGGCGCGCATGATGAAGTCGAGCAGCCCCATGTGCCGGCGCAGCACGCGCTGCCGCCGGTGCTCGATCAGCGGATTGAAGATGCCGTGGCGTGAGAAGGCCTGGCGCGGATTCTTCTTGACCCACAGCCACGAGCCCATCTCCAGGGTCAACGGCAGCAGGGTGCGCCCCGGCCGCTCGCGGCTGCGCAGGTAGAGGTAGTCCCACAGGTCGCCATGGGTCAGGTACTGCCGGCTCTGCGGCTCGAACACGTAGCGGTGATGCGCGAGGTTCTGGTCGAGCAGTTGCGAGAGCGCCTGCAGCTCGGGCAGATGTTCGATCGGCCGCGCGGTATGGGCATACGGGAACCAGAGCCGGTCGGCCAGGCCGAAGCCCGAATGGCAATCGATGCTGATCGCAAAACGATGGTTCGCCAGCTCGGCCTCGACCGTATCGCACAGCGCCTGCGCCTCGGCCTGCATCGGCGCGCCAGCCACGCCGCGGTACCACGGCAGCGTGGCGCTGCTGCGCTGGCCGCCGAGCAGGAACGGCGCGCCCTCGCGGCACTCGACCGGCGCATTGCGCATCAGGTCCACCCCCTGCGGATTGGCCCGCGTGCCGCGCCACAGGCCGCCGGGGTTGACCAGCGGCATGAAGACGAGGCGCAGCCGCTCCAGCATGCGGTGCAGGCTGCGATCCCAGCGCAGCCGCATCACGATGCCGCGCAGGTAGGCCAGCACGACGTCGACGCCGATGCGCTCCAGGCCGTGCACGCCGCCGAAGAAACCGACCGCGGGGACGCTCGGATCGCGCTCGCCGAGCGTGATCAGATGGACCGGCAGGCGCGCCCCGGCCACCGGCACCTCGCAGACGATGCGCGAGCCGACGTGCGCGCCGCCTTCGCGCACCAGCTGTTCGATCTCGACGAGTTGCGGCAGCGGGCGAGCGGGACGGGCGTTCATACCCCGCACTGTGGCATCGCGAAGCACCCCGGCCGCCATCGACCTGTCACGAAGCCCGAGCAGACTGGTCCGGCCACTCCGATGGAGCCATCGCGATGATCAAGACCCGCTTGCTGCAACTGACTGTTCTTGTTCTTGGTGCCAGCGCCCAGGGTCTGGCCGAATGGTTCGCGCTGGTGCGCTCGCGCCGCGCCGACGGGCAGCGCGAAGGGCAGCAGGCTCAGCCGCCGATGAAGCGCTTGCGGTAGCTCGCCGGCAGCTCGTTCAGGTCGAGCATCATCGGGAAATCGGCGGTGCCGAAGTCCGGGTCCCAGGCCGGTGCGCCCAGCACCTTGGCGCCGCAATTCAGGTAACCCTTGATCAGCGCCGGCGGTTCGACCGCGAGGTCCGAACGCAGCTCGTCCACCGGCAGCGGCAGGCGCGCGCGCACCTGGTGTTCGATCGAGGCCAGATGCTTGCCGCGCAGCAGGCTCCACAGGCTGGCGGCGGCATGCCCGCCGTCGCGCATCGGCATGCTGGCGCAGCCGAAGGTGATCTGCAGCTTGTTGCACTGCATGTACTCGGCCAGCTTGGACCAGAGCAGCATCACCACCCCGCCCTTGCGGAAGCGCGCGTCGGTGCAGGAGCGGCCGAGCTCGATCATCTTCGGCCGCAGCGCATGCAAGCGCGTCAGGTCGAACTCGGTCTCGGTGTAGAAGCCGCCGACGCGGCGCGCCGCATCGGGCGTCATCACGCGATAGGTGCCGACGACTTCCGAAGGCTCGGTGTCGGTCTCGACGGTGCGCACCACCAGGTGTTCGCAATAGGCGTCGAACAGGTCGATGTCGACGCCGGGCGGCGTGCCGGCAGGCGGCGAGAGCCGCGCGCCCATCTCTTCGACGAAGATGCGGTAGCGCAGGCGCTGGGCCTCGAGCACCTCGTCGGCATGGCGCGCCCACATCGCCTGCAGGTGGACCTGCGGCTGGCGTACCGCACGGAGTTCGAGCGCGGCGCCCTGGCCGGCGTGCCCCGCGTCGCGGCGCTCCGCATCGCCGTGCCGATCGAGGGCCGAGTCTTGCATTGCGAGCATGTTCATGGCCCGGCATCGTGCGGCGCGCGTGTGGCGCAAGCGTGACCGGAGGCTGACAGCTGCGTGACAGCCGGCGCGCGAGCCGCGGGCAGCGCCCGGATGAGCGATGATTTCATCATCCGGTCATTGCCGTCGGTCATTCTTCGAAGTTCCGCCTTTTGTGCAGCAGCCCATGCCCCATGCCAGCCTCCGCCATCCCGCACTGGCCATCCTGTTGATGGCCGCAGCGGCGCCTCCGGCCCAGGCCGCCGGCGGACACTTCGATGTCGACGATGCGACGGTCGTCGACCCCGAACACTGCCAGATCGAGACCTGGTGGCTGCGCTCGCCCTCGGAGTCGGCCCACGCGCTGCATCTCGGCGGCGCCTGCCGCGCCGGGCCGGTGGAAGCGGGCCTGAACATCGACCGCAGCCACATCGACGGCGGCACGCAGACCGCGATCGGCCCGCAGATCAAATGGGTCGCCGACCCGCTCTTCCAGCGCCTCAGCGCCGGCATCGTCTGGGCCCTGTCGATCGACACGAAGGGTGATCACGGGCCGGCTCACACCGTCTATCTGCCGCTGACCCTGTGGAGCGGCGAGAGCGTGCAACTGCACCTGAACGGCGGCATCGACTGGACGGCCGGCGAACGCAGCACGCGGCGCTGGGGTGCCGCCGCGGAATGGGCCGCCAATGACAAGGTCTCGGTGATCCTCGAACACAGCCTGATCGCCGGCGTGCAGACCTCGAGACTCGGCAGCCGCTTCAATCTCACGCCGAGTCTCAGTCTCGACCTGAGCATCGCGCATCGTTCGTCGGCCGGCAGTCCCGGTTATGCGGTGGGACTGAATCGGGACTTCGACATGCACTGAGTCGGACGAGAAGGCCGGCCTGCGCCGGGCTTCTCGCCTACGAAGGCCGTCGGCCTCCGGCCGACGGCTGAGTCGCACGTGAAAGCCAGTGCGATGTCGCCGCGTGACATCGTGCCGACCTCGAAATGTCACGCGCCCTCCCTAGTCTCCGCGGGCCCCAACCCCAAGAACCAGGAGGACTCGATGAGCGCATTCCGACGCCACTGCGCCGCCATCGCGGCGGCTGCCGCGCTGTGCGGCTTCGCCGCGGCCGCTTCGGCGAACACCGCGACTTTCGACGACATCGGCAGCGCCGGCGCGCTGCCCACCAGTTATGCCGGCCTCGACTGGTCGAGCGGCGGCTGGTCGTTCACCGATGCGCTGCAAAGCCCGTACACCCCGCACTCCGGCCGGTTCGCCGCCTACACGAACTGGGACACGACCGATGACTCGAGCCTGATCAGGTTCGACACGCCGAGCAGCCTGCAAGGCGCCTGGTTCGCCGGGCTCGGCGGCGCGACGGTCACGTTCGAGCTGTACTACCAGGGCCTGCTGGTCGCGACCTCCGCGACGCTCGACCCCAGCGCCACGCCGACCTATCTCTCGAGCGGCTATACCGGCGCGATCGACAGCCTGCGCATCGCGAGTCCGGGCCACGGCTCCTTCGTGATGGACAACCTCGGCTACACCGCGATCGCACCGGTGCCCGAGCCGCAGACCTATGCGCTGATGCTGGCCGGCATCGGCATCGTCTTCATCGCCGTGCGCCGCCGCAGCCGCACGCAGGACTGAAGGGAGACATGCGATGACCGACCAACACCGCCGCAGCTTCCTGCGCAGCGTCGCCACCGCCGGCGGCGCGACCGTCGCGATGACGAGTTTCCCGCCGGCGATCCAGCGTGCACTGGCGATCGGCGCCAACCGCCGCACCGGCACGATCCGCGACGTAGAGCATGTGGTGATCCTGACGCAGGAGAATCGCTCCTTCGACCACTACTTCGGCACCCTGCACGGGGTGCGCGGCTTCGGCGACCGCTTTCCGATCCCGGTGCCGCACGTGCCCGGCATCGTCGGCAAGACGGTGTGGGTGCAGCCGAACGCCACGCCGAACAGCAGGCTGCCGGCGATCGCCCCATTCCATCTGAACACGGTGCAGACCTTCGACTACATGCGCGTCCAGGGCACGCCGCACAGCTGGAGCGATGCCCAGCCGGCCTGGAACAACGGCCGGCTGAACGCCTGGCCGCTGGCCAAGCACAACCATTCGATGGGCCACTACGCGAAGGCCGACCTGCCGTTCCAGTTCGCGCTCGCCGATGCCTTCACGCTCTGCGATGCCTATCACTGCGCCTTCCAGGGCGGCACCAACACGAACCGCCTCTTCCTGTGGACCGGCACCAACGACCCGCTGCGCAAGGGCAACGGGCCGGCGACCTACAACGACTACGACTGGTTCGACGCCGACTACGGCGACGGCGGCTACAGCTGGACGACCTACCCCGAGCGCCTGCAGAAAGCCGGCATCTCGTGGCAGGTCTACGAGAACATGGCCGACAACTTCACCGACAACTCGCTCGCCGGCTTCCAGACGTTCCGCGCCGCGTGGTTCCAGAAGCCCGGCTACTCGCAGGCGCTGCGCGAGCGCGGCACCAGCACGCGCGACCTCGATCTGCTGAAGCAGGACGTGCTCGACGGCAAGCTGCCGCAGGTGAGCTGGGTGGTCGCGACGGCCGAAGGCTCGGAGCACCCCGGCCCGTCGAGCCCGGCACAGGGCGCCGACTACACCGCCAAGGTGCTCGATGCCTTGACCGCCAACCCCGAGGTCTGGAGCAAGACCGTGCTGTTCGTCAACTTCGACGAGAACGACGGCTTCTTCGACCACATGCCGCCGCCGGCCGTGCCCTCCTACGAGACCTGGAATGCCGATCCGGCGCGGGCCGTCAAGGCCGGCGCCTCGACCGTCGACACCACCGGCGAGTACCACGAGATCCTGCTGCCCTGGGACGGCTACTACAACGATCCGGTCGAGCAGGCCCTGCTGCATCGCGCCTACGGCCTCGGCCCACGGGTGCCGATGTACGTGGTCTCGCCGTGGAGCAAGGGCGGCTGGGTCAACTCGCAGGTGGCCGACCATACCTCGGTGATCCGCTTCCTCGAAAAGCGCTTCGGCGTGATGGAGCCGAACATCAGCGCCTGGCGCCGCGCGGTCTGCGGCGACCTGAGCTCGGCCTTCAACTTCGCCGATCCGGACGACACCGCGTTCTTCCAGCAATTGCCCGACACCGTCGCGCTGGCGAACAAGGCCCGCGCGCTGCAGCAGCGCACGACGCCGCCCGATCCGAGCGCGCTGGTGCTGCCACGGCAGGAGAGCGGCGTGCGCCCGTCGCGAGCCCTGCCCTACGAGCTGCACGTGACGAGCCAGATCACGCCCGACACCACGCGCCTCGGCGCGACCCAGGTCGAGCTGAGCTTCGCCAACACTGGCGGCGTGGCCGCGGTGTTCCATGTCTACGACCGGCTGCATCTCGACCGGCTGCCGCGGCGCTACACCGTCGAGCCGAAGAAGGCCTTGAAGGACACGTGGCAGCCGGTCGGCGGCGGCGCCTACGATCTGTGGGTGATGGGGCCGAACGGCTTCCACCGGCACTTCACCGGCAATGCGCGCCGGGTCGCCGCCGTGGCCCAGCCCAATCCCGATGTCCGGCTCGAGTACGACGTGGCCGGCCGCTCGCTGATCGTCACGCTGAGCAATACCGGACCGGTACCCTGCCTGTTCAGCCTGGTGCCGAACGCCTACTTCGCCAGCTCCGCCGGCGCGACGCAGACCGTGATCGCACGCAGCGAGTTCAAGCACTCGCGCTCGCTGGCCAGCAGTGCGCTGTGGTACGACTTCAGCGTCAAGGTGCACGGCCAGCCGGACTACTCGCGGCGCTTTGCCGGCCGCATGGAGACCGGGCTGCCGTCGCTCAGCGATCCGGCGATGGGCGGCACGGCGCTGGCCGAGCAGTTGCGCGTCTCGTGACGGCCGACGGGGATCGGCGCTGCCGATCCCGATTCGCTCACACCGGCGACAGCACGTGGATCGCGGTGTCGACGGTCAGGTCCTTGATCTTCGCGGCGTAGGCCACCATGTGCGGCGTCCGGCCATGCGCCTTCAGTGCGTCCAGGCTTTCCCACTTCTCGACCACGACGAAGCTGTCCGCCCCGAAGCTCGCGAAGCGGCCGCCGAGGCCTTCGGTGTCGACCGCGGCGGCGTACTCGATGCAGCCGGCTTCGGCATGCACTGCCGGCACGTTGGCCTGGAAGGCTTCGAGCACCTCGGCGCGGCGGCCGGGATGGGCGGTGATGATGGCGAGCACGTGGATCATGGAACGGCCGGGGAGTGACGGAGGGCGGCCAGTGTAGGAGCCGGCCGCTCGCCGCACTGTCACCGCGGCATCACCCGGCCGGCCCTCGTGCCCGAGCGCCGGCTCAGTGACTCGGCAGCACCTGCGCGATGAGGCCGGAGGCGATCGCGGCGAGCACGTCGTCCGCGCCGGTCTGCACCCAGTGGTAGCCGCGCGGCGGCGCGCTCAGATGATGGGCGCGCCAGTCATCGACGACGTACTGCCGGTTGCGGTATTCCAGCGGCAGGCGCCCGCCGCGATGGCCTCCGCGGCCTCAGCGCGTCGTGATGAGCTGCAACGCGACGCGCAGCGAGCGTTCATAGACTTCGTCCGGCTGCAGCCGTGCGGATGGCCCGGCCGGCTCGGGCGCAGCTGCCGCGATGCCGATCGGCTCGCCCAGCGCGCCATGCAGCAACGAGGGCGGCAGCCAGCGATCGGCGCCATCGCCCCCCGCGACGACGATGCCGGCGAGACGCCCTGCCGCATCGAACACCGGGCCGCCACGCGGCTCGCCCGGCGGCAGCGTGATGCCGAGCCGCCGCGCACCACTCGCTCCTTGCGGCGAGCCGAGGAAACCGAGCTGCAGCCACGGCCAGCCCGGGTCCGCCTGCGCGCCGGCGTGGAACTCGACCGCGAAGCCGGGGCTGCCGGGAAACGGATCGCGTGCCGCCATCCGCAGGCCATCGGCGACGGGGCCCGGATCGAGCGGCACGGCCAGGCGCAGCAATGCCAGTCCCAGCGTTTCATCGGCTGTCTCGACCTCGGCCCGCGTCGTCAGGCCGAGGCCGTTGCGCGGCCACAGGCCCGTGGCCTGGCGCACCGCCGACAGCGGCACCAAGGCACGGCGGCCGGCATCGACCAGCACGCCGCTGCCGGCCGTGACCGCGCCGGCATCGATCGCGGGCTGCCCGCCGAGCATCACCGCCCGCGGCGCGATGCGGTGCGGCAGCTGCAGCAGCAGCGGCGTCGCGCGCGGCGCGGCCGACTGCAGCTGGCGCCGCGCTTCGGCCAGCACCTCGTCATCGGGCGCGAGCACGCCGGCCTCGTCGAGCACACGAGCGGCATACGCGCCCTGGCCGCCAGCCTGCAGCAGCCACGCATAGAGCGCACTGGCATCGGCCGCATCATGGTGCGCGCCCGCGGTGTGGGCGCAGAACGCGAGCGCCTGGCGATAGGCGCCGGCCTGCATCGCCGCACGCACCAGCGCCATCTCGGTATCGGCCGCATGCAGCATCGCCGCCGCGCGTTCGAAGCTCGCGGTGGCGCCCGCCGTGTCGCCGCGGGCGAGCGCCGATTCGCCGTCATGCAGCAGCTGCGCGCGCGAAGAAGGCGCCGGCTCGGCCGCCAGCGCCGTGCCGCACAGCAGCGCCGCCGCCGACCCGAGGAAGCCGCGCCGGCTCGGCCGGCCGCCGATGCCGGTCAAGGCAGGCGGGTGATGCGCGGCACGTTCAGCGCCGCGTCGCCGATCTGGTCGTAGGCCGGCCGCGGTGCCTTGTAGCCTTCGCTCAGATAGCTCACCAGCGCATCGATGTCCTGCGCGCCGCCCTGCGCGTTCGTGCCGCCGACCAGCACGCCGAAGCCGTCGCCGCCGGTCGCCATGAAGTTGTTGACCGTCACGCGATAGGTCTTCGCCGGGTGCAGCACCACGCCGTTGCTGACCAGCGTCTCGGGCGCGGCGGTCGCGACCGGCGGCACGACCGTCACGTCGGTCGGCGTCAGCGCCACGTCGACGATCTTCGAGCATGGCGCGGCGGAGGCGCTCCACGAGTACTTCAGGCCGTTCGAGACCTGCATGATGCGCTGCGCCGTCTGCCCCTTGCAGCCGCTGAACTGCTGCTCGAGCACGTCCTTGATCTGCTGCGCGGTCAAGGTCATCGTCACCAGGCTGTTGCCGAAGGGCTGCACCGTAAAGGCCGCTTCGTAGCTCACGTCGTACGGGTACACGCCCGGATTGGCCGGTGAGACGAAGCCCGGGTTGCGCACGCCGCCCGCGTTCATGAAGGCGATCGCCGCGCCGCCGAGCGCCGCCGGCTGCGTCGCCTTCAGCTGCGCATCGGCGATCAGGTCGCCGGCGGCCATCTCGCCGGCCGCATTGGCGCTGTTCGACAGCGCGCTCGTGACCGTGCCGATGACCTGGCTGGCCAGCGGCGAGACCAGGGTCTTGTAGCCGGCGACGATGTTCTTCACCGCCGGGTCGCTGGCGATCGCCTGGTTGATCGCCGGGTCGGTCTGGTCGACGAGGCGATTCGTCACCGCGACCTTCGTGACGTTGCGGGTCTTCGGGTCGATCGTCATGTCGACGTCGGTCAGCAAGCGGCCGAAGGCGCTCGCGCTGGTCACCGGGATCAGGCGGCCGGTCTTGTTCGGCAGGCCGGTGGGCCGCGGCGTCGAGACCGCGACGCCGTTGACGTTCTTCACGTCGACGGTGCTGGCCGAGCAGTTGTAGGCCGCATGCGTATGGCCGCTGATCACCAGGTCGACCGCGTTGTCGAGCCGCTTGACGATCGCGCCGATATCGGAATCGCTGCCGTCGGCGTTCTTCAGGTTGCCGTCGCAGCCGTTGATGTCGCCGACGTTCGGGCTGGTCTGGAAGCCGCCCTGGTGCACCAGCACGACGATCGCTTCGATGCCTTGCGCGCGCAGCTTGGGCATCAGCGCGTTCACCGTGTCGGCCTCGTCGCGGAACTCGAGCCCGGCCACGCCGGTGGGCGTGACGATGCCCGGCGTGCCCTTCAGCGTCATGCCGATGAAGGCGACCTTGACGCCGTTGAACGTCTTGATGCCGTAGGGCGGCAGCAAGGTGCGGCCGGTGGACTTCTCGATCACGTTGGCGGAGAGCCACTTGTAGTGCGCGCCGTCGAAGGTGCCGGGCGCGCCCGAGCCCAGGCCCTTGCAGCTGTTCGGGTCGGGCACGCCGTTGGTCAGCTTGCAGCCGCCGTTCTGCAGGCGGCGCAGCTCGGCCGAGCCCTTGTCGAATTCATGGTTGCCGACCGACGTGAACTCGACGCCGACCTTGTTCATCACCTCGACTGTCGGTTCGTCGAAGAAGAGGGCCGAGATCAGCGGCGAGGCGCCGATGAAATCGCCCGCGCCGACGACGACGTTCAACGGGTTCTGCGCCTTCAGCCTGGCGACGTAGGCCGCCATGTACTCGGCGCCGCCGACCGCGGGCCGTTGCGCGCTCGGCTGCACGGTATTGACGCCGAAGGTGCCGGGCGATTGCAGATTGCCGTGGAAGTCATTGAAGCCGAGGATCTTGATCGTCACCGGCGCGGCGGGCTGGGCGGCCTGGGCGACGGGCAGGAAGGCGGCGGTGGTGATGCCTGCGGCAATGGCCAGGCTCGAGAGTCCGGAGCGTGTCATGTCGTTGGGTTCCAGCAGAGTCAGCGATTGCGGCGGCGAGCGACGAACACCACCGTGCCGAGACCGGCCAGCAGCATCGCCCAGGAGGTGGGTTCGGGCACCGGCGAGACCGCCAGCATCACGCCGCCGACGGTCGCGTTCAGCGGCGTGCCGTCGAAGTCGCTGGTCACCGATTGCAGCAGCGAGCCGCTGATGCTGTAGCTGCCGGCGCCGAGTTCGATCTGCTTGCGGCTGAAGCCCGGGTCGCCGAGCGCGGCATCGAAATCGGTGCCGACGTAGGCGGCGGTGGCGTCGGTCGTCGCCGGCACGCTGGAAGTCGTGCCGAGCGCCTGGCCGAAGTTGCTGAGCGTGAAGCTGTCACCCGCGAAGCCGGCATCGACCACCGTCAGCACGCCCTTCGATCCGGCGGCGATCGTGAAGTTGAAGCTCAGCGCCGAGCCGAAGGCCGGGTCCAGCGAGTTCGCGTTGTCTATCCATTCGACGCCGTGGGATTGCGAATCGATGTCGCTG
>Ga0105239_10005867_pt1 | contig 14318 bp, 18 predicted proteins | sample KBSC44metaG_FD_92761 | JGI IMG/M metagenome (GOLD analysis project Ga0105239, IMG submission 92761) | Corn rhizosphere microbial communities from Kellogg Biological Station, Michigan, USA - KBS C4-4 metaG | ecosystem: Host-associated > Plants > Roots > Rhizosphere > Soil | place: Michigan, USA... | reverse complement strand
GTGCCGATCAACAGCTGTATTGCATTTGTCGCTTTACTGAATTATGACGTGTCCAGGGGAAATGCAGTCTCCCCTTGAGGCCTCGGTCCAAGAACTGTGCAACGCTCGACTTGTCGAGGAATTTGCACACATGGACCAAAACGGGCCCCCATTCCTCCCAACGATTTTCTTTTGCGGTCTGCTTCCAAGCGGGCTCTGCGGATATTGATCCGCCGCCCGAGCTCTGCGGAAACGATCCCCGCGACGGGCCTTCGGTAGCCGTCTATTACCGAGAGGGGGCGGAAGTACGCGATGGGTTCCTGATTGCGCTGCGCGCAATGGGACTTGCTGGTGCCGAACAACACTCCGAGCCGTCAACGCCTCCCGCCGGGGGGCGCAAAGGCGTACTCGGCGGGTGGAACTGGTGATGCGCGAACAACTGAAATGGAACGACGAAAAGTCGGACAACGCGCCGTGGATCGCGCTTGCCGAGCTTCGGCAGCCGGCCACGGCGCTGGCCAGCGCAGTCCGATTAGCTAGACGCGCAACTCATCGCCTGGGGAAGGCACGACGACTATAGGATGGTGAATCGACTCGGAGCTACGCAGTGCCGCCTCGGCCGTTCGTACAGCCTCTCTGAGTGCCCAAACCTCGGCCATTCGGTTTTGAATATCGGCCGATACTTTCAGGAGACGCCGGAACCGTATTTCGCATGACTGTTCCATGTTGCACTCCTTACGCCCGCACAACGACCACGGATATCAGCCTATTCTCTCTTGCACGTGACAGTCTGTCTTGAAGGTCACATATCTCGAGAAAATTGCGCGGCCGGCGTTCATGATCGCAGAACCCATTTAGAGCGCCTCGCAGGGCAAGGTCCGGCGGAGGTCGTCCGCGTCGTGCCCTGAAAAGCCAGTCCAAGTGTTCCGCATCCACGATGCGAGGCCGACAGGTCATCCGATGCTCGGTGACAAGATTCTTCGGCTCGATGCGCGATGTCGGAACTCGCTCAACATTGGAGCGTTCAAGCGTTCATGACAAATGGCGACACTTCCGTGCCCACTGCAGGTGCCGAGCAACGGATCGACAACGCTGTGGATGCGATTCGCAACATGTCCCAGGACCTCGCCGACGAAGTCGCGCCTCCTCCGGGATGGATCGACAGATTGAGCGCGGCTACGCGCGAGGCGCCCATCCAGTCGTTGGCAATTGCGTTCCTGATCGGCGTGATACTGGCGCGCCGATGATCGGGTGGCCAGGAGCAGGCACCGCCGCGCATATCGGAGCCCGTTCCGCCGACAGCGATCAGGGCGAGCCGTAAGACGACCAGCAGCCGTCCTCGTCATGACGCCCCGTCCGTCGGAAGCAAGCGGCACCGCGGATGGCGCTCAATCTATCTCCAGAAGCCCTTGAACCGATCGGACGACAACTCGGTGTAGCGCACCGTGTGTTGAATGTTCTTGTGGCCGAGGTAGGCCTGCAAAGCGCGGGTATCATGCCCTTTGTTGGCCAGGGCGAATCCACAGGCGTGCCTCAGCATGTGGTGTGAGCCTTGAGGCCCAGCCCGGCCGCCTCAATAAGGAGGAGGGCGAGCCGACGACGGGCGCGTGCTCGGCGGCCGGAGTTGGTGATGGCAGAGCGATGAAATGGTACAACGAGAAGGCCGTGAACAACTCGCCATGGTTCGACGCGCTGGCTGAGCTGCGGCGATCGCCAGATCGAAGAAGCCCAGCGAGGTCCGGTAGGTCTTCAGTTTTCTCGCCACAAGACGCTCCCTCCGCTCAGCCCACCAAAGGCGACCTTGCCCTTAGTCGTTCTCTCTATCTTGCGAGCAAAGAGTCCGAGAAGACAGCGAACAACGCGGCCGGGCCAAAATATATCTCGACGCATCCGGCTCGTGTCAGGGAGCTTTCCGTGAACCCGCCGCAAAGCACGCCGATTGTCGCGATTTTCGCTTTACCCGCTGCTTCAGCGTCATAGGGCGTGTCACCGATTGCGACGGCATCGGCGCCTTCGATTTGGAGCTTCCTCAGAACGATCTCAAAGATGTCTGGCGCGGGCTTCGATTCCTCGACATCATCGGAAGAAGTCGTTAACTCTGCTAGGTCCGTGATGCGCGCAATGTCGAGATACTTGTCGAGTTCATCCTTCTTGGCCGAGGATGCGACGGCGATTCGCAGCCCAGTATCGCGCACGCGTCGCAACAAGTCCGGGACCGCCGAGAAGGGGCGGACGAGCGGTAGATACGTGGTCTTGAAACGATTGCCACGCCACTCTTCCAGCTCTTTGCCGTGGTCTCGTTGTTCGTCAGGGGACAGGAAGACCGGAATGAGTTTGTCTCCGCCCTTGCCAATCTGGCTTCGAGCCTGCTCAAAACTCACATCATGGCTAAACTTCAGCAGAGCTTCCTGCCATGCAATCGCGTGGAGATCCACAGAGTCCAGAAGCGTGCCGTCCAGGTCGAAGATGGCGGCTTTCGGCAATTCAATGTCCTCCGGTCTGAGAACAAGCGAGCCTCGCATCGAGCCTGAGGCTTGCCGCACGATAAAGTTTGCCGCGGACCACGAAGTAGCGACCGTCAGGCGTTACTGGATGCTGTACGATAGGCTAGGCCGACTTACGCTGTGATTCTAGCCGCCGGCCTTTTTGCCGTGGCCTCCTTCGCCAGCTTCCTGCCGGCTATCGGCATTAGCATTTCCTTCTGACCGCTTGTGATCCTACGTGACTTCTTTGCCGGCTTTGAAACCTTGGCGGGCTCGGCGGCGCCGATGCTTTTGCGCAGCGCGTCCATCAAGTCCACCACGTTTTCACCACGGGGCCGCTCTTTCGCCGTGATCGGCTTGCCGGCGCGCTTCGCGTTGATCAGATCGATCAGGGCCGTTTCATACTGGTCTTCGAACTTGTCGGGCTCGAAATGGCCCGCTTTCTGATTCACGATATGCTTGGCGAGATCGAGCATGTCCTTGGTTACTTTGACATCCTGGATATCGTCGAAGTACTCCTCCTCGGAGCGTACTTCATAGGGATAGCGCAGCAGCGTTCCCATTAGCCCCTTGTCCAAAGGTTCAAGCGCTATGATGTGCTCTCGGTTCGTTAGAACTACGCGACCGATTGCGACTTTGTTCATCTCGCGGATGGTTTCGCGGATAACGGCGAATGCATCGTGCCCGACCTTGCCGTCCGGACGCAGGTAGTAGGGGCGAATCAGATACCGAGAATCGATTTCGCCACGGTCGACGAACTCATCGATCTCGATGGTTCGCCTCGATTCCAGTGCGACGTTCTCAAGCTCCTCCTTTGTCACCTGTCGGTATCGACCCTGTAACCTTTGACGATATCCTCGTTTGCAACCTCCTCGCCGGTTTCGGCGTCCACCTTAGCATATTTGATGCGATGGCCGGTTTTCCGATTGAGTTGGTTGAAGGAGACCTTTTCGGATTCCGACGTGGCCGGATAGAGCGCTACCGGGCAGGTGACAAGAGAAAGGCGGAGAAAGCCTTTCCAATTAGCGCGGGGGGCCATAGAGGCGAACTCCAGAACTGATGCCGGATTCAAGACGATCGCCCAAGCTTGGTTCCGACAGCGCGAACGTTCTGACGGCATGTTTTTTTCTCGGAGACAGCCCAGCGAATTTTGATGTCGTTCGTGTTGTGTTCTCGTTTCTATTGATCAACGACATGAGGGCCGGCCTACGCCGGGGAAGATTGCTTGGGACTGGCGGCTTGCACTTCGCGCCTGCGGTCGCCGTCGCGAGCTCCCGCAGAGGTTTGAAACATGTCCGCCTCCCTGATGCTCTTCGACATGTCGGAACCAAATCGATAGAGAGCGTATTAAGACTTCATGCTCAACACGTTCCATCCAGCCTTTCGAGTTGGGAGGCTTGTAGTTCTTGCGCTCGCAGCACCGGCGGGGCTTACCTCGCCAGGTAATGCCGATCCAGTTTCCGAGAACCCGACGCTGAAAAAGCCCGCCGACTTCGCGTCGATCTCGAATTCGGCTGAGCGCTCGCGGATCATCTTCGGCGAAATTGGGAAAGTGCTTACCCATCCGCGCTGCATGAATTGTCACCCCGCCGGCGACCATCCATTGCAGGGTGACGACCATCACGAGCACATGCCGCCTGTGTGGCGCGCAGAGACTGGACATTTCGAGGCGAACTGCTCCGGCTGCCATACCGGAAAGAACGTCACACTTCGTGAAGCTGCTACCTATCAAAGTATTCCCGGTCATCCACGATGGGGCTTTGCGCCGCTGTCCATGGCCTGGGAAGGCAAATCATTGGGCGAGATCTGCCGCCAGCTTAAGGATGTTCAACTCAATGGCGGTCGCGACTTTGCCGCGCTGCAGGAGCATATTGCCAAGGACGATCTCGTGGCCTGGGCATGGAATCCAGGGGAGGGTCGTAAGCCCGCTCCCGGCAGCCAAGAAGCCGCGGGAAAACTGGTGCAGGCCTGGATCGACAGCGGAGCGGAGTGCCCCCGCTAGTCACGTCGCGCGTTGAGCAAACCACCGATCGAACCGGTGATTTAACGGGTGGTCGGCGGCTGACCAACCTCATTCAAAGTGTTAGATCATGACGTGCTTGCAGGTCGGAAATTCCGGGAAAAGAACATGGCTAAGAAGAAGACTAAGAAGGCGAAGAAGAAATCCATTACGACGACTGCCAAAAGCCTAGCCAAGAATTTTGGCAAGCTGGCCGTTGACGTGCAGCGCGTTGCTCTAAGGGAAATGGCTGCAGGTTTACGAGAGAGCAGCCTCCGCGACCACGAAGACGAGGAAAGCGAAGAAGGCGAGAACTATCGCCAAAAAGCGGAAGTAACTGGGCGGCTCAAGTTTTGGCAGAGCCTTGCTCCGGTGGGTGAGGGATGGCTGGCCACTTTTGCATCGGCCGATGACTCCGATAAGCAGGGGAACTTTCCTGATTTTTCTCGGTTTCAAGCCCACTAGGCGAGCGGACTGAGTTTTTTCACCGGCTGAATGCTGATGGCGCACAAGCTAGTCAGGCGAGACCAATTCAATATCTCCCCGCAAGGTATCGTTCATAAGCCGACCGATGCGGCGTTTACGCCCGACCCCACGGCGCCGTGTCTGCAAGTTCCGAAAGCAGGCAGGAGGCCGACCTTCGGTGGCGTGCACAGGAACGGTCTTGGCGCCGAGCCGGCTTGCAGCCAGACCGGGCAAGCTAGGGAAAGCTCAAGGCGGAAACTTTTCTTTGAACCTAATATTCCACCGGAAGACATACATCTGACCGGCCGCGGTGACTGACCAACGCCGCCGAGCGATCATATTCCGCTCGGGCGGCGTTGTGCTTTGGTCCGTCGTGCATCGCGCCACCTAGAACGTTTCCAACATTGCTAGATGAACAATGCTCTGATCTGAACCGTCTTACTTATGGAGACGGTCCAGGATCAGAGCGACGATCCGCGGGAACTAGAACGCAAGATCGAACAAGCGACCCGGATTGCTTCGCGTGCCGCTGATCAAACGACTATAGAACGGCTGAGGGCGTGGATTGAGGATCTGAAGCAGAGGTTGCGGCAGCGTCGGGAGGCGAAGCGCATCAAGCAGCAGATCATTCAACGTGCGCAGGAAATTTTGGGAGCAGAACGGACGTCCCTCTGGCCGCGACTTGGAGTTTTGGCTTCAGGCGGAGTCCGAGATCGGCAGGAAAGATTAGGACGAATGCCTCGCCCTGCCTGCATGACACACTCGCCTCTTCGCCGAGCCACTGAGAAGTTCTTGCAATCGATGAGTGCGGCCATCGTCATGCTTCACCGTGGCGCAGCTCGCCAGGCCAACCCGAGCGGTTGTCTTTGCTTTGCAGCAGTGGGGTAGGGACGTCCCCACGGATGTTCGCGTGCATTATGGAACGACCGCTTCTGCGGATAGTGTTGAAAAAGTCCTTTTTCGCTGATGAGCGAAAATTCTCAGGACCGCTGGCGCGTCTCACTCGTCACGACGTGAGGGACCACATCAATCATCGCAAAAACGATCGCTGACCCTCGTACTGATTCTACAGAGCCTTGCAGCGGCTGAAATCGGCAATGCGCTACATTTGCGAGACTTTCGGAGCTCCGCGACTTTCGAGTTTTTCAACACAATCGGCGCAATGCGGACATTCGTGAAGGCTAAATGCCAGCCGGAGACATAGAAGTTCGCTACCCGATGATTTCATCGGCGTGCATTAGCGGACGCGACGGGCAAATCGAGTTAGCGAAAATTAGAAGCTGCCTCCCTGCGCGAAGGGCCCTAGCCCAGCCATTGCTGCATCGATCCGGCGACCGAGCTGTCGCCGGCCCAACGCCAGGCGTTGCTCGTTCTTTCTCCAACTGGGGAACTTTGCCGGTGCCGGTAAATTATCGGTGAGAAGTGGGGTCAGGTACAAGGGAGCAAGCTCATGAACGGACTTATCTATCTCGTCGGCCTCGTCGTCGTAATTCTGGCGGTTCTTTCCTTCTTCGGCCTTCGCTAAGGCCATGGAAATGTCGATGGAAAATATCCCGCCAGCAGCCCGAAATGATACAACGCCAGTGGCACGAAACGATCATGGGTGGCGCTTCGTAGAGTGGTCGCCCGTTGTGCTTGGTGCATTAGCGGCGACCGCTCTGTCTTCGGTGTTAGTTGGTTTCGGGGTCACCGTAGGGCTTGGCATCTCGTCAACTGCGCCTACCTGGCGCGATGCGTCCGCGGCGCTCGCAATCCTCTCCGGTGTCTACTTGATCTTGCAGGCAATCGTCAGCTTCGGGGTCGGCGGATATTTGGCTGGCCGTGTCAGAACTGCGGCCGAGAGTAGAGCAACGGTGGTCGAGGAGACCGAACGGGCCGATGGTGTTCACGGTCTAGGTGCCTGGGCCTTGGCAGTGGTAATGGGCGCGATTCTCGCCGTTTTGATCGGTGCGGCCACAGTAAGCCGGACGTCCTCCCTCCGGAGTGGCGCACAAGCAAGCACGGCGGAGCCGCTGCTGAGCTACGAGCTCGATCGACTGTTTCGTGCCGGTCGCCGCTCGCCCAACGTAGATCTCAGTGCGGAACGGGCTGAAGCCGGCCGCATTCTCCTCACTACTTCAAGTCACAGCGGCGTAACCGCGGACGATCGCGCCTATCTGGTTCAGCAGGTGGGTGCCCTGACAGGTCAGTCACCAGCGGACTCGGAGCGTCGGGTCGACAACGCGCTGACAAACGCCAAAACGGCAATAGCGAGGACACGGCGCAGCAGCGTTATAGTGGCGTTCTCGATCGCCACAGCCGTGCTGCTCGGCGCTGTGGCGGCATGGGGGGCCGCGTGCGCTGGTGGGAGGCACCGTGATGGTGCGCCATTGCCGCACTGGATGGCGCGGTCGAATGAGTTCAGTCGGCATGAGAAAGTGCTGCCTTAAGAGCACAGAACTCGAACAAGCCGCCGCTGGTTTCCGGCGGCGTCGTTGTTGTCTTTGCTGGACGGCGGCAGTCCAATTGCAAAAAAGGGCCGCCAAAGGCGGCCCAAGTCTTGTCTGCTTTTGGGCGCCGAGCGGACGTTGAGACGCTTGAAAGGTACCAACTAGCTCTGTTGGCATGACGTACTCAATTTCCCGCTGAGGTCGCCGCAACGATCGCGGCGGCACGGAGGATTAGGCTCATCCATCAAGCGGGCGGGCAATCTGCCACGGTCGTTGCCGCCGAGCGATCCAGAAAGATAGACGGGAGCCGAACACAGCTTTCCGGCCGGTAGGCGTGACAAAGCGTCTTCCGCTTCCCGCATTCCGACCAAAAATTTTCAAGAAAGCGGAACGAAACCATCGACGCAGGGTTAGGGAACTCGTGATGGGAACCTAGGAACTTAATCTTTTAGAAGCTGTGTAACCGCCATTTTTGGATGCTCGGAACCCCACACCCAACGGTCGACAGAGGCGGCGCTCCCGATTTCCTGGAGGGGTCGGGCGAAATGGCGTCGATGATGCGGGATTTCGATTGGGCATCTACGGACCTCGGTCCGCCCGGATCATGGCCTCAAAGCCTCAAGACAGTCGTACGGATCGTGTTGACCTCCCGGTATGCGATGTGGATGGCTTGGGGTCCGAACCTCAGATTCTTCTGCAATGATGCGTATCTTCCGACGGTCGGCATCAAGCGGGACTGGGTTCTTGGTTCGAGATCGGACAAGGTCTGGGAGGAGATCTGGCCGGACATCGGGCCTCGCATCGAGCGGGTGCTGAGCACCGGCGAGGCGACCTGGGACGAAGGGTTGCTTCTGTTCCTTGAGCGCCTAGGCTTTCCCGAAGAGACTTATCACACTTTTTCCTACAGCCCGCTGGCCGACGATGATGGCCGGATCAGCGGTATGCTGTGCGTCGTGACGGAAGTGACGGAGCGTGTCGTAGGCGAGCGGCGTCTCGCCACCCTGAGCGAGCTTGCCGGCCGACTGGCATCGGCCCGGGCCGAGTCGGAAGTGTTGGACGCAATCAAGGAAGGCATGGATGCGGCCGACAAGGACGTGCCGTTCTCTCTGCTATACCTTTACGATGATCAAGCCGCCTTGCGGCTCGCGCGCGGGTCCGGCATCGAGAGCGGTCATCCGGCTTCGCCGGCTGTAATCCTCCCGGGCGGTTCGTGGCCCCATGATATCCCGGACTCGGGAAGCCTGATGGTGAACGATCTGTCCGCTGCCGTGGAAGCTCCTCTGCCGCGCGGGTTCTGGGACAAATCACCCACCCAAGCCGTCATTCTTCCGATCGTGGTCAAGGGACAGGAAAAGCCCGTCGGCTGCCTTATTTGCGGACTCAACCCGTATCGGAAATACGATGAGGGCTATTCCAGCTTCATCGAGCTTCTGGCGGGCCAGATTTCGGCCAGCCTCGCCGGCGCGCGCGCTTTCGAGGAAGAGCGCCGGCGCGGCGATGCGTTGGCGGAAATCGACCGAGCGAAGACGCTGTTCTTCTCCAATGTCAGCCACGAATTCCGCACGCCATTGACCTTGATGCTCGGACCAGTCCAGGACGCGCTGAACGATTCTTCCGCTTCTGCCCTCGATCCCGTCCAACGGCAGCGTCTCGACGTCGCCCAGCGGAATTCACTGCGGTTGCTCAAGCTGGTGAACACGCTGCTTGATTTTTCCCGTATCGAAGCCGGCCGCGCGAATGCCAATTATCAGCCGACCGACCTGTCGGCGTTCACGGCCGAGCTCGCGTCCAATTTTCATTCTGCAACGGAGAAGGCCGGGCTGAAGCTTGAAATCGGATGCGAACCTCTGCCGCAGCGCGTGTCGGTCGACCGCGACATGTGGGAAAGATCGTCTTCAACCTCCTGTCGAACGCCTTCAAATTCACTTTCGAAGGAAGCATCTCAATTCGAATGCGCGCGGCCGACAATGGTGCCGAGTTGGTCGTGCATGATACCGGCGTCGGCATACCACCGCACGAATTGCCGAGACTCTTTGAACGTTTTCATCGCGTTGAAAACCAGAAGGGGCGATCGTTTGAGGGATCCGGTATTGGTCTTGCGCTGGTGCAGGAGCTCGTCAAGCTTCACGGTGGTTCGCTGATTGCCGAGAGCGAAGTCGGCAGGGGATCGTCGTTCAAGGTCAGCATACCCTTCGCTTCCGATCGGCGTGCGGCCGATAATCTTGATTCCGAACCCCTCGACGTGCCCGCGGCTTCGCGCGCCCAAGCCTATGTCGAAGAAGCATTGAGTTGGCTGCCTCCGGACTCTACGACGAAGCTTGCTGTGCCTCAGCGGGACGTCGCTGGCCCGGATGTCGGAGGGAAGACGCTTCATGGCCGTGTCCTGGTCGCCGACGACAATTCAGACATGCGCGCCTATATCGAAAGGCTGCTCGGCGCCCATTGGGATGTCGATACGGTGGAAGACGGCAATTCGGCGATCGAAGCGATCTGGAAAAGTCCGCCTGACCTCGTCGTAACCGACGCGATGATGCCAGGACTTGACGGCTTCGGTCTGTTGGCTGCGATCCGGAACGATCCCGGGTTGCGCGACCTGCCGGTCATCATGCTGTCCGCGCGCGCCGGTGAGGAGGCCCGCATCGAAGGCCTGGAAGCCGGTGCCGACTACTACCTGACAAAACCATTTTCCGCTCGCGAACTTGTTGCGCAAGTCAACGCGAACCTGACGCTCGCGCGCGTCAGAAGCGAAGCCGCGCGCGATCTTCGCGCAAGCGAGGACGCCCTGCGACGACGGACTACCCAGTTCGAGACACTGCTGAATGAAGCGCCGTTAGGAGTGTATCTTGTCGATGCCGACTTCAAGATTCAGGCTGTCAATCCTACCGCCTTGCCGGTGTTCGGGGATATTCCAAACCTCGTCGGACGGGATTTCGGCGAGGTTGTTCGCATCCTTTGGCCGGAGGACTATGCCGACGAGCTCGTACACCTGTTCCGGAATACGCTCGAAACCGGCGAGCCGTTCATGACGTCCGAGCACATCGAGGAACGGCGGGACCGGAAGGTCAGGGAATATTACGAGTGGCGGATCAACCGCATTCCGCTCCCCGAGGGTCGCTTCGGCGTGGTTTGTTATTTCAGGGACATATCCGCCCAGGTCCGGGCCCGTCAGCAGCGCGAACTGCTGATTAACGAGCTCAACCATCGGGTGAAGAACACGCTTGCGACGGTCCAGTCCATCGCGGCCCAGACGTTGAAGGGAACGACCGTCCCGGTGACCGTCACGAGTGCGCTCGAATCCCGTCTGCTCTCGATGGCCGGTGCCCACGACGTGCTGACTCAGCAGAACTGGGAAGGCGCGGACTTGCGCAATATCGTGGAAAGGGCGCTGTCGCCCTTCACGGCGCCCAGGCGGGAATTCGATGTCGATGGTCCCGTCATCAGGCTGCTTCCGAAGTCGGCGCTTGCCATAGCCATGGCGGTTCATGAACTTGCGACGAATGCGGCCAAGTACGGCGCGCTGTCAAACGGTTCGGGTCGCGTATCCGTGCACTGGACGATTGCCGAACGTGATGAGGAGCATCTGCAGATCGTTTGGACCGAAACGGGCGGCCCCAAGGTCGCCGCGCCCAGCAGAAAGGGTTTCGGCTCGCGACTCATTGAGCGGGGCCTGGCGGGTCAACTGGGCGGAGAAGCGGTGATCGACTATCGCGAGACCGGCGTCGTTTGCAGGATCTTGGCGCCTTTGGGCACTATTGCGGGAAGCGTGCCGGACATTCTTTCATAGTATCCGCATACGCGGAGGAGAAGTATTTGAGCAAGCGGGAATTATCGAATCGCAAGGTCCTAGTCGTTGAAGACGAGATGATGATTGCGATGCTGATCGAGGACATGCTCGACGAGTTCGGTTGCAAGTTGGTCGGACCGGCCACCAATGTTCCGCGCGCACTGGAGCTTATCGGCAAGGAACAGGTGGAAATAGCGGTCCTCGACCTGAATTTGGATGGTAAGGACACCTATGCGATAGCCGACGCGCTACGCCAGAAGAACGTGCCTTTCATCTTTGCGACCGGGTACGGATCGACCGGCATGCGGCCAGAGTACAGTGATCGCCCGGTGCTGCAGAAGCCGTTTCAAGCGATAGATCTCGAAACTGCACTCGCGCAAGCGTTGGCCGGTTCGAATGTGGTCGCCGGGGACAACGTGATCAACTAGGTCCTGCGTTGGCTTGACGTTGCAGTGCTGTCAGCATTTGCGCGGCCTCCGCCTTTTGGCCGTCCACCGGCTCGTTGCTCTCGCGCGAAATGATGAACGGTTAGGCCCGTTCAAGGTGCAGGCAACGTTTGGCTCGAAGTCGTGTATGGCATGTCTCAAAGGTGCCAATCGGAAGTACCGGACGCGACGTATTCTCGCATTCAATCCACCAGACCAGGAACGGACGTATGATACGCGCGCCATGGGATGTGAGGCGTTACGGCGCTCTTGCCGGATCAGGCGCTAGGTACCGTCGCGCGCGGCGTTCGGCCGACCGGACTGATGCAAAAACGGATCCACGGACTCAGCTAACAGGGTAGCCAATTGGGCGGCGGCGGGCGTGGACTGCTTTTCGGGCGGCAGCGGGCCGACAGAATGGATCGCCACTCCAGCGGCAACGGCAACTATCGCACTTGCAGCAAGATATTCGATCCTCATGGCGATGGTTCCTCCATCGGCCCCACGGACTAACCCGCCCCTCTCTGAAATGGTTCCAGAGCGCGCATCTAATCTGGTCTGCAATCGCGGCGTTGTTCTACTCACTGCAGCAAGCACATGTCACGCTGCCGCTGCAGCCATAGTCATTGCAAGAATTTCCCTAGCCTGCCCGGGACAAGCCTCCGAACTCGGGGGGCAATGACCCGATGTTCTGCATTCTGCGCGGCAAGTTCCTCATGCGTCGGCTTGGCGCTCCGATGCTTCCTCCCGTTCGAACGGTCGTCACGATCAGAAGTCGGGGAACGCAAGCTCCGGTCAAGACTTTAGAAGTACGAGTTCGTCGCTCGCCGTTAACTACACGGCGCATGTCGCGGATAGCCAAAGGTTCCTACTGCAGGGCCCGCTGTTGTCAAAAACAAGCGCTCGCGCAGATAGCCAAAAGCGGCGGTCTCCGGTTCCGTTGCCAGCCGTGTTTGCAAACGGGAGAGCTGCGGTAGGGGTGGACGCCAATCCTGGCGCGTTCTTACCGAACGAGGCTTCGTTATGCGCAACCGCATTGAGATAGACTCCAAACACAGCCGAGCAATCTTGCAAGAGATCGGGGAGAGACTGCGCGCGTTCCTGCATGAAGAGCCGGAATTACCGGGGAGTCTAGGAGCGCAAATCAACCGGCTCCGCGAACTGGAAGAGCAGTCGCCATCAATCATTCGCTGGGACAAACTTCGCTGTTGAGCCGCCTAGCACAGCACAGACAGCCCATGGGCGCGCAATGCCATCAGGGAAGCGCCGAGCGTCAAAAATCTTGGATGAGTATGGCGCGGCGCAATCCGAATTGATCGGCAAAGCTGTCGTGCTCACCGACGGAAAGGCGGGCACGGTCGAGAACGTTTGGCTGGATGAACTGCACGGGCTTCGGATTTCCATCGCAGGTCACGAGGGAAGATGGCCGGTCTCAACGATCAAGCTCGTGGAGTCCTAGACCTCGCATCGGCTGCGCGTTGCCCAGATCGCGCGTCCTTTCAAAGCATTCCAATCAAAATGAAAAGCCCGATCTCAATCAGGAAAGTGACGCTCATGATCGTGACCGTAAGGAACACGTCGCTCACCGAGAGAGGGTTCATCAATGCCAAGCATTTTGCGAAGCCCCGGGAGTAAATCATTCAGGGTAGAAAATGTTTCGGTTCCAAATGCAGACGGCGCGAGATGCGAGCGGCGCCGGCATCTGAGGCGGTGCCTTACCGTGCGCCAATCCGGGCCACGGCCATTTCCGCAATCTCTCGCGGTTCGTTAATGCCTGTCGCGCCGACCTCTAAAACCTTGCGAGCGACCATATCGCAAAGCGGGTCGTTGCGATCAACCACGCCTAGTAGGTTTAGAGCGTGGTTGAAGGCCTTGTTCAAAAGCTCGATTTCTTCCGGCGTGCGCTTGTCTTTCAGTAACCGATTGATTGGCATTGTCCCGCCCTCCACCGAGGCTTTCTTACAGCACTGGAACTCTATTGACGGCCGAAGAACTGTGGAAGGCATCCTGACCGTTTACTAACGTGCTGCATTTTCGGGGCGCTGTTTTTGTTGGCGCTCGCGATGGCAAAGCCATGCTCTCACACGAATATTCATTGCATGGCAACTTTCGTTCAATGCAATTGCGGCGCCGAGTACAGACGCACCGAAGAGAAGTTCTTGGTGCCGCATACGGGTGACGCGATCTGCGCTGTCTGCGGAGCTGCGCTAGAATCGTGGTCGGAAAGCTCCCACGTTCTCAAATACGAACTTATTGAACGTCCGGACAGAGAGCCGGAATGATCAGCGTGACGGCGGAATCCTCCTCATGTCCGTTCAGGGGAAAAAAATTGACTTGAGTTGAACGTCCGCTTCTGGCGGATAGTGTTGCAAAAGTCGAGAGTTGCAGCGGTCCAAATTTTTGGCGAAAACCTGAAGCGCAAAGAGGTCGATGATTCGCATAGCCTCAGTCGCGCTACCGAGGTCGCCTATGAATTTGGCGCAAGGCGATGAGGTCCCTCAGATCATTACACGAAGAACGCGCCAGCGGCCCTCAGAATTTCTGATATCTCCGGCAAAACGACTTTTGCAACATGGGGTAATTCCGGGATCGAGCCAGACAAAGGCAAGGGAATCAGCTCTCCAGGAACTTAGGAGGCCAGCCTCATGTGGCCTCGCAACGATGGAGAGCGGCAATGGAGTACTATGTCGGACTGGACGTGTCGTTGAAGCAAACATCGATCTGCGTGGTGGACCAGTCGGGATCGGTCGTGCG
>Ga0105239_10005864_pt1 | contig 14322 bp, 16 predicted proteins | sample KBSC44metaG_FD_92761 | JGI IMG/M metagenome (GOLD analysis project Ga0105239, IMG submission 92761) | Corn rhizosphere microbial communities from Kellogg Biological Station, Michigan, USA - KBS C4-4 metaG | ecosystem: Host-associated > Plants > Roots > Rhizosphere > Soil | place: Michigan, USA... | reverse complement strand
TCGACCGACGGCGGTCAGCGGCGATCCTGTGATAGTGACCCTACATCCACGAGCACAGGCACAAGTGGGTTCGGGGCTTAGGCCTTAAGCGGCCAGTGCGTAGTTGTCGTCGTTGGCAACTATAAGTTTGCGGCTGGATTAACGAGGAAAGCTGCCCCCTCGGCATGCACCAGGCGATTTCGATATCCCCGTCGAAGCCGATCGCCCCCGAGGTCTGAAAACGCCAGCGTCAGTATACATGAGGCCGTGCCGGCGCGGATTCAACCGCTCATGAATGCGGATTGCGTGCGCGCAGCGCACGCTGCTTCTCACGCTGCCAGTCGCGCTCCTTCTCGGTGGCGCGCTTGTCATGATCCTGTTTGCCCTTGGCCAGGCCGATCTCGACTTTCACCCGATTGTGTTTCCAGTACATCGCCGTTGGCACGAGCGTATAGCCCTTGCGTTCCACCGCGCCGATGAGTTTGTCTATCTCGGCGCGATGCAGCAGCAGCTTGCGCGTGCGCCGGTCCTCGGCGACGACGTGAGTGGACGCGGAGAGCAGCGGCGGAATCGAGGCGCCGAACAGATAGATTTCGCCATTGCGGATGAGCGCGTAGCTGTCACCGAAGTTGATGCGACCGGCGCGCAGGCTTTTCACTTCCCAGCCTTGCAGTGCAAGCCCGGCCTCGAACCGCTCGTCGATGTGGTATTCGTGGCGCGCGCGCTTGTTCAGCGCGATCGTCGTGTCCTTGTCCTTTTTTTCTTTCGGCTTGTTCATAATTGCGGGAATTGTGACGGAAACCGCCCGTGATTCATATTCGACGCAGTGCGATCGTGCGCTATACGCCAGCGCAGATGTTCGATCTCGTCAACGACGTCGAGGCTTATCCGCGCCGCTTCGCATGGTGCTCCGGGGCGCGCGTGCTTGCGCGCGAGGATTCTGTATTGACGGCACGGCTGGAGCTGCGCATCGGCGGTCTGACGCAGGCGTTCACGACGCGCAACACGCTCGCACCGCCCCAGCGCATCGCCATGCAACTCGTCGACGGCCCGTTTCGCCATCTCGCCGGCGTCTGGGAATTCACGGCGCTCGGCGACGGTTGCAAAGTCGCGCTGGCTCTGGATTTCGAATACGCCGGCAGCCTGCTGGCGCCGCTGATGCGTGTCGGTTTCCAGAAACTCGCCGACCGTCTCGTCGATGAATTCTGCGCCGAAGCGCAACGCACCTATGGCTGAGCGTATCCGCGTCAGCGTCGTTTACGTCGAGCCACGGCGAGCGTTCGTGCGCGAAATCGAAGTCGTTGCGGCGGCGACAGTCGGCGACGCGATTCGCCGCAGCGGAATTCTCGATGAATTGCCTGGTTTCGTTCCCGCAGGCATCGGCATCTTCGGGCGTCGCGTCAAGCCCGACGCGGAACTGCGCGACGGCGATCGCATCGAGCTGTATCGGCCGTTGCTGATCGACCCGAAGGAAGCACGGCGGCGCAGGGCGAAAAAATAAACGAGTGCCTGCCTCGCTGCGCTCGGATCGTTGCTGGGCTCGGCCCTCCAGGCCTTGCCAAGCAACCCGGCCCTTCGCATCCTGCTGCGGGCGTTCCGCCGCGCGCGACATGCGCTTCAACGCATGTCGCAAGCGCTCGGCCTCACCCTCCCGATTGCTGTTTCTTGTCCTTGTCCTCGTCCGGGCGCTTGTCGTCCGGGTACTGGCGCTTGTACTTGGTCGCTTCCTTGACCAGTTCCTGCGGATTCTCGGCGAAGTAGTCGCCTTCGATGCGCGCCAGCGAGTCGTTCTCGAAATACAGCACAAGATCTTTCGTGTCCATGCGCCCGTTGCGACGGCGCCAGGTGGAAACGTAGTCCCAGCGGTTCTGGTTGAACGGGCTGATGATCGACGGCGAACCCATCACCAGAGTCACCTGGCGCTTGTTCATGCCGGGCTTCAGCGTATCGACCAGGTTCTTGTTGAACAGGTTGCCTTGCTGGATATCGAGCTTGTAGATCGGGCTGCATGCGGCAGCGGCGATGCCGCAGACCGCGAGGCCGGCGAGGCGGGAAAACTTCGTCATGCTGGTTACCGTCGAGCGGAAAGCGGCCGATGATACACTAGGGTCCATTCTCTGCGTGTTAGCGCGTTTAGCCAGCGCTCAGGAGCCCGGCATGGAAACCCAGGACCTGCGCAAAGCCGGACTCAAGGTCACGCATCCGCGCCTGCGCATACTCGAAATTCTCGAAACTTCGCCCGGCAGGCACTTCACCGCCGAAGACATTTACCGGCGCCTGATCGAACATCACGACGATATCGGCCTGGCCACGGTCTATCGCGTGCTGACGCAGTTCGAAGCGGCCGGCCTCGTGCTCAAACACAATTTCGAAGGCGGGCAGGCGGTATACGAAATCGATCGCGGCAAGCATCACGACCACATGGTCGACGTCGACACCGGCAAGGTGATCGAATTCACCAGCGAGGAAATCGAAAAGCTGCAGCGCGACATCGCCGACAAGCACGGCTACCAGATCGAGGACCACAGCCTGGTGCTGTACGTGCGCGCAAAAAAGAAAAAAACCTGACTGCCGATCGCCTAGGCCCGGGTTTTCCGGTTCCCTGTTCCCGGTTTCCCGTTCCCCGCTTCAAGCATCTGCTGCGCATGCGCGAGCGTCTCGCGCGTGATCCGGACACCGCCGAGCATGCGCGCGATTTCGTCGCGGCGGGATGTTCCGTCCAGCGCGGCGATCGTAATCTGCGTTTGGCCGCTGGCGCTGGATTTCACCACCTGCAGATGCGCGTGTCCCTGCGCGGCAACCTGCGGCAGATGCGTCACGCACAGCACCTGGCGCGTGGCGCCGAGCCGCCGCAGTTTCTGCCCGACGACTTCGGCAACGGCGCCGCCGATGCCGGAATCGACTTCGTCGAACACCATGCAGCCGACGTCGTCGAGGCCGAGCGCGGCAACTTCGATCGCAAGACTGATACGCGAAAGTTCGCCGCCCGAGGCCACTTTCCTCAATGCGCGAGCGGGCTGGCCCGGATTGGCGCTGACCAGGAATTCGGTGCGCTCGGCGCCTTGCGGGTCCGGCGCGGACGTTCCGGTTTTTTCCAACGCTGCCTCGAAGAACCCGCCGCGCATGCCGAGTTCCGCCATCAGCGCAGTGACATCGGCGCCGAGTTTTTCTGCAGCGAGGATCCGCGCGGCCGAAAGCTTCGCCGCCGCTGCTGCATAGCGTTGTGAAATAGCCTGGCTCTCGCTTTCGAGCTCGCGCAAACGCGCGCCGGCGTGGCGCAGCGAATCCATCTCGGCGCGCAGCGCGTCCGCATGGTTTTTCAGTTCGGCAACCGGCACGCGATGTTTGCGTGAGAGTTCGTGCAGCTTGGCGATCTGCGCCTCGGCGTCGGCGAGCCGTTCCGGATCCAGATCCAGCGCATCGCGATAGCGCGCGACGAGGTCGTTCGCTTCGCCGAGCTGGATCGCGGCGGCGTCGAGCAGTTCGCGCGCCGCCTGCAGGCGCGGGTCGAGTTCGGCGAGTCGCGCCAGTTCGTTTTGCGCGCGGCCGATCGTGCGCAGGCCGGTGAATTCGCTGTCGCCATCGAGCAGATCGGCCAGCGCGCCGCTGCCCTGCAGGAGTTGACCCGCGTTGGCCAGCCGCTTGTGGGTTTCGTTCAGTGCATCGAGCTCGCCCGGCAACAATGCGTAACGATCGAGCTCGGCGGTCTGATGTTCGAGCAAGGCGATGTGTTCGCTGTTGTCCTGGCCGCCGGCGAGGGCGCGGATTTCTGCGGAAACGTCGCGCCAGCGCCGGGCTTGCGCCGCGACTTCTTCGCGCAATGCGGCGTGGGCGCCGTAGGCGTCGAGCAGATCGAGCTGGCGCGCCTTGTCGAGCAGAGCCTGGTGTTCGTGCTGACCGTGGATTTCCAGCAGGCGTTCGCCGAGCGTCTGCAACTGGGCGAGCGTCGCCGGGCGGCCGTTGATCCAGGCGCGTGACGTCCCTTCGCTGCGAATGACGCGGCGCAACTGGCACGAATCGGCGTCGTCGAATTCCTCGCTGCGCAGCCAGCTATGTGCCGCCGGTGCGTCGGCGAGGGAAAACGTCGCGCCAAGTTCCGCGCGCTCGCAGCCATGCCGCACCACTGCGGCATCGGCGCGTTGCCCGGACAGCAGCAGCAGCGCGTCGACGAGCAGGGACTTGCCCGCGCCGGTTTCGCCGCTGACGACGGTAAGCCCCGCGGCAAACGCGATTTCCGCTTCGCCGACGATGGCGAAGTCCTTCACATAGAGTGTTTGCAACATGCGCGCGCACGCTAGCATGCGCATCTGGCGCCGCCAAGTCGGTGCGCATCCGTCGCGCACTTCCGCTAAAATCGCCGGTTCGCAACGAGTGATTCCGCATGTGGTATTCGATTTACGCGCTCGACAATCCGGACAGCTTGTCCAGACGCCTCGCCGCGCGGCCGGCACATCTGCAACGCCTGCATGCATTGCGCGACGGCGGCCGCCTGTTGCTGGCCGGGCCGCTGCCCGCAATCGATGCCGAAGACCCGGGGCCGGCCGGGTTCGCCGGCAGTCTGATCGTCGCGCAGTTCGCCGACCTCATTGCGGCGCGCGCCTGGGCCGATGCCGACCCATATCTTGCGGCCGGTGTTTATCGCGATGTGCAGGTGCGGCCGTTCAAGCAGGTCCTGCCGTGAGCGAGCGCATCGAGCGCATCCGGGCGCGCGTGCTGGAACAGCTGTCACCGAGCGAACTCGATATCCACGACGAGAGTCACCAACATGCCGGGCACGCCGGCGCGCGCGACGGTCGCGGCCATTTTCGCCTGCGCATCGTCGCCGCCGTGTTCAGCGGGGAGTCCTTGCTGGCGCGGCATCGACGCGTTTACGCTGCGCTCGGCGATCTGATGCAGACCGACATCCACGCGCTGGCGCTCGAGGCGCGGGCGCCCGAAGAACTCAAGGAGAACACATGATCAGGAAGCCTGTTTTCGTGGTGTGCGCGCTCGCGCTCGCCGGCTGTGGCGGCAGCGATGCGCCGGATACGCGCGTGATCCAGATGCCGAGCGGCGCGGCGATTGCCGAGACCGTCAACGGCACGGCCGTACCGCAGAGCCTGCTCGAAGCCGTGGCGCGCCAGCACAACTGGAAGCTGGATCAGCCGCAACAGCGCGATCAGGCGTTGCGTATCCTCACCGACTGGGTGCTGGTCGGGCAGGCGGCGCAGCGCGAGAATTTTTTTGCCGACGCGCAGTTCCAGGCCGACGTGGAAGCGGCGCGCCTCAAAGGCGTGGCCGACAGCAGCCTGGGCGAGTTTCAGAAACGCACGCCGATCAGCGATGCGATGCTGAAAGCCGAATACGACGCGCAGATCGCGCGCACCGGCAAGGTTGCCTACGATTTCACGCAGCTGCTGTTCGCCAGCGAAGACGAAGCGCTGAAAGCGGAAGGCGACGTGCTGGCCGGCAAGCCGTTCCAGCAGGTCTACGATGCCTGGCGCGGCAGGGCCAAGCAGGCGCGCGCGTTCACCCGGGTGCGCCTGGATCAAGTGCCCGAGGAACTCGCCAAGGTCATCGCCGGCTTGCAGAATGGCGAGACGACGAAGGTGCCGGTGAAGACGCAATTCGGCTGGCACGTCGTGCATCTGGACATCGCCAATCCCTACACGCCGCCGGAATTCGACCAGGTCAAGGAAAGCATCCGTCGTACCATGCAGGTCAAGATCGGCAAGGAGCGTCTGGACAAGCTCAACGAGCAGGCGAAGATCGAATATCCGGCGGGCGTGGCGCCGCCGGCGAAGGAGGAAGCCGCCAGACCGGCTACGAACGGGCCGGCGCCCGTTCCGTCCGGCGAGAAGGCCGACGCGGCGAAAACGGGCGAGAAGAAAGGCTGACGCGAACGCCTACGGCAACTGCACGAGGTCCGGCGTCTTCCAGCCAGGCGCGCGATGCTCGGCGATCACGCTCGTATGGATACCGCCGCGCACGCCGAAATCGGCAGTCAGGCGCATGAACCGCGGCTGCGTTGCGGCGACCAGATCATCGAGAATGCGGTTCGTAACCGCTTCATGGAACGCGCCTTCGTTGCGGAAGCTCCAGACGTAGAGCTTGAGCGATTTCAGCTCCACGCACGTGGCCTCCGGCACATACTCCAGGTGCAGCGTCGCGAAGTCCGGCTGGCCGGTTTTCGGGCACAGGCAGGTGAACTCGGGAATGCGCATGCGGATGGTATACTGGCGATCCGGCTGTGGGTTCGGAAACGTTTCGAGATTCTTGCTCGGGGCGGACGGCATGGCCGGAACTCCTGACACTGCTTCTGCGAGGGCGCGCACCTTAGCGCAAGCCCGCCTGCTTCACAAACGCGACGCGTCTGCGTCCGCGAACGGAAATCTTTTACAACAATGCGATTGACCACCATCAAGCTGTCCGGTTTCAAGTCCTTCGTCGATCCGACCGTACTGCATCTGCCGACCAACATGACCGGCGTGGTCGGTCCGAACGGCTGTGGCAAGTCCAACATCATCGATGCGATCCGCTGGGTGATGGGTGAAAGCGCGCCCACCCGACTGCGCGGCGATTCGCTCGCCGACGTCATCTTTTCCGGATCCGGCGGCCGCAAACCGGTGGGCTCGGCATCGGTGGAGCTGATCTTCGACAATTCCGACGGTCTCGTCGTCGGCGAATACGCCAAGTACAACGAAATCTCGGTCAAGCGCACCGCCAGCCGCGACGGCCAGTCGCAATATTTCCTCAATGGCGGGCGCTGCCGCCGGCGCGACATCACCGACTTGTTCCTCGGCACCGGCCTCGGCGCGCGCAGCTATTCGATCATCGAACAGGGCATGATCTCCGAGATCATTTCGGCGCATCCGGACGAATTGCGCGGACATCTCGAGGAAGCCGCCGGCATCTCCAAATACAAGGAACGCCGCAAGGAAACCGAAAGCCGCATCAAGGCCACGCGTGAAAACCTCGAGCGCCTGAACGATGTGCGCGAGGAAGTCGACAAGCAGCTCGATCATCTGAACCGTCAGGCCAAAGCCGCGGCGCGCTGGCAGGAATTCAAGGCCGAGCAGACCCGCCGCGAAGCCGAGATGCGCGGACTGCACTATCGCGCGATCGCCGGCGAGATCGACGAACACCAGCACGCGCTGGCGCAGGCCGACATCACGATCGAAGGGTTCGTCGCCGAACAGCGCCAGGTCGAGGCCCAGATCGAGGCGCATCGCGAGAAACATCATGTCGCTGGCGAGCACCTGAACAAGGTGCAGGGAGAGGTCTACCGCATCGGCGGCGAGATCGCGCGCGTCGAGCAACAGATCCAGCACGGCAAGGACATGCGCGAACGCCTCGAGCGGGCGCGCGCGGAAACCGAAAAAGCGTACGCCGAACTCGGTGAGCACATCGGTGCCGACCGCAGCCAGATCGAGACGTTGCGCGGCGCGCTGGCCGAAGGCGAGCCGAAACTCGCCACGCTGGGCGAAACGGCGGCCAAGACCACCGAAGCGCTGCGCGAAGCGGAAAGCCGGCTGGCCGAGTGGCAGAGCCAGTGGGACGCCTACGCGAAATTCTCGAGCGAGGCGTCGAAGGAGGCCGAGGTCGAGCGCACAAAGCTCGATTATCTCGACAAGCAGGCCATGGAAACCGCGCGGCGGCTGGAAACGCTGCATGCGGAAAAGCACGCCGCGGATTTCGATGCGTTGAACACTGCGGTCCGGAATCTGAGTACCGAGCACGACACGCATCGCGAAAAAGTGGAAACGTATACAAAGTTGCTCGACGAGCGCCGCGCGGCGCACGAGCAGGTGCTGGAGACCGAACGCGCGAACGCCACCGCGCTGAACGAAGCGCGCACCGAGCTGCAACGCCAGCGCGGCCGCCTCGCTTCGCTCGAAGCGTTGCAGCATGCGGCGCTCGGCCAGGAAAAGTCGGCTGCCGGCGAGTGGCTGGCCCGGCTCGGACTCGACAAGGCGCGTCGCCTTGGCGAAGTGCTGCAAGTCGAGGCGGGTTGGGAAACTGCGGTGGAAACCGTCCTTGGCGGCCTGCTCGAAGGCGTGCTTGCCGACGCGCCGCACGATCACGCCAATGAACTGGCGAGCCTGCGCGAAGCGAATATCGCGTTGATTGCCGCGAACGATGGTGGCGCGGCGCCTGCCGGAACGCTCGGCGCGCAAGTGCGCGGACCACAGGCTGCCGTGGCCATGCTGGCGCAGGTGCGTACCGCCGAATCGCTCGACGAAGCACAACGCATTGCGCGCGGCCTGGCGGCGCACGAATCAGTGATCACGCGCGGCGGCGAGTGGCTGGGTGCAGGTTACGCGCGCGTGTTGCGCCGTGGCGGCGCACAGGCCGGCTTGCTCGCCCGCGAACGCGAAATCCAGACGTTGCGCGAGGAAACCGGCAACCTGCAAATCCGTGTCGAGGCGCTCGGCGGTGAAATCGATGCGCTCAAGTCGCGCAAGGCGGAAGCCGAAAGCGCGCGCGACGATGCGCAGCGTGAACTCTACGTCGCGCACCGGCGCGTCGCGGAACTTGCCGGACAGGTGCAGAGCCACAAGGGCCGCATCGAGAGCGCACAGGCGCGTCTGGCCAAGATCGATACGGAAATCGCCGAACTCGATACGCTGACCGCGACTGTGCAGGAACAAACGCGTGAGGCCCGCGCACGGCTGGAACAGGCCGTGGCCAGGATGGGCGAGCAGGAACTGAGGCGCCAGCAGCTCGACGGCGAACGCCGTCAGCTGCTCGAAGCTCGCGAGGAAGCGCGCATGAACGCGCGCGAAGCCGGCGAACAGGCGCACCAGCTGGCGTTGGGTCTCGAATCCCGGCGTGCCGCGGTGACTTCGCTGGAGCAGGCGTTGCTGCGCATGGGCAGCCAGCTCGCGCAACTGGAATCGCGCCGGACCGAGATCGCGCAGCAGCTCGAGTCCGGGCACACGCCGCTGGCCGACATGGAAGCCGAGCGGCAGACTTATCTGAATCAGCGTCTGCTGGTCGACAGACAGCTGGTCGAAGCGCGCAAGGCGGTCGAGGAACGCGACAACGAATTCCGTGGCTACGAGCAGGAACGCCATCGCATCGAGCACGTGCTCGGCCAGCACCGCGAAGCGCATGCCGAGCGGCGGCTGACGCATCAAGGCCTGCAGATGCGGGCACAGCAGCTGCACGAAGCGATCACGGCCGCCGGTCATGAACTGCAATCGGTGCTCGAGGCCTTGCCCGCCGGCGCCGATCCGGCGGAAATGCAGCAGCAGCTCGAAGCGCTGGAGGCGAAGATCAAGCGCCTGGAGCCGGTCAACCTCGCCGCGATCTCGGAGTTCGAGGAACAGTCGCAGCGCAAGACCTATCTCGATGCGCAACTCGCCGATCTCAACACTGCGCTGGAAACGCTCGAAGGCGCGATCAAGAAGATCGACCGCGAGACCCGGCAGCGTTTCAAGGAGACGTTCGACCGCGTCAATACCGGATTGCAGGAGCTCTTTCCGCGCCTGTTCGGCGGCGGTCACGCGTATCTGGAGCTGACCGGCGAGGACCTGCTCGACAGCGGTGTCTCGATCATGGCGCGCCCGCCCGGCAAGCGCGTGACCAACATAACGCTGCTGTCCGGCGGCGAGAAGGCGTTGAGCGCGGTCGCGCTCGTGTTTGCGATTTTCCGCCTGAATCCGGCGCCGTTCTGCCTGCTCGACGAAGTCGACGCGCCGCTGGACGAAGCCAATGTCGGCCGCTTCTCGCAACTCGTCACCGAGATGAGCGAACGCGTGCAGTTCCTGTTCGTCACGCACAACAAGGCGACGATGGAAGCCGCGCACCAGCTGTGTGGCGTGACCATGCGCGAGCCGGGCGTGTCGCGACTGGTACAGGTGGATCTCGCCGAAGCGGCGAAACTCGCGGGCGCCGCCTGACGGTCGTTGACGACGACCTCGTGTACTATTCGCGAGCATGAGCACCAACGAACTGCGCGTCATCATCGCTGTCATCGGCGCGATCGCATTCGCGCTGATTTATCTCTTCGGCCGGCCGAAGAAACCGGGGCAGGGCCGGCGCATGCCGTGGACGCGCGACAACACCGATCGCGTCGAACCGACGTTCGGCGAACCGACGCAGCCCGAGCAGGGCGAACTGGACGTCCAACTGCACGAAGAGCTCGAACGTCTGGGTTCGGCGATCGCCGGCAAGCGCAGCGAGAGCCAACCAGCGCCCGAACTCGCGGCGCCGAAAGCGCCGGCAGCAGGAATGCGTCCGGCCGGCCTGCCGATCGAGCGCATCGTCACGTTGTTCGTCGCCGCGCGTGATGGCGAGATCATTCACGGTTCGGATCTGATCGTCGCGGCTGAAAAAGCCGGGCTCGCATTCGGCGACATGGGCATCTTCCACCGCCTGATTTCCGGCAAGCCCGAAGCAGGCCCCGTATTCAGCATGGCGAACATGATCAAGCCGGGCAGTTTCGACATGCGCGCCATCGACGAATTGCAGACGCCCGGCGTGAGTTTCTTCATGACCCTGCCCGGGCCGCTGCCCGCGCTGGACGCCTGGGATGCGATGCTGCCAACCGCCCAGCGCCTGGCTGAACTGCTCGATGCCAGTGTGCTCGACGAGGGGCGCAATGCGCTTGGCCGCCAGCGCATCGCGCATCTGCGCGACGAGTTGCGGGCGTGGGATCGCCGGCAGGAGCGCAACCAGATCCGCCTGCGCTAGCGCTTGTAGTGTGATTGTTCTAGTCGCGTGCTTTACTTTCGCCGCAACGCCGCACTTGCGGTGAACTCCGACACGAGAGGCGACAGATGGCAGTCAAGAAAACCAGGAAGACGCAAACGGCACAGACTCCGGCGGACAAGGCGCAGGCCCTGTGGCTCGCCGGGCTCGGCGCCGTATCGATTGCACAGAAGCGCGGTGGCGAGGCGATTTCCGGGCTGGTTGCGGAAGGCCACGACCTGCAGGCCCGCGCGCAGAAGCTGGCACAGGAAGTCACCTCGGGTGCGACCGAGCAGATGAAGGAAGCGATCGCACCGTTTCAGGCCGGCTTGACGCGCGGCATCACGAAAGTCGGCGCGTTCGTGCAGAGCGCCATTGCCGGCACGCTCGCGCGCCTGGGCATTCCGACCAAGGCCGAGATCGACGAGCTGACGCGGCGCGTCGCGGCACTGAGCAAGCTGCTCAAGACCGCAAAAGCGAAATAAGCTGCCGCAATGGTCCGATGGTACAAACGGCCGCCTCGCGCGGCCGTTTTGCTAGCGCCGATACGCTTGTGCGAGCGTATTCAAATGCGCCCGTTCCGCATCGCGCAGGAACGGCGCGATGAGCAGCATGACCTGATAGATGCCGTGGGTGAGGTCCTGCTGGGTCGGTTCCGGTTTCGCGCCGCGCACCGCGTGATACGGCAGCCAGAACGTCGCCACGAGCAGCACGTTCTCGGCCGTGGCCTGGATTTCGTCGAACGTCGCGCGCAGAACCTCCGCTTCCGCAAGACCTTTCAGCACGCCCGTCGCGCTTTGCGAGGCGCGCGTGAGAATGCGCGCGTAACGCTGCTTTAGCTTGCGGTTGCGCGACAGGATGTCGACGAGGTCGCGATACAGGAACCGGAACGCCCACATACATTCGAATACCAGATGCAGTTGCAGCCACACGTCCTCGAGGTTCGGCAGGCGGCCCTCCGGCACGAGCAGCGCCTGGTCCATGCGCGCTTCGTAGCGCGCGAACAGCTGTTCGACGATGTCGTCCTTGTTGCGATAGTGGTAGTAGAGATTGCCCGGACTGATGCCGAGTTCGTCGGCGATGTGATTGGTGGTGACGTTCGGTTCACCCTGGGCGTTGAACATCGCCAGACTGGTATCCAGGATGCGCTCGGGTGTCTGCTTCGGCGACATGGCGCTTGTGCCCACGACAGCACGCGAGTGCGGTGTCAGGCGCGCAGCTTCTTCACCAGATCGATGTACTTCTGCTGCGCGTCGTCAGCCTTGGTACCCTTGAGCTTGGCCCAGGCCTCGTATTTTGCGGTACCGACGAAATCGAAAAAGCCGGGTTTCGGACCGGCGACGTCGCCTTCCGAGCCCTGCTTGTACAACGCATAGAGCTTGAGCAGGACATCGTTGTCGGGACGCTCCTTGAGCTGCTTCACGTCCTCGGCGGCGGCTTCGAATTTCGCTTTCAGATCGGCCATAACGTTCCCCGAATTCACCTCACCCTGGCGGCGCATCATGGACGATGCGAAAACGCGGTGTCAACGCGCCTGCGCTTTGTTATCTTAAGGCCCACTGCAGGGATCGGGGAAAGCCATGACGTACTTTGTGACCGGCGCCACCGGCTTCATCGGCCGCCATCTGTTGACGCATCTGCTGGCGCGCAAGGGCGATGTTTATTGCCTCGTGCGCAAAAGCTCGCTGCCCAAGTTCGAGGACCTGCGCGAACGTTTCGGCACCGACGGCACGCGCCTGATCGCGGTGCAGGGCGATCTTGCCAAGCCGATGCTCGGCATGACGCCGGCGCAGCGCAAGGCACTCACTGGCAAGATCAAGCACTTCTTCCATCTTGCCGCAATCTACGATCTGGCCGCCGACGCCGACAGCCAGATGGTCGCGAACGTCGAAGGCACGCGTCATGCACTGGAACTCGCCGACGCGATCAAGGCCGCCTGCTTCCATCACACCAGTTCGATCGCCGCTGCGGGCCTGTATCCCGGCGTCTTCCGCGAGGACATGTTCGCCGAAGCCGAAGACCTCGATCACCCGTACTTCAAGACCAAGCACGAATCCGAAGGCCTGGTGCGCAAGGAGTACAAGCGTGCCTATCGGATCTACCGCCCGGGCGTCGTCATCGGCAATTCCAAGACCGGCGAAATCGACAAGATCGACGGTCCGTACTACTTCTTCCGTACGCTGAAGAAGCTGCGCGAAATGCTGCCGCCATGGATGCCGACGATCGGCCTGGAAGGCGGACGCATCAATCTGGTGCCAGTGGATTTCGTCGCCGCGGCGATGGACCACATCGCGCACAAGCCCGGGCTCGACGGCGGCTGCTTCCACCTGACCGACCCCGCGCCGCGCCGCATCGGCGAAGTGCTGAACATCTTCGCGCGCGCCGGTCACGCGCCGCAGATGACGATGCGTCTGGATGCGCGCATGTTCGGCTTCATCCCCGGCTCGGTGAAGCAGGCGCTCGCGAGCCTGCCGCCGGTCAAGCGCTTCACCAATGTCTTGCTGCGCGATCTTGGCATTCCGCTTGAAGCGATGAAGCTGATCAACTACCCGACGCGCTTCGATACGCGTGAGGCCGAACGCGCGCTCAAGGGCAGCAAGATCGCGGTGCCGAACATCGACGACTACGCGTGGCGACTATGGGATTACTGGGAACGCCATCTCGACCCGGACCTGTTCGTCGACCACTCGCTCGCCGGCAAGGTGAAAGGACGCGTGGTGCTGATCACCGGCGGTTCGTCGGGCATCGGCAAGGCGGTGGCGATGAAAGTGGCAGCGGCCGGGGCGAAAGTGCTGATCTGCGCGCGCGGCGAAGAGGAACTGGCGGCCACGTGCAAGGAAATCAGCGATGCCGGCGGCAGCTGCCATGCGTACGTCACCGACCTCGCCGACATCAAGTCCTGCGACGAACTCGTGCAGAAAGTGCTGGCCGAACACAAGCACGTCGATGTGCTGATCAACAACGCCGGCCGCTCGATCCGCCGCGCGATCGCCTCGAGCTACGACCGCTTCCACGATTTCGAGCGCACGATGCAGCTCAACTACTTCGGCTCGCTGCGCCTGATCATGGGCGTGCTGCCGGGCATGACCGCGCGGCATCGCGGCCACATCATCAATATCTCCTCGATCGGCGTGCTGACGAACGCACCGCGGTTTTCCGCGTACGTCGCTTCGAAAGCCGCGCTCGACGCGTTTTCGCGCTGCGCACAGGCGGAGTTCTCCGACAACGGCATCAACTTCACGACGGTCAACATGCCGCTGGTGAAGACGCCGATGATCGCGCCAACCAAGATGTACGACTCGGTGCCGACATGGACGCCCGAAGAAGCCGCCGACTTCGTCGTGCAGGCGATCATCGAGCGCCCGGTGCGTCTGGCGACGCGGCTCGGCATCTTTGGCCAGATCTTCTATGCGCTGGCGCCGCGCGCCTACGAAATCATGATGAACACCGCATTCCGGCTGTTCCCGGATTCAGCGGCGGCCAAGGGCATGAAAGGACGCAAGGAAGCCGCTGAAGCCGCACCGTCGAGCGAGCAGATCGCGTTTGCCTCGCTGATGCGCGGGGTGCACTGGTAGAGCGACGAGCGCTTACGCGATGCGTTGAAGCGCATCGCGTGTTCGGCGCGATGGTGAGACACGGACGTCGAACGGCAACGCACCAGGGATGGTT
>Ga0105239_10005862_pt1 | contig 14324 bp, 14 predicted proteins | sample KBSC44metaG_FD_92761 | JGI IMG/M metagenome (GOLD analysis project Ga0105239, IMG submission 92761) | Corn rhizosphere microbial communities from Kellogg Biological Station, Michigan, USA - KBS C4-4 metaG | ecosystem: Host-associated > Plants > Roots > Rhizosphere > Soil | place: Michigan, USA... | reverse complement strand
TTACGGTTCGGTTTTGGATTGCGGGGGAGTCTGGGCGCTCTGCTGGTCTGACTGCCTGGATTCGCCTTGCTTTGACTCGCTGGGTTTTTCGACTGACTTCGCAGCGACGGACGAACTTGGCGTGGCCGGCAGCACGGTGAGGCCGAGAGTGTGCACCGTTTCCGGATCGTCGCGCAGCTTCAAATACAAAATCCCGTTGGCGGGGTGAGGCACGGTCATCTGCGTGCCTGTGAAATCCGCGGGGACGTCCACGGCATTGTCGAAATCGGATGATGCAGAGATGGACCGCGCGAGAAACAGATTCGTTCCCGCCAAGGTGCATGGCTTCGAGATCGCGTGCGGGCAGCGCAGCTCCTTGAAGCCGGGCAAACGCACCAGGGTTCCGAGGGACAGCCACTCTCCCGGCACTCCGTCCCCGGAGATGGCGCGCGCCTGTACCGGGCCAAATGCGGAGGAGCCGAACTTTGCCAGCGGCTCCACAACTCCGAGCGCGGTGCTGGAGTCCTCGAGCATCAACGTGCCGTCGCTGAGTGAGAGCGTGGTGTGGAAGCTATTGTCGGCGGCCGCCACTTCTACTTTCTGATCGCGCGGAAAATTCTGCGGGGACTTCGATTTCAGAAAGAAGACGAGCCTGCGCTCGACGGGCAGGTCATTGGGACTTCCCAGATGCACAGGCGAGGGGTCGGCGGTTTCTTCTTCCTGCGAGCCCTTGCTGAGCAGGGCGACCTGAGGCCGCGACCGCTCCACCGTGACCGGCACCTTTAGGTCGCGGCCATCTCTCAGCGTGACCCTAGCCGTGTAGCGCTTTCCCGGCTCGAGGGTCTCGGTAGCACTGCCGGCCTTGAGGCTGAGTTGATCGGCATCCTGCACGCGCCTCAACTCGGCTGGTGTCCAGTCGATGTTGTTGAAGGAGACTTTGGCCACCTCATCGAGACGGGTCCCGGAGAGGATCGCCTCGGGATCTCCCGCGCTGAGGGTCAGACGATCGAGCGAGGCCGCCTCGGAATACGCCATCAGCGTGAGCTTGTCAGGCTTGTCCAGACCATATTGATGAATGCTGATGGAAACTTCGCCTGGCTTCGCATCCCTCAGGGGAACTGCGAACTCCAGCGCCTGCGGCTTGGGGGACTTCCACTGGACGCCGAGAGGAGTGCTTCCAGCCGGCTGCGCGTCGACCTTTTCTACACAGAGGGTGTTTTCACCCTGGACATGGAGGGTATCTTCACGCCCGACAACCAGAGCGAGCTCGTCGCTGGAGGCTACTCTCCATTTGCCGGGCCCGGAGGCGACGAGATGGAACCGCGGTCCCTCCCAGTTGTCGAAGCCCCACTTGCCAACGACGGCCCCGACCAGCTCGCCCGGCGGCAAGGGAGGCACGGCCTTAGTGAGCACCAGTCCACCTTGTCCGGCATCTGCCTTTACCGGGATTTCGATGGGGCCGGTTTTGGTTTGAATCCGCAGCTTGAGGTCATGGGCTTCGGGGCTTCCGTACACCATGGGAGCGCCCTCCGCCGGCAGAACCAGTCCCGGCTTCTGCGCGCAGAACTGCTCGGAAGGGTTGGAAGGATGCAGCGGCGGCATCTTTGCCGGACCGACCGGAGGCAGCGCAATGACAACTACCGACTTGGGGTCTTTGAAGGACGGAGGAACACTGAGGCGCAGATTGAGCGTGTCGTCGGTCGGCAATGACAGCGCAGGAATGTACTGGAAGTGAGCCGTGTGCAGCGAGGCGAGGATTCGAGCCGTGTCCAGGATGGCTCCGATATAAGGACTGAATACGCCGGCTCCGCCGATGGGTGAATAGGCCAACTGGTTCATCAGATCGACGCTGCTGCCACTGGTCAGTTGGGAGACGCGGTTCGAGACGTTGGCGTCGTCGAGGACCATGCCCTCGGTGTGCTGGGTAAGGCAAGGCGCCTGCTGGTCAGACGGCTTGTCGAAGCACTGTTGCTCCAACCGGATGCCGAGCACTGCGGCGGCTTTTTGCGCCCGGTCCTTCAGCGATTTGGGGTCAGTCTGGGATGTCACCTTCACTTCGGCGAGGTAGGTGTCCAGCCGCATACGGTCTGCGTTAGCGAAGTTCAGATCCTGAGTGGAGCGCACAAACAAGCCCGGCCGTCCCCGAACCGCACTCCGGAGCGTGCTGAAATCGCCTCCCGTAGAAGGCGCCAGAAACATTATTGCCTGCTGGGCCTCGGCCGGCACCGTGACGAAAACCCCTTCCTGACGGACCTTTTTTGACCACGTTTCGACGTGCGTAAACCATTCAGAAGGCGGGGGATTGGTGGCACCGCGCAGAAAGCCGACGATGAGCACATAGTGTGCCGACTGGCTCTCTGGAAAGTCAGGGTGGATCCACAGGCGGTCGCCGGGCATGAGGTTGGGCACCTGTCCGATGGGCAGGGTCTCCTCGCCCCGCTTTACACGGACGTCAACCTTCGGGCCAACCAGGTCGAAAGCCGGTGGTCCGGCCTGACCCTGTGCAGGCTTGCTCCCCAAACAAACCAGAACCAGGAACAACACCAGGGAAATTCGCCGCATTTCTCTATTGTACGAAGATGTAGAGCAACAAAGCATTACATGGACCACACATCTTATGTCTGTCTTAGACTAAATTCCTTCAGATGGGGCTCTTCACCGGTCTTGCACCGGTCAAGGGTTAAGTTGCACAATCATTTACACGGGTGCGTTAGCTCGGAAGTGCTTTCTACTTAAAGTTTTCTCGACCCTGTGGGGTGTCTGTCAGAAAGAAGCAGGGGCATAGCCATGGGGCTGCTTCAGCCAGACTAAATCGCATTGATGAGTACCTTACAAATGTTCGGGAAAAGCATTTCAGTCCGTTACAGCCAGAATAGGAACCTGTGACCCGTCACCATAGCGCCTGCATACGTAGAGGTCGGATTTCAATAGAGCGCGACGGGAATAAACAGGCTAGAGATGCTTTATACGGAGAATCTTTATGAAGTCGAATCGAGCTGCGCAAAGCAGCGTAGACATTAGCAATCTCAGCATTCCAGATGCCGAAGAAATTATCGAAGAAGCCCTCAGCGAGCTTGCCTTCTCGCAGGACCCGGGCCTCGTGCGCGCACTGCGATTCCTGGCCCCTCCGGGATACCAGGCGATTGTGGAACTGTGCAGCGACAACGGGCGCAGCAAGCGCCGCAATGCTTCAGCCGACGCGTGGTCTCCGGAAGAAGATGAAGTACGCATTTATTTTGAACGGCTTGATGATGGCACTGGCCCGGCCAGACAGAGCCGCACGCGCGGACCGATCGAGCGGGACTTCGAGGACGAGCCTGAGGAAGTGGCTGCGATTCCCGCGGATCTTGATGCCCGCGTCAAGGAACTCTGCGCCGCTCTTGCTGAAGCGGAACGCGGCGGCCACGCCTTCATCGCACTGAAGTGGTTTCGTGATTCCTTTCTGCCGCGCAAGACATTCCGCTGGAATCAGCACCCCGAGTCTCGACAGGCCGTGCTGGCGGAGGCGATTCAGCGCGGCGTGGTGCTCACCAGCAAGATCGCCAACCCGAAGACGCCGGCGTATCCGACCACAACGATTCGCTTGAATCGCGCCGAAGCGGGAGTGCCGGAAGAGGCGCAGCGCTTCCATCCGGTTGTTGTGCAGGGCGATCCGATCACGGAAGACATTCACGAGGAGCGAGGCAAGCTGTGAGTTGCTACTTCCTCGAGTCCACGGCTTTCGCCAAGCTTTTCGTGCAGGAGCCGGGGACTGACTCGCTCATCAGACTGATGGAGTGTGTCGAGGACAATCGCAAGCTTATCGCCGCTTCCGCTCCACTTGAAGTTTATGCAGCGATACGCCGCCGCGAGCGCGCCGGAGATATCAGCACGGCGAATGCGGCGGCCGCTTTTGAGATTCTCCGCATCGAGGCGGCACGCATGGTGCAGGAGCCGCTGAATCCTGCCGTCCTGGAATCTGCGCGTCAGCTGCTCGATCGCTCTCGACTGCGCTGGACGGATGCTCTACAGCTTGGGGCGGCAATGGTGGCTCGCGAGATGTTTCGCGGCACGGAGATCATATTTGTCTCCGCCTCGCCCATGCTGCTGGAAGCTGCACGGGCCGAGGGGTTTCAGGCGCTCAACCCGGAGACGGACGTACTGGAATCGGCAAAGCAGATCGCGTCGGCGAACTAAATCACATTAGTTTGTCTAGAGTGATCGGGAGTTCGCGGATGCGCCTTCCGCACGCGTTGTAGACGGCATTCGCGATTGCGGCGCCGGTTCCGGTGATGCCGATCTCGCCAATGCCTCGCGCGCCCATCGGTGTATGCGGGTCGGGGATGTCGGTCCACATGATGTCGATCTCTGGCACGTCCATGTGCACAGGCACGTGATATTCGGCGAGGCTCGGGTTCATGATGCGGCCCTTCCGCGAATCCCATAGCGTCTCTTCCATCAATGCGAGGCCGATGCCCATGATGATTCCGCCGCGAAACTGGCTGGTCGCTGTTTTGGGATTGAGAATCCGTCCGCAGTCGAACGAGCCAAGGAGGCGCCGTACACGCGTCTCGCCGGTGATTGCGTTGACGCCGACTTCCGCGAACATGGCGCTGAAAGAATGCATCGACCAGTGCTGAAGTTCCAACGGAGGAGGCGCGGCGGCTTCGACACTCAGCTCATCTTTGCCGGCGCGTCGAAGGATGGCAGCGTAGCTCTCACCGCGAGAGGAATCTTTTCCAGTGTAGAGGCCGCCGTCGCGGGACTCGACCTCTTTGGAGCTGAGACCGTGAAGTGGCGATTTGCTTCCGGCCAGCTTGATCAGTTCGTCAACCAGTTCGGCATGCGCTGCCTGGATCGACGCTCCGATCGAAGCAGATTGCGACGAGCCTCCGGCAAGGAAGACTCCGGCAAGGTCGGAGCTTCCGTAGTTGACCTGCACGCACTGAGGCGCAACTCCCATGCGCTCCGCGACCACCTGCGTCTGCGTGGTCGCTGTGCCCATTCCCATCTCATGCGCTGCAAACTCGGCGGTTACAAAGCCGTCCTTGGAGACTGTGAGGCGTGCTTTGCCTCCGGGCATTCGGTAGTAGGGATAGGTTCCTGTCGCACAACCCATGCCCACAAGCCATTCGCCATCTCGCTGCGTTCCGGGTTTGGCGTGGCGGCGGCTCCAGCCGAAGCGCTCGGCTCCGTCGCGATAGGCCTTCATCAGGTTTCGCGATGAAAACGGTTTGCCGGTGGTAGGGTCCCTGTCGGGCTCATTGCGTGCGCGAAGCTCGATGGGATCGATTTCCATTCGATTGGCAAGCTCGTCGATGGCGCTCTCGAGCGCGAAAGTTCCGATCGACTCGCCGGGTGCGCGCATGAAGGTGTTGGCCAGCATGTCCATGTCGGCGACTTTCTGGCCAATGAGGAAGCTATTCGTCGCGTAGAGATGCCGGGCAGGAAAGGTGAATTGCTCAGGGCAGTCGTTGTGTTCGGTCATGGCAGCCACGCCAGTGTGGATGAGCGACTGAATGCGGCCGTCCGCGTCTGCGCCGATCGCGACACGCTGCTCGGTATTTGTGCGCCCACCGACGGTGCGGTAGACCCCTTCCCGCGAAAGAACCAGGCGCACGGGCCGGTCAACCATTTTTGAAGCAGCGGCCGCAAGAACGTGATGCTGCCAGAGCGTCTTGCTCCCAAAACCGCCGCCGACATAGGGCGACCAGATGTGGACTTTTTTCTCATCCAGGCCGAAGACTTCCGCGAGAGTCCATGCTGACTGGGCTACGGTCTGCGAGGCGTCGTGGACGTAGAGTTCGCCATCTTCCCAGAACAAGGTGACGCCGTGCAGCTCGATGGGGTTGTGATTGTGGCGCGGCGTCGTGTAGGTCTCATCGACGCGGTGCGACGCGGCAGACAAGGCGGCATCAGCGTCGCCTTCGTTGATCGTCGGAGGCTCGCCGAGAATGGTCTTCGGCTCGTGCGCGTTTTTCATCGCCACGTGGAAGTCGGTGAGGGCGGCTTCTTCCTTGTACGCAGCTTTGATGAGCGACTTGGCGTAGTCCGCCTGCTCCTGCGTCTCCGCGAGCACTACCGCGATGGGCTCACCGTTCCAGTGGATACTGTCGTCTTGCATGATCGAAAGATCGGTCGGCCCAGCTGCCTTGGGCTGCGTGTTGAAGAGAGGCGTTGCTTTGAGTTTTGGGGCGTTCCTGTGCGTCATCACCAGCTTCACGCCCGGGGCTTTCTCGGCAGCAGTGGTGTCAAGACTGGTGATGCGACCTTTGGCGATGGTGCTGAACGCAACTGAGGCATACAGCATGCCATCTACTTCGAACTCGGCTGCAAACGGAGCTGCGCCTCTTACTTTGAGTGGGCCGTCGATTCGAGTAACCGGCGTGCCGACAACGCCGTGCTTGCGGCTGATCAGCGGATCCGGCGTGCCACCGGGCATCAACGCGTCGGGCGCGTGTTCAATCGCCTTCTGCATCACCTTCATCGCTGCGGACTTCAAGCTCATCGCGCTTCCTCCGTCAGTTGCTGCAGGACCGCCGTTATGGTGCGGACGGCGAGTTCGATTTTGAATGCGTTGTCTCGCAGTGGCCGGGCGTCGATCAGCTCAGCTGCGGCCGCGGCCCTGAAGTTCGCCTCAGTTGCTTCGCGACCGCGCAGCGCTGCTTCAGCCTTGGAGGCTCGCCACGGTTTGTGCGCTACACCGCCGAGGGCAAGCCGGACATCTTTCACAGTGCTTCCCTCGATCTGCAGGGCGGCGGCAACCGAGACCAGTGCGAACGCGTAACTGGAGCGATCGCGCACCTTGCGGTAGGTTGAGCGCTGTGCGATGGGGTTTGGCGGCAGTTCAACGGCAACAATCAACTCGCCAGGTTCGAGCACCGTCTCGACATGGGGTGTGTCTCCGGGGAGCCGGTGGAATTCTGTGATGGGGACGGCTCGCTCCCCGCGCGCACTGCGCAGGTGCACCACGGAATCGAATGCTGCGAGAGCCACGCACATGTCAGACGGATGAGTTGCTACGCACGAGGACGAAGCCCCGAGGATTGCGTGGATTCGATTGAAACCGTCGATGGCATCGCAGCCTTGTCCTGGAACGCGCTTGTTGCAGCGCGAGCCATCGTCGTCGTAGAAATATGTGCAACGCGTTCGTTGCAGGATGTTGCCGCCGACGGTGGCCATGTTGCGGATCTGACCGGAAGCGCCCGCCAGCAAGGCGCGGGAGAGAGCTGGATAACGCGTTCGGACCGCAAGGTGTTCGGCCACGGCGCTGTTGCGGGCAGCTGCACCGATGCGCAGGCCGCCGGCACTTGTCTCTTCAATTGTTGCGGATAAGCCGGTGACGTCCACCAGAGACTGTGGACGCTCGATGGTCTCGCGCATGAGGTCGACGAGGTTGGTTCCGCCGCCGAGGAATTTTGCTCCTTGAGGCTCCGCAAGCCGCAAAGCATCTTCTGCGTGGTCTGCACGCGCATAGGTGAAGGGGTTCATTCGGCCTCCACGTAGACTTCAGAGATTGCATCGATGATTCCGTTGTAGGCACCGCAACGGCAGAGGTTGCCGCTCATGCGCTCGCGAACTTCATCGCGGTCCAGCGTGACGAGAGATGTGTCGAGGTCGCGGGTTATGTGGCTCGGCATGCCGCGCTTCGCTTCGGCCGCCATTCCAATTGCTGAACAGATTTGGCCGGGCGTGCAGTATCCACACTGGAAGCCATCGTGCTCGATGAAAGCCCGTTGCAGGGGATGCAGGTGGCCTTCTTCGGCGAGGCCCTCTATGGTCGTAATTTCTCTGCCCTGATATTGGACCGCCAGAGCCAGGCAGGAAAGAATGCGTTCGCCGTCGGCCAGCACGGTGCATGCTCCGCACGCACCCTGATTGCAGCCCTTCTTGGAGCCGTGAAGATTGAGATGGTCGCGCAGCAGATCCAGAAGCGAAGTTCGCAGGTCGACGTCGGCTTCGACAGATTGACCGTTGATCAGAAAACGCACGGATACCTCCTTGCCACTGTGGCCGGTTCAGAACCATAGGATGCATCCGCGGAACGTTGTGAGGTCTTGTGAAAAAGTCGGGCTTGCCGATAAGGGGGCTCGACAAATGAACGAGGGATTAATGCAAGCCGGCTATTCTTTGTTCCCTGTTCCGGTGCCTCTGAACTTATTCGCCCGGTCGAACTCTTCGCGCAGCCCAGGCGTCTTCAGATTTTCGCGGATGTGCGCAATGTGCTGTTCGAGCGCCTGCAGCGCTGCGTCGATCGACTCGGTGTTAGTGAGGGCGATATCGCGCCACATGGAAAACGGGCTGGCACCCAGGCGTGTCATCTCGCGCAGCGCGCGGCCGCCGACGTCTTTCAACTCCGGAGCATCTCCGACGCGATCCTGTAGGAGCGCACTCAAAGCAGTGGAGGCTAGCTGCGGGAGGTGGCTCACCCACGCGACGAGTTCGTCGTGGCGTTTTGGCTCGAGATCGATTCCGCGCGCGCCCATCTTGATGACCCATTCGCGCCAGCTTCGAGCCAGCGCAGTGGCCTGCTCCGATCTGTGCCATGCGGGGAAGTCTGTGAACAACCAGACGGCTCCGCGAAAGAGGTTCGCATCGCCGAGCTCCGCGCCGCCGCGTTCCTTACCCGCCATGGGATGACCGGGAAGAAACCCTGCGCGCTCCGGGGTATTGAATAGCCGGTCCGCAGCTTCGGTGATCTGGCCCTTCGTGCTGCCAACGTCGGTGACCAGGTGTCCGGGTCCGAGGACGGGTGAAAGCTGCTCCATCAGATCCAGCGTTGCGTAAATGGGAACGGAGACGAGGACAACCTGCGCTTCTCTCGCGGCGTTAATCGGATCGCCGACGATGCGGTCGAGAGCGCCCATGCGGGCAGCCGTCTCCGCGTGGGCCAAGTTCCGATTCCAACCGAGGATTTCGCCCGGGAATTCTGCCGCACGCAGCGCAAGGCCTACCGAGGTTCCCAGCAGGCCAGTGCCCAGAATAGCGATGCGCTCCATCATGATCTGACTTTCAGATTAATGCACGAAACGACGGAGGGCTCAGACGTGAGCTCTCCGGGTTTTCCAGACGATTCGGGCGGCCCTACGGGACGCCAGGGAACTATGTCATTTCAGAACCCAGCGTTCCACGCTGGGCTATTCTCGTGCTCTCCCTACGGGAGTGCACGCCTTCTACAGAGTTCGTCCGACGGCCTTCGCAATTACGCGCAGCTCCGACACCAGCTTCTCAAATTGATCAGGGTAGAGGGTTTGCGCGGCGTCGGAGGCAGCTTTGTCGGCGTTCGGATGGACTTCGACGATGATTCCGTCGGCGCCAGCTGCCACCGCAGCGCGCGCCATCGGAGCGACCATGTCGCGGTGGCCCGTGCCGTGCGAGGGATCGCCGACGATGGGCAGGTGCGAAAGCTTTTTCACCACCGGAATCGCGGAGATGTCCATGGTGTTCCGGGTTGCGGTCTCGTAGGTTCTGATCCCGCGCTCGCACAGAATCACGTCGTAGTTGCCGCCGCTCATGATGTACTCGCTCGAGAGCAGCAGCTCTTCGATGGTCGCAGCCATGCCGCGCTTGAGAAGAACGGGTTTGCGCGCCGGACCAAGCTCGCGCAGCAGATTGAAGTTCTGCATATTGCGCGCGCCCACCTGGAAGCAATCGACGTAGGGAAGCATAGGGTCGATCTGCGAGATCTCCATCACTTCGCTGATGACCAGTAGCCCATGGGCACGGGCTGCTTCGTACATCAGCTTGAGCCCGGGAATGCCAAGGCCCTGAAAGGCGTACGGCGAGCTGCGGGGCTTGAAAGCGCCTCCGCGAAGAAAGCTTGCCCCGGCGGCTTTGACGCTCCTGGCGATTTCGAAGATCTGTTCTTCATTTTCGATCGAGCACGGACCGGCCATCACGGCGACCTGTTCGCCGCCGATCTTCACGCCGTTGGCAAACTCGACGACGGTGCCTTCCGGCCTGAATCCCTTGCCGGCGAGCTTGTAGGGCGAGCTGATGCGGTGAACCTTCAGCACTCCCGGCAGGTTTTCGAACTTCGTCAGGTCGAGCGCTGCGGTAGGGCCGACTGCGGCCAGAATTGTCTGCGTCTCACCAGTGGTGCGGTGAACCTCAACTCCCTCTTCCACCATCGCTTCGATCACGTAGTCGATTTGCTCTTCGGTGGCCTTCTCCTGCATTGCAACGATCATTTTTCTTTCCCAGTCTCGGACGCCGATCCCGGACGCTCAGCGTCCGGTGCGCCAGTGCCGTGGCCCTTGAGGGCAGCTCGTTCTGAAGCCAACTCATTCCGCTGCAGCGCCCGCATCACGTCGATGATCCGCTCGTAGATGTGCGTCAACTCGATGTCAGGCAGAGGGCCTTTGTTCGCGGCCCGCACATTCTGATAGATCACCTTTTCGCGTGCCGGCTCATAAACCGGGAGCGACGTTTTCACCTTGAGGTGGCCGATCATGAGTGCGGCGCGAGCCCGCTCGCTCAGCAGCTCCACCAGCTGCCGATCCAGAGCATCGATTTGTGCGCGCAATTCTTCCAGCGTCATTTCATCCTCGTTATGCGTGAAGTACTGCCGTTAGCCGTCAGCTTTCAGATCAGCGCTTTTCAGCGCCGGCCATGGGTTTTACGAATCATGGCCGGACGCTTAAGACTGATCGCTGAAAGCTGCTTCTCTCACCGGGTCAACGCCGCTTGGGGCTGGCGCAGACCCTTGATAAATCGGGCAACAGCATCAGGCGCCTCATCGGGAGTCGACCGCTCGATCAACTCCACAATCGCGCTGCCGACGACCGCTGCATCCGCAAACTCTCCGACCCGCGACACATGCTCCGCGTTGGAGATGCCGAATCCGACGGCCACCGGCAGCTTGCTCCATCGCCGAATACGGCTGACCAGCGCCTCGGCATCGGCGGTCAGGCTGTGCTGCTTGCCCGTGATCCCAACCCGCGAAATCGCGTAGATAAATCCTTTTGCATGCCGGGCTATGGCCTCAAGCCGCTCATCGGGGCTGGTGGGGGCGGCGAGAAATATCGGCGCAAGGCCGGCGCGTTCCATTTCAACCAGGTATTCCGCGGCTTCCTCGACAATCAGATCGATCACGAGCACGCCATCCGCGCCAGCCGCCTTCGCATCATCGACGAACTTTGAAAGGCCGTAACGCAGAATGGGGTTTAGATAGGTGAAGATCACCAGTCCGGCATCGGCCCGCGCTGCGCGAATTCCCTTCGCGACCCTGAGCACATCAGCCATCCGCGTGCGTCGGGCTACGGCCCGCTCGCTCGCGCGCTGAATCACCGGTCCGTCCGCAAGGGGATCACTGAACGGGACGCCAAGCTCAATCACGTCCGCGCCAGCATCGATCGCCTCGATGGCAATCTTCAGCGACGTCTCCACGTCGGGATCTCCCGTCGTGATGTACGCGACCATCCCCGGCTTGTGCTTGAAGTTCAGTGACATTCCAAACCAAAGAGCGATCAGGTGGGTTCGAACCCCTGATCAGTACATTTCTAGAGTTTCAATTCGCGCGCGATGATCCCCATATCCTTATCACCGCGTCCTGAAAGGTTCACTATCAGTATGTCATGTGGTTTGAAGGTGCCCGCGATCCGTATGCACTCCGCCACCGCATGGGCGCTTTCGAGCGCCGGAAGGATCCCCTCTGTACGCGCCAGCTTCACCACGGCATCCATGGTGTTGGCGTCATCCTGAGAAACGTACTCGGCGCGGCCTGAGTCATGGAGCGATGCGTGCTCGGGGCCGATGGACGCGTAATCCAATCCTGCCGATACGGAATGAGTCTGTGCAATCTGGCCGTCTTCGTCCTGCAGAATGTAGGACAGAGTGCCCTGCAATACTCCTGGAACTCCGCCGCGAAAGCGCGCCGCATGCTGGCCGAGTTCGGTTCCGGTTCCGCCGGCCTCCACGCCGATGAGCCGCACATCGCGATCCTGAAGGAATTCGTAGAAGGCGCCGATCGCGTTCGAGCCACCACCCACGCAGGCAATTACCGCGTCTGGCAGCCGGCCTTCCTTCTCGAGGATCTGCTGTTTCATTTCGAGACTGATGCAGCGGTGAAAATCGCGAACCATGGTTGGGTAGGGGTGCGCGCCGAGAGCACTGCCTAGCAGGTAGTGGGTAGTGCGGACATTCGTAACCCAGTCGCGCATGGCCTCGCTGATGGCGTCTTTCAGCGTTTTCGATCCGCAGGAAACACCGCGAACTTCGGCACCCAGCAGACGCATACGCAGGACATTCAATTCCTGGCGCTCCATGTCTACGTCGCCCATATAGATGACGCAGTCGAGGCCGAGCAGCGCACAGACGGTAGCCGTTGCCACGCCGTGCTGACCCGCGCCTGTCTCGGCGATGATGCGCTTCTTGCCCATCCGCTTTGCGAGCAGTCCCTGGCCGAGCGCGTTGTTGATCTTGTGGGCGCCGGTGTGGAGCAGGTCTTCGCGCTTGAGGTAGATCTTCGCTCCGCCGAGTTCTTCGGTGAGGCGCTTGGCGAAATAGAGCGGCGTTGGACGCCCGGCGAAATCGCGGAGGAGGTCTGTAAGTTCTTTCTGAAAGACGGCATCGGACTTGGCCAGCTCGTATTCGTGCTCCAATTCGAGCAGGGCGGCCATCAAGGTTTCGGGGACATATCGCCCGCCGTAGATGCCAAAGCGACCCGGACGCGACTCAGAAGGTGCCGCTGGAAGAATCACCGATGCCATAAAGCCTGACCTCTCAAAAGAAGCGATGAACCCGCTACCGTCAGTTTACAGGTTCGCAATTTGCGAAGACTGCCAAGCCCACGGCTTAAGCCGCTTGGACAAGGAGCTCAGCGTTGAGCAGCCTAAAGGCTGTGCTCCCTCCGCTTCACGTCGGGCGAATTGAGTTGCGAAAAAAAGCATCCCTCAGGGGCTGAAGCCCACGATCCTTTGTTGGACTCACACGGCACGACTGAAGTCGTGCCCTTTCAAAGCACTGGCTCTAGTAGAGATGTTCATGCGGACGCTTCAGTCGTTACATGTGCGAACAAGTCGGGCTGGGAAACACGAATCGGCAGTATCATCATTCGACGGCCCCCTTTCCCCCAGAAAGGTCTCGCAATATGAGGCCAGTTATGCTTTTTCGTCCGCTGTTTTGTTCCGCTTTGCTCGCCGCAGGAGTCGGAACACGGCCCGCGGTTCCGCAGCAGGCAGGCCAGGCTCCCCAGTACATCGAGAAGTCCTACCCGGTTGTCCCCGGGAACGAGTGGCCGGATAAGAACTCTCAAATGCAGATGCACCGGAAGCAAGCCGTGCGGAAGAGCTTTGAGGCGGCCAACGTGGAGCGAAAACATCAGATCGAGAGCGACAGCGAGCAGCTGCTCCAGCTTGCCAGAGACCTGAAGGCCGCGGTCGATAAGGCCAACAAGGAGACGCTCTCAGCCGACATCATCCGCAAGGCCGAACTTATCGAGAAGCTCGCGCATGGCGTGAAAGAAAAGATGAAGCTGACGGTCAGCGGAACCTGACGACGGGATGGACTTGAAGTCGAAACGAGCTCTAAGATTTGCGACTGGGCCGGGGTCACGGCACGACGCCCGGGGTCAGTCCGATGCCGACTCGCGACCGGCTTGAGCCTGCAGATCGGCGATCGCGTTTTGCAAGGCTGCTTTGACTGGCTCCAGGCTGGGAGGCGCGTCGTCCATGCGGCGAGCATAGTAATTCATCAAAGAAAGAGTACCCTCGAGGATCTCAGCGAGGTTGCGATACGGGTTGGAGAGCATGGGAGCTGTGCAATTATTGCACAGATGCAACTTTGGAAACGAGAGCCCGATGTTCCCTGAGTTACCAGTGATTGGCGGGCGTCTCAGGACTTGCTAGGGGGTTCGGATGTGAAGGCTTTCAGGCGCTCCAGGATCACCATGGGATGGACGGGCTTGGCGAATATTTCGAAGGAGTGGCCCTGACTCTGAGCAATGGCAAGCAGGTCCGAGGTGGAGTTGTTTCCGGACATCAGCAGGACCTTGGCGGTTGGCAGCGTTTTGCTCAGCTGGATAGCAAGATCGATTCCTGACATCTGGCCGTTGAAGACAACATCCGAGATCACGATGTCGCAGGGATGGGAGCTGAGCCACTCAACCGCCTGCTCGGGATCGTAAGCGGGAGTCGCGTCGTAGCCGTACATCGCCAGGATCTGCACCAGCGAGTCCGCCACCAGTACCTCATCGTCCAGGACCAGGACTTTCAATCTTTCAGCGTTCATGAGGGCGAGACCGTAGTTCTACCATGAAAATATAGACGACCCGTCGCTTCGCAGGCATCAGGAATCTCCGTGCAGCATAAGGCAACGACAGATCTTCATCCCCATGAAAGCACGGTTGATCGGCTTCGGGTGGACGC
>Ga0105239_10005858_pt1 | contig 14329 bp, 10 predicted proteins | sample KBSC44metaG_FD_92761 | JGI IMG/M metagenome (GOLD analysis project Ga0105239, IMG submission 92761) | Corn rhizosphere microbial communities from Kellogg Biological Station, Michigan, USA - KBS C4-4 metaG | ecosystem: Host-associated > Plants > Roots > Rhizosphere > Soil | place: Michigan, USA... | reverse complement strand
CGCCGATGCCGCCGGCCGGCTGCTGAGTGTCAACAGCGAACGTCATCTCAAAGGCGCGAAGCAAATGGCGCAGCTTTTTTGCGATCTGCCGGAAGCGCTCACGGCCACCGTAGAGCTTGCGGAACGGCTCGATTTTACTTTGGAAAAGCTTGGTTACGAATTCCCCCGTTATCCAGTGGGCGAAGGCGAGACGATGGATTCCATGCTCCGCAGGGTAACAATGGCAGGCGTTCGCGCCCGTTATGGACATCCTAGTGGCGAGGTACTCAAGAAGGTAAAGCGTGAGCTTGATCTCATTGTCGAATTAGGTTTCTCCGGTTACTTCCTGATTGTCTGGGACATCGTCAATTTCTGCACGCAGAACAATATCCTCGTACAAGGGCGCGGCAGCGCGGCAAACTCCGTCGTTTGTTATGCTCTCGGGATTACGGCCTGCGATCCTATTGCCTACAAATTGCTTTTCGAACGTTTCCTGGCCGAAGGGCGGGAGAGCTGGCCGGACATCGATCTCGACCTTCCTTCCGGCGACCGCCGCGAGCAGGCCATTCAGGAAGTCTATCGCCGCTTTGGCCAGCATGGAGCCGCCATGACCGCCAATGTCATTAGCTTCCGGGGGCGCAGCGCCATGCGGGAAATCGGCAAGGCGCTCAATTTTCCGCCCGATGTACTCAATCGCTTCGCCTCGCTTTACGCCAATGGCGACTTTCCACACACGCTCAACCTGTCCGCCCAACTCCGTCAGTCGGGTGTCGCAGCAGCACATCCCCGTGCCGCTGCCGCTGTGCAGCTTTATGAGCAGATCTACGGCTTGCCCCGGCATCTCGGACAACATTCCGGTGGCATGGTGATCTGTCAGGGAAAGCTCTCTTCGATCATGCCGTTGGAAAATGCCACCATGCCCGGGCGCGTGGTCTGCCAATGGGACAAGAATGACTGCGCAGACCTTGGGATTATCAAGGTCGACTTACTGGGCCTTGGCATGATGGCCGTGCTGCAGGAATCCATTGAGCTTTGCGCAAAGCACGGTGAGCCGGTGAACCTTGCCACCATTCCCCAAAATGATCCCGCAACCTTCGACCTGATGCAGAACGCCGAGACCATCGGCGTCTTCCAGATCGAAAGCCGCGCACAGATGGCTACCCTTCCACGGATGAAGCCGGAGTGCTTCTACGATGTGGTCATCGAGGTCGCTCTTATCCGCCCCGGCCCTATTCAAGGCAATATGGTCAATCCCTATTTGCAGAGGCGTAAGGATTCTTCTCTTATTACTTACTACGATGAGGAATTAAAGCCCGTTCTGGAACGCACTAAAGGTGTTCCACTTTTTCAGGAGCAGTTATTGCAGATTGCCATGGTCATGGCCGGCTTCACTGGATCCGAAGCTGAAGAGCTGCGACGGGCGTTAAGTTTCCATCGTTCACATGAACGAATGAGTGAAGTCTGTGTGAAACTGCTCGATCGAATGAAACAACGGGGTGTGAGTGAAGAAAAAGCCAAGCAAATTACCGAAGCCGTCCAGTCCTTTGCCGTTTACGGCTTCCCGGAATCCCACGCGATTTCCTTCGCCCTTCTCGCCTACGCCAGCGCCTGGCTCAAAGTGCATCGCGCACCGGAGTTTTTCGCCAGCCTGCTGAACAATCAACCCATGGGCTTTTATGCGCCGGCGACGCTGGTCAAGGATGCCAATCGTCACGGCGTGAAAGTGCGACCGGTCGATGTGCATCTCTCCGAATGGCGCTGCACGATTGAACCCGATCGATCGATCCGTCTCGGCTTTTGCGTCGTGCACGGGATCAATCAGGAAAACGCCGAAACGATCATTGCTGAACGCGAAAAGCGGCGTTTCATCTCGATCCCGGACTTCAAACTGCGCACCCAGCCTTCGGCTGATGACTTCCGCACACTGGCGAAAATCGGCGCCTTAAACGAACTCGCCGACCACCGGCGCAATGCCCTCTGGCAGGTCGAAGAACCGCAGGATGCAGACAGCCTCTTTTCTACACCGGAACAGATCCAAAACGCGGAACACAAACCATCCCCGCTCGCTCCGATGGATTTCTTCGAGCGCATGGACGCCGATTTCGACGGCACCTCCATCACGCTCGGGCCGCACTCCATGGCCTTGGTTCGCAAACAATTCCCCAATCTCTGGCGCGCCGCTGATCTACCTAAAGCGAAACACGGCAGCATCATTCAAATTGGCGGCAACGTGATCTGTCGTCAGCGCCCCGGCACGGCCAAAGGATTTGTCTTTGTGAGCCTGGAAGATGAAACCGGCGTCGCCAATGCCATCGTCACCCCGCAACTCTTCGAAGAGATGCGCCTGCGCATTTCACAAGAAGCATTCCTTCTCATCGAAGGAATCCTGCAGAACTCTGAAAACGTCATCCATGTCAAAGCCCAGCGCATCGAACCACTCCCCGTGCGAAATCTCGCCGGACCGGAGTCACATGATTTTCATTGAGCAGCGCTGAGGCGACGTGAGGATCGTCGTCGTCCTTCAACTCACTTCACGGCGGAAGACGAACGCTTCAACGTCACCGCGCACTCTTGCAATCGAAAACCCCTTTCGTTCCAGCACCCGGCGCAGTTTCGGATTTGGCTTTGCGCAATTGAGCGCGTGAACGATCCATTCGACACGTTTCAGCTCTCTCCGTCGCGCATACCGATCGGCCAACGTCCATAGCGTCGGCAGCACTCCTTCGCCGCCACCCTCGATCTGCGCAAGTTCGATTTCGAGCGAATCATTCACGACCCGGAACTCTCCAAGAATTTGGGCTGTGCCGGCGCGAAACACAATCGGTTCATCGCAAAGCACCAGCGCATCCAATTGGTCGTCAGGAACAGCGAGGATTTCTTCCGGTGTATATCCTTCTATAAGAATTTCTTTCATACGTGGTAAGCGCTATCGAAGAACGTGCCCACCCGATGCTCGCGGCAATACGCTTTCAGAGTATCAGATACGCCTTTTGCAATGACTGGCCGGATTTCCGGCACGATCAGACAATCCTTCGTGGGACCCGCAAATCGCGTATTTAACATCACAGCGTGCAACATTACGATCGACGGCATCCATTGTGCATCGCACAGCGCATCGGAAAAACCATCCCGGTGGCTTCCGTCCTCCGGGGTTCTTGAACCATTCACCCAAGTATACCAATTACACTGCTTCCGCGTCTCACCGAGCGCTGCCACCGTCAGTACGACCTCTCCCACTCTCGAGTGACAATAGAAAGCAGGCCTTCCCTGCCATCGCCGGTCTTCCGGTGAGCTTTGTCGTTCCTGAATGAACGCGAGATCGGAGAGGCCGCTGGGGGCATGAAACACCTCATTTTGAAAACCGACTACTAGTCCCGGAAAGATGTGCACTGCCTCGAACAATCGTGAACGAACTGCCGCCGCACGCGGATGTGTTGCTTTCAGTATCTCGGCGTCCGGAATGAATTCCACCGTCGTTCCACGGCCTTCTCCTTCCTGAATCACTTTCACCGCGCCTATCGGCAAACCAGTTCGAAACTCCTGCTCCCATAACTTACCGGCACGCCAGGAGCGAACCCTCAACCACGCACTGAGCGCACTCACTGCCGCCAATCCCGCTCCGGCTACGCCATGAAGGTGGACATGTGGCGTGTGATTATTCGCCGACGGAGTGCGATGGGCGTGCGTAAGATAACTGGACCCTTCGTTTTCGAAGCCATTTTCACCGGGAACATCAAAGGGCAGTCCTTCGCCATCGTCACTCACTTCGATGATATCCTGATGAAGCTTTACCCGAACTTCCGATGCCTTCCCGCAAAGAAACTCATCGATGGAATTCGAAACCAATTCACTCACAAGATGCTCCACACCAACCACGCCGATCCAACCGATATACATTGCCGGCCGGAGGCGTACGGAATCACGAATATCCCACCGTATCACTGTTGACGTTGATTTATTTTCTTCTACCATAAAAATACCCGAGCTCACAGCAAGCTGGCGCAAGACCTACGGCTGAACGCGATCTCCCTTGGAATCAGGTGTTAATTCTTTTCGCCAAACAAACCGGGGTGCCTTCGAAGCGTCGAAACCTTCCAGATGCGTTCGCTCCTCCGGAGTTCGATCGACCGGACGATGATAGCGCCATTCGCCATCCCCAAAAACCTCCGCGCAAAGTTTTGCCAGGCCGGGATCGTATTCCTTGAGCTTTTCTCGGGTTTCGACCCCACGGGTCACGCGAGCAGAGGCCGCGTTGAACCAGGCTTGAGCCCCCTCGGCCCAGTACTCCTTGTGATTCGTGCTGGAATAAGTACCTTCCCATAGACTCGCCTTTCTTGCCGCATCGAACGCCGCACGCAAACGGCCATCAAAGGTACGATCGACAGCCTTCAATCCAATTTCATGTATGGTGTGGGAGAATTCGTGGATGAGAATGTTTTCCTGGCGATAGGGGTCTCCTGGATAGCCAAGAAGGTTTTCCTCCGCGCAACTGGAAGACGGCCGCACAAATGTTGCTCCCAACCCACGAGCCCGGCGATCCCAGTAAGGCTGCGGAGAAAGAGTGCTATGCTCCGGAACATCCGTGGTAAATTCGTTCCAGGCCATCACGGAAAGCCGGATATGCGAGGCGGCAATCGCGCGAATGATATCCTCTCTGCCCGGCAACATATGCCGGATCGTCCATGCCGCTTCGAGAAGGGCGTAGTCGGATACTTTACCGGACGCCACAATCGGCATTCCGTCGAGATCGAGATACTTTTGATAAAACGGTGCGAGGTGAAACTCCCGCTGCACCGCGTCGGGAACGGGACCCACGTCGGACGCAATTGCGCTCGAAAATGCGACCATCGCAAGCAGGGCAAAGAGTGTACAAAACCGGCTCATCGGTACGGAAAAGTAAGAGGAAAAAGACGGCGGCGAGTGGCCCATTTATATTAGTGAAATCGTCGCCAATTGCGAAGAAGAACTACGATAAAATCCACCGTTTTTCCTCCTCACAACGCCTTACAAGGCGAGCCATTTTCCGGCACAAATTACCGCGACGCAGAAATCGCCAACGCCAGCCGGATCTGCCATAATCAATTCCCTCTTTTCGCACGATGTTCCCCCGACTCGCCTTCAAGCTGTACCTCATCCTGATCCTCTCATGTGTGGCGATTCAATGTCTTCGGGCCGAAGAGCAACCGGCTGAAGCGAGTTCACCGTGGCTGTTTACCACCATTCAGCTTCCGAAAGAGCCGACGGCGCCCCGAGCAGAAACCGTCTTAAAAGGGCTTGTGCTGAAAGTGGGTGAGCATGGGGAAGCAACGATTTGCTATGATCTCGATTTATGCCGTTTTGCCGCGGTTTGGACAGGTGGCTTTGCCACACCTCAAACTCTCCTTCCAAGAGCGCATGCTCGATCAATTGGAAAGTGGCAACTCGCGTCTCCACCGATCGCAGGATTCCAGACCGATAGCATCGCTCCATCCTCAGGGAACGCTTCTACCCCAATCAGCGACGCCGCTACAGCCATCCTCAGCACCGAAATCGCCGACCTCAAACAACGACTGCATACAAATCCTTCGCCGCAGTTGGAACGTCTCCTCGGAGCACACGAACGCCTGCTCGAACGTTGGGATGCTCCGGAAAACCAAGGCAAAATCTCATCCTGGATCGACCCACGAACGGAACCGTATGGTCCGTTGCCTAACGTTCGCTATCTCGGGCTGCACGTAACTAACGGTAAAGCACTGCTGTCGTGGTCGATCAATGGAACAGTTCTCCTCGAGATACCTGAATACACCAGCACGGGTGAGACGACTGCTTTTACCCGGCATTTCCAAATTCCGCCCACAAACAAAGAACTGCTCATCCTCCTGGCCACGGGTGATTTGATGGAAGACATGGACACGCACGAACAGGAAATCTCACCGCCTTTTCCCAGATTCACCGGCCGGCATGATCGCTACTCATTGGGCGGCCAGTTCGACGGCGTAAAGCTCGATCAGTGTGAAGAGGCGATCTATGCGCGGATTCCGCCATGTGCGGCCGAAAGGAACCTATCCATCCAAATCATCTTCGGGGGTGACGGCACCAAAATCATTCCCCGTCCGGATCCGGAAAAACGACCGGTTCCACTAGATTTCACCGCCCTCCTCGCAGGAGGCCTCGCAAAGCCCGCCGAAATCGTCGCAACGCAAGGCGACGTCTCTGCCGCATCAGATGCCTATGTCGTCGAGACCATCAGGCTGCCGAACGCTTCGATGCACCCAGGTGGCTTCGATTTCTTTCCAGACGGACGCGCCGCGCTTTGCACCTTTGAGGGAGACGTATTCATCATTTCCGGACTGGATCAGCAACTAAACCATGTCGTCTGGCAAAAGTTCGCCTCCGGCCTCAACCAACCCCTTGGATTGAAGATCGTCAATGACTCCATCTTTGTCATGTGCCGCGATGGCCTGACGTGCCTGAAGGATCTGAATGGCAATGGGCGGGCAGATGACTATGAACGCGTAAACAACGATCTGGAGATCACTGCAAATCTTCATGAATACGTCTGCGACTTACAGACGGACTTTGAAGGAAATTTCTATTTCACAAAAGGCGGTCCCATCAATAGCGACGGTACGGGATTTGATCGAATCGTGAGCCAGCACGGGACACTCATGCGATTATCCCCGGATGGGAAAAATCTCCGAGTCGTCGCCACCGGTTTCCGTTCTCCTAACGGTATTGGGATTGGCCCGGAAGGAGAACTGACCTGTTCCGACACGATGGGCGCCGGGACCGCGTCGAGAATCAACTGGATTCAACAAGGCGGCTATTACAGCGTTCCGGAGTTATCCCATTGGAATCCACCACCCGTCGGTTCGGAAGCGCCGTTTTGCTGGCTCCCTGATCGCGTGGATAATTCGCCGGGCGGCGAAGTGTGGGTTCCTCCTGATGCGCGTTGGGGGCCATGGCGCGGCGGGCTTCTGCATACCAGTTACGGAAAGTGCGCACTCTTTGCCGTGCTCAAAGAGGAGGTCACAGATTCAACGAAACCCGCCTGTTGCACGCAACAGATGCAGGGCGGACTCGTCCGTTTCCCTCTGGAGTTCGAAAGCGGCATCATGCGGGCGCGATTCAATCCCGCTGACGGCCAGCTTTATGTCGCCGGATTACGCGGCTCCCAGATGACGGCGCACACCGACGGTTGCTTGCAGCGTGTCCGATACACCGGCGGCCCGGTTCGAATGCCCATCCGTCTCCATGCGAAGAAAGGCGGTCTGGAGATCCGCTTCGCCTGCGCTCTCAATCGCGAAGCGGCCGGCGATCCGACTCACTGGACAATCGAGACGGATAACGGCACGTCGACGGATAATCAGGCGTCGCCCGCCGGTTCATCGGCAAGCAAAACACTGGCCATCAAAAACGTCTCGGTAGCCACTGACGACTGCACCGTCTTCGTCGCGATCCCCGATCTCAAGCCTGTCGGACAAATGTCGATCAAGTACCGGATCCAGTCCGCCGACGGCACGGCCCTGAATGGCGAGATCACGAATACCATCCATGCACTTGGAGAGTAAGCCGCTGGAGCGGCACACGATCACGGTTGAGTCACCCGTAGCCGGATAAATCGCTGTGTACCGACCGTCACCGTCTGGGTATCGCGCGCTTTCAGCGTCTCGGTTCCGTCCCCATTGTCTACCGGATAGCCAGGAACCATACTCGCCGGGGTCCACTGCCCGGAAGCAAGATCGCTGGTGCACTCAATGACATAGGTAATTCCAGACGGAGCCGGATGTGGCCGTATGACCGAGAGCGTAAGATAGTTGACTCCGCCGAGACTCTCGACGGCGGTCACTGGCAGCGACTTTGCCGGCACGGCTGTCAACGAATTCGAACCCAGCGCGTATGGAAGAAGATTGGCGCTGTTGAGGACGAGGCTCGGAATCTGCGTCGACACGTTTCCCGATCGGATCGGCGCCGCCGGCGTCGTTGCTGAAACCGAAGCGGTAAATCCGGATTCGCCGGCGCTATTAGTCGCGTATACCCGATAGTAGTAAGTCGTACTCGGAGCAACACTGGTATCCCTGCACGCCGTGCCCGTTTGCCCAGCCCCAAGCTGCGTAAACGTCCCGTTGTCGAGGGAACGCTGAATGATGAACTGGCTATTCCCATTCGAGTTATCGGCCCAGGCAAGATCGATTTCTCCGCTGGAAACGGCGCTGGCCGTCAGAACAGAGGGCGATGGCGGCGGGCCCGTCGGCAACACAACGTACGACCAGGTGAGGACATCCTGAGTCGCCGTTTGTGTCCCGGTGCCGCCCCCGAATCCAACATAGCCGGTCGTACTCCCAAGCACGGAAGGGATATTCACCGTGTAGGTTTGCACGAAGGACGCGTTGGTAACCGTATCCGTGATAATCTCGGTCAAAGTGATGCCATTGTAGACCAATGCGACGGCAAACGTATCGCCACTGTGCAAATCAATGCCGGTATTCGTCAGATCCACGGAACCGATGTTCGTCGGAACGGCTCCATTCGTGTACAAACCGGTGGAATTCACACCTTCACCACTCTCGCTGAAGAGATCAAATTTCACTGCCAGGCTATTCGCCAGCGGCGGATAGCCAAGCGCTCCTCCAAAAGGGCCAAGCGCCGTTGGGCCGCCTCCCTGAATGCAGAAGACGATTCCTTCCGCGTTCGGATTAGTTAATTGAAAGCTGAACTGGGTTTCGAACCGCTGGATATTCTGCGCCTTCTTCGTGAAGACCGTTCCTGCCTCATTCGCTCCACCATCCGTGAGACGGAGCCGCGATCCGTTGATGGCGGCGGCTCCATTGTACTGGAGCGATCCGGAGGCTCCGCCGGAGTTTGTGAACCCAGTCGCAAAATCCAGCGGCGGAGTCTGCGTCGGCGTCGTCACGGAAACGACATTGGTGTAAGCTGAGTAGGTCTTGCCTTGAAAGGCATTGAAGGCCCGTACCCGGAAATAATAAGTCACACCGGCCTGCAACCCAGGAACGTTTGCCGAGACGACATTCACTCCGGCGGTTTCAATCTGGGTGAAGCTGATTCCATCGGTCGATTCCTCGATGGCAAAGCCGGCTTCGTTACCGGAATTGTCCACCCACGTCAGATTCACCAGATTGAAGGCAAATGCGTTGGCGGCCAGGTTGCTCGGCGCGCTCGGACCGCTCGTCACCGGCACATCGATGACCGTCAAACTGAAAGCACCGCTTCCCAGACTTGTGAAGAGAGTCGCATCTGTGCCTCCCTGCACGGAGAACGAGCCGGTATAAGTGGTGAAGGGCGCGTCATCTCCAATGACAATCTGAAAAAGATTTCCCGTCCATTGTGCACCTGGCCCGAGCACGATCGGCGAGCCGGTACTGAAATCCGAAATGTAATCAGTGTCGTCGGTGAAAAGATCGTAGGCGACTCCGGAAATACTCGATCCGCCGACCGCCAGGCCAATAGCGTCACCATTGAGATACTGCGTGGTGGCACTGTTATTGACGATCGTGCCCTGAAACGTGACGACATCGCCCCGGTAGGAAGGCTGTGCCTGTGGAGATACGGTTACGGTAAAAGTCTGCCCCAGCGCCGATCCGAGCAGCGGAAAGAGCAAGGCGACGATCGCAACGATCCAATGTCCGCGGTGGCCGATGCCCGAAAAAATCGATGTCTTCATCGCGCAACCCCTAGTTGAACCGAATGTTTTCCATGTGAATCGGCACCGCATTCCAAGAGGTGCCGCACCCATTCACAACGTTATACCGGTAGTCGAACACCTTTGCACCCGTCGGATCCAAGCCGATCAGTTCATTGATCTGCGAGTAACAAAGCAGGTAATTTTGAGAGCGATCCTCGTACACGCTGTCGCAAAATGCGCTGTAAAGAGACTGGCCGGCTGTGTAGTTCCAAATCTCCGTCGCCGTATTGTTGGCAATCGTATACTTGCGCGGGGAAGTATAAGAACGGCTGGCGCCAGCCGGCGATTGAAACTGACTATTGGCTCCGTCATCCATCAGAAGCAGGTTGTCTCGATAGATCGAGACGGCATGCTGACCGATCGGAGGGGTCGTGTTTGGAGCAATCGTCAACGCATATTGGCGCAAGGAGGGAAATTGGTACCAGTGCTTGGTGGGATCACCCAGAATCCATTTGATGTTCCCAGTGTTATAGTCGAGGGCGATGACGAAATTCTCCCGGCTGGAAACAATGAGTGAGTCGTCGGATGGCCGATATGCCGTTGCGTTATTGTGAAACCAATCCGTTGGCTGTCCATGCACGAACTGGGTCGGATCATCTCCTCCGGAAGTCATAGCGGCGCTAATGATATCCGCAAGATTCCACGTGTGCAGACCGTTGCCCGCACCGTCGATCTCGATATTCACACACTCTGTCCACGCGGACGTGTTGACATCGATGATCATCCCCGTCTTTCCGTAATCGTAGTTATGATGACCGGTAATGGTGACCCCGATACTACTGTAGTTCGCGATACTTTTATACGTGCCATCCCATTCCATCCTGATCACCCCCGCCCCACCATCGCCGATATAGATGCCATTCTCGAAGAGGATGGCGGATTGGGTCGCCACGCCGGCCGTACCAGCCCACCGAACCTGACCGTCCGTATCGATGATAATCGGCGTATTTGGCGATCCGTAGTTCTTCAGCAAGATGAAGTCGTAACTCAACGTGCTCGTGTTAACCCGAGCCTGGTTGATCGTCGGGTTCAGGTACGCTCCCGTGGAATCGTTCCACACCGGCGTTTGTGCGGATACCGTGTAGCGCTGGTAGGTTTCGTCGGAGAAGAAAAAGACCAGCAGCACGCTGTTGTTATAGTTCGCATACAGCCCGAAGACCGGAATCGTGACCTTCCCCGTGGAGAGATTCAGATAGCCTCGCCCCTGGAGGTAGGCGCTCGAATACCTGGCAAAGACCGGACGTGTCGCGGAACCGGGTTTTGGATAGATCTTGAAATCAATGTGGTCCAGCGTCGCAACGTTTGAAATCGTCGCGTTGATCTTGCTGATAAATGGACTTGGCCCCTGGGTCTGGCCGGTGATGGTCACATTGGACGCCCTTGCCTGGCTGGAAAAAAGCGCCACCAGGCAGACTGCCATAACGACGATGCAGGTGAGTGCTTTCTGGCATCGCAAATGGCCAGGCGTGAGGAAGCAGCGGAGTTGGGGAACACAGCGCATATCGGGGGATTTGGGGGACGCAGCGCGCGAATCGTTTTGGGAAAGGATTCTTGAGTCAAGCACCAAACCGTCTCTTCAGGTTTTTCCGTAAACTTCCTAATTGGGTTTCCGGAAAGTGATTACTTTTTAACGCGGTACGTACGATGCGCTCGACGCGGTTCGCGCCAATCAAGATCGGCGGATTATAATTCCTCCTCGCGGTTCAAAAGCTGGTCGAGGCCGAGGTTTCGCAGAAGTTCCATGTTCCTCTCCGAGCAGTTTACTAAAAGAATTGCCCGCTCGTATCCCAGTTCGCGAAGACGCACGGCAATACCGGCGATGGTTCCCATAAAAGTCGAGTCCATCTCATCACACTCATCGAGATCGACGATGAACTCGCACACCCCTTTCTGTCTGATGGCCTCCTTCGCGAATTCCTTCACTTTTGTCGCCCGCAAAAAGTTCGCCGTTCCCACGATTCGAATCCAGCCGCAGCCGTCGGAAATCCAGCAATGGACTGAAGAACTCATACGTCCTGATATCTATCACGGAATACGGAATACGAGAGCTGACTTTTGGTGGCGAAGGACGGAAAGGAGAGCGGGCTTGCAGCCCGCAGTGGCTTGGATCGTGCAGGCGTTCGGTTCGCTTGATTCGCGTGCCGCCAGTCACTGCGGGCTGCAAGCCCGCTCTCCTTTCCGTCCGCGATACGCCAGACGCGGATTCTTGTTTCAGAGAAGATCTGTGTCGATCCTGCAATCCACGCATTCCAAGCGGCAGGACGCCTCTTCCACTATCTTACATCTCCGTCTTCTCGTGGACCGTACCATCCTCATTGTACCAAATCCACGTGCCGACCGGCGTACCATCCTTGTAACTCCCCTTATGCTCGACTGAGCCATTCCGGAAATACCCGATTTCTTCACCTTCCAGACCGAGTTTTCCGAAATGCTGGATCATACGAAGCGAGCCGTCGGAATGAAAGGTCGTCCATTTTCCAGCCGGCGCGCCGTCATCATACTCGACCGTTTGCCATGGCTTGCCGTTAGCATAGTAGGCGGTCCATATGCCGGTAAAATCCTCGGCCGGCGATACCCACACATGCTGCACATCTTCGATCAGTGTGGTGTCAAACAGCGCGCCGGCGCTGAACGTGCACTGGAGCACCCAGGTTGGATCCAGCCGATACCAGAAAGAAGCCGTCCGGCCGTCGTCGTTCTTCTTTTTCTCCTGTTTGGCACCGATCGAATCCAAGCGCTCAAGCACCGAACTCATGCGATCGCCGATCCGCAGAACTTTCAAAAGCGGGGCCAATTGTTCGCGCGTGAGTGGCGCGTAGGTCTCGCTCAAGGTTTTCGCGGCGGCATCGCGCGTCTCCTGGGAAGGCGACCGAAGATCGGTGAGCGGAGAACCCAGAGCAGTGACTGAACCAAGGGCAAGCGCCACGGCAAGCACCCGGCCACGGGCAAGGAAGCGCCCCCTCTTCAAGGAATCACGCACGATAGATGGTAGTACTCTGGCGATCGCAAACATGGGGTTCAATCTTGGGTCGAAATATCCACTTCACTGCTCCGCTGGCCGGAGGATTTCAGATGCGAAAAAACGAGACGTTACTGCGGCCCTCTTTCTTCAATGGATCGCAACTTGTCCCCCATTTTCTTGTCCACGAAGTTCAGCGACTGGTAGGAGAGCCAGCAGAAGATGGCGAGCGCCACGACAGTGACAGCTCCTCCCACGTAGTGCCGTCGACCGATCCGTTCCCACCGCGGAAGGAATGAAATCAGCCCAAGGATGGCCGCGACGACGATGACGGCATCGTAGCTCGCGCGTTGCCAGTAGCTCCCTCCAAGATGCAGCCACATCCCGAATTCGTCGAAAGTAAGGGCCATGCCAAAGCCGTAGGCGCAGGCGACGATGCTTTTCTGCCGGTCACTCAAGGGCGCGAAGAGGAGCAATGCGCCCACCGTCGAGAGAAGAAAAATGCCGTAGTTGAGATGATGCACATGCGTCTGTCCGACATGCAGAAAGAGATCCGGAATCTTCCGCGTCATGATAAGAATGACGAGGACCCGCGACGTCGTGAAAACGAGCACGAACGTAAAGAAAACGATCCGGGCCAGCCGGCGAAGCGGACGCGGTGAGGTGGGAACAGAGTCCATTTCCAGGGAATGCTTTGCTTTTTGCGCCAGTTCCTCCAGCAGAAAAACGGCGGACAAAGCGAAGCTGTTACTCCAGGCCGTAGGCGCTCTTCAGCGATTCGATCGTTGACTTCAATTCGGCATCCGTGAGCGGACGTTCCCAAATGAGCATTCGAGCCATTTCGCCTTCGAATGATTCCTTACCCGGATGTTCCCTGGCATCCCGCTCCTGCCCAATGGCCATCCGTGAAGGATTGGCCTTCGGATTCACCGGAAAGGGCTGCGACGCAACCGCGGTCGCGCTGTTGACAAAAAGCTCGATTCGTACTTCGCCTGTTCCCGAGCCCATGCGGCCCGCGACGATGTAATAACGTTTTCCTTCGAGTTTCGGGCCGAGGACCTTGGGATTGTTCGCATCCCAACGGCCAAACGTCGTGGAGTTTCGGGAGCCTGCCCATACCGAATTATCATCATTGAAGCCACCCCAGAACCCTTCGAAGTTCCCGCCATTTTTCAGGTTTCCGAAAAAGGAATTCACATCCTGCAGCATCGGGACCTGGCGATAGGGCGCAAGAACCACGAGCCACGTGTAGCCGGAACCGGTGGTTAGATGATCAAACGCGTCGTCATCGGAATTCACCAACTCCTGCTTTTCAAAAACAAGCGAAGCATGGCCGTGGAGCGCGGGGACCGACGGAAGATAGGATGGCTTGCCGTTGTCCCGTGTTGGGAGAAAATCGCGCACCTTTCCCGCGGATTGATTGTGCCAGTCAGTGACTTTCCCCGCGTCTACGTCCACGCCGCGATCGGCGTCGAGGTCGAGAATGAGACCGGCGACAGGGGTTGCAAAAACAGGCGGCGGCGTTTCTGCGTGGCAGTGAAAAGCGGGCACGAAAGCGAGGCAGACGGCGAGAAACGTTTTCACGGGATCAGTCGGTGCTTGAGGGCGGACGAACAATCAACCTCTACCTCTATCATTCAACCTTCTTCCCTGAAGGGCTGCGCGTACCTCTGCTTGCCGGAGTAACTCATCCGGCAATTCGATCGTCG
>Ga0105239_10005855_pt1 | contig 14331 bp, 14 predicted proteins | sample KBSC44metaG_FD_92761 | JGI IMG/M metagenome (GOLD analysis project Ga0105239, IMG submission 92761) | Corn rhizosphere microbial communities from Kellogg Biological Station, Michigan, USA - KBS C4-4 metaG | ecosystem: Host-associated > Plants > Roots > Rhizosphere > Soil | place: Michigan, USA... | reverse complement strand
TGTACGTACGAATCAGTGCTGGCGCGCAATTCGGCTTCCGAGCCTTCGAAGAAGAGGCGGCCCTCCTGCATGACGAAGAACCGGGTGGTCAACTGGCCGCTCTCCGCACGCTCGATTTTCCCACTGCTCGGATTGTAGCGGAAATTGGCCATCAGATGCCCGTCCTGGTACCGATGGGTGACCATGATGGTAGCGGTGTTGCGCATATCGCGGCCTTTGAGAATCAAGTTGATAATGGTATTGGCAGTGATGGGGTCGAGGCCTGCGGTGGGCGAATCGTAGAGCACCAGTTGTGGCGACGTCACGATGGCTCGGGCGATTCCTGCGCGGCGTCGCATACCTCCGGAGAGCTCACTCGGAAATTTATCAAGGGTGTGCTCGAGTTCGACGAAGCTCAAGGATTCTCGCACACGCCGGTCCACTTCGTCCGGCGGGAGGGTATTGCCACTCTTGTGGACGGCATACTGGTTGAGCAATGGATAAGCGACGTTCTCGGCGATGGTAAGCGAATCGAACAGGCCGCCTTCCTGGAACAGAATGCCGACCTTGCTGCGCAGCCCGTACAACTGGCTTTCCTTGCGGCCTGTGACTTCTTCGCCAAACAACGAGATATGGCCGGAATCCGGCTTGACCAGCCCGACCGCGGTCTTAAGCAGCATGGTTTTGCCGCTCCCGGCGGCGCCCAACACAACCCGCGTCTCACCGGCCCGCATCGAGAAAGAAACGTGCGCCAACGCGGGCGTGCTGCCGAAGGCGAGATTGACGTCGTCAAATCCAACGGCCACCGGAAGCTGCGCGGGCAACGATTCGGAAAGAGTCATGACGTTCGCTATCCCAAATTCACAAACAGCGGATCGAGCAGGGAGGTGATGATAAAGATCCAGACCGAGGAAACGACCACTGCCTTGGTGGTGGAACGGCCAACTCCCTGCGTCCCACCGGAGGTATTGATTCCGTAATAGCACCCGACGAGAGCGATCACAATCGCGAACAGAAACGGTTTCAACAGGCCTTGCGTGAGATCGTTATATTCGAGCGCGCGCCACGCCGTGCTCCAATACTGCGAGGTGGTGATGTTCAGCATTCCGTAGGCAATGAGCCAGCCGCCGACCAGGCCCAGAAAATCCGCGATGATCGTGAGCAGGGGCAGAACTACCGCCATCGCGATCAGACGCGGAGTCACCAGTTTCTGGATGGGGTCGGTGCCCAAAGCGCGCATGGCGTCGATCTGCTCGGTAACGCGCATGGAGCCAAGTTCGCTGGCGATACCGCTGGCGTTGCGTCCGGCGACCAGCAGGGACGCCAGCACCGGCCCCAGTTCGCGCACCAGCGTGATGGAGACGATCTGTCCGATTTGTCCCTCGGCGCCGTAGGTGGAGAGCGCCCGCGACATCTGCAAGGCCATCACCACGCCGCTGAAGAAACCGATCAGGCTGACGATGAACAGGGAGCCGACGCCGATGGCGTCCATCTGCAACAGTATGTCGTCGGCGTAATGCGGCGAGCGGATAATGTTGCGAAACGCGCGGCCGCTTAAGAAGAGGAATTCCTGGAACGTCTCGACAGGACCCTTCAGAAAGTCGAACAATCAGTGTCTCCCGGCGAGAAGGATGCTGGCATGGTTGATGTTAATATGAAAACGCAAAATGAAGGGCCTCACCGACATCCCCGGCATCTTAGTGGGCCATGCATCCGATTATGACGGATTAACAGGGTGCACGGTGGTGCTATGCGAGCGGGGCGCGGTGGCGGGCGGAGACATCCGCGGATCGGCTACGGGGGTAGACGAGTGGGACGTGCTGAATCCACTGCACGTGGCTCCAATGATTCACGGCGTGGTGTTTTCGGGGGGCAGCGCGTTCGGCCTGGAGTCCGCCGGCGGCGTACGCCGTTTTCTGGAACACAAAGGCCTCGGGTTCAAGACCGGCGCCGGGCCGGTGCCGATTGTTGTGGGCGCGATTCTCTACGATCTAGGCTTCGGCAAGAAGGGCGTGCGGCCTACGCGCGAGATGGCCGAGACTGCGGCGGCGGCCGCTAGCGATAAAGCGGTGGTTGAAGGCGCGGTAGGCGCGGGCACTGGGGCGACCGTCGGCAAAATTCTGGGCATGGCGCGCGCGATGAAGTCCGGCGTGGGATCGTGGACGGTCGCGCTGGAGGGCCAGAATGCGGGCGTGCTTGTCTCCGCTTTGGCGGTGGTGAATGCCCTCGGCGACGTGCGGGAACCGGCTACCGGCAAGATCGTCGCGGGAGCGCGCAAGACGGCTGGGGGCACTCCGGGCGCAGCGGATTTTGCGGACAGTGCGCGCTTAATGAAGAGCATGGGGCCGACCGGATTCACGCGCGAGAACACGACTCTGGCGATTGTGGCAACGAATGCGGCGCTCACTAAAGTGGAGGCAACCAAACTGGCGCAATTGGGACAATTGGGTGTGGCGCGGACGATTAATCCGGTGAACACCATGTCCGACGGCGATCTAGTGGTGGCAATGTCCTGCGGCACTTCCCGCGCGCCCATTGACGCACTGGGCGTGGCCGCGTCCGAAGCGGTAGCCGAGGCGATTCTGCGCGCGGTTCGCATGGCGCCATCCCTGGGCGGATTGCCAGGACTCAAAAGTAGGTAGGCGGGGTTTGCCGGAGCTGCCCGACGTCGCGGTCTACATCGAGGCGCTTGAGAAGCGCATTCTCGGACAGAAGCTTGAATCCATTCGCATCGTCAGTCCGTTCCTGCTGCGCACCGTCGATCCGCCGCTCGAAAGCGCCTATAGCAAGACCGTGACTCGCCTGCGGAGGCTGGGTAAGCGGATCTGCATTGGCGTGGAGGGTGATCTCTGGCTGGTGCTGCACTTGATGATCGCGGGCCGCTTGCATTGGCGGACGCGTGGCGTTAAGGTGTCAAAGCCCCGCGGAGTGGCGGCGTTCGATTTTTCTAGCGGGAGCTTATTATTGACCGAAGCCGGATCGCAGAAACGGGCGTCTCTGCATGTAGTGGCCGGCGAGACCGGTTTGCGCGAGCAGCATTCCGGCGGATTAGAAGTGCTCGAAACGGATTTGCAGCACTTTGCCGCAGCGCTGACCTCCGCAAACCATACTTTGAAGCGGGCGTTAAGCGATCCGCGCCTGTACAGTGGCATTGGCAATGCGTATTCCGACGAAATTCTTTTTGAAGCGCGTTTATCGCCGCTGGCGCTCACTCAAAAGCTTTCGCGGGAGGAGATCGAACGGCTGTTCACCGCCACCCGCGCGACTCTAACTCGCTGGATAGATCGCCTGCGCGCAGAGGCTGGCGGCGGCTTCCCTGAGAAAGTCACCGCATTCCGCGAAGGTATGGCGGTGCATGGCAGATACAAGCAGGACTGCCCACGATGCAGCTCGAGGATCCAGCGTATCCGTTACGCCGCCAACGAGACAAACTACTGTCCGAAATGTCAGACCAACGGGAAATTGCTTGCCGACCGTGCACTGTCACGACTGCTGCGTGAAGATTGGCCCAGAACGCCGGAAGAACTCGAGACGCTTACCGTGCGCCCGGCAAAATCACCTTAAGATCGCTGCGGCGAAAATCGCGATCGAGTGTCAGCAAAGCACGATCTTCATCCTTGGCGAGCGCGTATGGGAAGCAGCCTCCCAAGTTCAGCGGGTAACGCAAACGCGCGCCAGCCGCGATTTCGGCGTGGCGCTCCGTGGGAGGAATCAAGCGGATCGACGAGGTCTCGATGGCGTCGCGAATCTCTTTGTAGGCGCCGGGTTGCCGGTCCTGCACCAGAATCAGCACTTCGGCGTAGCTGACGGTACTCATGGCTAGATCGTTAGAGTTCGCCTGGAGTTGGTCGAGGACCCAAGGGCCACTCTTCTCGTTGAAGAAAACAGCCAAAAGCGCAGAGGTGTCTACGACCATAAATCATCCTCGCCGCGGAATCGCGGCTTGGGATTGAGCGGCGCTTTCAGTCCGAGCCCTAGCCAGGAGCGGTAGTCAGCGTGGGTAGCGGTACCGGCCTTGGCAGCGGCTTCGCGCACGGCTTGACGGATCGCCTCGGATTGATTCGCAATCCCCTTCTGCCGCATTAAGCGGCGAAGATCGCGCTCGAACTCTTCAGTGACATTGAGGTTAAGCTGCCTCATACAGACTATTATACAGCCCGGGGCTGTATACGGTTGCTAGGCAGCGGCCGCGATCCGAATGGGAATCCCGTAGTTGGCCAGCACCGCTTCGACGTCTTTCTTCATTAGGCGCGAGGCGTCGTAATCCACCGTGATTTTGTCAAGCGAAGAAGACAATTGGACGCGCGCCATGCCGTAGGTAGCGTGCACCTGGGCTATGCTCTCGAAGTCCTCTTCGCCCAAGGGCCGGGTGAGATCGTACTGCAGCGTCACTTTCGTCATAATAGTTTTATTCAGAATATCAGTCCGGACTGGAATCCGAAATCTTTTCTAACCTCCACAGAATCTGGCGCAGCATTCCCAGCCATACCTCGGCGTCGTGCGCATTCAGTTGCAACCGGCGCACCAGGCGGCGGATCTTTATGCGGGTAGATCCTTCCACACGAGCGTGGACGTAACCGGAACGATCGAGGATGACTTCGAGCAATTCCGTGATGCGCTCCAAGTGAGCGGCGGCTGCGAGGCGCTTGGTATCCGGCGCGGTTTTGGCGGCAGAAGGACTGCGGATGATTTCATAGAGGCACACTGCCACCGCCTGCCCCAGGTTCATGGAGCCATGTTCCTCGCGCGTGGGAACCCGCATAAGCCAGTGGCAGTGCGACATGTCTTCATTCGACAAACCGAATTTCTCGGAACCGAATAGCAGGGCCGCCTGCGCGGCCGGCGACGCGGCAAGTTTCCGGGCGATGAGTTTGCCTCCGAATTCCAGACGCCGCAGAGGATGTTCCAGCACACGAGGTCCGATTGCCGTAGTGCCGACGATCAGCGCGCAATCGGTCACGGCTTCGGCGACCGTGGCAAATTCGCGGGCTTGCTCCAGAACGGCATGCGCCTTGACGGCTGAGCGGGCTTCGCGGAAAGCGACGTGGTACGGATTCACCAGACGGAGTTCGGAAAATCCGAAATTGCTCATGGCGCGGGCGGCGGCTCCAATATTGAGAGGATTGCGCGGTGAAATGAGTACCACTTTGAGCTGGCTCACGGCGTAGTAGGCCGATCTTCGTCACGGCGGACGGCGTCTAGAACCCCGTTGATAAAAGCCACGGATTCCTCGCCCGAAAACTGGCGTGCGAGTTCGAGAGCTTCGTCGATCACCACTGCGGGAGGGGTTTTCAACTGGTTCATCTCGTAGGTGGCGAGGCGCAGAATGTTGCGGTCCACTACCGGCATTCGCTCGATGCGCCAATGCGCCGACTTCGCGCTGATCCGCTTATCGATTTCGGCGGAGCCGGCCGCGGCGCCGCGCACCAGAGCCTCCATGAACTCGTCCGGCGGGGTACGCTCGGGATTGTCCTCTTCCGAGCCAAGAGTTTCGTAAAAAGAAGAAATGGCGTCACCGATGTCCTGTTTTCGCTGATCCCACAGAAACAGAACCTGCAAGGCGCGCTGGCGGGACCGATGGCGAGCAGGCATGGCTTAAAACCGCGCCATCTCGATCGCGGTCATGGCGGCATCCAAACCTTTATTACCCGCCGCGCCGCCCGCGCGAGCTTCGGCCTGCTCCCAGGTGTCCGTCGTGAGAACGCCGAAGATAACCGGGACGCCGGTTTCCAGGCCAACCTGTTGCAATCCGCGCGCCGCTTCGCCGGCCACGTAGTCGAAGTGCGGCGTATCGCCACGAATCACGGCGCCCAGCGCGACGATCGCGTCAAAGCTGCCGCGCCCGGCCAGTTTTTTTGCCGCAAACGGGAGTTCAAAAGCTCCCGGAACATAGAAGACCTGCTGGCTTTTCGCCCCGCACTGGGTGAAGGCTTCGCGTGCGCCGGCCAGCAGCTTCTCCGTGATCGCCGCGTTGAAACGCGCGACGAGGATCGCGAAGTTGAGGCCGCTCGCGTCTAATTTTTGAAAGTTGGGAGAATCCGCGGACATCGTGGGATAATTGTGTTTCCGGCACCATCTTACCTCAATGGATCCATCTCATATACGCAATTTTTCTATCATTGCGCACATCGATCACGGCAAATCGACATTGGCGGACCGCCTTCTGGAGTTCACCGGCGCGCTCAGCCAGCGCGAAATGATGGCGCAGGTGCTGGACTCGATGGACCTTGAACGCGAACGCGGCATCACCATTAAGGCTCACGCAGTGCGCCTGGAATACAAGGCGAAGGACGGCCAGGATTATCAGCTCAACTTGATCGACACGCCGGGCCACGTGGATTTCAGCTACGAGGTTTCGCGCAGCCTGCAGGCGTGCGAAGGCGCTCTTCTGGTAGTGGACGCATCGCAGGGCGTCGAAGCCCAGACCCTCGCGAATACCTATCTGGCGCTGCATCATAACCTGGAGATTATTCCGGTCATCAATAAGATTGATTTGCCATCGGCCGAGCCCGAAAGGATTCGCGAGCAGATAGAGAGCGTGATTGGGCTAGACGCCAGCGAAGCGGTACTGGCCAGCGCTAAAAACGGCGTGGGCATCCAAGAAATTCTCGAAGCGGTGGTGCAAAAGGTTCCTCCGCCCAAGGGATCGCCGGACGTGCCGCTGCGCGCGCTGATCTTCGATTCATGGTTTGATTCGTATCGCGGTGTCATCATTTTGGCGCGCGTGGTAGACGGCCGCATACGCAAGGGCATGAAAATCCGCCTGTGGAATAACGGCAGCGTTCACGAAGTGGAAGGCGTAGGGTACCAATCGCCCAAGCCGGTCCCCTGCGATGAACTGGCGGCCGGCGAGGTCGGGTTCTTGTTCGCCACGATCAAAACTGTTTCGGACGCGCAGATCGGCGACACCATAACCAACGATGCGGATCCTGCGGCCGCACCGCTGCCCGGGTTCGAGCCGCTGAAGGCCATGGTGTTCGCGGGCTTGTATCCGGTGGAATCGCATGAGCATGGATTGCTGCGGGATGCCCTTGAGAAGCTGCGGCTGAACGATAGCGCATTCACCTTTGAACCGGAACATTCCGCGGCGCTGGGCTTTGGGTTCCGCTGCGGCTTCCTGGGATTGCTGCATCTGGAAATCATTCAGGAACGGCTGGAGCGCGAGTTCGAAATCGACCTGATCACGACAGCCCCGGGCGTGCGTTATCGGGTTACGGCCACCAACGGAGATGTGTTCGAAATCGATAATCCGCAGAAGTTTCCGGACCCGTCCGAGATCAAGGAAATCGACGAGCCGATTATTGACGCCACCGTAATTACGCGCGAGGAGTATCTGGGGGAGATCCTGAAGCTGCTGGAAGAGAAGCGCGGGACGCAGAAGAAGTTTGAATACATTGGCTCGGGACGCGTGCTGCTGCTATACGAGATGCCGCTGAATGAGATCGTGCTGGATTTCTATGACCGGTTGAAGTCGGCGTCCCGCGGATACGCCTCGCTCGACTATCATCTTTCGGGTTACCGGCAGTCGGCTCTGGTCAAGCTGGACGTGTTGGTGGCGGGTGAGCCGGTGGATGCGCTGTCGATGATTGTCCATAAGGAATTCGCCTACGAGCGCGGCAAGATCTTGATCGAGAGACTGCGAAAATTGATTCCGCGGCAGATGTTCGAAGTCGCGCTGCAGGCTGCCATCGGCAACAAGATTATCGCGCGCGAGACTATCGCGGCCATGCGCAAGAACGTGCTCGCCAAGTGTTACGGCGGCGATATCTCGCGTAAGCGCAAGCTGCTCGAAAAGCAGAAGGAAGGCAAGCGGCGCATGAAGCGCGTGGGCCGGGTTGAAATCCCGCAGGAAGCCTTTCTCGCGGTGCTAAAAGTGAGCACCGGCAACGACAGCGACTAGGGCCGGCTGTCAACGCCCCCAACACTGGAACGTTGTATTCACGCAGATGTGCATGGCGGGTTATCTACGTGAGTGACTTAACCGTAGGTTGCGCGACGAGCAGGCGGTCAAAGGGGTCGCTGTGATGGGTTGGTAGCGCTCCCGCAGCCAAGGCGTGGGGCACTGTGACCGCGAGCGACAGCAGGTTATTCAGCGCTAACTGCTCTGCTATCTTCCCCCGAAATTCCAGCCTTCCAAGAGCGATCTTGATGGCAATCTCCCGCACGGTTGCGGCACTCACATAAGCCCGCGCACTATCCGCGATTGTTTTGCGCGCGGCCATTTTGGAAATTTAATGCGAGCTGCTATACCCGCCCCCACGCGCCCTTGGTGATCGGTGACTCAATTGCTATATCTCATGTCGTGAGGAGGGCGTCATGCCCACGACAGAGTTGCTAGTGCCGCCATTAATTGATGATTCTAAAACAGTTATCCCGCAGATTGGCCTTGGAACGGAGCCGCCAAAACTGCCGCGGAAGGGGAGTTTGGCTACTTCAAACCGCCGAAAGTGGCTGCTGGCAGCCAGTGTGGTGGTGGTCCTCGCGATAGCGGCGAGTTTCTATTTCCGGGGTTCGGCACAACCGGCGTACATCGCTGCAACTATTGATCGTGGGGATATTGAAGCCGCCATCACCGCCACCGGCAATCTCAACGCTGTCAAAACCGTGCAGGTGGGCAGCCAGGTATCGGGCAACATCCTTGCTCTTTATGCCGATTTCAACACCAAGGTCAAAGCCGGGCAATTAGTCGCGCGGATTGACCCGGCGATCTTTCAGGCTCGCGTCGATCAAGCCCGCGCGGCTGTGGATAGCGCCAGAGCGTCGGTAGTCAGCGCCCGCGCTTCGATCGCGAAAGCGCAGTCGGATATTGCCGGCGCCCAAGCCGGCGTCGCCAGCCAGAAGGCGAATTTAGCACACGCACAGAGCGCCGTGACGGACGCCAAAACCAAGAATGACCGGCGGGTGGAAATGGTCAAAGACGGGCTCATCGCCCGCGAAGAAGCGGAAACCTACCAAGCCACCTACGATCAAGCAGTCGCGGCTCTCGATGCGGGACAGTCGGCAGTCATTGCCGCACAGTCCGCGGTGACCTCAGCGCAGGCGCAAAAGGACGTGACGCAGACGATGCTCGATCAGGCTCAATCGCAAGTGAAGCAAGCCACCGCCACGCTGCAGCAAGCTCAACTGGATTTGGCGCATACCCAGATTCTCGCGCCGGTCGATGGCACCGTGATTTCGCGCAATATGGATGTTGGCCAGACGGTGGCCGCGTCCTTCCAGGCGCCAACCATCTTCCAGATCGCGCAGGACCTGACTAAAATGCAAGTGGATACCAACGTAGACGAGTCCGACGTGGGACCGATTCGGGTCGGCCAACCGGCCAATTTTACAGTGGACGCCTACCCGGGAGTTACTTTTCCCGGCGTCGTCGCACAGATCCGCCAGGCACCTATCAACGTACAGAACGTAGTCACCTATGACGTGGTGGTCCAGGTGTCCAACGCCGACTTGAAACTTTTCCCGGGCATGACAGCCAATGTGAAGATCGTCACGGGGAAGGCGGAACATGCATTGAGACTTCCCGTAGCCGCATTGCGTTTCCATCCGGCCGCGGGAATCACACCGGCCGGTACTGCCAAAGGGAAGTCCAAATCCGGCAAGCGAGCGGCTTCCGGCGCGCAGGCGCAGCAGATGGTGTATGTTCTCGATCAGGGCAAGCCGAAACGTGTGTTTGTGAAATTGGGACTCACCGACGGGAACTACATCGAAATACTGAGCGGCCTGACGGAAGGCCAGACAGTGGTGACGGGGACCGCAACCACCAGCAAGGCCGCCGCTCCGGCGGCGACGCGGGCGAATCCCGGGTCGCGCCGGCTGGGGTTCTAGGGAGGCGGCGGTGTCCGACTTTATTCGAATCGATAATCTGACCAAGGTTTATACCTTGGGAGACGTGGCCGTGCACGCGCTGGACGGCGTCTCCACCACCATCGAGCGCGGCAGTTTCGTCACCATCATGGGCCCGTCGGGGTCCGGGAAGTCCACCTTCATGAATATTCTGGGCTGCCTGGACCGCCCCACTTCCGGCACTTACACGCTCGATGGCGAGAATGTGGGTGATCTGGACCGGGACCAGCTTGCCGACATTCGCAATCGCAAGATTGGCTTCGTGTTTCAGCAATTCAATCTGCTGGCGCGGACCTCGGCGGTCGAAAACGTCGAACTGCCGCTGCTCTATAGCGCAGAGGGCGCCGATCCGGGCCACGCGCGGGCGTTGAACGCGTTGCGCATCGTAGGTCTTGCCGAACGCGCCGGACATCATCCCAACCAGCTCTCGGGCGGCCAGCAGCAACGCGTGGCGATTGCCCGCAGCCTGATCAACAACCCGCGTATCATCCTGGCGGACGAGCCCACCGGCGCGCTCGATTCCCACACCAGCATCGAGATTATGGCCATCTTCCAGCGCCTGAACCGCGAACAGGGCATCAGCATCATCGTGGTGACGCACGAGCCGGACATCGCCCAATACGGAGAGCGGATCATCGCGTTCAAAGACGGCCACATCGTCAGCGACCAACCCGTCCGCAACCGCCGCAACGCCCAACTGGAGTTGGAAGAACAGGTGGTCACAGTATGAAGAAAATTCAGGCCAGCATGAAGATCGCTTTTGGCGCGCTGCTCATCAACAAGCTGCGGTCCGCCCTGACCATGCTAGGGATCATCATCGGCGTCGCCGCGGTGATCGCCATGGTAGCCGTCGGCGCCGGGGCGCAGGTGCGCATTCAGCAGCAGATCGCTTCGATCGGCAGCAACATCATTATCGTTTTGTCGGGCAGCATCACCAGCTCCGGCGTTCGAGTGGGCACCGGCAACGCGCAGACGCTCACGGAAGACGACGCCAAGGCGCTCGCGAATGATTCCTCCGCGGTTCAAGCTGCGGCGCCCGTCAGCCGTGGCGGGGCGCAGGTGGTCTACGGCAACCAGAATTGGGGTACACAGATCCTGGGCACCACGCCGGATTATCTGACCATTCGCGATTTGCAGGTTGACGAAGGCCAGCCGTTCACCACCGCCGACGTGGACGCCGCGGCCAAAGTCGCGCTGCTGGGCAAGACCGTGGCCGATAATTTATTCAATGGTGAAGACCCGGTGGGCAAGGCGATTCGCATCAAGAACGTACCCTTCACGGTTAGCGGAACCCTGGTCCCCAAAGGTCAGTCGCCTAGCGGCCAGGATCAGGACGACGTGATCCTGTTGCCGATCAGTTCAGCCAAGAAGAAAGTGATCGGATCAAGCCAGGCGAACGCTGCCAGTGTCGGCCAGATCATGGTCCAGGCGCGCGATGGCATGACGGCCGCCGCACTGGAGCAAATAACCGATATCTTGCGCCAGCGTCACCGCATCCAGGGATCCCAGGACGATGACTTCAGCGTTCGCGATATGACCGAAGTCTTCAAAGCTCAGGAAAGTTCGGCGAGCGTGATGTCGATTCTGCTGGCCGCCATCGCCTCGGTGTCGCTGGTGGTCGGCGGCATCGGCATCATGAATATCATGCTGGTATCGGTTACCGAGCGGACCAAGGAAATCGGACTGCGGCAGGCCGTCGGCGCCAAGACCAAAGACATCCTCACGCAGTTTCTTGTCGAAGCTGTGACGCTGTCCGTGGCCGGAGGGGTCGTGGGAATCGTGTTGGGCCTAACCGTCAGCGCTCTCATCTCCTACTTCGCCGACTGGTCGACCGTGGTAAGCCTGGGATCAGTCTTGCTGGCGTTCGTATTTTCGGCTCTGGTCGGCGTAACGTTTGGATACTATCCGGCGCGTAAGGCCGCCTTCATGGATCCTATCCAAGCGCTTCACTACGAGTGAACTCACCGTGAAACCGGGTAAGTGCCTTTCAGAAGATCGTCCATATTGAACAGGCGGCCATTCGCGATCACGCGCTTCACGTGATGCGCATTGGCGATGTCTTCCAGCGGGTTTCCTTCAACGATCACCAGATCAGCGAGCTTGCCCGGTTCGATGCTCCCCGCTTCGAGTCCGAGCGCCTTGGATGAATTCACAGTGGCGGTGCGCAGCGCCTGGTAGGGAGTCATGCCCGCCATCACATACCCTTCCAGTTCGCCGTGAAGGTTGAAGCCGTTGGGAGTGTCAGTGCCGGCGACGATCAGGCCGCCGGCGTTCATGACGTCCATCACCATCTTGCCGGACCCCGATACGGCGCCAGTTCCGGCGCGCGCTGGTGGATGCTGCACCAGATCCTGCATCCATTGCGGATACAGCTTGAAACGCGGGTCCTGGCGCATGGCGGGCTCCATTGCGAAGAGCCTATCCGTACCCGGATTGGAGATCATCGGGCAGAGAATTCTGCCGGACTTGCCGAATATCTGGATCACGTCTTGGTAGCTGCGCTGCAGCGTCCCGATCTTGGGCGAATATCCCCGTCGGCTGGTGGCGCCGGTATGCTCGGTGCTATCCACGCCGACAAACGCCGCCGGATAGATTTCGTGCGTGGCTACCGGGATGCCGATGCTGTGGGCGAATTCCACCATCCGCTTCTGCTGCAAATCCGGTAAGCGTACATAGCTCTTCAGCAAATCGAGTTGCAGGTCCTTCGCGCGCTGCAGCTCCATTTCCAGGTGAGCCGGGCTCGAAATCGCGATACCCATTTTGTAATAAGTACGCAACCACTCAAACAGCCAGCCGGACGCATAGACTCGCGGCCCCGGACGCACGCCGGCTTCGTTAGCTTCACGATCCTCGGCGGCTTCGTAAGGAGTGTTGCCAGGACTGCGCACGGTGGTAATTCCGAACGCGAGCCACGCCCGGCCCTGCGCTTCGCCAAAGTCTTTCTGCAAGTGCGAATGGTATTCGATCAGGCCCGGCATAATATAGAGATTCGAGCCGGTCGCGTCGACCACCGTCGCGCCGCTCTTACTGAGGCTGGCCGAATGCGGCGCCACACTCTTAATCCGATTACCTTCGATCACGATATCCACGTCGCTACGCGGCGTCGGACTGTTCCCATCCACCAGATGAGCAGCGTGAATGACGATGCGGTTTCTCGGGACGTCAGGCGTGTACCTCAAGTCCAGCGGAATGGTTTTCACTTCACCGGTCTCGATATCGACCGACTTCAACTGATTGCCCAGCGCCTGATAGAGAATGCGTTTGGAATCTCCGAACCAGCTCGGAGCGTGGGCGCTCTCGGTGGTCACATGCCGCGGCGGGCCCAGGGGTTCTCCAGAGGGTGAAACCGGCCATACTGCGAGCACCCCTTCGTAGATGGCCGCCATCTTGGTGCCATCCGGCGACCACACCGGCCCGCACTCACCACGCGAGTCGATTGAAAGAGTGGGCACCGGTGCGTACCACTTGTAACCGCCCCCTTCCGCGGACATCGTCAGCACCTGATTGGTTCCCTCGCGGAAGCGCTTTGAGTAGGGCGCGACCATCGCAAGTGCTATAGTCCTTCCATCCGCCGACCAGGCTGGCGTTCCGGGAGCGAACAGTGAGTCGTGAATTTTCGTGACTTGCCCGCTCGCAACATCGACCACCGAAACATTGGACTCACGCCACATCGCGTCAACGTCGAAGAAAGCAATCTTCTTGCCGTCCGGCGACCAGGCCGCGCCCTGCGGCTGGGTCGTCATGTGAGTGAGCTGGCGGTCGCGGCCGGTCTTCATATCGCGGATCCACAATTGGAGAAAGCCGCCGCCCTTGTCGGACGAGTAGACCAGTTGACTGCCGTCCGGAGACCATGACGGATCAGTGTCCAGATACTTGTCTTTCGTAATATTCTCCGGCTTGCCGCCTACAGGCATGACGTAGATTTCACCGACTGCTGCGAACGCCACCTGCGTTCCGTCGGGCGAAATCACGGGCCGCACGATGCCCAGCGCACGTCGCGGCGCAGTGGAATCGAAGTCACGCTTATGCGTGTAGAGCGTCGGAGTGACAACCAGGGTTGCCTTGAAAGCGACGGTCTGCGCGTCTCCTCCGTTCACCGAGCGCTTGCGGATTTCGCCATCGGAAACGTAATAAAAGTCGGTCGGCGATGCCCAGGAGGCACGGAACGCGAATGCATTCTCACTGCCGGTCAGAGACTTCCCCTCTGCTTCCAGGCGGCTTCCGCGATCCGCATCCGAGTGATAGACGATCTGGCCTCCAGGCCCCCACGAAGGCGCGTCCACACGGCCCGCGGCCGTCAGCACCTTGCGTTCCTTGGCGTCCGCGACCGTAACCGCCCACACATCCCGGCCGCCATCCCGAGTGGAGGCGAACGCGATCTCCTTGTCATCGGGCGACCAGCTCGGCATGTAGTCTTCGGCCGGATTGGTGGTCAGCTCCTTGAACGCTCCGGTCTTCAAATCCAGTACCCAGATGTTGTAGTCGCTGCTAAGTGGGTCGCCGCGGTCT
>Ga0105239_10005852_pt1 | contig 14334 bp, 22 predicted proteins | sample KBSC44metaG_FD_92761 | JGI IMG/M metagenome (GOLD analysis project Ga0105239, IMG submission 92761) | Corn rhizosphere microbial communities from Kellogg Biological Station, Michigan, USA - KBS C4-4 metaG | ecosystem: Host-associated > Plants > Roots > Rhizosphere > Soil | place: Michigan, USA... | reverse complement strand
TGGCGATGGCCGCCTAGACAGGGGCCATGTCACCGTTGGAGCTTGAGGCTCCGGTCGCTACGCTCCCTGCACCTCAAGCTCCAACGGTGACGCTGTTACACCACGTGACGGGACACGGCCGCCCGTTGCGCCCAGCGCACGCTGGAAGGCGTCAAAGCCGCTGCCCGCCAACCACGTTTCAAGCGATTGCATCGCGGGATTAATTGCCCGCAACATCGCCAGGTCCGCATCGCCGGCAAGCGGTCCGGCGTCGAGCAGCGCGGTCAGCTTGGCGAGGAAGGGGTTGGTTGCCAGCAATTCGTCTGTAAAGCGAGAATATGCGATCGGCCGCCCGGCAGCCCTTGAGAACGCCTCGCCGATATGCGCGCCGGTGACGGTATCGCTCGCAATCGTTAGGGTCTGGCTGGCAAATTGCGATGGCTCGGAAAAGATCGGCACGACAAACTTGCCAATATCCTCGACCGCTAGGAGCTGCATCCTCTGGTCCGGCCGCGCAAAGAAATCGAAGCGGTTCTCGTCCAGACCAAACCCCGGCATCGTCAGCATATCCATGAATGCGACAGGCCTCACGATCGTCCACATAATTGGCAGGGCGCGGATATGCGCTTCGATACGGGCTTTGCTGTCGAAATGCCCCATGCCGGTCGGCTTGTCACCTACCGCGCCGCCCGAACTGTAGACTAGATGCCGGACCCCGGCTTCAGTTGCTGCGTCGGCAATGGAGATACCGAAGCGCACTTCGTCGTCATCGCTTAGCGTGCCGCCGGGGGAGCTAGGCTGGACGCTGAACACGCCCCGCGCGCCCGCCATGGCAAAGCGAATGCGTCCCGGGTCGGCCATGTCGCCCTGAATCAGCTCGGCGCCTTTCCTAGCAAGTGCCATCGCCACGCTGGAAGCGGGGTCGCGAACCAGCGCTCTGACAGCAATGCCAGCGTTTAACAACGCAGCGGCAACCGAGCCTCCTTGCTGCCCCGTCGCGCCAAAGACGAGGATAGGTGATGTGTCGTCGGTCATAAAATCACCCTCATATTCGATCAAGGGTTACTCATGTATACCGGAGCCAGACACCACAAGACGGCACATTTTTCGCCCTCATGCACAAGGATGATACCCTTGGAAAAGCTGATCCACGGTCGGCCTTATCGCGACACACCGGACGGGCCTCGGTTCCGGCCTTGCGTGCCAAACGGCGTTCTCGCCCGGCTTGGTGACAAATGGACCATCTTGGTCATGTCAAATCTCGCCGTGGCCGACCGCCATTGCCTGCGATTTTCGGCGATGATGGCCAGCATAGAGGGCATCACGCAGCGGATGCTGACATTGACGCTGCGCAACCTCGAACGCGACGGGCTGCTCACGCGACACTATTTTCCCGAGGTGCCGCCCCGCGTTGAGTACGAACTGACCGCTATTGGCGCCAGCATGCTGCCGGCGCTGGAGGGGTTCACTTCGTGGATTAAAGATCATTGGCCTATGATCGAGGATCACCGGCAGCGATATGATAAGAAAAATGCATAGTGACACGCGGGCAGCCCGACCAATCTTCGGCACAGTGATGTAGAGTATGGCGTTCACAGCTTCGCGAATGTCGGTCGTGCGCCGCCGGCCGCCTCGCTTTGGAGGCGGGATGAACGGCGCCGTCACCATCCACTCCCGATTCGTGCTGCCGACGCCGACGCTAAGCGGTTCTCGTGGCGTCTGCTTACACGTTACCAAGGTTGCCGGCCGTGGCTTCCGAAGAAGCCTCCGGTCGGTCCGTCCTGATCGATCAGAGCCATCTTGATTGCCGTCGCGGCTCCTTCTTCAGGCGTGAGGAAGCCCGAGTTGCCGTTGAGGTCGGTCCGTACATGTCCGGGCTCAACGGCGTTGACCTTCATGCCGAACGGCTCGAACTCCTTGGCGAACGAGACCGTCACGGCATTAAGCGCGACCTTCGACGACGAATAGGCGAGCAGATTGACGCTGGAGAAAAGCGAGGTCGGATCGGTGATGAGCGTCAGCGAGCCGACACCGCTGCCCATCATCACGATCCGCGCATCGCCGGCAGCCTTCAGCAACGGCGCGAACACCTGGGTGACACGGATCGGACCGAAGAGGTTCACCTCATAAGTGGCCTTCACGTCCTCCATGCGCAGTTCGCTGGGCGAGGTCTGAAGATCGAGCACGATCCCCGCGTTGTTGACGAGGACATGCAAGCCGCCGACCTCGCCCGTGACCGTCTCCGCCGCGCGGCGCACGCTCTCGTCGTCGGCGACGTCGATCTCAAGGAATCGGACGTCGAGTCCTTCATCCCGAAGCGTCTGGACCGCCTCATCCCCCCGGGAGCGGTCGCGGGCGCCCATCCACACGGAGAGCCCCGCCAGAGCGAGCCCCTTGGCGATGGCGAGCCCGATGCCCTTGTTCGCGCCGGTCACCAGCGCCTGTCGCTTGTCTGTCATCGCGGCCTTACTCGACGGTGGCATCGGCCGGGGCGGCCACGTGCTTGCTGACGTCGCCGAACAGGCGCCCCTCGACTTCGCGGGTCGCAAAGCGCCATGTGTCGTCGCGGCGCTCGAAGCTGTCGATATACCGGCCGGTCACGATCGGCTGAAGTGGCAGATCCGGCAGTTCCTGGTGGACCGTGAAGTAGCAGATCGAGCTGGCGACCGTCGCGGACTCGACCTGGATGATGACGTTCGAGACCGAGTGCCAGGTGCGCGGCGTGTCATCGACGTGATACTGGAGGTTCGTTCTCAGGAAGTCGGCGATCCCGTCGCGCCCTTCCACAGTAGTATCGCCGACTTTGAACCTGGCGTGTGCCAGCAGATCCGCATTCGCGTCGACCATTCCGTAGTCGAGATTGTGGGCATAGGTGGCCAGCAGGCGGCGGACCTCGCTTTCGGCGACGAGCCGGTCGATCGCGTTCGGGAGGGCAGTATTATTTGACATGAGTCTTCCTTTCTCAGGTAGCTCTGATGTGTGGTTCACGATGGACACAGGGCATCATCGGTGCCGCCGGCCCGGGGGGCAGGCCGACGGCACGCCAGACCATGATCGCGTGGGGGGGGCGAGCGCGATCACGGTAGCTCGATTGCGGTAGGGCGGAGAGCGGTCGGTCAGACCTGCGATGCGCCACCATCAACGAAAAGTTCGGTCCCGTTGACGTAGCTGGCTGCGTCGCTGCCCAAGAAGGCGACCGCGCGGGCGATCTCCTCGGGCTGGCCAATACGACCGATGGTGCTGCGGCCGTTGAGATAGGCAAGCGCCTCCTCTGCCTGATCGCCGAAGAACGAGCGCAGCGATTCCGTATCCGTCGGACCGGGGCTCACGAGATTGATGCGGACGCCCGATCCCTTGATGTCCAGCACCCAGCCGCGCACCATCGCGCGCAGCGCCGCCTTGGTGCCGCCGTAGACGCTCATACCTGGTTCCGGTCGAAACGATGCTGTTGAGCCGATGACCACGATCGCACCACCTTCACCCATGAGCGGAAGGGCTTTCTGAACGGAAAAGGTGACGCCTTTCACATTCGCATCGAATGCTCGGTCGAAATGCCCCTCGGTGATGTCCGCGAGCGGCACGATCTCGCCGGCGCCGGCGTTGGCGACCAGCAGGTCGAGGCGCCCATGCACGCTTTTCACGTGACCATAGAGGCGATCGAGATCGGCGAGGGTCTCCGTCTCAGCCCGGACGCCGGTGGCGGCGCTACCCAGTACCGCGACGGCCGCATCGAGTTTCTCTTGATTACGCCCGGTGACGATCACCGCGGCGCCTTGCGAGATTAGCTCCTTGGCGATGGCAAAGCCGATGCCCGACGTGCCGCCGGTCACGATGGCGACCTTATCTGCATATGACATTCCGAAGCTCCTCGTTGATCGATTCGATATAGTGTTCGCTATAAACGCATCAACCTGAGCCGCAAGAACATTATAGCGGTCACTATATTTGGTGAAGTCGTTCCTTGAGGATGGATGTAGGAATCGCTATATGAGCAGGCAGAAGGAACCCGGGATTTTGACGACGCCGACGCGCCAACGCAGACCTGCATTCGACCGCGAGAACGGCGTCGAGATCGCGCGCAAGCTCTTCCACGCCAGCGGCTACGATGCAGTCGGCATCGCCGAGCTAACTCAGGCGCTGGGGATCGTCCCGCCAAGCCTCTACGCGGCCTACGGCAGTAAGCTCGGCCTGTTCGAGCGGGTTCTCGAGTCTTACTGCGCGAACAACACGCTGCCGCTTGAGAAGCATCTCCGTCCGGGCCGTGCGCCGGCGGAAGCGCTGACGGATCTCATGGTGGCGGCGGCTCGCCACTACACGCGTGATCCGGAACAGCTCGGCTGCATGGCGACCGAGGCCATGCAGGCCGACGATCCGCAGGCTCGTGAACTCGCGACCCGCTTCACAAAGACCGGTAGCGATGTGATCCGCGCCTATGTGGCGCAGCATGCCGCGAAGAAGGATGTCGAGCGGATCACTGACTACGTGCTGCTGAACCTGCGCGGGCTCTCGTCCTACGCCCGCCTCGGCTACACGCAGAAGAAGCTAGTCGACTGTTCCAGGACAGCGGGCCGGGCGCTCGACGCAGAATTCGTCTAGGCGACAACCGCGTCGGCCCGGCTTACGATCTGCAACGAGTCCCTGGATGGCGGAAGGCCGAAAAACCGGGAATATTCCCGACTGAACTGGGTCGCGCTTTCATAGCCAACCCCGAACGCGATCGAAGTCGCATTGCCCTCGCCCGCGATCAGTAGCGACCGTGCGTGCAGAAGACGTATGCGCTTCTGATATTGCAGCGGGCTCAGCGCCGTCACTGCCTTGAAGTGGCGATGGAACGCTGAGACGCTGAGCGCTGCCATCGCGGCCAGCGCCTCGACCCGGAGCGGCCGAGTGAAATTCTCCCTTATCCACTGAATCGTGACGCCGATGCGGGACAGGGCTGTTCCTGGCGCTGCAATGTCGCGGAGCATCCAGCCGTGCGGACCCTGGAGGACCCGGTACAGGATCTCGCGCTCATAGGCCGGCGCGAGCGCAGGGATGTCGACGGGTCGTTCCGTCAGGCGCAGCATGCGGACCCACGCATCGAGTAGATCGTCTGTCACTGGCGCGATCGAGAAGCCGGGACTGTACAGGTCGCCTCCGGCAGGTTTGGGCAGGTCTGTCAGCAGTCCGGCGACGATCGTCGGCTCAAGTGTCAGGCTGACGGCGAGATAGGGCTCGCCAGTTTCCGCCGGATGCACGGATCCCACTGCCGGCAGATCGACCGACATCACGAAATAGGTCGCAGGATCGTAGCGGAGCGTCCGATCACCGACCGTCATGGTCTTCGAGCCCGTGAGGATGAGGTTGATCATCGGATCGTACACCGCCGCCAGCTGGTGTTCGGGGATCTCCCCCTGCACCATCGCGACGCGGGGGATGCCGGTCTCGGTACGCCTGTTTTCGGCATGGGCGGCCAGACGCCGCAGCTCTTGAAGGTTCGTGTCCAAGAACTTCTTCTCTCACGGAGAACCGAACGGGCCAAGCCAAAAGCAGGATTAGGCATGGATCGAAGAGGATCGAGTGAGCGGCCCGCTGGACCCGCGTGTAGCTGAAAGTCGACAGCCACACGGGAGCCCATCATGAAGATCATCGTCATCACCGGCGGTAGCCGAGGCATCGGCGCCAGCGCCGCCCGGCTCTGCGCCAAGGCCGGCATGGGCGTCATCCTCACCTACAACAGCAATTCCGCGTCGGCCGGAAACGTGGTTGCCGGAATCGAGGCCGACGGCGGTCACGCCGTCGCGCTCAAGCTCGACCTCGCCGACACCTCGTCCTTCCCGGCGTTCCGCGAGGCCGTCGCCACGACGCTCGCCGCGATATGGGGACGCACCGACTTCGACGGCCTCGTCAACAATGCGGGCTACGGTCTGTTCAATCCAATCATGACTGTAACGGAAGTCGAATTCGATGGCCTGTTCGCCGTCCATCTCAAGGGCCCGTTTTTCCTCACCCAGGCTTTGTTGCCGATCATGGCGGACGGCGGTCACATCCTGAACGTGGCAAGCGCGACATCGCGCGTCGCCACCGCCGGCGTCGCCCCCTATGCAAGCTTCAAGGGCGGCCTGCAGGTCCTGACCCGCTACATGGCAAAGGAGTTCGGCGATCGTCGCATCCGGGCCAATTCGATCGCGCCGGGCGCGATCCGCACCGACCTCAGCGGCGGCCTCAACGACGAATTCGAGGCGATGCTCGCTGGGCAGACCGCTCTCGGCCGCGTGGGCGAGCCGGACGACGTCGGCGCGGCGATCGCAAGCCTTCTGTCCGACGACAGCCGCTGGATCAACGCCCAGTCAATCGAGATCGCCGGCGGCTACATCATCTGAACCGGAGAACGACCATGCTCGATCACGTCTTCCTGTCCGTGAGCGATCTCGATCACTCGATCGCCTTCTATACCGCCGCCCTGACGCCGCTCGGTATCACCCAGCGTGTCGATTATGACGGCAGGGACGGGCCGCCCGGGCATCCCGACCTCAAGGGGTTCGGGGTCAACGGCCGCATCTTCTTCTGGCTAAGATCCGGCACCCCGGCAGGTGCCGCCGCCCGTGTGGGGTTCGTCGCGAAATCGCAGGCCGAGGTGGATGCCGCCTACGCCGCCGCGATCGCAGCCGGCGCGACCGATAACGGCCCGCCGGGAGCACGCCTCTATTATGACCCGCGCTACTATGCCGGGAGCGTGCTGGACCCGGATGGATACAGCCTCGAGTTCACCTACAAAAGCTGGCAGCACTGACATGGCGAAGCTGATGATCTACGGTGCCGCCGGCTACACCGGCCGCATGGCCTCGACCAACGCGAAGGCGCTCGGGCTGGACCTGGTCGTCGCCGGCAGGGCCACGAGCGAAACCCGGCTGGTCCAAGTTGCCGAGGAACTCGATACCAACTGCCGGCTGTTCGATGTCGAGGATGTTCTGGCCACGATGTCGGCGCTCGATGGCGTCGTCGTGCTGCTGAACTGCGCCGGCCCCTTCATGCGCACTGCGGCCCCCTTGATGCGGGCCTGCATCATGGCTGGCGTCCACTATCTCGACATCGCAGCGGAGCTCGACAGCTACCGGCTCGCCGAACAGCTGGACGGCGAGGCGGAGGCTGCCGGGGTCATGCTCCTGCCCGGGAGCGGCGGCAGCGTCGCGATGCTGGGGTCGCTAGCCGGCCACGCCGCCCGGCGGGTGTCCGCCCCGACCAAGCTAAGCATCGCGCTCCAGATCGCGGGCGGGTTCTCGCGTGGATCCGCCGTCAGCGCGAGGGAGAACGTCACGACCGAAACGCTTCGCCGCGTCGGTGGAACGCTTATCCGCCACGGCACAAACGGGGCTCGGGATTTCGACTTCGGCAACGGGCCGGCGACGACGTTTCCAGTGACCCTGCCTGACCTCATCACCATCTGGCGGTCCACCGGCATCGCCGACATCGACACCTATGTGCGGGTGTCGGACGGCATCTTCCCGGAAGGCGATCTGGCCGCCATGCCCAACAGTCCTACGCTCGATCAGCGCAGCGCCAGCCGGTATCAAGCCGCAGTCGAAGTGACTGCGGAGGATGGTACAGTCGCCCGTTCGGCTCTCGATACGGTGAACGGCTACACGTTCACTGCGATCGCAACGGCTGAGGCCGCCCGTCGCGTCCTGAACGGTGAGGCACGTCCGGGCTTCCAGACACCTGCTGGTCTGTTCGGGCACGGCTTTGCCGAGACGATCGCTGATACGACAATCGCCGACCTGTAAGGCGCTGCAGTCCGCTTTCGTCAGGAGCGGACATACCGGGTGCTTTTCTGAGCGTCTTATATTGGTCGCCTGCCGACTAGCAACTCCGCAGCTCTGACCCTTGCCAAATTTTGCCAACAGCGGTATCGAGGTAGGCATGACCACTATGAACATCTCGCTGCCTGAGACCCTCAAGGCCTTCGTGGACCAGCAGGTTGATTCTCGAGGTTACGGCACGAGCAGCGAATATGTGCGGGAGCTGATCCGAAAAGATCAGGATATCCAGAAACTCCGCTCGTTGCTCCTAGATGGTGCGCAATCTGCCGCGTCGACGGCTATTTCGCCTGAATATTTTCAAGGACTTCGTGAACGCGCGACGAAGCGCAAACCGTCTTGATGAACAAACCGGTGATCCCGCGCACGAGGGCGCGGGAAGATGTCGATGCCGCGATCGACTATTATGCGGACCAGGCAGGCGCGGACATCGCGTTCGCTTTTATTGATGCGCTCGAGGACGCCTATGCTTTCATAGGTAGCGCCCCCGCCGCAGGGTCGCCGCGCTGGTCGCATGAGCTTAACCTGCCGGGCCTGAGGACTGTCCGACTCAAGCGATTTCCGTGGCTAATTTTCTATCTGGAACTGGCCGAGCACGTTGATGTCTGGCGCGTTCTCCATGCGGAGCAGGACATTCCGGCATGGATGTCGGAAGCCGGAGACTGAAAGTCCGTCCGCTTTCGGCGATCTGGCCTCACCTCTGGGATTGCTGCAATTGGTCGGTCTCAGACGGGCAGTTCGGCCGAGAGGGACGTCAAGCTCGTCAATGCGGTGCCATCCCGTCGATCAAGTGCAGTGCACCTCGTCCGCCGCGCACGGCTCGAACCGAGAGCTTGCGGTCGAATGTCGCGAGCTTGGCGCTGCGCGACGCCGCTAGCGCCAATAGGTAGCTGTCGGTAACCTGTGCCGAGGTGCGAAGTTCGGAAGCGTCGATCACATCGTCGCCGAACAAGCTGATCTGGTCCGGCCAGAAACTATGTCCGTCGAGCGCGCACAGTCGCCGCATTATTCCGGCCACCTCGGCCGGCGACCCCGGTGTGTTCGGGTAGCGCGAATGTCCCACGATGCGAATGACGCCGGACTGCGTGATCGGGCAAGTCGCCCAATCTCGCCGCCCCTCCTGCTCAAACCACGCATGTGCCGCATCATGTCCGACATGACCCGGATCAATCAGGGCGATCAGGACATTGACGTCGAGCAGGAAGGTCACTCGATCTCGTCGCGGAGGGCATTGACGGTATCGAGCGTTACGAGCGTGTCGCTGCGCGGTGTCAGCAGCGGAATGCCATTACGTTCGCCGCCCTTCGCTGGCCGGCGCAGAGCTTGGCGAGCAAGGTCAGAAATCACGGCTCCCAACGAGCGGTGCTGTTGATCGGCGAGCTTTTTTGCTGCCCCCAACACGTCGTCATCGATCGCCAACGTAGTCCGCATCTGGCACCTCACATCAAACATCACGCTATACCACGTCCGTCGGGGCGCCGCTACCGTCCGCTTCCATTGACGATGCACGAACGACTGCTGCTGGGAAGCCCGCGAATGTGGCAACGACTGAAAATGGCGCTGGCGAACGCTTGTTCCGATCTGCGCCAGGACCAGCTCGATCGGCTCCTCGACAAAGGCGCCACGATCATCCCGCCCATGTCATAGGGCTGGCCCGGAGCGTTGCCGTGCGTGACGATGGCCCCTCGCCGCCGAAACGGCCGTTTCCTTTTGCGCAACACCATCATCACATAATTGTCGCTATCCCCCGCCCCCTGTAACGGTACATTCATAACAGGCGCGCGGCTGCCAGCGGAACACATCAAAAAGCCCATCCCCCAGCAGGATCCGGCAGGCTTTACGGGATCGACCGGGCTTTCTGGCGCGCGACCCCGGTACACGCGCATCGGCCGCGATCAGATCAGCCGGGGTGCCTTCTTCTCGGGTGGCGTGCGCTTCACCCAGGGCTCACCCGTGCGGGTTATGTCGATGAGATGGTCAGGAAAACAGCGTTGCTGGACCGAAAGCGCCTCGTCGAACTCGCCACCCAGCCAGCGGTCATAATGTTCCGGCATCAGCACCACGGGCATGCGATCGTGGACGGGGCGGATCGCCTCGTTGCAATCGGTCATGGCACCCGAATAGACCGGCCCCCATTCGTCGCTTACCCGCCAGAGCCCCGCTCAGGCGAACAGGGCTGGCCTTTTACACTGAACCAGGTCCGCGTCTTCGCGCCTTTCGGTCCCTCGGCCTCGGCAAAGCCGGTCAACGGGATCAGGCAGCGCCAATGCGGCTTGGCCGCCAGCCCCTTCCACATCGGTATTTCGAGATTCGCGATATTGTTGACCGGCTTGGGCTTGGCGGTCGGTGACATGCCTTTCAGCCGAAGGGGAAAGCCCCAGGCCATGGACTGGAGGATACGAGCGCCGTCCGCCTCGCGCACGACCAGGCCGGGTGTTCCGGGATAGACCTCGCCGCCAACATTGGTCGCAACCGGATTGGCAACGCCGAAATGGTTGGCCACCTCGGCGGCACTCAGGCGCTCGGAATAAAGATTGCACATGCCGGCGAAACTATCATGGCAGCGGCCCGGCGCCCAAGGCCTAGTCGTCTGGCCAGATCTCGTCAGGATAGAAGCTGTCGTCCCAATCGGGGGGTCGTCCCCCGGCTTTCTCCCGCAGCGGTGACGGGAGAGCCGGGTCCACGCCGGCAAAGCCGACCCGTATCAGCGCGCCGCCCTTGGCCGGCGCCTGGAACAGCGCCCGAATGTCCTCGCCGAGCCCGATCTTCGACCCGATCCAGCCGCAGCGCTCGGCGCTCAGATAGCCAATCTGGATGCCGCGCACGCTGAACACGGCGACCGCGGAGGGATCATGCTTGTTCTTCGGCTCGAGGATCAGCTGCACGGCCTCCCCCGGCGCGCAGAGCGCGATCTCGAAGAGGCGGTTGCTACCGTCGGCATTGGGGTGAATCCCACCGACAACGGAGAGCGTCATATCCGGCCGAGCCATGATGAGGCCTATGCCAACAAAGATGCGCGGACGCGACAGAGGCGCTGGAACCGCTGGCGCGGTTTGTCGTTTTCCATCCCGAGGACCGGACCTTTTGCCCCCCCGCTCTCCGGCCTCACAGAACAGAGCGCCCCGCAGCCATCCCCCCGGCTGCGGGGCCTTTCTTTTCAATAACTTGCCAACTCTTTGCGCGTTGATCGTTAATCTCTGCAGGCCTATACCAGCCGCGGGGCGAAATGGTCGCACGCCCTCGCCGGCCTTCCCGCCTGGCGAGGGCGGTTTCCTGAAGATCGGGCGGCATGACGGGCTCAGGCCGCCACGCTCTCGAGCAGGGCCTTGAGCGTCTCGAGATCCTTGCGGACCATCGCGGCGTCATTCTCGAAAGCGACGTCGTCCATTCCGGGCTGGCGGAACAGCGTGAAGATCACATCGGTCGCGCCGCCATTCGCGATCATGCGCAGCGGGATAGAGATGTCCTTCCCGTCCGGCAGCGTCACCCGATGATCGAGAATCCCAAAATCGTTATACGGCGAAAAGCGGACCAGCGCCTCGCCCGGCGGCGTGCGAGCGACCCAGCCGCGGTCGGTCTCGTGCAGCGATTCCGACAGGCCCGCCGCCCATTGCGGAATTTTCCGGCCGATGGGCAAAGGCATAGGCCTGCGCGACAGGCACGCCGATCGTGATCGATGGCCATCGAGGATGATTGATGCGGGTTCTGGTGGTCGAGGACGATCCCGTCGTCGGCCGGGATCTCTACAAGGCGCTCTCGATGAAGCGCTGATCGGAAGGTCGACCTTTACTGCCTGAGGCCAAAAGGACCGCGGATTCCGAGGATCGGATCACAAGAGGGTCGGTCAACCAGTGCTGCCCCGCCATCCGGCTCGTCGGGCGGCGGCTCCCGTCGCAAATCCCATTCGACACCCTCCGGAACGGCGCCGACAGCCTCGACGCCACCTGTCCATGCACCCGCCTGCCGATGCAGAAGCCCAGGAGGAATCAAAATCGCGTCGCCGACGTCCAGAACGACCCGTTTGCCCCTGCCGCCGCCCAAAGCGAGGATCGTCGACCCTTTGACGATCGCGATGATCTCGTGCGCGCGGGAATGGAAGTGTCCGGTGTCGGAGATCCGACCGCGCCATTCGAGATGCCAGCCATGTTCCTTAAACAGTGCTTCGAACTGCTTCGCGCAGTCTGCGGCGTCCGGGTCAACGGCGTTGCGATAAACGATGATGGCCTTGCGCGATTGCGCGGGAAACTCGTCATTCTCGACAAGCGTTAATCGTCGCCATTCCAACATGGCAGAGAATACAACCACATAGCGTTACGGTCTCATGACAGCGGCTCGCCATCGCCGTCCCGCAGCTTCCGCACCGTGTCGATGGTGACCTCTTGAACGCCTGGCGCGTCCTTGAGCCGCGCAGCAGCCATACGGATGTCGCGCTGCGACACCTTCACGAGATTCAAGGTGACCAGGTCCAGGTGATCGTCGCCGGGCACGGCGGTCATGCGCCTAATCTGCCCGCCGCGAAGTCCGAGTTGCTTCTTGATGGCTTCGGGATCGAGAGCACCGCGTTTCGGGCTCACCTTCACGACCGCGCTTTGGACACGCGCGCGATACGCCTCTTCGAGCGGCTTGATACCGACGAGGATGAGCAGGATGATCGCCGTGGCGAGACCGGCGGCGAAGTAGAGACCGGCGCCCGATGCCAGGCCGATCGCGGCGACACTCCAGATGCTCGCGGCGGTGGTCAGCCCCTTCACCACCTGCCCACGAAGAAGGATCGATCCGGCGCCCAGAAAGCCGATGCCGGAAACGACCTGGGCCGCCACGCGAGACGGATCGAGGACGACGTGCGGCATCTGGGTGGCATTGGTGAAGCCGTAGGCCGAGACGATGATGAGAAGCGCCGAGCCTACGCTCACCAGCATATGGGTGCGGACGCCTGCCGCCCATAGCAATCGCTCACGCTCGAAGCCGATCAGGCTTCCGAGCAACGCCGACGCAAGCAGCCGGATCGCTATGTCCGTGTTGGAGATCATCGTTGGACGGGTAGCCGCGGCATGACGCGTTGCGCGATCAGCGTATTCTCCGCCTCGCACCCCTGAGCCGCCGGTGCGCCGCCCGTGCGCAGGTGAGCGAGCTCGGTCCGGGCCGCTTCAAGATCCGCCTGATATTCCGGCTTCGTCGCGACCACCGCCATCGTTGCCGATGCAGACAGGAAGCCCGCCTCGACCGCGCTCTCATTGTGGGCGCCGCAAATGAAGCGGCTGTCGCCATAGGCTCGGCCACGCGCGAGAATCTGTTGGGCTCGATCGGGTGCGATAGAAGCGAGGATGATCGCCCAGGTCCATCCGTAGGTGGTGTGGCCCGATGGATAATCATAGCTCATGCGGCCGCGCTTCTTGTCGAACAGTTCGGAGGCCGGCTGGCAGATCGCGCCATGATCGATGGTGAAGGGCCGTTCGCGCTGGTAGATGTCCTTGGCGTGGCTCGACTCAGCGCTGGTGTCGGCAGCGGCGCGCTTCACCACAGCCGCCAGGTTTGGCGCCGTCTCCGGTGTGAGCTGGATGCCCACCGCGCAGCTGTAATCACGCATGAGACCCGGAACGCTGTATTCGGCTTCCGTGGTCGCCAACTGCCAGCGCGCCGAGCCCTGAAGCGAGCGGGTCGCTTTGAATATCTTCCGGTCGGTATCGTAGCGGGGATCGCCCGGGCGAGGCGCCGGCTCGAGGATGGTGGTGACGTCGAACTCGCCAGGAGCGAGATAGCCCTTGCGCTGGTCGGCCGGCGATGCCGCGGCGGTCAGCAAGAAGAGAAAACTGATGCCGGCGCTTACGCCCAGTTTTGTTCGAACTCGCAACGCTTACACCCTCTGCCTTGACAATCATGGCGGGGCCTCGCCCCCGGGAGAGAATGTAACAAAATTGTCAAAAAGGCGAGGCGCGAAGGACGAGCAAGGCGAGCTCAGGCGGTCGGAAGATACCGAAGGACGCCAGCTTGTCGCGCTACGCCGCCGAAGTCGCTTGGGTGATTGATCCCGTCGCTCACCGGCACCTCCACGAAGTCGAACGGGCTGACCCCGTCGAGGCAGGCAACGTTCACCCCATATTGGTTTGGGTTGGAGCGCCTCTGGTGGTGCGTGTAGATTCCGCAGCGCGAGCAGAAGACGTGCTGCGCGATGCCCGTGTTGAACCGATAGGTGGTCAGGGCATCCTCACCATCGAGGATCCGAACACCGCCCATCTCTGCCGAGACAGCGATCGCGCCGCGTATCCGGCAAAAGGAACAGTTGCAGCGGCGGATCGTAGCGAAGCCGTTGCTGAGCGTGGCCTCGAAGCGCACGGCGCCACGATGACACTGGCCCGATCGGACGGTTGCATCTTCCTGCATGGTTCGGCCTCCTCATTCGGCCGATCGTAGCGAAGGTCGAAGTGCCGCGACCAGTGGGATGATCGCGGCCGCGGTCAGTCCGGCCGACACGATCCCAATTGCTTGGCTGCTATGGTCGGCGACAGCACCATAGAGGATCGGGGCGGCGCCGCCCGAGCCGATGACGCTGGTGTAGAAG
>Ga0105239_10005850_pt1 | contig 14336 bp, 12 predicted proteins | sample KBSC44metaG_FD_92761 | JGI IMG/M metagenome (GOLD analysis project Ga0105239, IMG submission 92761) | Corn rhizosphere microbial communities from Kellogg Biological Station, Michigan, USA - KBS C4-4 metaG | ecosystem: Host-associated > Plants > Roots > Rhizosphere > Soil | place: Michigan, USA... | reverse complement strand
TGGCCGCCTCGATGGAAGAGGTATAGAGCAGCACCGCGCAAAAAGCGGCGCCCATGCAGGCTAGCCGCAGCGCGACGAAAACATGCGCCGCCGACGGCTGAAAATATCCCGCTCGGGTCAATGCCGATTGCAGGCTTTCGTCGTTCCCGCCGGGAATGCGCGACCCGACCCATTGCAGGGCGTGCGCAAGCCCGAGAGATCTTCTCTCTCCCTCAACGCCGAGTACGATCTGGAGCCGGACCAGCGACAAATGTCTGTGAAACTGTTGCCAGCCGACCAGCGTGCTTGCAGCCGCAGCAGCCAGAACAACCATCATTGTCGGGAGCGAGAGCATCATCAGAACTCCGTCCTGACGATCGATCGCATGACGGTGACACCCAGAATCTGCGAAATGACGCAATACACAAGCAGCGATTGCCCCATCGGATCAGAGACGAACCAGCGCGCATAGTCGCGGTTCTGGGATACGATCAGTGCAGCGACCAGAATTGGTAGCAACCCCAGCACCCACGCGCTGGAGCGAATAAGGGCCGTGTTCGCGCGCAATTCCCGTTCAATGGAGGCGCGCTTGCGCAGGAAGAAGACAAGATTGTTCAGCGAGTGCGTCAGCGAACCGCCGAAGCGCATATTCGCGGAAACTGCCGCTGAGAACAGATGCATCTCGTAAAGGGAAATATCATCAGCGCTCTGCCGGACGCTTTCGGAAAAGCCGGCGCCGTTTGCGACGCGCCGAAGCACCGGCATAAAATATGCCGTCAGCTTTGGCTGGCCACCATGCACCGCGCGTGCGAACGCGGTCGGCAAACTGTTGCCAACAACGAGAAGCTGGCGCACGCGATCGAAGAATCCGGGCATCAGCGCGCCGAGGGCCACGATTCGGCGATTGGCCAGGATATTGAGCGCGGCAGCACCCACGATCGGAACTGACGCTGCCGCCGCTGCCGCAGGAAAGGGCCCTGCGAACACGCCCAGTAGCGCCACACCAAGGCCAAATGCCGCCGCGATCGCCGTGACATCCTTCGCTGTGGGATCAATATCGAGGACACGCAGGTCCCGAACAATCGCCCGCGGCAGAAGTCCCTGGAAATTCCACATGACTGGAATTCTTGCCGGCCGGGATCTTGCCTGGGTGACGACAATCACAAGCGCGAGCTGGCGAAGCGTTGCGATACGCATGCAGTATCTCGCGAGCACTATCGCGAGTGCTGCTGCGATCGAGAGCAGGAAGATCGCAATGCGCATTTATCGCTGCTCCTTTCGCCGCATAAGATCGGTCTCGGAACGGAAACGGTCCCGCAGCATGTAAACACCGCCCTGCGAGTCGGTCACTTCACTGATCGCAGCAATGGCGCGCCCGGCATCGGGCCGCCGCACCATGTGGACCACGAGATCGACGGCGCTGGCGATGAAACGGCGCACGGAGTTGAGGTCAGCCGAAAAGCCATGCAGCCCCATCAGCATTTCCAGACGCTCAAGCGCGTCGCGCGGTCCGTTCGCATGGATCGTGGCCATCGACCCGTCATGGCCGGTGCCCATCGCCTGCAGCATCTCGATCGCTTCGCTCGAGCGCACCTCGCCCAGTATGATGCGATCAGGGCGCATGCGCAGCGCGTTGCGCATGAGATCGCGCGCCGACACTTCGCTAGTTCCGTCTGCCGATGCCGGCCGGGTCTCCAGCCGAACGACATGCGACTTTTGCAGCTTGAGCTCTGCCGCGTCCTCGATGGTCACGAGCCGTTCTTTCGCGCCGATGTAGGAGCTGAGCACGTTGAGCAGCGTCGTCTTGCCGGTGCCCGTGCCGCCGCAAATCAGAACGTTTTTGCGGCTTGCGATGGCGGAGGAAAGATAATCCAGCATCTCGAACGTCATCGAGCCGTTGCGCACCAGATCGTTGCCCGACAGCGGCGTACGCTTGAACTTGCGGATCGACAGAACCGGACCTTCGAGCGCCACCGGTGGGATTATAACATGCACGCGCGAGCCATCGGGCAAACGGCCATCGACATAGGGTGAGGATTCGTCGACGCGCCGCCCGATCGGACTGACGATTCGCTGGATGATGTTCATCAGGTGGGCAGCATCGCGGAAACGCACATGCGCTTCTTCCAGATTGCCTGCTCTTTCGACGTAGACCGCGCCGGGACCGTTGACGACAATGTCGTCGATTTCCGGATCCTCGAGAAGGGTCTGCAATGGTCCGAGGCCTGTAATCTCGTTGCGCACATCGTCGATCAGCGCGGCACGTTCGCGCTGATTGAACGCCGCGCCCTGTCCCTGCACGGCAAGCGAGATCGCCGCCGCGATCTGATCCTGCAGCGCAGCGGGCGGGATCGTGTCGGCGTCGAGCCCTTCGCGTTCAAGCTGCTCCAGCGTCAGGTCGAAGACGCGGAACTTGGCCCATTGATAATGGTCCGAAGCCGAAAGCGGCGGCGCTGTTTCCTGCTTGAACGGAAAGGGTGTAAGGACGCTCATGACGACCCCATCACGGCTTTGGGGCTTAGCCAGCCGCGCAGCTGGGTCAGAAAATCCGGCTCCGGCTCGGGCACAAGCCCTAGCCGCGTCAAGCATATGTCGAGCCCACGGCTATAGCGCGTTGCCGACAGCGCAAGCGGTTTGGCGCCGTTGACGCTTTCGGCAAGTTCGTCCCATGACGCATCGAGTTCGATGCTTTCGCTGATCTTGAGGGCATTTCGGATATCGGCGGCGGAGGGCGTCCGGCCCGGCGCGAGCGCGTGGACCACGACCTCGGCGGTCCCCAAACCGCATTCCGACAACCAGCGCAGCAGATCGCTGGCACCTCTGATAGACGGAAACCTTTGATTGCAGCAGACGAAAAACCGTGCCCCCGGCCGGGCCATTTCGAGGAGTGGGCGCTGACGGGAAAACGGCCCGTAGTTGATCACGATCGTTGCACAGCAACCGCGCAATATCTGGAGAAGCGCCGCGAAGCTTCCCGCGTCGAGCAAGCGAACCTCCGAACCGAAATCTGCGCAGAGCGGCATGACATAGAGCCCGCTGCGCGGATCGCGCGCCAGCGCGCTTTCGAGAAGTGCCCTGTCGACCCGGGCCACTTCGCGAATGGCATCCACGACGCCGAATTCTGGCTCGATCCCAAGCGCGATGGCGGCCTGGCTGGCTGGCACCGACAAATCGACATAGAGCGTCATCTCGCTGGGCGAGAGCTTCGCTGCCCGTACCGCTAGATTGACCGCAAAGTCCTGATCCTGCTCGCTGGCAAGCGCGCTGAGCACGCCTGCGATCCTGGCCCGTGACGCGGAAGGAGTGTCCGCAGTCCTGTCGAGACAGCCGCGGACAGCGAGACCGATCTGCGTCGCATCCGCCTCGCGGTCGATGAACTCATCCGCGCCGGCGCGAAGCGCGGCGAGGACGAGTTGCGCGCTCATCTCATTACCGAGCACGATGACCGGCGTTGCCGGAAATTTGTGCTTTGCTGTCTCGATCTTCTCGAATGCCGACTGCACGCCGTTGCGAACATCGCTGTCGATCAGGATCGCTGTGGGCTGGTAGGTCTCCCCAAGGTCATGGGCCGGGAGGCGATCGAGCACCATCAGGCTGGCCGCGTTGTCGATGGCCGCGCGCACGGTTCGCGTCACGGCTTCGTCCGAGGAAATCAGAAACAATCGTGCGCTCATGGCGCGAGCCCGTATTGCGCAACGAAATCGTCGAGTGACTTGGTGTTGAGCAGTGTTTCTGCGGAGGTCGGCGCATAGGCCAGGCCTTCACCGGGAAGCTTCGGCACGGACGCCATGGGCGACACCAGCCGCGGCGTGGCAACGATGATGAGTTCCTGCTCCTCGGCGCTGTTCTGCGAACGCTTGAAAAAGTCGCCGATGACCGGGAGATCGCCGATACCCGGTACCTTTTCCTCGATATTGGAGCGGCTGCTGAACATGAGACCGGCAAGAATGAAGCTCTGGCCATCGCCGAGCTCGATATTGGTATCGGTGGATCTGACCCGGATCGCCGGCACGTTGAAGCCCTGCAGGGTCAATGCGTTCTGGTAGTCGAGTTCGCTGACCTCGGGATTGACCTGCAGCACGATACGTTTCTCGCTCAGGACCGTCGCGCGCACATGCAGCTGAACGCCGAACTTTCGATACTCGATGGATATCGCTCCATTCGCCTGTCCGGACTGCATGACGGGGATTGGAATTTCGCCGCCCGCGAGGAAATCCGCCCGCCCGCCGCTCCGCACCATCAAGGTGGGCTCCGCGAGAACCTGGGCAAGATTGACGCTACTGAGAGCGCTGATTGCGGTCGCGAAATCCGAGCCCGGCCAGTTCATAAGAAGGTTGAAGGCCTGGCTGAGCGGCAGGCTGCTTTGCACGTTGAACTCGGGAGAGAACTGAAAGCTGCTGATGCTGCCAGGCACGCCGGATGCGAATTGCATACCGCTGCCGAGCTTCTGGAAGTTCATTCCCAACGCTCGCATCGTATTCGTCGACACCGCGGCGAAACGGACTTCGATAGCGACCATGCGGCGGTCAGCAACCGCGAGCTGGTTGCCACTGCCTTTACCATCCTCTCCATCGAGGAGCGCTTCGGCCCGGGCCCGCGCGTCCAGGCTTGAGACCTGACCTTTGAGCGCCGCCGCGTGCTCGGACGAAATCGCGATCGCGCCGTCCAGATCGGGATCCGCGGCGAGTTCGCCGTTAAGGACAGCGACATCAGGGCCAACGACGATGGAATAGTTGCGCCCGGCGGGCTCGGCTTTGGTCCAGAGCGTGACGTTGGTGGTACCGGCTTTGAGGCCGACGAGGCGTACCTGATTTCCCGGGAGCAGCTTGAGATCGATGATCGAGGGATCGCCAAGTGCGACGCGTGTCGGCTGCGAGGCGAGTTGGATGAAATGCTGGCTCCCCAGTGCGACATGCTCCACCTGCATGGGAGTGGCGCCAGCACCAAATGAAACGACGATCATCGCGGCGACCAGGAAAAAGCATTTCATGGCGAGCCACCGAGCGAGAGCGAGCTTGTTCGTGTGCCCGTATAGAAGGGAATGCCGGATGCGTGGCGGCGCCGGGATGGCAAAGGCCGCCGAGAGCTCTCCGGCAATGCGACCGGAACCAGGTCCGCGAGTTCGGCGGAAATGCCATTCGCCGCCGAATTGTCCCCGGGCGTCCTGATGGCGAGCGATACTTTGCCATAGCGCTGCGCCAATGCGAGGCGGGCAAGTCCGTCCGGTGTAAGCGAAAGACTAGCGGTGCGTGCACTTGTCTGAATCGTGCCGCGCGTCGCCGGATTTTCACCGACCGCCAGAACCAGGATGTTCTGCAGCAACAGAACTGTACGGCTCCGATCCGGAATATCGCTCGCACTTTTGCTCGGGAAGACTGAACCTGGAATCGTCGCAAAGACGTCGACGTGGTCCCCGCTTTGCAAAAAGCCGCCGACGATGTCGTCCTCGGCGACGCGGATGGAAAACGCGCGTTCGCCATGCGGGACGCGCGCCGCTATGCCGAGTGTCGAAACGTCACGAAGATCGTCGCGTGTAATCACTTCTTTCGCGGCGAAGCTCCTGGCGGTGACGCGCCCGACGATATCCGCCTTCGAAAACGCGACATTGCCCGGAAGAGAGCCCGCAACGGATCTAGTTCCAATGTCGTCTGGGCCGATGATCGATCCGGCAGGCAGCGCGCGGGAGGCTGCGAGCACCATGGATGTCTTGTTTTGGAACGAGGCACTCGTCGCGGAATGTGAGCTATGGTGGCGCGGGCCGGCTAGAACGGCGGCAAGTCCAATCGCAAGAATGCTCCCTGCCACCAATAATGGGTGCTGTCCCAGGTCCTTAATGATCACTCGACCACGCATGGCAACCGCGAATTGGTATTTCTACTTACACTTGTATCTAACTATAGGTTGTAAAATTGTGAACGCAGGAAATTGGTTGCAAAGATGGCGATTTAGGCACTGCTGGTAGCGCTCGAATACCTATAAACTCCAGCCTTCCTTGCCACTCGACCTTGCAGGGCGGTGCACCTCAATTCCACACGCCATAGTGCAACTAATACTTGTATTTTTACAAATTCTGAACTTATGCCCCGCATGGTTGCCGGGCAGGACTCGATTCAAGCGGGTACGGATTGTCATGTCGAAATTTCGTCAGCGGATGACCACTCTTGCGCGCGATCGCGCCGGGGCCGTCTCGGTGCTCACAGCGGTTTCGATTGCAATGCTGTTGATGGTCGCAGCGATCGTCATCGATATTGGGTCGCTTTATTTTGCGCGTCGTGCGTTGCAATCGACCAACGACGCGGCCGCTCTTGCCGCCGTGCAGAACCCTTCGTCCGCAGCCGCGGTGGCACAATCGGTATTCGCACGAAACGGATATTCACCCGTAATGCTGACGGTCGCTACCGGCGTCTATACGCCAGATGAATCGCTGACAGCAGAGCAGCGGTTCATCGTATCAGATACAGACGTCAACGCTGTCCGGGTGCGCGCCAACATCCGCCAACCCGGCTATTTCACGGCGCTGTTCGGGCTGTCCAAACTCGTTCCATTGACGACGCAGTCTATCGCGACCCGCCTTCCAACCGCCTCGTTTGGCGCCGGCACGCGCCTGGCCGAACTGGATGGCGGTATCCTCAACGGCGTGCTTGGCCAGCTCTGGGGATCGCACGTGAGTCTGACGCTGATCGATTACCAGGCGCTGGTGAGCACCAATATCGAGGCCCTGACCTTTCTTGATCAACTGGCCACCGATATCCATGTCACCGGCACCTACGCTCAGCTCGCGGATGCCAATGTGACTGTCGGGCAACTCATACAGGCGCTTGTCGAAGCAAGCAGTTCCGGCATTTCGAGCGGCGGCACCACAGCGGCGCTCCTTGCCCTGAAGGCGCTTCAGTCGCAAATCAACAGCGATGTCAGTCTGCGCCTGTCCGACATCATCGACTTTACGCCTCTACGGCTCAGAACCATCGGCGGAATCAACAACGATCAAAGCGGATTACAGCTCAATATCATGAGCCTGCTCTCGGCGAGCGCGCGCGACTCTGCCGCGTCCGGCACGATCAACCTTGGAACCACACTCACAGTCCCCGTCGCCAATACATCCATCGCGACGCGGATCGCGATCGGCAACAAAATGGCCCAAATGGCCGATGCGCAGATCGGCGATACGATACACACCGGCCAGATCCGCATGGCGCTCATAGTGACGATCGCCAACCTGAATTTGGGCGTCGCCACAGCAAATGTACAAATTCCACTCTATCTCGAAGCGGCAACGGGCCAGGCGCAGCTAACAGCTATGCCCTGCGTTCCGGGCGGAACGCTCGCCGAAATCACCGCGTCCTCCGGTGTCACAACGCTGGGCTTCGGCACGGTGAGCGATGGCGTATTGTCGAATTTCTCGGTTCCGGTCACGCCGGTTTCGGCGCCGATCATCAATGCGAGCCTGCTGGGAATTCCCATCGCAGTGAATGCGTCGGGATCGGCCGGCGCGACAGGGTCCGGCCCTTCAACGCTTTCGTTTACACAGAGCGATATCGATGCCGGAACAATCAAGTCGCCAACCTCCAATCTGGCCCTGTTCAGCAATTTGGCCGCCAGCACAAGCCTTTCGACGACGATCCTGGGGAACCCGGGACTGCTGAGCGGAGCTTTGAACACCATGCTGAATACGCTTCTTTCTAACCTCACACCGGTCATCACAAATGTTCTCACGCTGCTCAATGCGCCTGTGAATACCCTACTGACGACTCTCGGGCTTCAGTTGGGAACGATCGACGTGCGGGTCTTCGATGCGAAATGCCGAACTCCAACCCTGGTGGAATGACAATGCCAAGCAAACGGGAAATCGCGCAAGCGACGTCCAGACCGCAGATCCTGATCTGCGACGACGATACCGTGTTCTCCGCGGAGCTGATCGAAGCGCTCCACATGCGAGGTTACACCGCCGGTGCGTTTCTCACGCTGACGGCAATCCGCGCGGCAATCGTGGCGCCGAAAATCCTGCTTCTCGACGTCTGCATGCCGCGGCCGGACGGGTTTGAGATCCTCAAGATGCTGGCCGCGCATGATCGCAAGGAACATTTCCGGATCGTGATGATCTCGGGCGGCGACGAGCATCTGCTCGCGGCGGCCGGAAAATTCTGCGAAATGAACGGCCTCACGCTCATCGGCACGATGCACAAGCCCATCGCGGTCCGCGAGCTTTGCGATTTGATCGAGTCGGATTTCTGCTGGTAGCGGCGGGCGGCTCCATCCAATCGACGTCGAGCCTAGGGATTCAAGATCTGGGCGGCGAGTTGCAAGAACCGCAAGAGCTTGATTCTCGTTCTCATGGCCATATTACCTTTGACAAACCCAGCTCTAAATCTCGTCGGGTAACGGCTGACGGACGTTCGGGATGAACCGTCTTTCCACCGCACCAAACTCCCGAAAGTTAGCTTGACCCTGCCGAAGGCTGAGAACCCCATTTGGGCCACCTAGGACCTTATCGGCATCCGGCTCGTCTTGGCCGTCATCTTCCCAGTAACAAACCGGACACGCCTCAAAGCCTGCTCTGCAATACAGCGTCTTGAATTTGCAGCATGGGCACCTGAAGGCCTTGGTCTGGCCGCACGGCTCGACCACTAGCTGAAGTTTCCGGCCGTCAGTCACGGCGATAACCGCTCTGCCAGCTTCTGGAATTGTGCAGCCCTACGCCTCGCCAAACGCGCTACAGCGGCCTCCCAATTTGAAGGCGGCGATCTGTGCCCGTTAGCGTCCTCTGCCAAGCGCGCTTGCTTTATGGTCTGCGGCTTAAGGTCGAGTTCTGCGGCCAAATCTTCGACCGTCACCCGATCAAACAGGGCTTCTGTTGCTCCGCGAAAATCTAGCGCCATCTGTAACCTTCCCGGTTGACACGCCCAATGTTGTAACCTATATTGGTTACACGATCAAGGGCAGACAGTCATGGCAAGCGTTCTCAAAGAGGCATATTTCCGGGATGAACAGGCGGCGTTCGCTGCTCTGGAAAGCATCATGTGGCCGGAAGGTAAGCCCCCGCATTGCCCTCACTGTGGCGTTGCTGACAAGTGCAACAAGCTTGCCCCTCAGAAGTCCAAGCCTTCCAAGCGCAACCCGAACGGCAAGCCCGTATATGGCCTGTGGAAGTGCTACGCCTGCCGTGGCCAGTTCACGGTTCGCAAGGGCACGATCTTTGAGGAAAGCCGCCTAGAGCTTCACCTGTGGTTTCAGGCCGCGTTCCTCATGTGCAGCAGCAAAAAGGGCGTGTCTGCAAACCAGCTTCACCGCACGCTCGGTTGCACGCTCAAGACTGCTTGGTTTCTCGCGCATCGCCTTCGTGAAGCGATGGCGGAAGGCGCGCTCAATCCGTTCGGCCTCGGTGGCGGCGCTGTCGAAAGTGATGAGACGTTCCTGTCCCGTCGCCGTCGCAAGGGTGATCCGTCTCTACATGGCCAGCCCAAGATGAAGGTGCTTACGCTGATCGACCGAGAGACGGGCCAAGCCAAAAGCACGGTTATCCAGAACCTGCGCCAAGATACGCTGCTTCGCATCATCGATAAGAACGTGTCCCGTGAGGCGCGGATCATGACGGATCAAGCGGCGTACTATCGCTATGCGTTCGGTGCTTACGCCGGTCACGAAACCGTCGATCACAGCAAAGAGGAATACGTTCGCGGCGATGCATACACGAACACTTGTGAGGGCTACTTCAGCCTATTCAAGAAGGGAATGAAGGCCGTGTATCAGCACTGCGATGAAAAGCACCTTCATCGGTATCTCGCCGAGTTCGATTTTCGTTACAACCATCGCATTGCAAACGGCATGGATGACGTGACTCGCACCCGTCACGCTCTCGTAGGGGCGAAGGGGAAGCGGCTCACGTACCAAAATGCTGGTGGATCATTCTCGTGACACTAGAAAAGGCAAGCAGGATCAATGATCTATATAACCTCTTGATTTCACAGAGTGATTCATTATATATGAGTCGCTCGCAGGCCGAAAACTCACCTGGTGGTGAGCCGTATCTTAAGTGCGGATGGTTGCTACGGCGATCTAGGCCTGCGGGTCGCCAGCTTCCAATCAAACTCCCAAATGTGAAACTGCGGGCAGCCAGATTTTGGTGATGGGCGGTCCAATCGTTCAAGTGGACAATTCGCTTCGATGTACTTTGCGATGATCCCCTTTGGCGTTTTCTCGGAGCCACGTCTGGCCTTATTCCAATGCCAAGAGGCAGCCCCAAGTAATAGATCGGCGACTTGATGCAAATCTGATTTGCTGATGTTCATATATTCCATCTGTCGCAGAGGGCGATAGAACCCGCGCTTTAAGAAATCCCTCGTAGTGCCATTGTTGAAAACCTTCATGAACTCGCTGAGTTCGTATGACGATTCTCGACGCCCATGAAAAGCGCGCAGCACATTTGGTTGCCCATATTTTCTTAGGATGGCCATGTAGGTCTGATACATCATTTTCTGAAAACTAATTTCGCCATCGTGAGCACTGAAACGCGCATGGTCTATGCGTTTTCGTTCAATCACGAAGCAGGTGAAGTCAACTTCTGTTCCGAGTTAAAACCAAAAAACAGGTCTATTGCATCGCGATATTTGTCTAATTTCTGTTCTGTTATATGTTTCCACTGCAAAGAGTCATCCGGGAATGGCCGTTGAGCGCGCACCCGTTTGAACATTTCTGCGATATGATGTGCGGCGTAACTGGAGCAAGAAACACCGCCGATTAGCATATACTGGTCTCTGGTTATGCCGCTTTCATCCGTGAACGCGGCATAGTCGCAAAGCCTTGAGCGGTCGCAGTGGAATGGAAGGCGCAATGTGATGCCGAAACGCAAGCCCCTAAAGCAGCATAGGTCCGCCCAGCAAACTCAATCAAGGCGTGCAGATAGCTTCGAGGCCGTGGCCAAGCGCCTAGGCGCTGACGAGGACAAGGCCCGGTTTGAGGCCAAGCTGGGGAAGATCGCGAAGGCGAAAAGCGTCCGTAAGGCGAAATAGAATGATCCCTACATCGAGCTTGGTTGAGCTGGCGATTTGGTTTTGGATAGTTGGTGCTGGCGGCCTTCTCTGGAGAAGGCGCCGCCCCGGCGTACCGCTCACGGGGAGCGATTGGCTCGCCGCTGCCGTTCAGGGCCTAATATTCCCCATCGGTATCGTAGTGATGCTTTGGTTGTATGAAATGAAGCGCCACCACCCCTAGCCTTGGGTTTGTCAAAGATAATATCGCCGTTCTCATGGGATTCGCCAAAGTGCCGGCCTCAGGTATTCGAACCTCACTTTCTGGAGGGGGCCCCTCCTGTTCATCGGACCGCGAACAGCAATAAAATTGTTCGGCGATAATCCGGGACCCTCCCCCTTCTGCTCATCAGATATCCCCATCGTGTTGCGGTCCGGCCAGATCGACCGGCTGAGATGGGCATTGCGGACCGCAGCTTCAAGCCCTCGCGCGTTCACCCGTTGCGACAGCGTGTCGCCGAGCCTGCTGGCGCCCCGCCGAAATAGGAATCGCGCTGTCCGATGACGCCGGTGAACCGGAAGCCCTTCCTGCCAAAGCCGCAACGACGGAAGATTACGGCCGGCGAACAGGGGTGCATTTCTTTCCAGCTATGAACAACTCTCACGCTGGCTGGGCAGCTTATGGATCGCGGGCGGTGTCGCTCCCCCGTCTCGTCACCGTAGAACGTCGCGATTGCGGATATCCGACGGGGTAGCATCGTAACGCAACCGGAATTGGCGGTTGAAATGGGATATATTGCCGAAGCCGCATGTCAGCGCGACATCGCTGACATGGCGCTGCTCCCTGCGTGGGTCGCCCAGCGCGGCATAGGCACGCGCCAACCGCTTGCTGAGTACGAACTCCGTGAAGCTGGTACCTTTGGTTTCGAACAATCGCTGCACAGTGCGCGGCGAGACGCGAAACTGCCGTGCGACCATATCGAGCGACAGCTCTGGCCACGCGAGATGCCGTTCGACATAGGCTTCGATCGATTTTCGCCGCGCAGCGAGCAGGCCGCGCGTCATTGCTATCTGGCGCGCCTCACCCCTGGCACCCAATGCCAGCGCCAAGAGATCATGGACGTGCCGGGTCACCAGCCCACGGGACTCGCCGGTGGCAAGCGGCTCGGTTTCGTCGAGCAGGCGCAGATAGCGGATCAGCAGGTGCAGGCCCTGATTGTCCGGCGGGATCGCTGCTCCCACCGTGTCGTAAACATTGTGCACGAGCGCCGATATGGCCTCGAACTGCGTGCGTACGACCAGTAGCTTCATGCCCTCGGGCCACCGGTACGCGCCCACTTCGGCACAGGACATCAGATAAGCCCCGCCCACGCCGACCTCGACTTCCCGCCCGCATTGCGAGGCGGAGAACTTTCCGCCGGCATTCACAAAGAGAAAGAGATCGTCATTGTCGCGCGAGACGATCGTGCGCGAACGTTTGCTAACGGCGCCGTCCAGCGCGCCCCAGCCGAACCGCAACTCCGGCAGAACGCGAAGGCAGGCGGAACCGCGAAAGGGGCGTTGCGCGACCTGGCGCATCTCCGCACCGAGAAGCCAGCCGTTGACGACGTTGCTCCAAGCGGCAAAGCGCCCGCGCTCAGGAATTCCGCCGGTGTGGAAGAGCCTCGGTCCGAAATGATCCGGCCGCGCAAGCATGCGAACTCCCGCATTAGACTCGCCCCGGCCCCGGAACTATGCCCTGTCATTCTAGTACAAGAATGTCGCGCCGGCGCAAGAATTTCAGTTCGTCATCTGATTTCGTGGATTTGTCGAATGGGCTTGGGGCCAATCCTTGAAGGGATGGTGCCATGCACGGTTTTGGCTTCCAGCGTAAAGTAATTTTGCGTCACGGTTTGACGGCTGCCGCCGCAACGATCCTGCTCGCCGCCTCCGGCGGAACCGCGACGGCCGCCACGCAGAGAACGCTGCACTCGTTCTGCAACGAGGCGAATTGCGGCGATGGCGATACGCCGCACGCGGGCCTTCTGGCAGACGGGGATGGAAATCTCTACGGCACGACGGAGCAAGGCGGGAAATACAACAGCGGCATCGTCTTCAAGCTGATCCCCAACGCGCATAAGACCAAATACACCGAGCATGTCCTGAAGAATTTCTGCGCGAAGGCGAACTGCGCCGATGGCGGATTTCCCGAGGCCGGCCTGATCATGGACATAGATGGCAATCTCTACGGCACGACCGGCGGCGGCGGCAAATTCGGAGGCGGTACCGTCTTCAAGATGATGCCTTTGGCCAATGGCTGGAGTTATGCCGTCGTTCACTCGTTCTGCCACGACGCCACCTGCACGGACGGCAGCGACCCCACGGCCGGACTGGCCTACGCCGGTCAGTCTTCCGGCGCGCTTTGGGACGAAACTTCACCCCTCTTCGGCACGACCTATGGCGGCGGCGCGAACAACAAAGGTGACGTGTACAAGCTCTCGCACACCGGTTCGGGATGGAGCTTCCAGGTGATCCATTCCTACAGTTCGGGCTTTCACGGCGGCGATCTCTTTGTGGACACGTCCGGCAATCTTTTCGGGACGACTCTCCTCGGCGGCGCGAACAGCGGCGGCACAATCTACAAGCTCGCCTCGGGGAGCTGGAACGAAACCACGCTTCACAATTTTTGCGCACAAACGAATTGCGCCGACGGCACGCAGCCCATTGGCCGTCTTGTGATGGATAACAACGGCAATCTCTTTGGCGCGGCGTCGCAGGGAGGCTCCGGCGCACATTGCATGGCCGAAAACGGCTGCGGCGTTGTCTTCGAACGCACGGCGAGCGGCAAGTTCAAGGTGCTACACGATTTCTGTTCGTTGAAGAACTGCAAGGACGGTCAATGGCCATCGGCCGGATTGATAGTCGGCGCCGGCGGCGATCTTCTCGGCACGACCTATGGCGGCGGAGGCGGATCCGGCGGAACGGCGTTCTCGCTCGACCGCGCCAACCAATGGGCCGAAACCGTGACATATGATTTCTGCAGCGCGCAGAACTGCACCGACGGCGCAGGTCCGGTCGCGCCGCTGGTCATGGACGCTTCTGGAAATCTCTTCGGCACGACTGCCGTCGGCGGCGTCAATGGCACCGGTGGCACCGTGTTCGAGCTGACGCCGTGACAGATCGAAGATTCTACCGGGTCACATTCACTCGTCGTCAAATTTGGGGTTGAGACGATCGCGAGACAAGAGCATCCGCGGCCCTGGTTTGTACGCTGGTAAGACCTTGGAATAATTGGTGGGTGATGTAGGGATCGAACCTACGACCCGCTGATTAAGAGTCAGCTGCTCTACCAACTGAGCTAATCACCCATCGCTCGCGCCGGGTTGAACGCGAAGGGGCGGCCTATAGCAGAGG
>Ga0105239_10005849_pt1 | contig 14337 bp, 10 predicted proteins | sample KBSC44metaG_FD_92761 | JGI IMG/M metagenome (GOLD analysis project Ga0105239, IMG submission 92761) | Corn rhizosphere microbial communities from Kellogg Biological Station, Michigan, USA - KBS C4-4 metaG | ecosystem: Host-associated > Plants > Roots > Rhizosphere > Soil | place: Michigan, USA... | reverse complement strand
TCAGCTCATCCCCGCCGGCACCGCCGCGCGGTATGACGTGTTTCACACCGCCTGCCCCGCCCGCGACGTCGTCGACCACGTCACGAGCCGGTGGGGCATCTGGGTCCTGATCTCGCTGCAGAGCGGCGACCTCCGCTTCTACCAGCTCCGCGAGCGCATCGAGGGCATCAGCGAGAAGATGCTCTCCCAGTCCCTGCGCGCCCTGGTCGGGGACGGCCTGGTCTGGCGCCGCGTCGAGCCGACGACCCCGCCCCAGGTCACCTACGGGCTCACCGAGCTCGGCCGCGACGTCGGCGAGCCGCTGGAGGACCTGTTCGGGCGGATCACCCGGCGGCTGGCGCCGCGCGGCGCGGACCAGTCGTAGCGTCGCAGACCACGCTGGAAGGCGCCTACTCCCCGGCCTCCAAAGCCAGAATCGCGTCCGCCAGCCGAGCGATCTCCCCGGCCAGCAGCTCTGTCTGCTGCCGTTGTTGGTGGGCGATGCGCGCCAGCCAGGACCCGAAGAACAAGAACCCTCCGAGCGTCGTCATCGCCAGTCCGCCGATGCCGCCCGATACCAGGTACGCGACCTGCTCGAACGTGTACGGCGTGTGCGCCGCGCCATACCACCCGAGCCCGATGGCCAGCAGCCCCAGCGGCATCAGCAGGCTGCCGGCCAGCGCGAGCCCCTGCTGCATCAGCCGCTCGGACTCGCTCGTCCGGGTCTTCGGCCGCGCGGCGACGGCGTTGGTCCGCAACTGGCCGGCCATCGCGCGGCCCGCCAAGGTCTTCGCAGTGCTCATCGATCGCCCTCCCGAGCGCTCCGGGCCATCCTGTTCGCAGCCTTGGACAGTGCCGCGCTCATTCGTCGAACTCCCGCAGGTCCGGCACTCCGGTGGAATGCCCGGCCTCGCACCCCGCACCGCCGAACAGCAGCGTGCTGTACTTCCGCAGCCCCCAGGCCGCCACGCAGGCCACCACAGCCGCCCCGACCAGCAGCTGCCCCGGCAGCCCGCCGAACGCCGCCGGCGTCACCTTCGCGGCCGTGTTCTGCATCGGCGGACTCGGCTTCACGCCGCCCGCCGTGCCGCCCGCGGTCCCGCCGGTCGTCCCGCCGCCCGTCGAGCCGCCGACGCCGCCGGTCCCGCCCACGCTGCCGCCGGAGCTCCCTCCGACGCCGCCACTCGTGTCGGACCCGCCGGTCCCGCCCGACGACCCGATCGTGCCGCCCGATGTTCCCGCGCCGGACGGCTGTGTCGTCGGCCCGCCGCTGGCGCCGCCCGACAGGTCGATCGCCTGCGAGGCGTCCGCCTTCGACTTCGCCGACCCGACCGTCAGCACGATCTTCGGCGCCAGCTGTGGCAGCGTCTGGATGAGGCTGGGCAGCGGCGCGGGCAGCCCGCTCGTGAGCGACGGCGGGATCTGCGCGAACAGCTGGTTCAGCACCGGTGTCAGCGGCAGCATCGCCTTCAGCTTCGCCGTGTCGATCGTGATCTGCAGCCCGTGGCTGAACATCTCGCCCGCGGTGTCCTTCGACACGTCGCTGGCCGCCGGCAGCGCGACCGAGATCCCCAACGGCGCGAGCACCTGGTTCATCGCGTCCGGCAGCTGCGGCAGCGCGACCATCCCGAAGGGTGTCTGGATCCCGTTCGCCGTGATCCCGAAGTTCACCCCGGCCACCGACATCGAGCCGTAGTCGACGTTCCCGGTCGACGTTCCCTTGACCCCGTCCGACGTGCTCTGCGAAGTGACCTTCAACCCGTCGAACTCGATGAGCCCGCCGAGGATCAGCAGCTTCCCGGCGTCCGACTCCGCGGTGGCGACCGCGTGGCCGTTCGTCACCGTCGCAGAGGACTGTGACCGCTCGCCCTGCACGTCCACGAGCGCCGACTGCCCGGTGAGGAACCGGATGAGCGATCCCAGATCCGGCAGCTGCGGCTGCGGCAGTGTGCCGCCGAGCAGCCCGCCGAGCAGCCCGCCCGAGGAAGCAGGCGACGACGGCGCACTCGACGGAGCCTGCCCCGGCAGCGAAGGCCCGGTCCCCGGCAGCGGCAGCCCGAACGACGACACCGACGTCGATCCGTTGGCGTCCGTGTGCGACTGCATGTAAGAGCCCGGAACCGGCTGCATCGTCGCGTCCGGGGAGGCCCCCGGATACTGCACGTTCGTCAGGATCGGGTACTTCACGTTCGGGCTGTTGAACAGCTGCCCCAGCCCGAACGCGATCGCGTCCCCGGGCCACAGGAAGCTGGCCGTCGCGGCCCCGGTCGGCCCGGAGCCGTAACCGGCCCGCGTGTAGGAGATGTCGAACTCCAGGTTCGGCTTCCCCGGCTGGGCCGGGATCGGGATCTTCGGGTCGTAGATCTCCATGGTGACCGGCGCGGCCGAGGCCGAGACCGTCCAGCCGCCGAGGCTCGACGACGACCCGCTGTCCGCCGGCCTCGGCGCGGGCGCGGGACCGGCCCACGCCGCCGGTGTCGCCAGCGCGCCGAGCGCCACCGCCGCGACGAGCGCACCGCCGCGCCGAACGCTTGAACTCCGAGCCTTCATGCTGCCGCACCTCCCAGATACAACGCGGCCAGATCCCGCCGGATGACCTCCGGCTCGTCGAAGGCCACGATCCTGCCGTGCGTCATCACCGCCGCGAAGTCCGCGACGCGCAACGCCATGTCAGCGAACTGCTCCACCGCGACCACGGTCACGCCCCGCTCCGCGATCTGCCCGAGCACGTCGTACAACTGCCTCACGATCAGCGGCGCCAGGCCCATCGACAGCTCGTCGACCAGCAGCACCGCCGGATTGGTCACCAGGGCCCGGGCCATGGCCAGCATCTGCTGCTCGCCGCCGGACATCGAGCCGGCCAGCTGGTCGTAGCGCTCGGCCAGCCTCGGGAAGCGCTCGAAGGCGGTCTCGTAGATCTCCGTCGCCGACGCTTGCCCCGCCAGCCCCGACATCCGCAGGTTCTCCGCGACGGTCAGGTTCGGGAAGATGCCGCGGCCCTCGGGGATCGTGCACAGCCCGGCTCGGGCCAGCGCGTCCGGGGCGGCGTCGTTCACGTGCGAGCCGCCGAGGTGGACGTGGCCCGAGGTGGCCCGCAGGCGTCCCGAGCAGACCTTCATCAACGTCGTCTTCCCGGCGCCGTTCGGGCCGAGCAACGCTACGACCGCGCCGCGCGGGACCGCCAGATCGACGCCGTGCAGCACCTCGATGCGGCCGTACGCCGCGTGCACACCCTGCAGCTCCAGGATCGGCGCCATCAGAACCAGCCTTCCGTCTGCGGTCCGGGGCCTTCCGGCAACGCCGGGGGAGGGGCCTCGGCGTCGTCGTCATCGGCGGCCGGCATCACCAGTGTGCTGTCGGTGCCGGCGGGCTCGTCGTCGCTCTCCGAGCCGTCCTCCTCGCCGAGATACGCCTTGCGCACCAACGGATCCGCCTGCACCTCCGTCGGCGTCCCCGAGGCGATGAGCTTGCCCCGGTCCAGCACGTGGATGACGTCCGACACCCGCATGATCAGGCCCATGTCGTGCTCCACGATCAGCACGGCCCGGCCTTGTGCCGCCAGGTCCCGCAACAGCTCGCCGAAGGCGTCCGTCTCCGCCTCCGACAGCCCCGAGGACGGCTCGTCGAGCAGGAGCAGCTCCGGATCGATCGCCAGCGCCCGGGCCAGCTCCACCAGCCGCGCGACGCCGGTCGGCACCGAGTCGGCGCGCGCGTCGGCATATCGCTCCAGCCCGATCCGCTTGATCAGGCCTCGGGTCACCTGCGCCGGCTTGGTGTTCTTGGCCCGCACCGCGTCCGCCGCGACCCGGATGTTCTCCTCGACGGTCAGCGAACCGAACGCCTCCAGACGCTGGAAGGTGCGCGCGATCCCGTGCCGGGCGCGGCGGTGCGTCGGGGTGTGCGTGATGTCCTTCCCGTCCAGGAACACCTTGCCGCCGGTTGGCCGCTGCAGGCCGGTGACGACGTTGAACAGCGTCGTCTTCCCGGCCCCGTTCGGCCCGATCAGCGCCGTCACCTGCCCGCCGTCGGCCGAGATCGTCGCCCGGTCCACCGCCGTGACGCCGCCGAAGCGCACCGTCACGTCCCGCACGTCCAACCGGGTCACGCTTCGACCTCCGCGTTCTCCCCGACCGTCATCGCCGACTGGGCGCCCGAACCTCTTTCCGCCCCGGAGCCTTCACCCGCTGTCGAGCGGTTGGCGACGCCCCGGGCGATGCCCGCCGATCCGATCCCCAGCCGCGCGCCCAAAGGGTTGTCCCGCAACGAGAACAGCCATCCGGTGATCCCGTTCGGCTGCTTCCCGAGACCGACCGCGGCGACCGCCAGGATCAGGAAGAGGTAGGCCTGCGCGCTCGGATAGCTGTTCAGCGCCATCAGCAGCATCCCGCCGAGCAGTGCGCCGCTCACCGACGTCACGCCGGCGCAGACCACGATCAGCAGCAGCGGCAGGCTGTTGAAGAACTGGAAGTTGGTGCTGCCGACCTGGTTCTGCAGTCCGGCATAGAGACCGCCGCCGACCCCGGCCACGGCGGCCGACGCGGCGAACACCGCCACCCGCGCCGCCCGGGGGTTCAGTCCCAACGTGGCGCAGGCCGCGGGCGAGTCCCGCAGAGCAATCAGGACCCTGCCATACCGGCCCTTGCGCAGCACGATCACCGCGGCGCCGAGAAGGCAGAACACCGCCGCCGCCAAGATGGCATAAGCCTTGTCGGAGGTGAAGCGGTAGCCGAACATGTCCAGGCGCCTGGTCGTCAGCGATCCGCCGAACCCGCCGAGAGACGGGTTCTGGAACACCATCGTGTCCATGATCTGCGCGAACGCGATCGTCGACAGAGCCAGGTACAAGCCCTGCAATCGCAACGACGGCAACGCCACGAGGATCCCGGCCACCGCCGCGAGCACCGCCCCGGCCACAATCGCGGTCGGTGCGGAGGAGTGCGTCTTCGCGACCATCAGCGCACCGACTCCGAAGAAGCTGAATTGGGCCAGCGACACGTATCCGCTGAACCCGGTCAACGGCACCAGCGACAGGGCCAGGATCGCGAAACACAGCCCCAGCGCCATCCGGTTCACATTCACGTCGCTGAGCACTGCGTTGCCGAAGACCACCGCAAGCAGCAACACCGCCGAAGCCAACCCGACGCGGCGCATCTCCGGCGTCCGCACTCCCGGTACGCCGGCCAGCCGTCCGACGCGCAACTGCGCCTGCGGCATCAGCAACAGCATCAAGAGCAGGAAGATGGCCGGGATCGCTTCGCGGAAACCGGTCCAGCCGGGGCCGGTGTCCAGGTACCCGGACGCGTACGCGTTGAGCAGGCCCAGAACCAGCGCTCCTGTGAACGTCCGCGGCAGGCTGGTCAGCCGGCCGGCCATGGCAGCCGCGTAGGAGTTCACCACGAGCAGCGTCAGGGATACGTAGTTCAGTTCGCTGGGTTGCGCCGAGACCAACAGGATCCCGGCCAGCGCGGCCAGCGCCGAGCCCATGGCCCAGGCGATGGAGGACATCAGGTTCGGCCGGCCGCCGTGCAGCGCCAGCAGTTCCTTGTCGTCGACGGCCGCGCGCATCGCCACGCCGAGCCGGGTGAACGTCAGGAACGCCCACAACACGGCCCCGACCACCACTGCCAGCGCCACGGTCAGCAGCTCGTTCCCGCTGATCCGCACCATCCCGATGCTGACGCCGTGCCCGGCGAAGAACTGCTTCACCTGGTGCACGCCCGGCGGCCAGATCTTCTCCGCGGCGCCGATCAGCCCGACCAGCACCGCGCACGTCACCACCAGCGTGACGCCGACCCCGGAGTCCGCGACGCGCCGGATGACCCAGCGCTCCAGCAGCGCCCCGAACAGCGGCGCCACCCCGAACACCACGATCAGGACCGAGAGCCAGTCGGACAGGCCCTGGTTGTAGGCCAGCTCCCAGTACACGAACGCCATGACCATGGCCGTAGCGCCATGGGCGACGTTGAAGATCCGGGTGGTGGCATAGGTCAGGACCAGCCCCGACGCCGCGATCGCATACGAGGCGCCGATGACGAAGCCCAGGATGGTGTACGTGAGGAAGACGTTCATCCCACGCCGCGCTCTCAGCTCACGCCGGAGTTGATGAGCTTCCCGCAGCTCCAGCCGGAGCCGGGGGACACCCGTTTCCACGCCGAGCCGGTGTACTGCATGAACAACGCGCACGGCGAGGTCGTCTTGCCGCCGACGTCCTGCGGCGCGAACATCCCGTTGCCCGTGTAGTCGTGCACGCCGGCCAGCGCCTTCACCATCGCCGGGCGGGTGAGGTTCGGCCCGATCTGGTTGGCCAGGCGGGTGAACAGCTCCGCGGAGGACCAGGCGAACATCCCGAAGTAGGTGGGCGCCGCGCCCGGGGCCACCTGGTGCAGCCACTTGGTGTAGAGCTGCAGCTCGGGGTTCGACCCCGATTCCTCGAACATGGCCGCGTTGCTGAAGACGAAGGTGTTGTTCGCCGCGGAACCGGCCTGCTGGAGGTAGTTCGGGTCGTAGCCGGTCGGGTCCAGGACGAAGACCCTCGGCGTGAAACCCTGCTGCTGCATGGCCTGGGCGAGCGTCGCAGCCTCCTGATAGGCGCCGAGGAACTGCACGTACTGCACGCCGGCGTTCTGCATCTTCACGACGTAGGGCGTGTAGTTCGACTCCGAGACGCCGATCGGCTGGTTCAGGACCCAGGTGAAGCCGTCCTTGGCGTAGGCCTGCTCCCAGGATTTCGCTTGCTGCGCGGTGGTTCCGGTGTCGACGTACACGAATGCCGCCTTCGAGGCGGCGCCCGGGAACTGCTTGTTCCAGAAGTCCGGTTGCACCTGCGGGACCAGCGGCAGTTGTTGCGAGTCTGTGCCGAAACACACGGCGCAGGTCTGCCGGACCCGGGTGGTGCTCACCGCTTGCAGGTCGGGGATTGCGCACTGCGCCGCGGACGCCGCGCCGCCGGAGTCGAAGGCCGACACCGAGCCGACCAGCGCGAAGTCCGCCTGGCAGGCGGTCAGGGTCTGCTGGTTGTCGCCGGCGTCCGAGGTCTGCGAGTCGTAGGAGTGGACGGTGAGCTTGCGGCCGCAGATCCCGTTGGGATGCGTGGCGTTGAAGTAGGCCACGTAGGCCTGGACGGCTTGCGGGGCCGAGCTGAACAGGCCGCCGATCGGGCCGGACAGGTCGCTGGCGTTGCCCAGGCTGATGCTGGTGGCGGTCACCCCGGTGGCGCTGGAGCCGGTGGCGGTGCCGACGCAGGTGTCCGAGCCCGAACCGGACCCGCCTGTGCCGCCGCCGCTCCCGCCTCCCGTGCCACCGGTGCTCTTGCCTCCCGTGCTCCCGCCGGTGCTCTTGCCCCCGGTGCCGCCTCCGGTCGTCCCTCCCGTACCGCCGCCGGCGGCTCCGCCGGACGTTCCGCCGCTGGTCCCGCCGGTCGTGGTGCCGCCGGATCCGCCGGTCGTGCCACCGGTGCCGCCGGTCGTCCCGCCGGTGGTGCCGTCGGAGCCCTGGGAGCCGTCAGCGCTCTGCGAGCCCTCGCGGGCGCCCTGGCCGTAGGCGACGGCCGCGGCCCTCTGGTCCGCCGACAGGCGTGCGCCACACGCGCCGAGGGACAGGGACAGGGCCGCGACGGTGAGCGCGGCGGCCATCTGGGTGTGGCGGTTACGGAAACGCGGTGAGCGCGCGGAAATCATCGAGTGCTACCACCTGACGGGTCGTCAGAAACGTTGGGTGTAGCAAGGCAGCGTGCTCTAATTCAACAGAGAACTCAATAGAGTTTCGAGGGTACCCCGGCAGAATTTGGCAAACCGTGATACTGATTCACCCCGGAGAGTGATGGTGACGGGGCATTTCACCCTTTGGTGGGTGTTCGGCCCTTGATAGGCGCCGAAGCGCCGGTCCGGTCCCTCAGCTCTTGAGGATCTTGCCCAGCGCTTCCAGGCCGCGGCTCGCCGTGGACTTCACGGTGCCCCGGCTGATGCCCAGCGCGTCGGCGATGTCCGCCTCCGACAGGTCGGACCAGTAACGCAGCACCAGGACCTCTCGCTGGCGCGGCGGCAGCTTCTGCATGGCCTCCAGCACCTCGCGGTGCTCCTCGGACAGCAGCGCCACCGACTCGGCGCTGGCGGCGTCCGGGACGTGCGGCGGGGTGTAGCCGCGCGCGGTCTTGCGCCGGCGCAGCACCGAGCGCGCGTTGTTGACCACGGCGGTGCGCAGGTAGCCGAGCGGGTTCTCCATGCCGGTGAGGTCGTCGCCGTAGCGGCGCCACAGGCCGGTGAAGGAGTCCTGTACCACGTCCTCGGCCGAGGCCTGGTCGTCGACGAGCAGGATGGCCAGGCGCACCAGCGACAGGCGGTGGGCGTAGTAGAGGTCGGCCAGCGAGGGCCCCTCCCCGGGCTGCAGGGCCCGGTGCCCGCGCGGCGCGGTGCTGCCGCCGATCATCGCCAGCGGATGGTTCCCGCTCGCGGACAGGTCGTCGGCATCCTCGGTCGGGGTGTTCAGCGCCTCCCGCAGCGCCGCCACGACAGCGGCGACTCCGCCCGCAGGAGCGCCCGCGACGGTCGCACGACGCCATCGCGGCCACCATATGGTGCGCGATGGCCAGGCGACAGCGCCCGCCACACTCATCCGTCAGCTCCTGAGATCGATGTCCCCCCGCCGGCCGCGCGAAGGCCGGCGACCGACAACCCGAAGCCCCATGCTATCGCTCGACCCGCCTCCGGCGGCAGGGCGTCTTGAGGGGTTGGTTGCGGCGCTACGCAATATACGGGCCGGTGGGGAGTGCGGTCGATGCGGCTGGTGGGAGAGGCGTGGCGAATGCGGGCGCCGGCACGGAGCGTGAGCGGCGGGCGTGCCGGATTCACGACACAACGCATTGGTTCGATACGCGGTTGTCAGCGCACGCTCTCGCGTCGTCCCTCTCGCCGGCGCCCTCGTCGGCCGGCCCTCAGAACTCGAACTCGCACCACACGGACTTGCCCTCCGGCAGCGGCCGGGCTCCCCAGGCCGCCGCCACCGCCGCGATGATGCTGATCCCGCGGCCGTCCTCGTCGGTCTCGCGGGCGAGGCGGCGCCGGGGGAGGTGGTCGGACTGGTCGGCGACGTCGATGATCAGGCGGCGGTCCGTGCGGCGCAGGCGCAGCACGACCGGGGCGGTGCCGTGGGTCACCGCGTTGGCGACCAGTTCGCTGACCGCCAGGACCGCGGTGTCCGTCAGGTCGTCGGCGACGCCCCAGGTGGTCAGGACGCCGGCGGTGTAGCTGCGGGCGTGCGCGGCGATCTCCGGGCCGCCGACCAGCTCCACCGAGGCGGAGCGGAACAGTGCCGCGTGCGCGCCGGTCCAGGCCGGGACGTGGGCCACCAGCAGGGCCACGTCGTCGGTGCGGACCGCTCCGGCGGGGTCCAGGCCGCCGCTGGAGACCGACAGCGGGTCGATCGAGGCCAGGATGTGGTCGCGGACCAGGTCCACGGGCCCGGCTCCGGGGCGCGGCGGCTCCTCCTCGGGCGCTCGGGCGAACACCCGGCGCAGATCGCCGGTGCCGCGCTCCAGCAGGCCCTGGGTGTAGAAGGCCAGATACGACCCCGGCGGCACCGCCACCGCGGCCTCCTGCCAGGTCCAGTCCCCGAGGCCCAGCGACGGCCCGGACGCGCCGTCCAGCACCGCCACGTAGCCGTCCGGCAGCCGCAGCAGCGGCGGGAGGTGGCCGGCGTTCGCGTACGTCAGCGAGCCGCTGTCCGCGTCGTGGACCGCGTACACCAGCGTGGCCACCGGGGAGCCGGTGCGCTCGCCGTCGAAGTCCAGCGCGTGCCGGTCCAGGTGGTACATCACCTCGCCGGGCGGCAGGTTCTGCGAGGCGTACGCCCGCACCGCCGCGCGCAGCCGCCCCATCACCGCCGCCGCGCGCACGCCGACGCCGCCGGCCTCCGGCGTCACGCCGCCGACCACCAGCGCGGTGCGGCCGGCGCCCAGCGGGATGGCGTCGTACCAGTCGCCGCCGACCTCCAGCACCGGCTCGTCGTCCAGGGACGAGTCCTCGTAGCGCACCAGCGCCGGCAGGTAGCAGGCGGCGAGCCGGATCTCGTCCGGCTGGACGATGCGCTGCGGCAGCAGCGAGCGCTGCAGCATCACCGCCAGGTTCCGGTTGCGGGTCTCCTCCTCCAGCAGCGCCTGCGCCCGCCGCACCCGCTCGGTCTCGTCGCGGCAGAACACCGCCACGCCGCCGCCGGCCGGGATGCACACCAGCGTGTAGTACCGGTCCCCGCCGTGCCGCCGGACCAGCCGGTCCCGCAGCAGCACCGGGCGCCCGGTGTCGTAGGCCTGGTCCAGGGCCGCGGGCAGACCGGTGGCGGCCAGCTCCGGCAGCGCCTCGCCGACCGGCCGGCGCAGCGCCACCGAGCCGAAGTCGGCCTGGGCCGCGTCGTTGGCGGCCAGCAGCAGGTGATCGGGGCCGTCGGCGAGTACCGCCGGCATCGGCGCGGCATCGAACGCCGCGTGCAGCAGCTCTTCGATCGCGGGCATGACCGGTGACTTCATGGCGGCCTTTCGACGGACGGCGCAGCGACGCGCTGTGCTGATCGAGGCTGTGCTTATGGAAAGAGCCTCGCGCGATTCATTCAGTCAGTGTGGACCTCTGCCGGGGCGGGCAACGGGAACGGCGCGGGGCGATCCATCCGAATGAGGGATCGCAGAGGGTCCACAGGCGACTGCGGGAAGTGGCCGTGCGGGAGGTCGTCGGACTCAGGAGCCGAATACCCTAAGCCTCCTCGAACACCCGCAACCGATGCGCGACCGCCGCCGCCTCGCCGCGTCCGGAAACTCCCAGTTTGGCCAGGATGTTGGACACGTGCACGCTCGCGGTCTTCGTCGAGATGAACAGCCGCTCGCCGATCTGCCGGTTCGACAGGCCCTGCGCCACCAGGGACAGCACTTCCAACTCGCGCGCGGTGAGTCCCAGCGGTGAGCTCGATTCAGCCGTTTTGCCGCTGTTCGGCGAGGGCGCCGCAGGCATGCAGTCGCTGATGTCCAGCCGCGCCCGGCGGGCCAGCGCCTGCACCTCGGTGCACAGCGGTCCGGCCGGCATCGTGGCGATCGCCTTCACCGCGCGCCGCAGCAGTTCGGCGGCGTGCTCCCGGTCGCCGTTGGCGGCGCAGGCCTCGGAGGCCCGGAAATTGATGTACGCCGCCTGATGCGCGTGTACGCCCTCGCGGGCCGCCAGCTCGCTGGCCGTGGCCCACTCCGCGGCGCCGGCGACGCCGCGCCACCGGGCGAGCTCCGCGGCCACCTGCGCGGCGGCCGCGGCCTGGCTCGGCGTGAGCGCCGGCAGCCGGCCCGCGCGCTCGGCCAGCGCGGCCACGATCGCCGAGCTGGTGGTGTCGACGGCCGAGGTGCCGGAGCGAGCCGCGGCGCGCGCGGGCTGCATTGAACGGCAAAGCTCTGCGTGGTCGGCCTCGGCCATCGCCATCGCGGTCAGGACGCGCCAGGCGTAGCGCTCGTCGCCGAGGAACTGCGGCTTGTCCAGGAAGACCTGGAACGCCGCGCGCGCCTCGCCGATCGAGCGCGTCAGCCACACCGACTTCTCGATCTCGCGGCGGATGCCCGGCAGCGCGTATTGGTGCTCGAAGGTGCGGGTGGGAATGCGCGCGCCCAGCGCCAGCTCGGCGCGCGCCTGCTCGGCGTCGCCGCTCATCAGCGCCAGGTCGGCCAGGTACTCGTGGGTGGTGGCGCCGTGGATGCCCGGCGGGTCCAGGTCCAGGCTGGACTTCAGCGCGGCCTCGGCCGCGTCCCAGTCGCCGAGCGCGATCAGCGATTCGGCCATGTTCAGCCACAGCATGCTCTCGGCGACCCGCAGCCGGACGCCGCGGCGCTTCAGCTCGGCCAGCCCGGCGCGCGCCACCTGCACGGCCTCCTGGTGCCGGTCCAGGGTCTCCAGCGCGCTGCACAGGTTGATGTAGCCGCGGCCGATGATGCCGGGATCGCCGTAGCCGAGGCCGTCGATGATCGCCTGCCGCAGGATCGCCAGGCCCTCCTCGTGGGTGCCGAGCGAGACCTGCCCGGCCAGCACCGTGCCCTTGGTGATGGCCGCCGCGATCCGGTACAGGTCCGAGTCGATCTTGTCGGCCAGCAGCGCCGTCTCCTCGGCGAAGCGCAGCGCGGCGTCGATGTCGTCGGACGTCAGCATCTTGATGAAGGAGGCGCTGTTCGTGATCTGCACCCGCACCTGCGGGCACTTCTCGCCGTCCACCAGCTCCAGCGCGGCCCAGATGTCGGCCATGCCGTCGCCGCGGCCCAGGATGTGGTGGTCCCGGCTGCGCAGGTGGTGCAGCAGCGCGGCCAGCTCGTGGTCCTGCTCCGGGTCGACGCGCTTGAGCGCCTTGTCGGTCAGCGACAGCGCGCGGTGCGGGTCGCCGGCCAGGTGCGCGGCGCACGCGGTCTTGTAGAGCAGCCGGGCGTACTCCAGGCCGGGTGCGGGCACCTGGTCCCACAGGTCCAGCGCACGCTCCAGCATCTGGTGTTCCTCGACGTACGCGTAGCGGGCGTCCGCCGCTTCTGCGGCGCGCAACGCGGCGTCGTAGGCCCGCGGATAGTCCCGCGCCGAATACCAGTGGTGCGCCAGCTCGACTTCCCGCAGCTCGGCGGCGACCAGCGAGGGCTCGGCCTCCAGCAGCTCGGCGTACTTGCGGTGCAGGGCCGAGTGCTCGCCGGGCAGCAGTTCGTTGTGCACGGCCTCGCGCAGCAGGGCGTGCCGGAACCGGTAGCTCGTCGGCGATTCGCCGGGGACCAGGATGTGTGCCTGGAAGGCCGGCCGGATCTGCTCGTTGAGCTCGTCGTCGGTGGCGCCGGTGACCAGGAGCAGGAACCGGTGGTCCACCGGCGGCAGGGCGGCCGAGAGCAGCCGCAGCATCCGCTGCGTGGGCTCGGGGAGCTGCTCCACCTTGATCAGCAGCAGGTCCCGCAGCGTGTCGGAGAGCGCGAAGCCGCCGACGTCCGAGGGCATCAGGTTGGAGCCCTCGGTCACCGCGCAGGCCAGTTCCTCGGTGAAGAACGGGTTCCCCTCGGCGCGCGTGAACACCTCCTCGGCGAAGCCCGGCGGCAGGTCCCGGCCGGTCCGGCCGTAGATGGCGGCCAGCTGCTCGGCGGTCTCGCCGGTGGTCAGCGGCCCGATGTCGATGCGCCGCACGCCCCGGATCCGGTCCAGCTCGGCCAGGAAGGGCCGCAGCGGATGGCCGCGGTGCAGGTCGTCGGTGCGGTAGGTGCCCACGACCAGGACCCGCGAGTCGCGCAGCGAGCGGGACAGGAAGCCCAGCAGGTCCCGGGTGGAGCGGTCGGCCCAGTGCAGGTCCTCCAGGACCAGCAGCAGCGTCTCGGCCGAGCCGAGGTCCTCCAGCAGGCCCAGGACGGCGTCGAAGAGGTGGCCGCGTACGGACTGCTCGCCGGCGCGCGTCACGGCCGGCAGAGCGTCGCTGTGGCGCTCCATGCCGGCCGGGCGCATCATGGCGCCGCGCGGTGAGTCGTCGCCGGACAGGCCTTCGGCCAGCTCCGGCAGCAGCCACGCCAGCTCGCGGCGGCGCACGCCGTCGTTGTCCCCGAACGCGCCGGGCCAGTCGCGCAGCAGCTGGCGCAGCGCGGCGACGAAGGGGGCGTAGGCCACTCCTTCGTCGCCGAGTTCCGCGCAGCCCCCGATGAGTACGCGGACGTCCGTGGCCGGGGCGGCGCCCGAGCCGGTGCCGGCGGCCCGGCCGGAGCCGTCCCCCTTGCCCGCGGCGGCGACCGAGGGGTCCAGGTCCAGCAGCGGCCGGACGAACTCCTCGATCAGCCGGGACTTGCCGATCCCGGCGTCCCCGCCGACGACCACGACGGCGGGCTCGCCCCGGGACGCGCTGGCCAGCAGCGAGCGGAGCTTGGACAGCTCCGGCCCGCGACCGACGAAGACGGGGCTCACCTGGCGCATCGACACATGGTCGAGCATCGCACAGGGGTCCCGGTCAGGTCATCGACCTTTCACCGGAACGTGACCCGGCGTGCACGGTATGCACCTTCTCCCGGCATATGTCCGCTGCCTGGCGAGCGCGCTTGGCCAGTCCGTGGCGGCGGGCCTGCTCGATCAGCTCGGCACGGCGGGCGGCGGCGATCTCGAGGGTGTAGACGGTGTTGTTCATGGTTTCGGTTCCCCAGCCTCTCGACGAGTCCCACTTCGGTGACGTGTACTAGTCTCCGGCGGGAGGTGCCCCCTACACATGAGGCAACAGGCCAGTCCTGCGGGGCTGAGGTACCTTAGGTATGGCTGTGAGGTACCTCAGAGGGGCTTACGGCACAGCCGGCCGCGTTTGTCGAAGGCTTATCGGCGGCTCAGCGGCGCGCGTCAGCGCTGCTCAGCG
>Ga0105239_10005845_pt1 | contig 14340 bp, 13 predicted proteins | sample KBSC44metaG_FD_92761 | JGI IMG/M metagenome (GOLD analysis project Ga0105239, IMG submission 92761) | Corn rhizosphere microbial communities from Kellogg Biological Station, Michigan, USA - KBS C4-4 metaG | ecosystem: Host-associated > Plants > Roots > Rhizosphere > Soil | place: Michigan, USA... | reverse complement strand
TGGTAGCGGGCCCAGGTGGAGTCTGCCCGCCATAAACATTTGCTAAAAACTGGTTTTTGGGTAGCAGAATCGGACTCTTGTTCTGCTGCCCTTTTCATTTTGAGTACGATTCCGGATGTCAGCACAAACCACGCAGGTTGATGACCAACGTTGGAACTTGCTTCAGCTCAGGGCTCAGGAGGAACGGATTGTAACAGTTTTCAAAGAGTTTCGAACCGAAGGGATTGAACCGATCCTCTTCAAGGGATGGGCGGTCGCACGCTACTATCCTGAAAGCTTTCGGCGGAATCTCGGAGATGTCGATGTTGCCGTCTCTCGAGATGCATATCAAGCTGCAAAACAGCTTGCGCATTCGAGTCCATTGAATTCGATTTTGATCGACGTTCATAGCGAATTTCGACAACTAGATACGACTAGTTGGTCCGATCTATTTGCCAACAGCGAACTAGTTGCACTCGGTGAAATCACGGTCCGCGTTCCGAGTCGAGAAGACCACCTTCGGATCCTTGCAACGCATTGGCTCACAGACGGCGGAAGGTTTAAGGACAAGCTCTGGGATATTCATTATGCCGTCGAAAGCAGACCATCGAACTTCGACTGGCGACGGTGCCTCGAAATAGTTGAACCAAATCGCAGAGCATGGGTCGTTTGCGCCATATCAATCGCCCATCGCTATCTTGGAACCAAGGTTGACGATCTGCCTTTTGCGTCCGAAGTAGATGATCTGCCGTCGTGGGTTGCACGTTGCGTCGAACGAGAATGGAAGAGACCGGATCCGCTTGAACCTCTTCTCACTTCATTGCACGACAAAAGACTGATGTTACGCCAAGTAGCGCGCCGCCTGCCGCCAAATCCGATAAGGGCGACGATCGAAGCGGACGGTGATATTTATGGATCGCGTCGATGGCTTTATCAGGCAGCAGTGTTGGGCAGGCGGGCCCGACCGTTCTTTCGAGACTCGATTTCGGTGCTTAGACGCAAGTTAACGAATCGGCCGGGAAAACAACGCGAATAACGCGCGTTCAACTAACAGCGGAGCCAGGTGGCGGATTACTCACATATATTGGGAATCGAGACGGCGATCGGTGGCGGCAGCCTCGCGCTCTTTCACGACGATCTCGAGTTAGCATCCCTGGAAGGAGGAGCAGGGATATCCAGGGCCGAAGACCTTCTCCCAAACATCTCGAGATTGCTCGATGGCTGCCATATCGAAGCGGCTGAACTTACCTCCATCGTCGTTTCGACAGGTCCGGGAAGCTTTACAGGTATCCGCGTTGGTATAGCAACTGCGCTCGGCTTGAGATCGGCTTGCAGCATTAGCTGTGTCGGCATTAGTGCGTTGGAAGCAATGGCTTTCACATCCGAGATATTAAGGGTCATTGCTGCAGTACCGATGGGCCGCGACTTGGTCTGCCTCCAGTCCTTTACGAATCTGGCTCCAGACTGCGATCCGCAACTTGTACCGCTTGACCGTCTTAGCCTGGAGCTGTTACGCATCGACGCTCCATCTGTGGTCTGCCACGCCGATATACATGAAAGTGTACTCGCGATCGCGCCGCAAAATGCGCAGGTTCACAACATCGGAAGAAAACTCGCATCGTTGTTGTGCCTTTCGGCTCGGTCTCGATTTGCCCGTGAGCAGATAAAGCCCCTCTTTGTCGATCGCCGAGCATTTATTAAGATTTGAGTTACCGATGCTTATCGCCCGACTGACGGCTGACGACATACCGCTTGTGCTTGAAACTTCGATCGAGTGCCGATTGTGCCTTTGGAGTGCGGACGCGTACCGGTCAGAGCTGACCCGAAATGATTCGATAATGCTGAAAGCGGAAACTTCGTCCGGCGCCTTTGCCGGCTTTGCTGTCGGGCGAACATTTGATATGGGTGCGAAGGGAAGGTCGGTCGAGCTGACGAACATTGGCGTCCGCCAAGCTTTTCGTGGACAACGGTTTGGCAGCCTTTTACTAAAGTCGTTTCTTAGCAGATGTCGAGACTCGGCGGCCGCCAATGTCATTCTGGAGGTCCGCAAGACCAACCAAACCGCTCGGGAGTTCTACGAACATTTCGGCTTCGCTGTGACCGGCCAGCGGAAGGGATTTTACTGCGATCCGACGGAAGACGCCTTGACGATGAAACTCGAATTGGTGCCCGCTACAGCCGTCGGAATTCGCACTTGATTAACACCTGAGCTTGAGCTAACATCAACTTTGAGAGCCGGGGTTCTCGTCTTTTGACCCGGATTTCGGTTTGAAAATTCAAAATTGTAAAGTGAGGAAATACAGCGCTATGGACTTATCAGCTCCTGATGCCGTTCGTGACGAATTGATCAAACACAACCCTGCGTTCCGTGATTTAGTTCAACAGCATCAGACATTTGAAAAGCGACTCGGCGAATTGGCCCATCTTTCCTACCCAAGCGATGACGAACAGCTCGAAGAAACGACCCTTAAGAAAAGAAAATTGCAGATCAAAGACGAGATCTATGCAATGATGAACAGCTATAGCGTGTCACACTGAGGACCGCCCGGAGCAAAGAAATTTTAAGAGATTCGACGGAGAACCGAAAGTTTTGGTTCTCCGTTTTTATTTTGACGCGCAGGGCGTTGCCCTCTCTGCAAAGATCATTTGATTCGTAAAAAATACTAACGAGCCGTGGGCGTCTAACGGCGGTTCGGTGAATGAATCGTCTTGGCTCGAGACCTGACCTACGGATCTGCCGTTTTCCACGCTGATCAACGTTGCCGTCGGCTCTCCGACGGTCTGAACAACAACCAGGGTTTTGCCAAATGGAGTTATACTTTCGACCCGGCCGGGCAGCCTTTTCTTCCAACGGACGCTGCCGTAATCGGAAGAAAGGAAATAGGTGAAGTTGTCCAGCGATGCGGCCGCTATGCCGTCGTCAGTCGGCGCGAAACCAGAGATCCGCGCCCCATTCTTAAATCGCCAGTATACGCTGTTTTTTTCCAGATCGTAGCGAACGATCTCACCATGATCGTCTCCCCAAACAATGTCATCTTCGATGACGCCTAACGCTGAGACCGGACGCTCGGTCGGCACAACTGAAAGGTCCGCTCCCGTCGCGGCAGCGATCACGTGCACCTTCTTATCCGCGGTCGCAATTACAAGCCTATCGTTCCGGACGAGGGCGTTTTTGATGTTGATCTGAGGGAGGCTCCTTTGCCAGGCTAGAGCATGGCCGCCGGTCTCGAAAGCTGAGATGAGACCACCCGGCGTCAAAACCACCAATTTACCGGCCGCGGGAATAAGACGCGCCTCCTCGGTAGATACTTGAATTTCAAAAGTTGGAACACCGGTATTCGCACTTAAGACTCGCAAACTGCCGGTGCCATTTGGTTTTCCATCAGCCGCAGGTCCCGCGACGACGTACACGCTTCCGCCGATAACGGCAACGTTGGACCGGATCTCGCCGCCGAGTTCCGTCGACCAAATCAATTTTCCGTTTTGAATCGCGACCGCGCTCAGTCGCCCGCCGCGCTCAGGCAAATAAAGCCCATTTACGTCATAGGCGGGCGTTACGGGGTCGAGCCGGATCGAGTCATTACGCCAACATTCGATTAGTGATATCAATGGTCCGTCCGGGCGTTGGCTAAACGCGAGGACGACCGAGTGGAGCATGATCACGCCGAAAATGAGGCCGGATGGCAGGCTTAATTTGCGGCGTCTAAACTTATTCACGATCAATGGGTCGGACAGCCTGAAAACGGGGTCTCGTCGTAAACCTAAATTCTAACACGGCGTAACTTGACCCTGCTAAAAGATGGCTGTAACCTACCTCAAAGTTCGCTGAATTCAACACTTCCAGGAGACTCACACTCATGTCTTTTAACAAGGTTATTATTGTCGGCAATCTCGGGCGCGATCCCGAACTCCGTTACACCCCGCAGGGAACCGCTGTTTGCAACTTCTCGGTTGCTACCACTGAAAAACGCCGTGACAAGTCGGGCGAATATCAGGATGTCACAACGTGGTTTCGAGTAACTCTATGGGACAAAAAGGCAGAGGTTGCAGCAAAGTATCTTCAAAAAGGAAAGCCTGTTTACATCGAGGGCCGTCTTAAACTTGACGAATGGACCGACCGGGATGGAAACAATCGCTTTACGCTCGACGTGACTGCGACTGACATGCAGTTTATCGGCAGCGCTTCGGATCGCGATTCGGGTTATTCAGATAGCGGCGATGCGGATACGCCGTCGCCTGAGCCCCCGTCATCAACGGCAGCAGCCGCTGGCGGAAGCCCTTCGGATGACGATATTCCGTTTTAGCTAAGTTTTTTAGGCTTTAATGCGTAAGCGAGGCTCGATCGTCCCGAGCTAAACCCACTGTCCCATTTTTCTGAATTTTTTGTAGCGGTTGTCGAGCAGCTGTGTAGGAGCAAGAGGCATCAGTTCCTTCAGACAGCGGACAATAACCGATCGAAGACTTCCGCCGATTGACTCGAAGTTCGTCCGCCCGTCGTCGTCGGCTTCTACGGACCAGCTTACCGGCTCGGGTATTATCTCGTCGATGATATTAAATCGCTTCAGTTCGGCGGCCGTCAGTCGCAAACACTCCGCGGCGCGCTCCGCCTGGTCCTTATCCTTCCAAAGTATAGAAGCGCATCCCTCTGGGGAGATAACCGAATAGACAGCGTTTTCCATCATGATCACGCGATCGGCGATCCCGATCGCGAGAGCACCGCCGGAGCCGCCTTCTCCGAGGACCGTCGCGACCACGGGTACTTTCAAACCTGCCATTTCCCGAAGGTTGAAAGCGATGGCCTCGGCCTGCCCCCTTTCCTCCGCGTCAATGCCCGGATAAGCTCCCGGCGTGTCAATAAAAGTTATGATCGGCCGGCCAAATTTTTCAGCCAACTTCATTACCCGAAGAGCTTTTCGGTAACCCTCCGGTTTGGTCATAGCAAAGTTTCGGTGCCGACGCTGGTTTATATCGCGGCCCTTCTGCTGGCCAATGACCGCAACCTCCTGGCCGTCGAGCCTAGCAAAACCACACACAATAGCCGCGTCATCCGCATATCGCCGATCTCCGTGAATTTCGACAAAATCCGTAAAAATTGAGGCGAAGAGGTCCATCGCATACGGCCGGTCCGGGTGCCGAGCGCGTTGAACCCGTTCAAAAGCTGTTAGCGGTGTTGGCTGCATCGAAGTCACGATGTTTTTGACGGTCCTTCCTAATCTGTCTTATGCGCCTTTAGTAATATCTCCGAGCTGGAACGAAATGCGGGTTTAGGCTACATCATCCAGCGTACTTCACATCCAAGTTCATGAAGCTCCTTCGCCAAAAGCGCTGAGCCCTTGATTCGAATGTGCGGCATTTCCATCTCTGTCTCTACACTCCCCGCGGGAACACGAAGCCTGATGCCGCATTCGCCACGCTGCTCGCCAAGAAGACCAAACACCCGCTCGTAAAACTCCTCGCGGTATATCGAGTCCGGCAATCGGATCACAGCTTCTCGGGCCCGCATAGGCTCTGCGTCCGCAAGCAGCTTTATGTCATTTATGATCAGCGTCTCTTCCTGACCTTCCGACGCCTCGACGCGCCCCTCGGCAATTATCAACTCATCATCGCGAAGCAGCCCTGAGATCCTGCCAAATGCTTCACCCCACGCGATACATTTGATCCCACCAGACTGGTCCTCGAGCCGGAAAGTCGCAAACCTATTTCCCTTTTTACTATATCGAACCTGCAGGCCGCTGACTAATCCGGCAAGAAACACCGACTGGCCGGCCACAAACTCTTCAAAATCCGCAAGCTTTCTGATCGCAAGCTTTTGCAATGTCGCCTGGTAATTATCAAGCGGGTGTACCGATAGATAGAAGCCGACGGCAGCCTTCTCATGGCTCGACATCTCGCTCTGAGACCATGATTCGCATTTCGGCAGGCTGCCGAGGTCCATAACCTCTTCCGACGCCGACGCACCAAAAAGATCGGTCTGGCCCCGTGTACGATCTTCCCACGCGCGCGAACCAAACTGGAGGATGTCCGATACGCCGTTATACAGTCTTGCGCGCCACGCTGCAACTTCATCGTCCGGACGCATAAGTGAGTCGAATGCACCGGCGGTTATCAGGCTTTCCATCGCTCGGCGATTAAGGGAACCGACGGCGACGCGGGAGACGAAATCAAATGGTGACTTGAATTTCCCATCAGCCCGAGCAGAAATTATCGCCGAAACACACGATTCTCCGATGCCCTTGATCGCGGTCAGCCCGTACCTTACGCCTTCTTCGCGCGGCGTAAATCCTAGATCACTTTCATTGATGTCAGGCGGCAGGAGTTTTAAACCGACAGAACGAAATTCGTTTGAATATTTGTAAACCTTTGCACTGTCCTGAGCTTCGTGCGAAAGCACGGCGGCATAGAAATACGCGGGATAATGGGCTTTCAGATAGGCGGTTTGAAACGCGAGGTACGCATACGCGATCGAGTGACTTCGATTAAACCCGTAGTCGGCAAACTGAGACATCAGGTTAAATATCTCAGATGCTTTTTTCTTATCGATGCCTCGCTCGACCGCGCCATTTATGAATTTCTCTTCATGAACGGCCATGTCCTCGCGCTTCTTCTTGCCCATCGCTCGGCGCATCAGATCCGCATCGCCGAGACTGTACCCGGCAAGCTTTTGCGCGAGCTGCATGATCTGCTCCTGATAGACAAGGACACCGAAGGTGTTTTCGAGAATGTCCTTCATTTGCGGGATCAGAAATCGGACCGGCTTTTCGCCGCGATGCCGTTGAATAAAATCCTCGACCATGCCTCCATCAAGCGGACCGGGTCGATAGAGCGCATTCAAGGCCGAAAGATCTTCGAGACGCTTTGGCTTTAGCCTACGTGTGATCTCGGCCATTCCCGAAGATTCAAACTGAAACACCGCTTCTGTCCGGCCGTCTCCAAAGACTTTCATTGTCTCTGTGTCCTCAAGTGAGACCTTTGTCCAATCGATCTCAACCCCGGCCTTATCCTTGAGCGACTTGAGACAATCGTCGATCACAGTCAGAGTTGTTAGAGCCAAAAAGTCCATCTTGAGCATGCCGACCTTTTCCAGGTCGGTCATGGTGTACTGGCTCGTTAACTCGCTTTTGTTTGAGACGGCCACCGGGACAAGTTCATGTAACGGTTTAGGTGAGATCACAACTCCGGCCGCATGGACTGACGTGTGGCGCGAGCAGCCCTCGAGTCGCAGAGCGATGTCGATCAGCTCTTTTACTTGCGGATCTTTCTTTATAGATTCCTTCAGCTCGGGGACGCGTTCAAGAGCTTCGGAAATGCTTATGTTTCGGCCGCGCCAGGGCGGCGGAATGAGCTTGGCAATTCGTTCGACGTCACCGTAGGGCAAATTCAGAGCGCGACCCACGTCCTTAATGGCCGCGCGTGAGGCCATTGTTCCAAATGTGATGATCTGACAGACTGATTCTCGGCCGTAAACTTCGGTGACATGATCGATCACATCGCCGCGGCCCCGGATACAGAAATCGATGTCGATATCGGGCATTGAGACGCGCTCAGGGTTCAAAAATCGTTCGAAAAGAAGGTCATACTGCAGCGGATCGACATCGGTGATCTTCATGCAGTAAGCCGCGAGCGAACCTGCGGCCGAACCGCGACCGGGCCCAACTGGAATGCCTTTCTCTTTCGCGTACCGAATAAAGTCCCACACTATAAGAAAATAGCCTGGAAACTTCATATTCTCGATTATCTCTATCTCTTCCTTAAGCCGCGCACGATACACGTCTAGCGAATGGCGCAGCCTCCCGTCGTTCGCCATCGGGTCCCAGACAAGTCGTTGTCGTTCAGCAAAGCCATCGACCAGAACCTTTTCGAAGTATTCGTTTGTCGTTGCACACCCAGATCCGGCCGGGATGGGATAATCGGGGAGCTGAAGATTGCCTTCACCCATCGGTATTTCGACATCGCACATTTCCGCAATGTGGCACGTATTTCGAAGAGCGTCGGGATAGTCGTCGCCGAAGATCTGCCACATCTCATCGGCAGATTTGACGAAATACTCATCGGTCGGCAGCGCATACGGATTCGTCTTATCGAGCGTGCGGCCGTCGGCGATGCAATTGAGGACGCCATGTGCAACCGCGTCGTCGCGCTCGATATAGTGGCAGTCGTTCGCCGCGACCATCGGAAGATCGCATTTCGCAGCCAGGTCCGCTATTTGAGTGACGATGCGAGTGTCTTCAGATCTATGGTCCTGGATCTCAAGGTAAAATCGGCCTTTTCCAAAAATATCCTCAAGCCTGCCGGCTTCCGATCTGGCTCGCTCGCGGTTGTCGTTCTTCAAGAAGTGAGAGACCGCTCCGCGAGAGCCAGCGCTAAGCCCTATAAGGCCCTTGCTGTTTGCCGCGAGTAGTTCGAGATCGATTCGAGGACGATGATAAAGCCCTTCGGTAAATGCCTTAGAAGCAAGATAAACGAGATTCTTATACCCCTCGAAATTTTCCGCGAGCAGGACGAGATGATAATAGGGAAGTTCGCCGGCCGGAAAATTCGGCGAATGCTCTAAACGGCTCCCACAGGCAATGAACGCCTCATATCCAAGGATCGGGCGAAAGCCGGCATACTTCAGCGTGTTATAAAAGGAGACAGCACCGTACATGTTGCCATAGTCGGTTATCGCACACGCCTGCATGTCGTGCTCGGCAAGTTTTCGGGCCAACGGCTTAAGTTGGATGGCACTTTGCAACAGGCTATAATCGGTGTGCAAGTGGAGGTGGACGAAGTCTCGTGATTTAAAGGTGAGGTTTACCGCTTCGGGCGCCATAGGTATGAAAAAAGTTTATCTGGAAACAATGGGGTGTCAAATGAACGTCTCCGATTCGGAGCGTGTCGCGACAAAACTTGTTTCGGATGGATATGAGATCACCGAAGACATTTCATCGGCGGATGTCGTGTTGATCAACACCTGTTCGGTACGCGAAAAGGCCGAACAGAAATTGTTCACACAGGTCGGCCGCGTCAGGCAGAGGTACGGCCGTGATCCAGTCATTGGCGTAATGGGATGTGTTGCGCAGCTTGAGGGAGAAACTCTTTTCGAGCGGGCCCCATCGATCGATTTCGTATTAGGTACCAAAGCCGTTGGACGAGTCGGTGATGCACTTGAAAGCGTTTTCGAAAAGCGACAGCAATATTTCGATCTCGGCGAGAGGGAGATCGATTACGACTGGTCTGTTGCGGAAGGGCAACGCCATTCAAAACACGTGGCGTTTGTGCCGATCATCGAGGGCTGCAATAAATTCTGTACTTACTGTATCGTCCCTTTTTCGCGTGGCAGGGAGCGAAGTCTTCCCGCGGCGGAGATCATTCGCCAGGTTTTAACACTGATGCGCCAGGGCGTCAGGGAAGTGCACCTCATCGGCCAAAATGTTAACAGCTATCGGCCTCAGAACGACGCCGGGCTCGAAGGGTTTAAGGGCACGACGCCTTTCTCACGTTTACTTCGTGCCGTAGCCGCGACCAGTGTTGAGCGCGTCAAGTTTACGACCTCGTTTCCACGTGATTTCAAGGACGATATTGTTGACGCTATCGAGGAGCATGAAAATCTCTGCAATTGGGTGCATCTTCCCGTTCAGTCGGGCAGCGACCGTGTGCTCAAGGCAATGCGTCGCCTTCATACAGTTGATAGTTATAAAAAGAAGATCGACCGGATCAGGTCGTCGCCAAAAGAGATCGCTTTGACAACCGATATTATCGTCGGCTTTCCCGGCGAGACCAATGACGACTTTCTAAAAACCGTTGAGCTGGTCGAGTACTGCGGTTTCGACAGCGCGTATATTTTCAAGTATTCACCGCGGCCCGGCACGCCAGCTTTCGAGATGGCGGACAACGTCTCCGAGGCCGAAAAAACATCACGATTTCTGGAGCTCGAACGTGTTCAAAAAGAGGTGCAGAACAGACGTCTGCGACGTTATATTGGTAGAGCCTTGAGCGTTTTACCCGAACGAGAGTCGACAAAATCCTCGTATGATATTTCCGGTCATTCCACCTGCCACAAGGTAGTAAATTTTCGAGGTACCCGTGATATGATTGGCTCTATTAGGGACGTGCGGATCACGGAGATAAAATCGAATTCGCTTTACGGGGAGGTTTGCTGAGAAGTGGAAAACGATAACGCCTTGATAGAAGTTAAGATCGGGGCATTAATAATGGATCCGAATACCAATACTCCCATCGTCGTGCTAAAGGGAATCGAGTCGGAAACCGTTCTTCCGATCTGGGTAGGAGCCTTTGAGGCAAACGCGATCGCGCTTGAGATCGAGAAGATCGCTCCTCAGCGGCCAATGACACACGACCTGCTTCGCAATCTGATAGTCGAGTGCGGATTGACCGCAAAGAAGGTTACTATCACGGACCTCCAAGAAAACACCTTCTATGCAATAATCGAGCTTACAAATGCTGATGGCGAGGCAATGACGCTCGATTCGCGACCGTCTGACGCGATCGCCCTGGCCTTAAGGCTCGATTGCCCGATATTCGTAATGCAAAAGGTCCTTGACCTTTCCGCGAGTTCGACGCCGGCTGAACCTGAAAGTGAAGAAGCCCCGCCGGGAGCCGAAGATTGGCCGGAGCTGATCGGATAATTGTAATGCGGCCGTCTAGGCGGCTGTCCCGAGGCCGTCCCGGCCTCGTATCGGCGGCGTATTGCCGCAGGCCCAGCGAGCAGTACACTGGCAGCACACATTCACCCGTTAATGATCATAGTCATAACCAACCAAAAAGGGGGCGTTGGCAAGACCACTACCGCCATCAATCTCTCTGCGGCCTGCGCCGGCGCAGGGAAGCGAGTTCTCTTGATCGACCTCGATCCGCAAAGTAACAGTTCGCTGTCATTTGTCGACCCGGAAAATGTCAACGGCAGCGCTTACGAGCTGTTTACCGAAACGTCTCGGCCCTTCGCCGATTTCGTCTATCCGACAGCTCTCGACAAGCTTAAGATCGTGCCGGCCAAGATCAATCTGGCAAAGCTCGAAGCCAAGCTCGTCGGTGATTTCGACGCGATCTATCGGCTCCGCGACCGCATCAACCAGGTCAACGACGATTACGACCTGATCTTCATTGACACACCTCCGACGCTTGGTTTGATCACCGTCAACGCTCTCGTCGCCGCTAATTATTTCATGGTGCCGATCCAATCGTCTTATTTTGCTATGGAGGGAACCGACGATCTGCTCGAGACCGTCGAAAAAGTTCGTTCGCGGCCGAATCCGGATCTAAGTCTTCTTGGTGTACTCGTGACGCTCGTCGACCACAGAACGACGCTTTCCAGAGACGTCGAATCGTATATTCGAAATACCTTTGGAAAGAAGACTTTCAAAACCGTCATAACCCGCAGCGTGCGTCTCGAAGAGGCCCCGGCCCATCGCAAATCGATCTTCCAATTCGCACCGCGATCATCCGGCGCCGCCGAATACCAGCAGCTTTCTAAGGAGGTACTTAAACGTGTCTAAACCAGGACTGCCCGCAACTGTTAAAATGCGTCACGACCTTCATTATGTCGAGGAACTTAGCCGCGGCAACCGGCCAATCGGAAAGGTGATCGAGATCGACCGAATTGAGCCAAACCCTGAGCAGCCGCGAACTGAAATTGGTGATCTCTCGGAATTATCTGCATCGATAAAGGAAAAAGGCGTTCTCGAACCGCTGCTCGTGCTCGCAAACGGCGGCGGCAATTACATGATCATCGCCGGTGAACGGCGATGGCGAGCGTCGCAGCTCGCCGGGCTTACCGAAGTCCCGTGTGTAGTGATCGATACCGATGAAAAGGGTGTCGCCGAGATCGCCCTGATCGAAAATCTACAGCGCAAGGACCTCAATATCTGGGAGGAGGCCGATGGCCTTAGGGCCCTCGGAGAAAAGTTTGGCTACACACAGGACCAGATCGCTCAAAAGATCAGCAAGAGCCGGACGACGGTCACCGAACTTATGACGATCGCGGGTCTCCCGCAAAATATTCGCGATCGCTGCAGGGAACTTAACATCGGAGCAAAATCGAACCTGCTGGATGTAGCGCGCCAGTTCGACGAGCAGGCGATGTTCGACTTTCTTGCAAGATACCCAGAGATCAAGCACGAGAAGGCTTCTGCAAAAAAGGTCCAGGAACCGACAAAGCCATCCAACAGTGCGAGCCGAATTGACCGCGATCGAACCTCGCAAACAGCCAGGCCACAAGCTTTTGTATATAGTCCCGAGGGCTCGGGTTTCGCAGTTGAGGTCCGATTCGATAAATCCTCGTCTCACACTAGAACCGGCATACTAACGGCGCTCAAGCACGCGTTTGACGATGTTAAGAATGAGAAGATCGATGTGTAGCCAGACGATCATCACGCAGCTGCAATTCGTAATGGTGCAGCCCACTTAGATCCAGGGCAAAACCAGCGCAAACGATCGATTAAGCACTTGCTTATCAGAGGTTTACATCCATACGCACCCGTCCGGCGGCGGGTGTTTTTTGTTTCTCATGACACTTCTCAGAGATCGCAGAGAAATATTTTCCAATTTTTCGCTTAACGGCTTAGTTAGGAGGAAAATTCGAGAATGGGAAAACCCTTTTTATCACTCGTCGCTTTTTTCGTATTTGCAGCGTTTGCGCCGGCGTTAACGTCGGCCCAGTTTACGATCTCAATTCCAAATCTGCCAAAGATCAAAAAACCAAAACCGAACACGGATTCGGGTCAAAGCAACAGCAGCAATAATAGCAACAGCGGAAACAACACAACAAGCGGCAATAATTCACAAAATTCGAACTCAAATGCAGCAAAGGGTTGCGACCAATACAGCTTTGTTTATGGCGTCTTTCTCGACGATATAAAGAAAAAGCAGGAGGAGGCCGCAGCATACACAGGTCCGCAGGACAAGATCTACTATGTCTCGGAAACCCAGGACGACTATATAAAATTAGCCGTTTCAAAGAGCCGCCGCGAGAAGTGGTTCGCCGACAAGAAAATGAACGATTACAGGGCGGATACGGCTTGCAATAAGCTTGACCCGGCACTCGACGAGCTCGCCACGGTCGTCGCCAAGACCATACCACTTTATGTGCCTGAGGCCGGTAAATACGCAGTTCACAACGCTGCGGAAGAAGCGCTGATGAAAAGCAAGGTGACCGACATCTCTGATATGAAGGTCTTTCGGATCGGTCTGGCCTCGACAAATTGGAACATTGAAAAGAACGACATAGGAATCCCAACCGACAGATACAAATACGGTTTGATCTATGCCAAACCGCTTAAGGCCGACGACCCCTATTGCCGAATGATCTTTGTCAATGTCGTTCAGACCTATGCCGGTGGCGGTACCTACGGGGCCAGTTATGGCAACTTCATAAAAAGCGAGGTTGCGGGTTGTCCAGCGGGTAATTGATCCGATCTCGGCCAATTTGATCATCACGTCGGGCCTAGACTGGAAATCCGGGCCCGATATTACATAACCCTTATTATCAGACGCACGAAATATTATTTGGACGCGGAAATCCAGCCGTCAGAGCGTCTCAAGTATTTCCCTTGCAGCTCGAAGTCCGGACGCAATCGCCCCATGAACCGTTCCCCAGTGGCCATTGCTGGTCGCTTCACCCGCGAAGTAAAGTCGACCGCTAAGAGGCTCGGCCAAGCGGCTTGGAGCGTCGGCACCTCCAACGCCCATATATGTATAGGCTCCGCATGAGAACGGATCGCCGTGCCAATCATAGGTAAAACCCTCGATAAGGTGGCTTTCGAGCGCGCTCTCGCCCACACCAAAGATCCGGCTTAGCGAGGTCACCGCTATGTCAATAAACTGCTCATCCTCGAGTTTTTCCATTTCTATTGCCTTTGGACCACCTATCCAACCGGTTAGGGTCGCGGCATTCGAGGGTTCATCGGCCCACCAAACCGATATGGGAACATTTTGGCCAAACAGGAAACCGAGGTCGGCCTTTGAGCGGTCGATCGTACTCAACGACTCGATCCACCACTTTTCCTTAAACGCCAGGGTTACCCGCCTAGCGCAGCCCATCTCGATCCGATCTAATATTGACCGTTTTTGATCGATCTCAGGCGAGAAGTTCACATGGTTTTCGCTTCCCATTGATCGTTTAAGCACTCCGACCGGTAGGGTGACTATTGCCGCCGATCCCTCATAAAAGAAATTCTGCCCGTCAACCGATCGCGCACGGACTCGTACCGGTCGATTATCCCAGTCGATCGACGTAACGATGTTGTCAAAGAAAAACTTAGCCCCGCTCTGTTGAGAACTCAGTTGAAGAAAATCGGCAAGACGCGAATAGCCCTCTCGTATCCGGTGGGAAGTTATTCCATTTATTGACTCTTCAGCGTCCTGCGT
>Ga0105239_10005844_pt1 | contig 14340 bp, 11 predicted proteins | sample KBSC44metaG_FD_92761 | JGI IMG/M metagenome (GOLD analysis project Ga0105239, IMG submission 92761) | Corn rhizosphere microbial communities from Kellogg Biological Station, Michigan, USA - KBS C4-4 metaG | ecosystem: Host-associated > Plants > Roots > Rhizosphere > Soil | place: Michigan, USA... | reverse complement strand
CCGGCCGAACCTGCTCCTGTCACACCAGGCCACGCGGCACCCGGCGCGTCGCCGGCAGGAGCGGCCGAATCCACTGAGGGCAAGGAGTAATTATGGCAGAGACCAGAGGCGGCAGACCCATCAGCGGTTCCTCGCGTCCCACCGGCGGCGACAAAGCCGTGATGGGCAAGAAGCAATATTTCCGGCGCAAGAAAATGTGCCGGTTCTGCGTCGATAAAATCGACGACATCAATTACAAGGACGTGCGCCTGCTGCACTCCTTCATTTCCGAGCGCGGCAAGATCACGCCGCGGCGCATTTCGGGAGTCTGCGCGCCGCATCAGCGGCGGCTGGCGGAAGCCATCAAGCAGGCACGCAACATCGTGCTGATCCCGTTTGCGACGTCGATGTAAGGGGACCCTGCTATGGAAGTCATTTTAAGAGAAGAAATCGAAAAGCTCGGCCGGCGCGGCGATGTAGTGAAGGTGGCGGCCGGCTACGCGCGTAATTATCTGCTGCCCAAGCGGCTGGCGGTGGCGGCGAACGAATCCAACAAGAAGATCGTGGAGCAGGAAAAGCAAGCCTACCTGCGGCGGGAATCGAAGGAAATCGGCGACGCCAACGATCTGGCCAAGATGATGGGCTCGGTGGAAGTCACCATCGCGCAGAAGGCCGGCGAAAACGATCAATTGTTCGGCTCGGTGACGGCGCAGGATATCGTGGCGGCGCTCGAAAAGGCCGGCTATACGATCGATCGCAAGAAGGTGAATCTCGCCGAACCGATCAAGGCGCTGGGCGACTACAAGGTGACAGTGAAACTGCACCGCGAGGTGGCTGTCGAGCTGCCGGTGCACGTGATTAAGGAAGAATAGTGAGCGCGGTGCGCGCGGACATGGGGCCAGGGGCCAGTCCGTACGAATTACTGGAAGCGGCGGCACGCGGACGTATCGGCGTCGACCGCCGCTTTCTTCATTCGATCGTCGATCGCGGCGCCCTCAGCGAAAATGCGGCATCCGAAACCGCCGCCGAAATTCTGCGTTTCTCCCGAACACCGCAGGACCAGTTCCCGATTAATGTCGATCCGCTGCTTACCGATCTGTTCCGGCATTTCGGAACCGAGGAAGCTCTGGAATTTTACGTCGACGCTATCCGGCGCGCGCCGGAAGACGTGGATGACAGTCTGATCCAAGCCCTGCTGCCATTTGCCGAGAAGGCTGCCGGTCCGCTGCTGGCGCTCTACGAAGAACTGGGAGAGGAGCAGGGGTCGGATGTGGCGTTCCTGTTGGCCGCGCTGCGGGTTCGCGATCCGCGAGTACTGAAGCTGCTGCTCGACCGCCTGGAGTACGATACCGCAGACGGCGCGTTCTGTCTCGGGCTATATGGAGACTCCGCGGCGCAACCCGCGCTCGAAAAGATGCTGGCGGAAGTACCGGAATCAGAAGCCGATCTGCGGCGGGAGATCGATTACGCGCTGGAGCAGTTGAAGGCTCCCGAACCTAAATATCAACCCGAAACGTTCGATCTATTCGCCGAGTATGCCGAGCACGAACTACCGCCGTTTGAGGTTCTGGATGAGGCTGAGCGCATCCAAATGATGGGATCGGCCGATGCCGATGTGCGGGCCGGTGCGGCGCACACGTTCTTCAATCAGGATCTGGAGAAACCGGCGCGCGACGCTCTGTTTGCGCTGGCTACGAGCGATCCGGAATCGAAAGTTCGCGGCGAGGCTTGGGCGTCCTTGGGCGACGCGACCGCGGGCGATACCAAGGAAACGGCGCGCATCCGGGATGCCATGATCGCGGCGCTGAACGACGAGGCAAAAGCAGTTGAGGAACGCGGCGGCGCGGCCATCGGCCTCTATGCGGTAGCGGATCGGGATGAGGTTCGCAAGGGATTGGAAGCTCTGTATGCGGCCGGTGGCAAGGCGCGCGTCAAAGCGCTGGAGGCGATGTGGCGCTCGCTATGGCAACCTTACGCCGAATACTTTCCAGAGCATCTGGACGACAGCAAGCCGGAAAACCAAGACGTCGAACTGCTGCGTCACGCTCTGCGCGGCGCGGGTTACTTCCGCCTGACGCGCTCCGTCGACAAAATCGCCAGCTTCTTCAATCGCGCCGAGCCGTATGATGATTTACGCGATGACGCATTGTTTGCTTACGCGCTAGCGATGCCGGGCGAAACCACGCGCGGCCGAGTGAAGGGCATGCTGCGCAAGATCGATACCATCGCCAACCTGTCGCAAGCCGAGACGGAATTGGTAATGTTTGCGCTGGACGAACGGCTGCGCCTGCATGGGCTCGCGCCAGTCTTTGAAGCGGAACAAGCAGATGAGCAGGATCACGAGCACCAACACCAGCATGCTGCTGGGCCTCTCAGTCCCGGTCCGGAGCCGCCCGCCGCGGCGCTGTATTCGCAAATGCCGGCGCAAAAGACCGGACGCAACGATCCTTGTCCTTGCGGCAGCGGCAAGAAATACAAGAAATGCCATGGGGTTGTGCAATAACGCGCACCCAACGCGCGTAAAATAAACATTAAGCCGTGGCCACTTCCAAGCCCTCCCTTCTCCGGCAGCTCGGCGTGTTCAGCGCGACTGCGCTGGTGGTCTCGAACATGATCGGCACCGGCATTTTCACCTTCACAGGCTATCTGGCCGGCGACCTGGGATCTGCCAGCCTGGTGCTGTGGATTTGGGTGGTGGGAGCGTTCTGCGCGCTGGCCGGCGCGCTGTGTTATTCCGAACTCGGTATCAACATGCCCAGCTCCGGCGGCGAGTACGTTTATCTCACGCAGGCCTTTGGCCCAACCTGGGGATTCATGACCGGCTGGGTATCCTTCTTCGCGGGATTTTCGGCGCCCATCGCCCTAGCGGCTTTGGCGTTCTCGGATTATCTGGCTCAATTCTTTCCGGCGCTGCATTTGGAAGAATCGCGGGTGCTGTTTGGTTCGGGAGACTGGAAATTTACCTTCGGCTGGGCGCAGGTGGCGGCCTGCCTGCTGGTCCTGCTGTTCACGACTATCAATATTTTCGGCGTGCAACGCGTGGCAAAGCTGCAGAACGTGCTGACCGGTGCCAAGATCCTCACTCTAGTTTCTTTCATTGTTCTGGCATTTACCATCGGCGATGGCGACTGGCATCATTTTTCCGTGCCGGCCGCGCGCACATCAACTGACTCCATCCCAACCCAGTTCGTCCTCAGCCTGTTCTTTATTTACCTGGCCTACAGCGGCTGGAACGCCGCAACTTATGTCGCCGAAGAATTGAAGCAACCCGCGCGGACTTTGCCCCTGGCCCTGATCGTGGGCACCATTCTAGTGGCGGCGCTTTACGTGGGATTGAATCTGGTATTCATCTACGCCGTTCCACTGGAGAACCTTAAAGGCGAGACGGCAGTGGGAGCGCTCGCGGCATCCCGCTTATTCGGCCCGCAGGTTGCCGGCATCTTCGCAGGATTGATGGCGCTGTCGTTGATGTCGACCGTGAACGCGATGGTCACGATCGGCCCCCGCGTGTATTACGCGATGGCGAAGAACCGGGCGTTCCTGGCGTCGGCCGCGAAGGTGCATCCGAGGTGGCACACTCCGGCTGCGGCCATCGTAGCGCAGGGCGTGTGTGCCATGCTCTTGACCCTGACGCCCTTTCCGCAACTGGCGATTTACATCGGCTTCACGCTGAACGTATTCGCCGTGATGAGCGTGGCGGCCCTGATGATCTTCCGGCGGCGTACGGGCTGGCAGAAACTGCGCGTGGTCAGCTTCGCGTATCCACTGATCCCGGTCGTGTTTTTGCTGGTGGGCGTCTGGATGATTATACGCGGAGTGCAGTTCAAGCCCATGATCTCGCTGGCAGCGGCGGTCACGCTCGCCACCGGTGCGCTGGTCTATCACTTCCGCCTGCGAACTCGCCCGGCCCCGGCGCCCACGGTCGAAACCTATTGACCAGGCGGCGGAAGTCGCGCGCGAACGCTCGCGCGCGGTAAACTTGAAGTTCATGTCCCCATTGAATCCGCCGCGCCGGCTGCTGTTTACCGCCGGTCCCACGCAAGTTCATCCCCGGGTCTATGAGGCCATGGGGAAGCCCATTGTCGGGCATCTGGATCCCTATTTCTTCGAAGTTTCGGAAGACATTCGCCGCGACTTGCGCCCGGTGTTCGGCACGACGAACCCTTTCGTCCAGGTCATCTCGGCTACCGGCAGCGGCGGCATGGAAACATCGCTCGCCAATTTCGTCGAGCCGGGGCAGAAGCTTGCCGTCTTCACCGCTGGATACTTCGCCGAGCGTTTTGTTGAAATGGGCCGCCGCCACGGCGCAAACGTGGTGTGTTCGAGCAAGCCCTGGGGCGACACCTTCACTGAGGCCGAGGCCTCCGACTTTTTGACTCGCGAAAAACCTCACGCGGTTGCTTTTGTGCATGCGGAAACCTCTACCGGCGCACTGCAGGACCTGGCCGCAATCACTCGGCCGGCGCACGCCGTGGGCGCGATCACGATTGTCGATTGCGTGACCTCGCTGGGCACTATGCCAATCAATGTAGATGCCAACGGGGTGGACGTGGCTTTCAGTTGCATCCAGAAGGGCCTAAGCTGTCCGCCTGGGCTTTCGCCCATTACCGTGTCGCCTGCGGCAGTGGACTTTTTGCGCGCGCGCAAGGCTCCCTGCCCTATCTGGTACATGGATCTGAAGCTGCTGCTGGATTATTACGAGGGCGCGCACCGCTACCATCACACCGCACCCATCAGCACATTCTACGCCCTGCATGAAGGCCTGGCGCTGGTGCTGGAAGAAGGCGTGGAAGCGCGTTTCGCCCGTCACCGGGCAGTGCACATAGATTTCTTAAGACGCATCCAGGCTGCCGGTTTGGAAATGTTCATCTCCGACGAGGCGCGAAGGATCACTACCATCAACACCATTCGCGTGCCTGCGGGTGTGAACGAGGTAGATGTGAGAAAGCGCCTGTTGGAGAAGTACGACATCGATATCGCGGTGGGATTCGGACAGCTCCTCGGCAAGATCTTCCGCATCGGCCTGATGGGTCCGCTGGCTACGCCCGACAACGTCGAACTGCTTAGCGCCGCGCTGCTGGATTGCTTAAATTAACCTCCGTGCCGGGATCAGGGGTGCGGCAGGAAGGCCAGGTTCTCGCTCAGTACGTAGATAGAGATTGCAGCAAGCATGAGAACCAGCCCTATCCAGAAGAGCCAACTACGATGAGCACGTCTCCAGTAAGGCAGGCGCGGTTCAGCAGGAACCCGGACACCCTCCGAACCTTCATTCCCGTGATTATGGTGCTTGTTTTCGACTATTGGTGGCATGGGGGTCCAGTATCAAGATGCTTCCGGAGCCAAGCCGTTTCCCGCCCATCCGCCGCCGGGCAAACTGCGCCTAGAATAGATCCATGGCCAAATTCGAGCTCACCAAGTCCATCGAAGCCGTTAAGTTAAATCCGCGCACGCTTCGCCCCTTGAGCGATCTGAGACACACCATTCCTTATGGCGGGGTTCTCGAAAAACTGACCCCGGACGGCGACATGCAGCAGTTCCATTACCTTGGCGAGCCTTACGAATGCCCGCAGGCCGATCTCAAAACCGCCATTCGCGAGCTACCTTAGAGTATTCGGGCACGCTCCCTATCTCGTCCCAACGCGGCGAAGTGCCACCGCTCAAAACGCGTCGAGGCCTTCGGTAAGCTCGATGTAGCCGCCCATGGGGTCGGTCAGAAAAGCGATTGCGATCCCGAGTCGCGGAATCTTTCGGTACGGAACATCGAGTTTCACGCCCTTTGTCTCAAGCTGTTTACAGAATGCTTCCAGGTCCTTAACCTCGAACCCGATATGGTCGATGGCCCGTCCCTTGGTAGCTGCGCGCGGCGTGTCTTCGCGGAAACTTGAGAAGGTCAGATTCAGGGTGGAAATGTCGGCGGTGACAGGGAGGTTGCCGCGGTTTCTGGCCACTGCCCCGAACGTCTTCACATACCAATCCCGCAGGCCCGCGTTATCCTTCACCATGTAATGCACGTGATTCGGCGTAGGCGGCCCGGTAAGAGCGTCGTCTTGCTGAACTTCGACTTTCAACCCGTCAGGCCCGTCAATATAAGCGTTGGGGTTTCCCTCAGCACCTTTGAATACCGGACGGGTTGCATACCCCATATCGCGAGCTTGTTTCAGCTTCTCTTCAGTATTGTGGACTTTGAACCCGAAGTGATCGATGGTAGCCCCTTCGGAAGGACCGGTGGGTTCCTTCACGGTGAAAAGAATAATCATCCCGGGAACCTTGAGGCCTTCGAGCCCTTCGCGCTTCAATGGCGTGGCGCTAAACAGCTCGGTCCAGAATTTCTTCTGAATCGCAACATCCTTGACATTCAGGTGCATGTGTCCCATGGTCACGCCAGCGGCATTGGACGGCAGCAACTGTGCTTGACTGGTTGCCGCCAACGCCGCGGCTAGCCCAACCGCACGAAAGAATTTCATCGTCATCACTCCCAGCAGCGTAGTATACAATCCAGCGCCGATGCGCGCTGGTTCATGTCCGCAATCCGCGTCATTTGCCGCGGAATACAAACACCAGTTCGATCACCAGGATGATAACCACCATTACCTCCAGCACGAAGCCCCGGCTGGCGTGGAATTGATCCATCATGAAGGTGTAAAGATCGCCCGCGGTATGGAGCTTGCTTTCCACCAGGCGGCGGTAGTCCTCGACTCCTATTTTGCCGGCCGCCATCCGGTACTGGCGGGCCGAGAACATGTCACTCAGGAATTTAATGGAGGTGTCGATCCGTTCCGTGAGCTCACGGACGTCCAGGCGTATCTTGTTGAGGCTCTGCGCTTCCCGCGCCAGCCGCCAGCGCTGGAAGATTCCGCCACGCTTATCCAGCGAGGTATAGACGCGCTCAAGCACCCGGCTGAGAACCGCGTCGTAATACCTGAATTCCAGCAATTGAGTGTTCGCGTATTCCAATAGTTGAACCGTGGGCGTTGCGCCTTCGGTGGTGTCGCACAGGAATGCCGCATTCCATCCGACTACCAGAAGATCGTCAGGATAATATGACATTCGAGAGCCCAGGATTTCGCGCTTCTCCTCTTCCGATAGATCCGAGCGCTCGCCGCGTACGATGCGGGCGATGTCCTGGCCGTGCTCGGCAATCAGTTCCGCTCCCTTGAACAACTGCGATCCATCCGGGCGGACTTGGTTATGCAGGTGAATGACGTAGTAGTCCTCAACCAGCCACTCTTCATTCGGCCGCACCAGGGCCGGCCGGGCCGTCGCCAGGCATTTGCGTGCGATCTGCAGAGCACCCTGTTCAATCTGCGGGTCGGCGATCCATTGGCTTGAGAGAGTCACCAATTCGGGCCAATCTACTGCAAACGGCTGAGCGAGCTTTACGCTCACCGCACCGTATTCGTAGTAGTTGAGTTCGCAATCGAAGCAGGCCCCGTTATTCCATGTGACAGAGCCGAGCTTCTGCACCACCGGAGGGCGCTCAAACCGCACGTAGTCGGGTGAAGGATGATGAAAAGCCGGGTCACGGCGGCGCTCATTAAGGAGTCCCAGACCCTCGCCGGCCAGAAGGCTTCGGAGTTGCTCGGTGCGAATCTCCTCGCACACGTCGTACAGAAATAGAATCCGAAGCGACCCCATGAGCGGTGCGTTGGTCATCGCGTGCCGATTATACCTGTTTGAGATCCGTATTCCGCAGCAAGCCGCAGCGAAACTTCGGCCTCAATGGCTGCATCCTCATGGATCTCTCGGATGTTCCCCCGCACGCACCCGCCCTGGCCTTCGGTAACGAGTGTCCCGTCCGGGCTAGTACAAATGACCAATATCCGGTACCGCATACCTATGGATAATCCACGAGTCCAGGGCCATCCTGTGAGTAGATCAAGCTGAGCAAACGCTCGCTACGGAGGAAGCGGCCCATGAAGAGACAATGTCCTGGATGCAGAAAGACCCTAGACTTCACAGTGGCGAAATGCGAGCACTGCCAAATGACATTTTTTGAGACAGCAGCGCCGCGGAAGGACCTTGCCGATATTTGTATCCCGATCGCGGGAGCAGTCTCGATCGCCGCTCTCGGCGCTTTTGTAGCGATGGTATTGCACCTATGGAGCTAGCAGCGTCGGCTCGATAGAAACCGGCAAGGCGCGCCAGAAGCCCCCGCTCGCGCCCCCTCACTCGCTAGTTCCCATCCCCCGAAGCAGAAGCAAAAGCGCGCTAAGGGCACTGCTACATCGCCGCCCGTTTTAGGTGATAATAGTCCCACTGACCCCGCGAGCGCAGTCTTGCGGAAAATGGGTGAACAAGTGGCGGAAATGTCAAGTGCCAGACGGCAGAGCTGGCGACCGGTTGCGTTGGCGTTCGCAGCTATCCTGCTGTTCACCACTCTAGTGGGTCTTCGAGCGCTAAGCTACGCCGACCACATCGGAGTAAAAATTCAAAACATTCAACTAGAACAGGAAGAAAGCGATCAGATTCTAGACAAACTGCGCGCCGATACGTATGGGGTAGGAATAGAGCTGAGAGACTACTTAGTGGCGACGCCGGCTGAGTCGGCCGCCGCCCGGCAGCGGTTTTTCGAGATCGAACAACACATGAATAGCGACGCCGCGCGTCTTGAGACCCAATTGGGCCCCGAGGTAAGCGGACCCATGCAGCGCCTCCGCCTGAGCTTGAAGCGCTATTCGCTTTCCATCGCGCCAATTTTCGACTGGACGGCTATGGAAAGGCAGTCACAAGCGGCGGCGTTGCTCCGCAATAATGTAGTCCCCGAGCGAGCAGCGGTCTTGAGCGTGACCGATGAACTCGAATCCCTGCGAACCATCCGTCTTCGCCAGGAACGCGAAGATTTGGTGCTGGCGAGGCAGGCGTTTCGTAAATTCGGGTTGATTGTCCTCTCGGCCTTCATTTCTTTCGTGTTGACGGTGGCTTTCGTGACCTGCGTCCGGCTTCGCGCCCTGGAACAGCAGGCTCAAAGATTGCAGTCGCAGACCGAGCGGGATCGCGAAAAGCTGAGGGGCCTGTCGCTTCAAATGTCCAAGGCCCTGGAAGAAGAACGGCGATTAATATCACGCGAGTTGCACGATCAGGTCGGCCAGTTGCTGACGGCCATACAAATGAAATTCAACACAATCGGGGTCTCCAGCGACGCATCCGAGCGGACCAGTTGTGTGCATGAAGGAAAGGCTCTGGTATATCGTACTGTCACTGCAGTGAGAGACCTGGCCATGGGACTACGTCCTTCCATTCTGGATGACCTGGGCCTAGTGGCGGCGCTGGAATGGCAGGCTCGGGAATTCCAGAGGCGGAGTGGAATCCAGGTGAGTCTCAGTCTAGGCGGCAATCTCACTGAACTGCCGGAAAGTCATCGCACCTGCCTCTACCGGATAGTGCAGGAGGGACTGACGAACTGCGGACGCCACGCGGATGCTAAACATGTGGAACTCTCACTTTACGGCGGCGAGGAGTTTATATCCGTGACTATTTCGGACGACGGCAAGGGCTTTGACGCAAAACAATCGACGCGAAGAGGTTTGGGATTGGTGGGAATCGAGGAGCGAGTTCGGGAATTAGGCGGGAAGACAAACATCCTTTCTCAGGCATGCAAGGGCACACTCCTGGAGGTAGAGATACCGGTCGGCAGCGAGGTGCAGACATGAGCAAGCTTCGAATCCTGATCGCGGATGATCACAGCATCGTCCGGCACGGCTTACGCTTTGTACTGGAAAACGATCCCGATCTGGAAGTCGTGGGCGAGGCCACCGACGGCCGCGAAGCGGTTCGGCTAGCCGAAGAACTGCGTCCCAAAATCGTGGTTATGGATATTGGCATGCCTCTGCTCAACGGGCTGGAGGCTACCGCCCAAATCGTCAAGCGAGATCCGGATACCGCAGTGATTGTCCTGAGCGTTTATACCGATGAAATTTATCTGGTACGGGCGTTGAAATCGGGAGTCAAAGGCTATCTGGTTAAGGGCTCCGTAGAAGACGATCTGGTCACCGCGGTGCGTATCGTAGCGGCAGGCAAATGCTTCTTTAGTCCGGAAATCTCTCAGTTACTGGCGGCGAACTACACCCGCCAGCTACAGAGAACCGAGATGCAGGACCCCTACGACCTCCTGACGGAACGCGAAAAGGAGATTCTGCAGTTGCTCGCCGAAGGACGATCCAACAAGGAAGCGGCTGCCATCCTCAATGTCAGCCCCTACACCGTGGAAACCCATCGGATGCACTTCATGCAAAAATTGAATCTGCATAGCCGAGGCGAAATTGCCCTCTACGCAGTGCGTAACAAGATCATTACCTGACCGCGCGCTAGTCCCGCTGTGTGGGGCTGGCAGGGAATGCAGTCTCCGGCAGCGAAACTAGAATCGATTGGACCTATCATGCGGGCCTAGTCGAGCCTTTCTTAATTTTCCCCGGTCGCCGTACGGCGAAGGTCTTGGGCTAGAAGGTCAGTTTCAAGCTGAGCCGTAAGGTACGTTGATCGATGCCGTCCCGGCCCGTATTGGCGATTTGCGTCACGTTCATAAACGCGCTGTTTTGGACGTTGTTGGCGCTGGTAGTGCCGGTGGAAGGTCCGTAGCCGGGACTCGCATGATGCGGCGTGTTCCCGACGTTAAACATCTCAGCCAGAAACGCGAAGTTCCATCGCTCCCCAAAGGCGAATTTCTTCTGGACGCTTAGGTCTACGTTGATCAGCCCCGGGCCTCTCAAGACGTGGTTACCGCAGTTCCCGAAGCCAGTAGCTGCCGGTGCAGCGAAGGTGGAAGGATCGTACCAGTGTAAGAGGGTGTGAGACTCGACAGGTTCACCCAGACAGTTGGCATACTGCGAAGACCCATTCGCGTTGAGATTGTTGTTGGCAACCACACTGAACGGCCGGCCCGAGAAGTCGCTGAGCAGGCCACTGATCTGCCAGCCGCCCAGGATATTGGCTGACTTGCCATTGGAAAGCCAACGCTTCCCGTTGCCGAACGGCAATTCATAAATCGCCGTCATCTCCAAGTTATGCGAGATGTCGGTGGAAAGCGGGCCATAATTATAGACTCCGTATAGCCACGGCATAGCGGCGCCCCCATTGACTCCCGAGGGGCCAGTAAATCCCAGGTTCTTGCTCCAGGTATAGCCCATGCTGAGGGTTAGATCCGCAAAGCGGCCCTGAGTGCGGGCCTGTAAGGCATTGTAAGTGGTCGTGCCCATAACGCCTAACGTCGGCGTGCTGGCAACCCGCCCGTCCCCAATCGCTTGACCATTGCGACCCGGAGTATTCAGCAAGAGCCCGTCTTTCCCGGTCCCGATGGGAGACCAGTTTTCCTCCAAGGATATCCACGGATCTTTCTGTGCCGAGCCGGCATATGCAACCGAAGCGGTCCAGCCCGGCCTCAGCCGCTCCTCGATGGTAAAGTTATAGCTCTGGACATAACCTCGTTTATAAGCGCCCCTATCGAAATCCACTACGCCTGCAGTGCCCGGCACCGCCACTTTACCAGTCGTCAAAGGAAATGGGTTCACAGGTATATCGATTCCCTGGCGAAGACTTAGGGAATAGGACATGACGTTGGGTGGAACCTGGATCACACCTTCTATATACGGGAAGTTGATTCGCCGGTTGCCGAACGCGAAGATATTGTTCGGGTCGCTCGATATCCCGAAACCGGCTCGGATTACGGTTCGATCGCCGAGGCGGTAGGCCGCTCCTAGCCTGGGAGCCCAATGCGCCTGATTTTGATTGAAAATGCCACAGTCTTTTGGAACGTTTGCGATCCCGCAAATCACCATATTGTTGGTGGCTTGATCGTAATATTCAGTGCCCGTGCCCTGCCGCCCGGGGATCGCGAAATAGTCGAAGCGTAGGCCCACATTCACAGTCAGCTTAGGCGTGACCTGCCACTGATCCCGAGCGTAACCCGCGAAATATTTATTGTTCGTGTAGTAATAATCCGGGTACTGGAAGATCTTGCCGGCGTCCTGGGAAAGGCCCAGCAGCAATGAGGCAAAGGAGTTGTACTCGGTCCCCTTTGACGTGCTGCATGTGCCGGCGGTGAGTTTGACACACAGCTCGGTGGTTTGCAGGGCAAAATGAAACCCGCCGGCGCCGCTGATGTAGCTGCCGCTGGCAGGTTGATATTGACTCTCCTTGGAATTCTGGATATCAGAATCGAAACCGAATCGGAAATTATGATTTCCCTTGACCCAGGTGAGATTGGCGTCGTAATTTCTTTCCGGATCCCAATAGTCCTGGGGTTGGAAGCGGCTCACCGAACCAAGCTGCGTGATGCCTCCGTCGATTGTCAGCGACGGCAAGCCGCCCTGTTGCAGCGCCTTGTACTTGGGCAGATTTGAAGTATTCAATCCCGGAATTTGCATGAGGGTCCAGCCGAAGTTTTGATCCTGGGCCGGCTGGTTGCTGATGGCGATGTTCACGTCATAGCCGTAATGCGCGTCAAAGATCAGGCTGGGGCCGATGATATACGTCCCCGAAATGGTGCCGTTGAATACGTTGGTTGCTCCAGACCCCTGTGCGGTGTTGGTGGGAGACAGGCCAGGTCCGCCCAGATCCCCGAACTGAGCCGGCGTCGTCCAGGCGTTATTACCCCAGCCCAAACGAACGAAGGTGCTGAGTTTAGCGGTGGGATTCCAGTTCACCTTGGCGGCACTCTGGTCGCGCCGCAGGTAGGTCTTCCCCGTTGTTAGCAAGTTGTTGGCGAGATGCACCGATCCAATTCCAGCTTGGTTTGGAAGCGACCAGAGGTTTCCATGCGCGGCACTATAGTCAAGCAAGGCACGCACGCCGGCATCGATCCGGTCGGCCGGAATGATGTTTCCAGGGAATTGGGTCCGGTTTTGGCCAAAGACATCGCCGGTGGACGGATCGTAGATCGGGTTTGGGGAGCCGCTCAAATCGCCAGTCCGCATCGCCGCTGTGGGGACTTCGCCAAAAAATGGAGCGCCCTGGATCAAGCCGGTGCCTTCGAAACTCGCGAAGTAAAACAGTTTGTCTTTTTTGATCGGTCCGCCGATGGTCCCGCCGTATTGATTGTTGATGTATACCGGAGCCGGCAGCTTGCGATCCGCCGCCCAGGGATAAGCCTCCATGTGCTGGTCGGTGTGATCTTCAAATAAAACTCCATGTACGGAATTGGTTCCGCTCTTCACCGTGATGTTCACGGCGCCGCCGCCGGACTGCTGCTCGGCATCGAAGGAATTACCCGAAATGCTCACGTTTTCGATTTCTTCCAGGGCCGGAATGAATTGCGGCTCATTCTGGGCGGTCATGTCGAAGGTGCCGGTTCCGTCAACACGGACCGTGTTGGTACCCGAGTTTCCGCCATTGACAGTCATGATCAGTCCGCGGTTGGAATTGGCTGTGAACGAGTTAGCATTCGTCGGCGGAGAAACACCTGGAACCGTAATAAAAAGCATCTGATAGTTGCGCCCGACCGGCACCGGCACATTCTGCAGCGTGCGTATCGTTACGTCGTCGCGGATATCGGCCCGGTCCGTTTGCAAGGCGATCGCATCGGCGGAGACCTCCACATTTTGAGTTAGTTGGCCGATGGACAGTACCACATTTGTTCGGACGACCTGTTCCGGAGCTAAGCGCACTCCAGTGGTCGTGCTGGTCTGAAAAGAAGGCGCGGTCACCGTAATGGTATAGGTGCCCGGCGGCAAGGTCGGAAGGTTGTAAACGCCCGCCCCGTTGGTGGTTGTATCGCGGGTAAAGTTGGTAGTTTGTTCGGTGGCCACGACCTTCGCGCCCACTACTGCCGCTTGGCTGGCGTCGGTTACGTTCCCTGTGATACTGCCTTGCAGCAACTGCGCCCGGGCTGGCGCAACCCAGACTGCCAATGCTCCAGAAAGGGCAAAAATGGCAGCAAAATACCCGCCTGACTCGAATATGCGCTTCATGTTCTCTATCACCCCCACGTGAGGCATTCACTCAACCGTACGTTGGCTAGACTTGACTCTGTCGCCCAGCTGCTGCATCGCGGCCTGGTGTGAATACAAGATCTCTCTTAACGTGTGATCCTCACCCCGACCCCGCAATATGACCCGGCGCAACAACCCATCTCACCGATTGCGTCAGACTCTCGCAGCAGCTTTCTAACGACTTTCAAAACTGCTGAACGAGCGTATTCCAGGCCGCCCTCCCTCCGCCATCCATAGAAGGCATGAGATTTTGCAAGAGTACACACTACGCGGAAAATGCAGAGGCCGGGGCGGGTCATCGCATTTTGTCCAGGTTTCGGGACTGGCAACAGGTGTTCAGGCAGGCCATACGCGCGAGAAAGCTCTGGAAATGCTGGCAATCCGCATCCGCGCTTCGTCTATCCTGGGTGCGAAAACGCCGCCGTGGTGTCCAGACGCT
>Ga0105239_10005843_pt1 | contig 14340 bp, 6 predicted proteins | sample KBSC44metaG_FD_92761 | JGI IMG/M metagenome (GOLD analysis project Ga0105239, IMG submission 92761) | Corn rhizosphere microbial communities from Kellogg Biological Station, Michigan, USA - KBS C4-4 metaG | ecosystem: Host-associated > Plants > Roots > Rhizosphere > Soil | place: Michigan, USA... | reverse complement strand
TTTATGCAGGTAAAACCCGACGCTGCGGGGACGGTTCGCATCTGGGTGAATGCGACTCCCTCCGGCGGCGGGATGATATCCGGTATACAGGTATGGCCGGGCAGCGCGCCGGTGGGGGCGCCGAACGTCAATATTCTTGCCCCCGCCGATGGAACCATCGTGGCGCGGGGCGCCACCGTCACGCTGAAGTCTTCTGCCGTCGAGTCGGGGGCGACCATCACAAAAGTGGAATATTTTGCAAATGGCGTGAAAGTCGGTGAAGCGACGGCGGCCCCCTACCTGCTCAACGTTATCAACCCTGACACCGGACACTACCAGGTGATCGCCCGCGCGACAGACAATATCGGGACCGTGGGCAGCGATACCATCCAGATCGCGGTGCTCCCGCTGAATGCGCTGTTGAATCCTGGGCAGGGCCTCAGCCAGGGAGCGGACGGCCTCTCCCTGGGCGACACGGTATCGGGGGCAGGACCGCATAAATTCCTGGTCGATCGCTACCAATACCTGAACAAGAAGACCTACTCCTTCGGGGGATCGAGGACCGATGTCGTCAACCATCCCGTGTTTCGCCTATACGACAACGGCGATATTACCGCCGGTACGACGGCGGATACTTCCTATAATACAAATGACCAGCAGGGGCTGCGCTATATTTCGAAACTGGGGATACTGGAGATCGGCGCTTCGGACAGGCTGGATACCACACAGAATGCTATTGTCTACGGCAACTGGCCCAGCTCGGGTCTCATCATCAACACCGACGAGCACAACAACCTCCACGGAAAGATGCTCAACACCGTCGTCTGCTCGGACGAGCTGACCACAGACACCGCGACACGGATGGAAGACCTGTTCGTCGGCGTTGAAAGAGCGCATATCTTCTCTTCGGCAAAGTCGATAACACGGGGCTTTCTCGGCGGGTATGGTCATAATATCTCGGCCGCCCTATCGGACTGTAATATCGTCGGTCAGGGCCAGACTATTTCAAAGCCGATGTGCTGCAACATCGTGGCCGGTTTCGTAAACACCCAGCAAGACTCGTCGTATAGTAGCCTGCTGGCCGGTACCTATAACAAATACGGAGGAGTCAACCAGCTGGTCTCCGGCCAATACCTTGTGAACAGAACGCCCCACGGCACTACCCTTGGCAATGCCAACGTCGACTTTACCACCCTCCCGTATACGGGTAGCCGCGCGACTACAGTGGCGGGCATCTCCGGTTACCCGCTGTTTGTCGTGGGCAATGGCTCCGCCAATGACGGGTCGATCCACTCCAACGCCGTGACCGTCCTCTACAACGGTCGCACGCAGATCAACACGGCCGGGTTTACCACTGCGCTGACCCAGACCGACGTCACGCCAAAGGCGGCGCTGGACGTGGTCAGCACCAATACCGGCGTGCTCCTGCCGCGGCTGACCAATACACAGCGCAATGCCATCGTTGCGGGCGACCTGCAGAACGGGCTGCTGCTGTACAACACGGACTCCAGCGCCTTCCAGTACTACAACGGCAGCGCCTGGAATTCGGTGGGCAGCGGGCAAAGCACCTGGCAGTTCAACAACGGCACCGTCTTCGACGCCGGCGACAATATTGCCATCGGTACCAATGACTCCCGTGGATACAAGCTGGCCGTTAACGGCACTGCCCTCTTTACAAAGATCAAAGTGCTGGCGGCAGCCGACTGGCCGGACTATGTATTCAGGCGTGGATACGTCCGGCCCAGCCTTGCTGAGCTCGAACGCTATATCCGGAAGAACAGACACCTGCCGGGTATCGCTTCGGAAAAGGAAGTTCGCGGACAGGGAATCGACGTGGCGGAGGGACAGGCGGCTCTTCTGAAAAAAGTAGAGGAGCTGACGCTCTATCTCATCGACGAGAACAAGGACATTACCGAGCAGAACCGGCAGTTGAAAGAGCAGGCGAAGCAGCTGGAAAAACAACAAAAGGAGATAGAAGATCTGAAGGCCCTCATCATGACAAAAATCAAGTGATATGTCCGTTTTCTCAAGATACTGTCTGGAGACACTCTGCTTCATCGCCTTGCTGCTCCCGCCTTTCTTCGGGCTGTCGCAAGACTCTATCCTGCTGCATTCCGCAAAGGTAGAGGAGAGATACGCCGCTGTTGTCGGAGCCAAGCTGAGGACATTCGACGAGCGTGTCGATGGATACAGCGCAAAGACACTGGAAAAGATCATCAGACAGGAAAAGAAGATGAAGGCAAAAATGGCCAGAGTGGATTCACTGAAGGCGGACCGGCTGTTCACCTACGCAATCGACTCGCTCAAAAAGTTTCAGGCGGTTTTTACGAACAGGACGCACCGGCTATCCCGGTTTTTGGGCGCCAATTATTTTTCCTACCTCGATACCATGCGACAATCCTTGTCCTTTTATAAGCAGGGACAGTCCGCACTCAACACGGCAAAAGGGTTGCAGGGTCGCATGGATTCTTGTCTCGGCGCCGTTGGCCAGGCCGAAGCCAGACTCGCGACCGTCGACAGACTCAACGGCTTTCTTCAGCAGCGGCAGGCCATATTGCAGACCCAGCTGAACAGCTTTCCCGGATTGGCCGCCGGCCTGAAGAACGTCAACAGGGAGGTCTACTACTATAAGACGCAGGTCAGCAGGTACAAACAGACTTTACAGGATCCGGAAAAGATAGAGCAGGTAGTGCTGGGCGCCCTGCGACAGACGGCCGGCTTCCGTCAATTCATGTCGCAGAACTCCGAGCTGGCCGGCCTGCTTAATCCACCGGCTGCCGCCGTTGCCGGCATCGGCGGCGGCACTTCTGTCAATGGCCTGCCCTCGGGAGCCGCGCTGCGGCAGTTTATGCAAAAACAGCTGCCCAATGGCGGCGGGGACGTCGTCGACAAGATCCGCGGTCAGGCAATTGACGCGGGGTCCGCCTCACCGACTTCCGATGCCGGGGCTCAGCTGAAAAGCAAGCTCAGCGGTCTGCAGGGCAATGGGGATCCGACCCCTCCGGATTTCACTCCGAACGGGCAACATGGCCGCCCATTCGGTCAACGCCTGGAATTCGGGGCCAATCTCCAGTTCGGCGGAACCACCCAATATCTGCCCGCCAGCGCCAATTTCGGATTTCAGGCAGGCTACAAGCTCAATGACAAATGCAGTTTTGGCCTGGGGGCAGCCTATACCCTTGGAATGGGGACGGGATGGAACCATATCCGGTTTTCCAATCAGGGGCTGGGCGCAAGATCTTATCTGAAGTGGAAAATGAAGAACGGGTTCTATCTGCAAGGCGGCGGTGAGTGGAATTATCTCACTTCATTCACCTCGTTGTCGCAGTTGAAGCAACCCGGCGGCTGGCAGACCAGCGCCCTTGCGGGGACAGGCAGGGAGTTCAAAGCTGGCCGGAAACTAAAGGGAAGCGTACAGCTGTTGTATGACTTCCTGTGGAACCGTCATTTTCCCGCCGCACACCCGCTGGTGTTCAGAGTCGGCTATCAATTTTGAATCTTAACCATGAATCTCAATAACTGAGCGCTTTTATGAAGAAGATCGTTTCATTTTTCCTCGCCTTTCATTGTGTCGTCCCTGTATTTGCGCAGGTAGAGCTGCAATCGGGCAGCGCCGCTTTCAGTATTCCCCTGTTTCGGTGGCAGGACGACAAGAGCAGACTGCAAACTTCGGTTGGCCTGAGCTATAATTCAAGGAGCGGGCTTCGGGTCGACGAGATAGCCAGCAACATAGGCCAGGGCTGGGACCTTGTGGGTGGGGGAGTGATCACCCGGACACAGGTGGGGGAACCCGATGACCAGACGGTAAATGACGGCAATGGCACTATTTCGGATATCAACAAGTATCCCGCAGGGTACCTCGATAATCCCGTAGCAGCCAGCCTCGGCTGTCCGAATCAAATGGGCTACTATCCTATTTTCGGGGGCGCCAATACCGTTTACAAACAGCACAATGACATAGCCGCGGACAGAGAACAGGATCATTTCAACGCCCAGTTCAACGGTAGAAGCCTGCAGTTCATCCTGGATAAGAACAACCCGGACAGCGGACGCACGCTGGGGAGCAGCCGGCTGAGAATATGGTTCCACCGCGACGCTGCCGCTGCCTTCAACCAGCACCTTCGCACTACCATCCTCGCCTTTTATATCCGGGACGAGAACGGGCTTATATATACCTTCAGTCAGCTGGGCCGGACAAAGGTGCTTCGGATGCATAGCAGTACGGCTTATCCCGCAGCGGGTCCCGTCAATCAGCCGCAATACACCAACGGGGGTGTCTATTGTCAGTCCTTTTTCGATGAGATTCCCCTGTGGTATAACCCCTGGGTTGTCACTTCCTGGCACCTCACCAGCATCACCGACCCGCTGACCCAACGGACGATTACGTTCAACTACACCGTGAGGAATCTCAACAATTATGTTGGAGACGATATCAGCGCGCACAATACGCTGGGCAGCTCAAATACGAACGCCGAAATAGTCAAAAAGACCTATATCCTTATAACGAAGAATGTTTCGGTCACACAAAGTCCGTTCCTCACCTCCGTCCAATGTCAGGACGGGCATCAGGTGACATTCAACTATGACCAGGACAATCCGCGCATCGACCTGCCGGGCGACCTGCCACTAAAGTCAGTGGAGGTCACCTACAATGGGAGAATGACGTCGGGCTTCCGGCTGAACACGACCTATTTCGTCTTTGCCAGGCTAGGCATGCCGACCACCGAAGACCAACGGGCAGCAGCCAGGCTTTGCCTCCGGTCGGTGATGAAGGTCGGCGTGGACGGCGCTGAGAACGAACCGCCCCACGTATTCGACTACTATACGGGCGACCCGGCGTCTGCGGACAATTTCGTGCCGCCGCCTTACTATTATACAAAGGATATCTACGGCTATTACAACGGCAATAGTGTGAACGCGCTCATCAACAGCGGGCCGCAAATCCCGGTCAGGACGAGCAATATCACGAACCTGACGGCCACCGAAGCCTATTTTATGACCTATACGCAACTGAAAGCGCTGTGTTTCCTGGGGTATAATGCCGCCGGTTCCGTGCGGGACTATTGGACAGGCGATCAGTTCAATTTCAATACTATAAATCCGGGGTATGCCAGGAACGGTCTTCTCAGGACGATCACCTACCCCTCCGGCGGGACATTGACCTATCAATATGCGCAAAACACGTACAGCCGGATGGTGGACAAGCAAACCATTACCTACACTAACACGAACACAAAAGTGTTCAACAGTCCTTATGTCGGCGGCGTACACGTATCCCAGACCAGTCAGACGGACGGAGGTTATTCCAATTCGGACGCCGCACCCATCGTGACTACCTACCAGTACACGGATGCCACCGGCGCTTTCACCTCGCAGTGGGGATCTGAGGATCCCGTCAATCAGCTGCATTCGTCCTATGATATTTCGCTCGACGGCGCACATTCGCAGGTTTTCGGTGGCTGTAAATACGACTACCAGTACCCCGGCATCAGCTATAAGGAGCAGGCCTATAGCGCGGCTGACAACAGCAAGACCCTGCTGATAGTTATGAACATCACCAGAGCGGCGATCATGGCAGAAACGCTTACCATGGATATCATAACCCTGGCCAGCTCGGGTGGTGATCCGGCGGCGCTCATTTTCGATGTAGTAATGGACCTTGTCGACTTCCTCAGCCAGGACTGCGATATCGTCCTTGCGACCGGCGAGGAGTACATCTATCAGAATTCCGATTTCCTGAGGGGAAACGACTATCCAGTTCAATTCAGCCGGGTAGAAGTATTTTCCGGGAATGGGGGCGCAACGGGCAATTCCAGACCTTCCGGAAAGACGGTGTATGAGTTCACCGATTTCACTGACTATCCGCTATGGGCCGACGTGAGGAACAGCGCCTTTCACTTCGGTGCTTTGAAGCAACGGGCCGCCCCGTGGGCATATGGATTGCCAAAGAGAACGACGATCTATGACACCTATGGGAAGAAGATAAAGCAGACAGAGAACAAATACGACTGGACAAATGCCCGGACTCCCGCAGTATCCACCAGCAGCTGTAATTGCCTGGTCGGCAACGCAAATTCGATGCGTGCTGACACCTGGAACAACTACAGTAATCCGGCCAGTCTCGCCTACTCGACCACGGCGTATGTGTATACAAATCCGTCTCTTTTCTCTACCGTTTCCGTATCGCCCGATCTCTATCAGCTGTATACGGGGTGGGCGATGCTTAACGACACGTATGACCGGTCGTTCCAGCAAGGGGACGACACCCGCTATCTCGAAACCCACATCAACTACAAATATGACGGGAATAACTACCTGCCATCGAAGATAACCACCAAACAGAGCAATGGTGACCAGAAGATCAAGGAAATATACTATGCCGCGGACTATACCGCTCCCGGAGTGCTGCAGACCATGAGCGCGAACAATATGGTCAACCAGCCGGTGGCCACCTATAGCTCGATGATCAAAGCCGATGCCACAACGCCGGTGTATACTTCGTCCGCCGTCACCCATTTTTCCAGTCTACCCAATGGCGATATCCGCGCTACGGCGACCTACGCCGGAAGACCGGCTCAACCGCTGACCGGATGGACATTCGATCCCAATTCTCCCGACAACTATCCGAACATGGTGGTGATACAACAGCTGAAATATGATGGCTCGGGGAACCTGGTTCGGGTGCAGGACGAGGCAGGAAGGACAGTGACGAACATCTACGACTACGATAACAAATTTATTGTCGCCACGGTGACCAATGCCGATCCGGACCTGGACCAGTCGGCCTATACCAGCTTCGAGACCGGCGCCACCGGGGGATGGACCATCAACGGAACGGCTTCCTACAGCAGTCTCAGCGTTACGGGTACCCGGGGCTTCAACCTGAATAACAGAGACCTTAGTCCGAACAACATCAGCACCGATATCACCATCAACAAGCCGTATATCCTTTCTTTCTGGGCTACGTCCCATGTTACGCTCGGGTCAGCGCTGACGCTGATCAGGTCTGGACCCGCCATCAATGGGTTCACCTATTACGAGTATGCTGTTCCGGCAGGGCTGAGTGGCCTGGGTATGAGGGGCAGTGCGACTATCGACGAGCTGCGCCTTTATCCGGCTGATGCCCGCATGAAAACGGTAACCTATGACCCCGTGGCGGGGATAACCTCGGACTGCGACGTCAACAACCGCATCACCTATTACCAATATGATAATCTGGGCAGACTACGCTTTATAAAAGACGAAAAGGGCAATATCGTGAAGATGTACGAATACGGAGTGAAACAGCCAGGCGCCCTGCCCGGCGGCTCAACGCCGGTGGCCTATAGCGGCCCTGTGTATGCCCGCCTCGCCATCGAGAATGGAGCGTCAAACGGAGCCGGGGGGTACTGGTCCGGCGACCTTGTCATCCATTTTTATGCTGACGCGGCCGGCACACAACCCGTGTGGGTGAATCACCAGACGGTCACCATATCCACGACGAATGAGTGCGACAATGGTGGTCCCATATCGCAGTTTCCGACTTCATATACGTTCAGCGGGCAGGACATCACCATTTTCTCACAGGCAGTGTTTCAGGTGGAGACGACCTGGCAGGACGAGGCCGGCAACCAGTACTCTACCACCTGCTATACGTCCTATATACTGCTGCCAGGGGCGGGATACACTATTATACAATAACAAGATCGAAGAAATTAACGGCTAAATCCATCCGATGACTCCGACCAACACTATGCGCCAACTAATTTGTATTGTCTTGTTGCTGGCGGGCACTTGTGCAGACCTGTTTGCGCAATGGGACCCGAACTATTCCGTAGCGACGTCCAGCGGCAAATACGCATTCAACTATAATCAGACTCCGGATGCGCTGGTGCAGGTGGTTGGCCCGATGAGCAGCCTGCCGTCGGATATCGTTTATGAGTGGCAGCAGTGTAATTCGCCGATCGGGACATTCGTAGCCATGCCATCGGGTGGACAGCCGGGCTATGTCTTTAGCGCTCCGCTTACACAGACCACCTATTTCCGCCAGAAGGTTTCCTTCAATAATGGGCGGAATATCGTCTACTCCAATATCATCAAGCTGCAGCTCGTCTCCGTAGGCTGGGAAGACGCCAACTATCTGCGGGAACATACCATACGCGTTCAGGGTATCACCGACTGGGAGGCCGCCGACCAGCTACCCATCGGTCAGCAACTGGTGCATACCAGTTATTCGGATGGAATGGGCAGGCCGGTGCAGACCATCGACGCAGGGATGGCAACGCCGGACCCCTCGCAGCCAAACGGCGTATGGGGTGACGTCGTGCAGTTCTCCTCCTATGACCAGCATGGCCGGCAGCCTGCGAAGTACCTCGGCTATACGACTACGGCAGAACCTGGGGCAATGAAGACAGATCCCGAATCTGAGGCGAACCAGTATTATCTGACCAGGCTCAACGAAACCTCCCCTTACGTCTTCACTACTTTCGACAACAGTCCGATGAGCCGGGAGGTTAACATTAAATCACCCGGAACGTCCTGGGCGGCGGGTCTCGGGAAGTCCGTTACCTATTACTTCAACGACCCTGAGGACAACGTTCAGATATGGAGCATCGGGACCAACGGCGGGGATATCCCCGTCAGCAAGGGGGCCTATCCCGCCAACGCGCTGTATAAGACCATTCACACGGACGAGAATAACAAGCAGATCATCGTCTACGCCGATATGGAAGGGAAGCAGGTACTCGTCAAGGAGCAGTTGGAAGACAATCCTTCCGTTGCCCATTCGGGTTGGATATGCACTTATACCATTTACGATGATTTCGGCCGGGCGCGCTGCCAGATACAGCCGGAGGGCGTCAAATGGCTCGATGGCAACGGATGGACCTTTTCCGTGCCCGACGGGCAAACAGTGCTTTATAATTACTGCTTCCGCTATGAGTACGACGAGAAGGGACGGATGACACTGAAAAAGATGCCCGGGGCAGACGATCTATTCAAGGTCTACGACAAGCGCGACCGGCTGGTGTTCACGCAGGATGGCAATCAGCGGGTAAAATCACCCAATGAATGGCAGGCCTACCTTTACGATGATCTCGACCGTGTAGTACTGACAGCTCTGTACGAGACCCCCAAATCGCGTGGCGACCTCCAGACCGATATCGACAATGCGACGGCTGTTTCGACAATAGCCGTTCCGGGCCAGGTCACCACCGACCTGGTGGTGTCCAGCAGAGCCCCGAACCTTCCGGAATATGTTGCCACTCATAGCATCGAGTTCGATCCCGTATTCGAGACAGGAGAGAACGACGCCTTTGAGACCAGCCTGGTACCGGCGGGTACTGGTGTCAGCGAGTCGCTGATCGTTTATAATTCTCCCGTGCCTGCTTCGGTGATCAGCGACCCGACGCAATTTGTCCCGCTCACGTACACTTACTACGACAACTACAATTTCCCAGGCGCAAAACCTTTCGACAACGGCTATAACAACGCACTGGCCAGCTCTTCTTCCGACCCAGCCGCGATACCTATCACTGTTTCTCAGCGGACGATGGGGATGGTGACGGGTACGAAGGTTAGAGTACTGGGCACGACGACTTTTTTGTCCGGCACTACGCACTATGACGAAAAGGGCAGAGCCCTCCAGGTGTCTAAGGACAACCTGCTTTCCGGTACGGATATTACCACCGACCAGTATTATTTCGACGGCAGGATAGCGAGCAGCGACAGCAGGCATACCACGGCCGGGACGCCGTATTCCAATTTCGATATCCTGACGATGCAGGTGTATGACAAGATCGGCAGGATGGTCGCCATTCAGAAGAAGATCGGAAGCAACGCGTTCAAGACCATTGCCGCTTATGATTATGATCCCATGGGGCGGATGCTCACCAAACACCTCGACCCCGGATATACGGGAACAGGCAGGTCGGAACTGGAATCCCTCACCTACAGCTACAATATACACGAGAAGGTGACGGGTATCAATAAGGACTATGCGCTGAAGACACCCGGTAAGTATGACAAATGGGGTAATTTCTTCGGTCAGTGCCTCGGATTCGACAACCGGGACGGGACTTTCTCTTCCGGCCGGCTGGACGGAAAGATCGCCGGCTCCATGTGGTCTACCCAGGGAGACGACGCCCAGCGCAAATACGAATACAGCTATGACAATGCGGGAAGGGTGACCAACGCCGTATTCCGGCAAAAGCTGTCTCCCGATGACGCCTGGAGCAACAGCGCCCTTGACTTCTCCGTATCGGGCCATAACGGGGCGATCGGCTATGACCTCAACGGCAATCTTCAGTATATGCTGCACAAGGGGGTGTTGCCCGGTTCGCCGGCTCCCTATGTCGTGGACGACCTGCAATACAGCTATACCCGGCTGACCAATCGCCTGGCCAGCGTGACGGACGGCGGGAATCTTGGCGTCGCCAATGGGACGCTGGGTGACTTTGCCGACGGCAGCAACGGGACGGCTGACGACTATGTATACGACAGGAATGGCAACCTGGTTGTCGATCTGAACAAGCACATCACGCAACTACCCGGCGCGGCCGACGGCAGCGGCATCAGCTATAACAGCCTCGACAAGCCCGAACAGATCAATATCCAGGGCAAAGGGATCGTCCGTATCATCTATGACGCGGCGGGAAATCAGCTCCAAAGGGTATTTACCCCTTCTTCGGGCGGAGCAGCGGTGACGACAACGTACATTAATGCATTCGTGTATCAGGGAACGACTCTGCAATCCATCAACTTCGAAGAAGGCAGGATCAGGGTGATGCAGGCGTATTCGAATGCCGTTGGACCGGACTATCTGACACTGGACGGCAACCTCGATCTTCCCGGTGGTCAAAGAGGGGCCTATGACTTTTTTGTCCGGGATTTTCAGGGGAACGTCCGGATGATCCTCACGGAGGAGACCCACCAGGGAAGCAACGCCTGCACCATGGAGACCGCGCGGGACGGAGTGGAAGCGCCGCTTTTTGGTCAGGTAGACGCGAATGGGACGCCGACGGCGAACAACGAGGTCAGGGTCCGTTTCAAGGTGCAAAGTATTCCGGGACAGACCACAGGAGGCGGCTGGCAAAATCCCGCGATCGGCGACTATGTCAGCCGGGTAGGCACCTACGCCGGCAGCACGATGGGGCCCAACGCTCTTTTACGCGTGATGGGCGGCGACAGGATCACCGCTTTTACGCAGTATTATTACGCCCAGCCTATTCAGCAGGTCTCGGGGAGCGCGGTCGTCAACGACCTGGTAACAGCGCTAGGCTCGGCACTGCTGCAAAAGAATGTGACCACGTCGCTCGTCCACAGCGGCGCGGGGAATATTACGCAAAACCTGGGCAACCAACTGGGCGGGAACAGCTTTGTCGACCCTGGTGGACTTCCCTCATCCCCCGGTCAGACCGCCCCGCCTTACGCCTGGCTCTATATCCTTTTCTTTGACGAGCAGATGAACTTCGTCCAGGATGGGAGCCGGCGGATACAGGTGTCGGAGCCGGACGCCGCCAATGCCACCCTGACGCTTCCCAACGTACAGGCGCCGAACAACGGGTACGCCTTTGTATACGTCTGCAACGGCAGCGACCCGATGGTCTATTTCGATAATTTCCAGGTGACACTGGCGCATGGCGCCATCCTTGAAGAAGACCATTACTATACATATGGCCTGAAGATCGCCGCTATCAGCAGCCAGGCGCTACCCGATCCGCACGAAGGGACGACGGATAACAACTACCTCTACAATGGCAAGCAACTGATGCCCGACGCCAACCTGGACTGGTATAACTATGGCTACCGCAACTATGATCCGCAGATCGGCAGATTTGTACAGCTGGACCCGCTGAGCAGCAGCTTCCCTTATCTGTCGCCGTACCAATACGCCGGCTGCGACCCGGTTTTGAATGTCGATCTCGACGGACTGGAACCAATGCTGCCCACCGTTGTAGTGACACACGTCGAGTTCACCGCAGGCATCTCAAATGCATTGGTGGGTCAGGCTATTAATTTCATCCTTACAGACGGCACCCGGTTCCTCGGGAACTTCGGCAACAACGCCGTTATTTACGCCTATCTGGGATCGAACGGAGAAGTCGCCTGGTTTTTGGATCATCCTGCGGATAATCGGTATTACCACTATCCGGGCAGTGACAGCTGGGAAGGCTTCAGCTATATCGGTAAGGCACAGATCAGCGCACCTCCGTCGGAGGCAGAACAGATGGCCGCAGCAATGGAAAAAGCATACCGGCATGTGCATCCGATGTATGGTGTGGCCATGGGTGTCGTGGAAGAAGCCAAGGATATGGTAATGGGGATCCTGAATATCGCCAATATGGACCCCAAACAGAATACCCTGGCCAACCTGCTTAAATTTGCCGCCAAGTCGGACGTCGAGAAGGCGATAACCGTGTATAATGCGATATCTCACGCCGACTGGGAAGACCCGACCACCTATGGAAGGGGACTTTTAATTGCCGTCACCGTCGCCGTCCCGGTGGTGAATGAGGCGGGAATCGCAGGTGACGCCGGCGCGCTGGGCTCGGAGGCGGCAGCGCTCGGAGATGCTGCGGAAGCCGGCGAGGGCGCGGCCGCTGTCAGCGATGGCGCGGCCGCCGCTTCGGATGGACAGGCACTGGACGGATCGTTCTCCATCTGGAATTGGGACGGCTATCCGGCAGAGCTTCCAAAGCCCGAAGGACCATTCAGGCTGCTTAAAGGAGAAGAATATAGTGCTGCACGAAAGGCGGCGGATAAAATAAATGACGCAACCAGAGAGGCCAACAATATGAGGGGTGTACCCTACGATATTCATGAATTACAGCCGGTCAAATTCGGCGGGTCTCCGACAGATCCACTTAACAAGATCGGCATACCGAAAGACCTGCATTCAGACGTAACACAGTGGTGGAATGCCATGCAAAGGGATGTAGAACCCTACACCTTCTAATGGATGAATTTATCGTAAATTGTAAAAATGAAGCCCAGACTCGCATTTTTGTTGGACGCCTTTTATAAAAATACTCCCGGGGTGACAGAAAATGAAATAGCGGCGGTACACGAGGATATTGGCTTTCAGCTCCCCGCAGACTACCTCGAAGTAATGAGGGAATTTGATGGCGGCGAAGGCAAACCGGGTGGGGTAGGGCGACGCCTCATTCTTTACTCGCTGTATGAGGCCGTAGAGGCAAATCAGCTTATGCATGACCTTATGCAGCAGATACCAGACTATTTCCTCTTCGGCCGGGACTCGTCTGACGGCGGATTTGCCTTCCACAAACAGAACAGGACCGTACACGAATTTGGGTTGATGTCCAATTTCAGGACCGATCCGATCGATCTCGTCGGCAACTCCTTTGAAGAATTCCTCGAATTCCTGTACAATTACTACTAGAGACCCTGTGACGACAGGAACGCTTCAAATGAACCGGCCAGTTTTTCGTTTGGCAAATATCCCATTCCTATAAAAGGCAATTTCACAATGGAAACAGTCGGGCCGGATGTGTCAAATCCAAACGCGTCTTCCGCCCCGTCAGAACCAAAAATGATCACGTCAGCTACAAACTCTTTCACCTGGTAGGCGGTATTCAGGTCCATCAGCTCCTGCGTGCTCCAAAGAACGAGATATTGTCGATCTGTTCTTCCCTCCAGACCGTTGGTTGTCTGCAGCAGGGCCTTATAATCGGCCGGGAAAGCGTAGTTGAAAAATTTTTCGATCGCCGCTATCTCTGAGGGCGCGGCCGGGGCGGCAGTGGCGAAACGATCGACCAGCTCATTTAATGCAAGCTTCATCTATTTATTCTTTAGTTCCCTGATCTTTTTGTTCCAGAAAACGACCAGTTCAGCGTGCTGTTGCCGGGTCACCAATTTTATGTTGTCTTTGTCGGTCGGACTCCCGCCAAACAGGATAGGATGTACGCGATGAATATGAAGACCTTTTAGGGTATTGTTGGTAGTGGACATTATCAATTTTATTTATCCCTCCGCAAAGAATTTATGAAAATAAGGTATCGTCTCGATCCCCTTATAAAAATTCACCAGGTCGAACTTCTCATTCGGCGAATGCAGATTGTCGCTGTCGAGGCCAAAACCCATGAACACGATCTTCACGCCCAGCACTTTTTCGAATAAGGAGCAGATCGGGATGCTGCCGCCGCCGCGGACGGGAATGGGGGCTTTTTTAAACGTCGCCTCGATGGCGCGCGCCGCGGCCTTGTAGGCATTGCTGTCGATAGGCGTCATGTAGGGCTCGCCGCCATGGTGCTCTTCTGCTTTGACGGTGACGCCGGGGGGAGCGATCTTTTTGAAGTAAGTGAGTAGTTTTTCGGTGATGACGCCGGCTTTTTGGTTGGGGACCAGACGCGCCGAGATCTTGGC
>Ga0105239_10005841_pt1 | contig 14342 bp, 18 predicted proteins | sample KBSC44metaG_FD_92761 | JGI IMG/M metagenome (GOLD analysis project Ga0105239, IMG submission 92761) | Corn rhizosphere microbial communities from Kellogg Biological Station, Michigan, USA - KBS C4-4 metaG | ecosystem: Host-associated > Plants > Roots > Rhizosphere > Soil | place: Michigan, USA... | reverse complement strand
TCCGGTGTATAGAGTGGGACCAAGGAGGTGATTCGCCCACCGCGGTTCATCACGGACATGTTCGTATGGTAAAGATAAACAAGTCGGGACTGCCAACCGGCTTCGTAGGTTTCGACCAGCGAGGCAATCTGTTCGGCCAACTCATCTGTTGACGTCACCAGCCCGTCGTCGATTTTGCCTTCCGCCACATGTTCATCGCCTCCTTCTGCGTCATCGCCACTGACGACCTCATCAAAAGCGAACTCTTCGTCGTTGCCGTCGTCGTTGATGAGACCAAGCGCGGACTTTTGGACGAAAGAGGCGATTGATTGGGCGCGGGGACGAGGGATGCCACGTGAACAGTAAAGAAGGGTGAGGTGTCTTTTGGTGACGATCCAAAACAGCCGTTTGAAGTGCGTCTGGATGTTCACACTGTAATCCCTGACCACGAACTTTTTGATCTGAGGAACGATGTCGGTAAGACCAGGAAGAGGGTGGCATGCGCCGCGATGGGCCTTATACAGCGAAAAGGAAGCATTGAGCTCCGCGTCGGTGGTGTTATCTTTGTGAAAAATCTCAAAGACCTTGACCAACCAGGTGACGTTGTCGAGCGGCGGCAAGGGCAGATCCTCCTCGATCAGGCGCTGGAGGTGGACCTGCAACAAACGAGACGCTTCAAAAGAGTTCCGAGTGACAGTGTCGACAGTGCGGAGTATGGTGGAGAGGAGACGTTTCCCTTTTCTAGATCGGGTCCGAAGGATGCTGTTGAGGCCAGCTTTTACCGAGCGGTGAATCTCTGTCAACGGGATGTTGGTAGGTGGAGGGATCGCTGCCCACCGCGGTTTTGCGAGGGGGCATTTCTTTGAGGTGACTTTTTGGTGGTCACTAGCCCCACAAGTGCAGGGCATTTTGTTCCCAGATGACATCCACCAGAAATCCAGAACGGGACCGGAAGCGCTTTTATCTTTGCTCCATAACGATAATTCATTTGCTTTTGTGGATCGTTTATCACGTGTTGAGAATTTAATCACGTGGTGCATGTGACATTCTTTTTGCACATCACAATACATCAAGACCACCCCATTGACGGCAGCTCTCATCAATCAAGGTTTCGGGAAGTTCCGCCTCAAGTGCTAAGGGTCGTCGTGTGACATTCTCCGAGTTCCCCTTACGACATTTTCTGACATTGTAGCCTCTCGTGCTTGACACCTTGTGATGATGTACGCATGTGATGACTGACTGCCGCCACGACTACGCCGTAAGCCACTACCGTGAGCCACTGCCGTAATTTCTGACTGATAAAGAAGATGAATTTTGCCCTTTCCCGAACAAATATCAAACCGGATGGGACCGTGTGCAACCCAGGAAATATGATCTTTCCCATCGAGGTTTGGGACCACATTATTGGCGACATTCCTGACTCCCATACTCTCTTCCGGTTGTCAGGCGCTAACCGCGCTCTCCGAGCCGAGATCAATGAATACATCTGCTTCCTGACCAGGGTCGTCTACGTTTGGAAGCGGTGCCGGTTGAGGACGACATTGGCTTATGCTTTTTTCACGAGAACAAAGTCGTACTGCAGGCGGTGCGGGAGGGTAGCCAGCTACCACAAGTCAGACCACAAGAAGCACTGCGGGTGGTGCGGCAGGGGGTGCACCTTCCGTCACACCTTGGAGACCATCTCAAACACCCCGTATAAAGGGGATCCCCAAAATCTTTCCTCGCTCACGCCCAAGCGCGTTGCACTTCTCACGGGAAGGTACACGTCAGGACGCTGGTGCGCAATCAAGGGCAGTTGGGCCGTGATCGGGGCGGCCAACACCGGGATGTCGGTCATTTCGGTGCTAATTTGGCTGCAGGACGAGGAAGAAACGCGTGGGTTAGGGTTAGGTGACCCTTTATTTCAGTTGCTAATGTCAAATAAATATATAAAGTGGTTTTCACCGGCCGTCTACACTGACCGACTTGTTTCACCTGGGCAGCTCGTTGCGCTTGTCATATGCAGATCGCGAGAGTCTCGCGTGCGGTTGATATACTCTTGGTATCAGACCACCCGGGATGTCGTAAAGGTACTTTTGCATGATGGCGGAGCGCCCAACCTTTTTAGCGGAAACCCTCTCGCATACCTGCCGGGTCCTCTCGTGCAGATTTTCCAGCCACGTGATGCACGGGGCACGTTCTTCGCGTAAATTTGTGTATGCCCTCACGATGATCCCATGTACCGCCCGAGATAATGGTAAGTGCTTCATTTCAAGAATTACCGGGTCCGGGACGGAGCACAGCTCAATGACCTCCATGACATCGCGCACCGGGACACCGTAGAGAGCGAAACGCAACCGATACATGAACGATTCAAAGAACGTGAAGTTTGTGACAGGTCCTATGGGGAAGTCAACGGGTAAGAGCGGCGGAGGGAACGTATGCTCATGAGCCTTCGTCGGACTGCTCGCAGCCAATCCCTGCGCAAGCCGTTGCAGACGGTCTCTGTGCTCTGGCAGATCAGGATGATAACTTGGCCCCAGTTCCCGGAGGATTACGGGAAGAGGGATCCTTCCGCCCCTCTGCTGTCTTCTACGCTCGACGAATTGTCTGGTGATTGGCGATTTGGAAATGGCACTTACCACATCCTTTCTCAAACTTGTCACAATAGTGGAGATGAAATTGTTTGTATACCCCACCTCACGGACTGCCGCTTCCAGCGCGCTCGTGATGACCCGACACGTCCGTACGTCCCCTCTGCTTTCAATGAGTGTCAGGATGGAGTCAATGGGCTGGTCTAAACGTTGAAGCGTGTCCAATGAGAGTGCGATGGGAGCACAACGTGCTATGTCTTCAAAGAAGATCATCGCGGTATTCCGCGTGGGATGCGGGTCGGCTGGCTGAGGTGTTGCGTGGACGAATTGGGCGTTTGTGTTAAAAACATACAGCAACGGATCCACTCCGAGGAGGGCATCGTGGTACTCAATAGAACTTCTACCGCCGAGGGGTGTCTGATGTGTTGTAAGGAAGAGCACGCTCTCAAGCTCACTGTAGGTGTTCATCCCTGTTATACCTGATGAAAATTGTGGTATTGTCGTATGCAAAATACATGTCACATCTCCCGCAGTGACTAATCCCCGCGATGCAACTGGGAAGTCCCCGAGGAGTCAATGAACTCATACATGACCCGGTGCCCAACAAAGTTGATCATAGCGACGCCGAGAAAAATTCAGTGATCATTGGTTGTCCCCTCTCTGGGACCCTCGCTTCATCTGCCCGGGAATCATGCTTTCCCAATCTCCTTGAGCACTTTGGGCAAAACGTCTGCCCCGGGACCGTGAGCGGCCTTCGAATAGCGACACCCCAATGGTCACTTTTCGTATTGTATATGATGCAGCCCGCGTCGTCCGCAACGTGGGCGCGGTGCGAATAATACGCGCCTGTCGACTCTCCACCCAAGCTACCGCACTCAAGGATGGTGTAGTACGTGCTGTGGTACGCGTACATGCACGCAACTGTCGGGGTCGGGACGAACGGTGGGTACAAGTGTACCCGTTGTTTTCTCATCCGTCTCTGGATGACCAGACAGTGACGCTGCTCAAAGCGTAGGCACCGACGTGTGAACGCCGCCTGTTTTGCAAGGGTTACCCAGTACGATAAAATCGTGACACGCAGCTCAAGAGGAAGGTCACCGTAAGTGGTGGTCATTATGATTCCGTGAGTGGTGTTACGATTACTACAACGCAGCGACACGAGCGAGGTCTAACCCTAGCCCCAAAACGATGAAATAAGGCAGAAGGAAACGGACCGACGAGCTTTTTCGGGGGCCACCAGATGTACTGCGCAGTGTTATCAGTGGCTGGGTGTATGTGGGTGGCTGGTACGACGGGTCCGAGTAGCCCACGCTCGCCCCATCCACGGCAAGGGAATAGCTCCGTTCTAGCACGAAGCCACCATAATCGCCGTCGAGGCACTGGGTCACTCGGCGCGAGAATGTCATCTGTCCTTCCGGCGTAGCGAACCTGCCAGCGCAGTGGCCAAAAGCGAGCTGGACGTCAGGTCGGATGCCCGAGTACGCCCGTTTGCACTCGCAGTGAGCTTGTTCCAACAGGATGGCGTTCACCTCGTCCTGTTGAAGCCCGCTCCTTGCTTTGCTCTGCGCTTCGGCGAAGCACATCTCTTCGACACGGGCGACCCCGGCCATAATGGCTTGACAGGGATCGCCGGTAGCCGTAACCGACGCAAGCGGAGGTGAGACGGAAAGCGAGGGCGTTGTCATTGCTGTCGAGAACTGTTGCATGTCGAGAGGTCCGTCCGTCCAGCTCATCTTTCCTTTTATTGTGGACGACTTGCCGCGCAGGTTACCACCAATCAGCTTGATTTCATTTTTCACTCGAAATGAAAACAAAGCGCAAAGCATGCCGACCATAAATTGACGCGGTGGTCATTCGAACCATTTGCAATCTATTTCGCAGGGAAAGAGGTGAAGTTGTCTGTCTGGCGCATTCCTGCGGGAATACTCTCCAGCGTACTGAGAACCCTGCCCAATATGATAAGTATATCCCACCTGCACGCCAGTGGCCACACGTTTCTCCCCTTCGCTCGCGTTGACTGTTGACATAGCGCAGCAACAACGTGGTTTCGGACACTCAGGGTGAGAAAGGGTTTGGGGTGGCAGGGAGGCAATGGACAGGAGCGCTACTACCGGGAGGAACTTTATAAGTTCATACTCGGTTTTGCTCGTGACGGAGAAAATCTTTTGGTATCCCATGTATAACCCTAAGCCCAAAGAGATGTCTGACTGGATAACGAACACCTGTGTTGCCGGAGCGGTTATATGGTTCACCTTGCTTGCCTATCGCCTCTATTTCAATGCACCCGACTCGTACGACATAGGGGAGGATCCACGAATGGGGGACGTCACGGAAGGCATGACGGATCAGACTCCCGACACAGCGGGGCCATCATTGGATGCTGGCGTCCAGACTGAGATCCCTGACGACGTCGACTTGGCGATGCAGGAAATCTACGAGACCGCTGACGAAGGAGTGGACACGACCGGCAGCCTCATCCCGGAGTACGCCCGCTGACCTTAGAACCACCGGTGCTTTTTCTCATCAACTACCGCTGCGGGACCAGGCTGCTCAAAGGGGCTTGCGATTACACCTACGGGTACCGCTTGTACCGGAGCCGGCTCAATGACGTCGTCAGGCTGATGGTGAGGACTGATTACACCGTGTGAGACCTCATGGACCGTCCCTTGGTGGGCCGGGACGCCGTACCCATCGCCCGTAACTACAGGCCTAACGTGAGTATCCCCCTGACGAACCGCCTCCTGGCGGGCCGGGATGCCGTACCCCTCGCTCGTCACCACCTGCGTGCCCTGAGTGATTCCTGTGGTGATCACGGTGGGCTCCGGGTGAGCCTTTCCGTGACCGACCCACGGGCGGTTAACACTAGTCGGTTGTTCGTTTACCCGGACTGTCGAGCCGTACTTTGCCTGTCTCTGTCCCTTGAGGTAAAGATCCGGCTCGTCGAACGCCCTCCCGGCCGCCTGCTTCAGCGTGCCCACAGCCCTGTCCATGTATCCCGGTTTTGGTACCGCTGCCTCACTTCCGTGTTGGTCGCGTTTATCCTTGTGCTTCCAGCTGAACATTGCTGCCTGTACGCCAGAAAATAAACCAACCCTTTATTTACTCATACATTTTCAATGGTTAGAAGGTGCGGGGGCACCTCACTTGCGGGTGGCCGCCGTCACACATCTCGCAGGCGTGTTTGAAAGGGCAGCAGGTGCGGGGGCAGGCGGATCCATTGTTCCAGTCCCAGCAAAACCTGTCGTTGCTCCGCCTGTTCGCCGGGCTGCGGGACCGTTGATTGACGGCGTGCCAGTACCTCGTGCCCAAGCCCGTTGGTGACCTACCCGAGGAAGAAGACCCCGCCTGTGACTGGCAAGAGAACCTGCTTGAGTCCGTTGACGAACTCCTTCCACGAGTCAGCCGTGGTGTGTCCGGTACCTCGCCGTCCTCAAAGTGATGACCTTGACGGTCAATGAAGAAGAACGAGGTAGGTGGCGTCTCTTCAGACAAATCCACGTCATCGTGGGATGGCTCTCTACCGACTTCTTCCGTTTGAGCCAAGTCGGTATATTGTTCTGCTGTGCTCCGTTCTCCTGTAGACTGCCCGTCGGTGGTGTGCAAGCCCCCCGGATCCAGGGCGCTTTCAAAGGATACAATGCTCATGTCACCCGGTGCATTACCAGTCGCCCCATTGAGGAACTCGTTCAAGGTCGTTTCGTCCGAAGAACCCGCTGCGGACTGGGAATCCACAGTGGCGCCGGAGCTGGCAGCATCCGATGACGGGAGCGAAAGTAACCCTGAGGCGATCGAGGTGAGGTGCCCCTGCCAGTCGGAGACGACCGGTGTCGCGGCTTGAATGCGACGGGCGACTTCTTCGACCCTCCCCTCCCAACACGCGCGTTCTGTCTGTCTTTCGTGAAGTTCGGTGGACAGGTCCGCCAGTCGCTTTTGGATGTCATCACAAGAAGTTACCACTGTGGCGAGCTTCTCACGGTACTGGTGACACAGTTGAACATCTTGACAGAAGGACGAAATGGCGATGAGCGGCGACAGGTAATCCATGTCTGCCTGTGCCTGCAGATTCGGCAAAGGGTTAGGGTTAGCTGGCGTCTTTATTTCGAAGACACGCGCATCGTTGACATTACGTAAGCAGGTGCGTTTGGTTTCGCTCGAAAAATATTTTGTTGGCTTAGGACACAAGTAGTCAAACCATCTATAGATGGCGAGTGAGAAAGGAACCACTGAAATGACTGTGGCTCGTGCCTTGGTCGAACTGAAGACCCTGGACAAACGCATCACCAAAGGCGTGAGCGAGCTGGAGCTCGTTAAGGTGCGCCGGAAGGACGACAAGTGGGACGTCCAAGACTTCTCCCGCAAAGCTCAGATCCAGCTGCAGTCGACTTTGGACCTCATTGACCGTCGGGATCTCCTGAAGAGGAAAGTCATCCAGAGCAATGCCACGACGAAGGTCACCATTGCAGGGAAGGAATATTCCATCGCCGAGGTCATTGACAGGAAGCAGACGCTGCGATACCGGCGCACGCTCGTCGAGCATCTCCGCCTCCAGCGGCAGACGGCCAAGAACCTAAATGAGCGGCTGACGGAAGAGGTGCGCGTCCGCCTGCATAGCCTCATCGAGAAGGACTTTGCAAAGGACAGTAAAAGCAACCTGGACAACATCGGAGGCATCCAGAAGAGCTATATGGAGGCGAACAAAGTCGAACTCGTCGACCCCACGTCCATTGATTCCGTCATCTCCCGCGTCGAGGACAGCATCTCCGAGTTCGAAAAGGAAGCCGACTTGATCCTGTCGGAGAGCAACGCGCTGACCAAAATCGACGTGGCACCGGTGCCCTTGGTCACAGAACGGGGTACGAGGGGAGGTATCATGGAGCGCGAGATGCTGAAGCCTGCGACCGTGCAATTGGGATGGGAGTAAATCCCCTCGGGGTGGAAAGGCATTTTTCATAGTGCCTGGTGAACGAAGAGACGTCAGATATTGCCCGCCCCTGCTTGCGTCAAAGCAGTCAAATCATCCTCTACGGAACTTTCCCACAGGAGATCCTGATAGGAAGCAGCGCTTCTCTCAAAGACCAACGAAAAGCGATCAAACATGAAGGATCAGGCGTCAAAGTGTAAATATGTAAATGAACCGGGAGCATGTCCCGGGGCTCTCAACCATCAGTAATCAAATCTTGACAAAAACCAGGATACGGGTCGAACAGGGCGCTGGCAATGGCCCGACGGACGCCCCCTGGCTGTTTTCCAGGCGATACACCAACGAAGGTGTACCACTTGGTCACGTGACAAAAACGACAAGGGCCTGCTTCTTGTTTTCGCGTTTGGCATCCCTTGTCCACCCGCTTTCCACCTAGGCGCACATTTCAGTCGTCACTCTGAGACATGTCTGCCCAACCCGACACCCATCCGCACGAGAGCCCCGCTCCGTCCCTTGCAGACCGCGTTGCCTCTCTCGAAAAGGACGTTGAAGTTCTCACGGACATCGTCGTGATCTTGCTGAAGACGACGGGACCTGAGGGGAATTTCCGGTGTTATTTTGACCCCAACCGCTTCCACAACGAGGTAGCGTTGGAGGAGCACATGAAAGCGCGAGCGCCGTCAGTGCACAGTTTGGTTGCCGCCAAGAAAAATGGCGCCCTTGAAGGTATGAAATGTCACTGAATCTCGATACGTCTCTAGCGCTGACTATCTTTATGACGTTCAGGCTATGCCTTCTTTTCGTGCCCCAACATCTTTGAGGCCTTGAAACTTGGCCGGGTGGATTGGAGCCGTTCCGGTCAACACGATGTAATTTTGGCAATGTAAATACCGTATTCAAATTGAATCACGCCTGTTCCGTGTCCGACAGCCACGGGCATCTTTTCACCAAGTACGCGAGTTCATACCTCGCGCGGGCAAGCTGCTCAATCTGCTGAGAGACGCCGTTGGTGACCATATAACGGTCGACCTCTTCTCGCAGGGGCCGACTCTGCAGCACGTCCGGGTTAGCCCCAAGAGACTCCAAAGTCTCCTCCACTTTGCACAGTCCGTCGATGGCCGCTAGTGTTGCCTGAGCAAAGTCCGCGTGTTTTCTCAGATCGTCTTCCAGGAGCTTGACCTCTTGCTGCAGCTGCTGCGCAGCATTCACCGTCCGGGAGAAGACCTCATCCACGGCCGTGAAGCTCACCCCATACGTGGCCTCGAGTTTCTCGTGAACTTCCTTGTGCTTATCCACTTCCGGGTCCGACCGTTTGTTGAAGGGGCTCCAAGGCAGCCACCCGCCCTTCCCGTCTGATTTGCCCTCAGACTGCTCCCGTTCCAGAATCAGTGACTTCAAGCGATCTTCAAGCTCTTTCACTTTGCCGTCACCTTCGTGTACCACCACGTCAGGAAGGGGTTCTCTCGTGAGGGCCTTCTGGATCTTTGCCCGCAAATCCATCAGGTCGGCGCTGACCCGGTTCCTGAGTAACCCCGGCGGCGGGGCGGTAGACTCCTGGACCGCCGTCCGGGCAGACCACGGAGAGCTCATCTCACCTAAATTACTCGCAGATGCGAAACCTGCGGAAGAGCCCGTAATGAGGTCAAACCAATTCTGCGTAGGAAGCGGTGAAGTGCAGGGGGAGTTACTGTGGAGGGGGGAAGACATGCTGTTCTCATGGGAAAACATATTTTGCGAGCAAGACGCAAACGCACTGTTTCACGCAACATTGCTCTTTACGTACGAGTCGACCGAAGACAAAACATTTCTCACGACAGCACAAGCTGGCGGCTGGGATGGACGGGGTTGCGTGTTCGATGTGATTGTATTTTCACTTCCTGAATATAATAGATATGGGGGCCGGTCAATCTGTCAATGAAATAAAGAACATGCGCGCACTGGAAGCCCGTTTTCCCGAACTCCTCCGATGGAAGCATTCGGCCATAATGAGGTTACCATCACAGGGGCCGCGGGATCAGGAGGAGTTCGCGGTGCAGCATTTTCTCAGCGAGGTGCGTCACCTGGAGCACATCTGGGAAAACGTGGGGAGGTACTCAGTCGGCCGTCTTCTGACCCAGTGGCGCTGGACGGAAGAAGCACTCGCACAGGCGATGGGCGCTCTCACTTACGAGCGCCCGCCGTATGCACCGGCCGCCGGCGGTGGAAGGCCGTTCCCGACGGGTGACCTATGACATTATAAGGCCGTCGGCGGAGAACCCGAGTCAGTGTCGGCACATTTACCTTCTTCCTATGCGGTCCCGAACGCGTTCCTTTGGTCAGTCACCTCATTTTCAGACGCGCCTGTCTCGTTCCAACGCACCTCCGCTTCCACGAACCCGGGCATGCCTGGAGCGTAGTACATCATTTCCGTCTTGGTATGCATTCCGCGGATAAGTTGTTTCAGCTCGTCATTCTCGTTAGTGAGCCGGACCAGCTGTTCTTGCAAGGCCACCAGAGCCCCTTCCCAGTCCCGCACCCGCAATCCGGAGACCGGCTCGGAAAAATGGGACGTCTTTGTGACCACCAGCGAGCCGTTCAGCGCCATTGTGCCGTTGATCGTGACGACGGCGGGATTCGACATGAAGCCCCTGATGTTGCAAATCCTTTATTTTGTATCTGGTCTTTTCATTTACCCGTCAAGGACCCGGTTGACTTTGCCGCTCTCCACCCAACGCATGGCCGGAGTGCCGCCCCAACACAATATGGCGATGATCCCTCTTCGGTTCATCCATTCTGTTGTCCGCGGCTTGCCTGCTTTCACCCAGCTGTCGTAAGTCGGCAGACTGGAGAACCTGTGCCTCGCGAACCAGGCTCTCATCACCCGGAGATCGTTCGGGGTGGCTGCCGTTCCGTTCGCCAGCTTCCTGGCCCTTTTCCACCCCGTCTCTGTGGCGCCCTTGAAACCCAGCTTTTTCAGTTCGAAGGCCAGTCGTGCGGCAGCCTGCACGGCTGACGGGACCTCCACGCCACCTCGCTTGCCAGAGGTTTTTCGACCAGATTTCCTTGCCCTCGATTTCTTGAGGCTTGGCATCTCTACAAACACTTCACTGAAAAATACGTGCGTCGGGTAAGGGTGAGTCAATTGAAGTCTATAGAGAAGTCGCCGCCCCAAGGCAACGGGGCGTGCCGCTTCATCTCCTTGTACCATCTGGTGTCTATGAAAGCGTCTTTGTGTTCTTTCGGAATTTCGGTGTACATGGTCAATGATTTGATCCGGACGCATCTCCCGTCCCGGCGGGTGCCGTGAACGCAGTCCTTCAAACGTGAACGCACCTCACCAGGCTTTGCCGCTGTGTAAATATCATGGAGCATGTGGTCATCACGATGAACCATCGTATGTTTCCCAAAACTCAAGGGAGACCGAAGGAGGATGCCGGGCAACTTTCGGATGGCATCCATGCTGAATAACATTAAGCACACGTACGGCGGACCGGGCCGGTTGTGAAACTGCCTCACCGCGCGCTTCATGGCCGCCCAGAGGCGCTCCCGCGAGACGTTACCGTCGGTGAGTTGATTGATGGCGTCCGTCTGCAGGATGCTGGACGACGGATGGAAGGACGGACTGCCCAGGACGTACTGGAGCGATTTCACGGAAGAAAATTCATACAAAGAGGCCATGTTCCCAAAGTAACAGCTGTCCGCCAGGAAAACCCTGGGGCGAAGTTCCCGGAGTACGCTGTCGTTGAACTCCTTCACCGTACATAGCTGGGTCCGCCCAGACCACGGACCGAAAACGACGCCTCCGCCGTGCCCGGAGTACACGCAGCCGTGCACCCGCAATCCTTGCCCCCGCACGTACTTGACCGCTTTTTGTACGTCGTGAAGCGCCCGGAAGCTTTTCCGCGTCCGCTCCTGAATCAACTCGACCTTGACACCGTCGACCAGGAAGACTGGACGGCTGTTCCGATACGGCCCGATTACCAACTCAATGACACCGACCCCGTCCGGAAGTTTCCTGATGATCTTACCGGTTAGCGCCATCCATTTCTCTTTCTCGGCGACGTCGGTGTGGTGAGACAAGAGGAACCAACGGAACATTATCTCTCATATCCACCGAGGGAAAAAGGAAGGATACTGACAGAGGGGTCTACGGAGGCGTGATCAGGTTCCTCTTCGTGGACGAGAAGGAATCCACTCTCGGGGTTCTCCCGTTGTTGTCCACGATCACCCAGGCGTCGGCCAGCCTGGCGTATCCCGCGAAAAGCTGCTTCCGCTTGCCGTACCACTTTCGATATCCGCTGAGGTAATCTTTGCTAAGGAAGAGGCCGTTCTTCTTCGCTCTGCTCCTCGCCCGCGACATGCTCACTTCCGGCGCCACTTCCATCCACACCACAACCGTCTGGTAACCCTTCTCCTTCAGTTCGATGAGAAGCTCTGCTACACCTGAGTGAAGGTGCAGGGCGAAGCTGTACCGATCTTTCATCACAGAGGCCAGGCCTTCCTCGTACTGCTTCTCGGCCAAAGACTCGCACGCACCGAACGCGGCCATGGATTTCACCGTGTAGCCGGTAAGGTTTTCCAGTTCCGTGCCTTTGACATCACCTTTCTGCACCGTGTAGCCTGGCGGGTCGATCTGCTCCTCCAGAATGGCTCGGTCCACCAAGACGCAATTCTCGTACCCGGTGATCGCGTGCTTCAGTGTCTTTCCCTGCATGATGGTGCTTTTCCCGCTGCCAGGAAGGCCGTAGACGAGGACTGCCAAGGGTCGCTTTTGCTTTCGTTTCGTCTTCCTCTGTCGATTGAAGTAATTCTTGACCTTTCCCTGTAGAACGTCTGCGTCGAGGCAGTTGTACAGCTGCGAACAGCCAATCCAGAGGACTCTCTCCTCCTCGTCCACCTCAATACCCTTCAGCGCGACCGGTATGTCGGGGGGATAACCGAGGTCATTCGTTTTGTTCCTTCTTCCAGTCATTGCGCATACAAGAAACCAACAATTTCGGTTCAGGTCTTGCCACAGGGCCTCCCTCCACGGGGCTACTCTCCACAGGGATCTCTTTCCAGACTGCACTCGAGGACCTGTCTTCCGGTTCGCACGGCTGCCAAGTGGTCGTCGTCGGTGTCGTAACACACAGCCCATCTTCCCGGTTCGACTTCCAAAGCTGCGAACCCATCCCAGTCCTCCAGTGTCATATACTTCCCATCCTCTTCCCAGTCCCACGGTCCGGCAATGTGTGGAAGGCTAACCGTTTTCCCGCCGCAACGCAGCCGTCTGTCATTTCGGTCAGCGTAGATCCAGTTCAGCTCCGGCGGGTCCCGTGCAATCGTGCTCACCATTCCCCGTATAGGTGTCCCGTGGAATGGGTACTCAAGGTAAAACCCTTCGAATGGGTGGCAGTCCTCAAGACCGGGCCCTTGGACGTACAGCGCTCTATCTTTGATCACGACCTTTTTCCCCTCTATCTCTTCGGAACGGGAGCAAGTGCTTTGTGCTCTCACGATCAAGTTGCATTTCCTCAGTCGAGGGTCTTCCGCGGGACTGGCCCCAGCTTCTGCCTGGCCTGCGGACTGTGAGTTCCCCTGCGAGGTGGCAGATTGCGAGATGGACGAAGCGGACAGGGCGGATGCGTCAGCCCCGAGCGGCACTGTCGCCGCCGATATTGGGAGCCCGGCCGCTCCTGCCACAATGCTGATCAAACCGAAAACCATTTTGACAGGGATGAAATGACCACACGGCTCATATGACCCTTCTCGAACGGCTCTGCTCGCCTAAATACACGAACGCACCATCGATGGCACTTTTTTGTTGGCGGCAGTGGCAGAAGAACATGTCACCGCCGCTCATCCGATCCGACAGCATCTCTTTGATTCACCTGTTGTGCGGGGACATCCCCGCCGCCTTGGCGTTTTACGTCGGACAGCTTGGTTTCGAAGTGAAATGCGATGAAGAGGTAAACGGGGAGCGTTTTCTGGTGGTCTCAGCAGTCAACCTTGTGAGCTTCGCTCCTGAGTGCAGCTTGCGCTTCCGGGCGCCTACTACCGAGCGGGACCACTTCCTCCTGAGCTTGGGGCCACCGACCGGGTTGATGCTGACGGTTGAAACGGACGACTTCGATCAAGTGGTGGGGAAACTGACGTCCTTTGGGACAGCTACCCAGATGAGGACCAATAAAAAGGAAGGCTATTGCGCAGTGACTCTCATGGATCCCATGGGAAACCAGGTTCTTTTAATAGAGAAAACAACAAGGAAAACGGGAAGGGTTTTTGCAAAAGACGTTGGCTTCTGATATGGGCAATTCTGCGATTACCTAAGTGTGCGCACCAGCACCGCGCTCTGGCGGACGTCGGCCACTAAGCATGAGCTTGGCTCTTCCGTCCTGGAAATAAAGCGCCTGCGGGGAGCCATCTTCAGCTGCGCGTTCATTTTATGATTGTATTGAAAGGAATGTATTCATCATTCGAGCCGAAACCCAGCGCGGACTACTCAGTTTTCATCATCGCGGGGACAATTGCCGTCGTGATGATAATCGTCGTGGTGCTCATTTTGACAGAGAACCGGGAGCCGGCCATCGCGGCCCCACCGCCCACAACGGTACCACCGTCCACGGCGTCACCGTTGGCAGAGCCGGCCACAACGGAACTACCGGTCGCGGTACCAACCCCCACGGGGCCCGAAATGCAGCGGGATCCCCCCGTCGCGACGAAGAAGCCCTGCTTGCAGTCGGCGTTTCCGCGTTGGGGGTTAGTCTCTGATCTCACCGACGGTCAGCCAATCGAGTCGACGTGCGCTAAGGTCCGGGCCGCGCCGATGAAAGGAAATGTCGTTGGTAAGTGCGTGGATGGGGATATCGTGGAGCAGAGCCACACCTGCGCCGAGATTGTTTACTGTGAAG
>Ga0105239_10005839_pt1 | contig 14343 bp, 8 predicted proteins | sample KBSC44metaG_FD_92761 | JGI IMG/M metagenome (GOLD analysis project Ga0105239, IMG submission 92761) | Corn rhizosphere microbial communities from Kellogg Biological Station, Michigan, USA - KBS C4-4 metaG | ecosystem: Host-associated > Plants > Roots > Rhizosphere > Soil | place: Michigan, USA... | reverse complement strand
GTCGGCGCGGATCAGCAGGGAACGGCCAACAAGGGCGACATCACCGTGCATATGCAGGAGATCGCCGACCGCAAAGGCAAAGACAACGAGTTTACGATGATGGAGCGCGTGCGCAAAGAGGTACTCAGTCGCTACCCGAAAGATCTGCGTATCACGGTCACGGCAGCGAGTCCGTTCGGCAGCGGCGCGCAGGCCTCCATCACCTATGTCATCACCGGGCCGGATATCGACGTCCTGAACGAGGCCAGCGCCAGACTGGTCGCGGCGACCAAAAAGATACCCGGCGTCTCCGATGCCGATAGCTCGGCCACCAGCGGCAATCCGGAACTGCGCCTCAAGATCAAGCGGCAGGCCGCCGCCGATCTGGGCGTCAGCGCGACCGATATCGCCACCACCGAGCAGATCGTCGTGGCCGGGCTCAAGACCTCCAACTACGCCGAGGGCGGACGCCTCTACGACATCAACCTGCGGGCCAGACCGGAGTTCCGCGAAGGCCGCCAGGATCTGAGCCTCTTCACCGTGCCGAGCACCAAGGAGGGCCTGAAGGCGGTACCCTTCGATCAGGTCGTCACCTTCGCGGATGCGACCTCCTCCTCGGCCATCAATCGCTATGCCCGCCAGCGCCAGGTCACCATCTCGGTCAACACCGCCACCGGCGCTTCGCAGCAGCAGGTTCAGGACGCCATCGACAAAGCCTACAAAGACCTGAATCTGGGACCGCAGTATGTGGGGCAGTTCGGCTCCTTCAGCAAAGAACTGGGCCGATCGTTCGTCTCGTTCATGATCGTCCTGATCCTGGCCTTCACCTTTATCTACCTGATCCTGGCGGCCCAGTTCGAGTCCTGGATCCATCCGTTTACGATCCTGGTCTCCCTGCCTCTTTCGGTGCCTTTCGGGCTGATGTCGCTGCTGATGACCCAGAACTCGCTCAACCTCTACTCTCTGCTCGGCATCCTGGTGCTGTTCGGGGTGGTCAAGAAAAACTCGATCATCCAGGTCGATCATGCCAACCATCTGCGGGAGCAGGGCCTGGAGCGCACCGAGGCGGTTCTGACCTCCGCGCGCGATCGTCTGCGTCCCATCCTGATGACTACCATCGCCTTCGTCGCGGGCATGTTGCCCCTCGCCTTCGCCACAGGCGTCGGCGCAACCACCAGTCGCTCGGCAGGCGACATCATCATCGGCGGGCAGACCCTCTCGCTGGTGCTGACTCTCCTGGCGACGCCGGTCATCTACACCTTGATGGACGACCTGACGCTGGGAATCGCCCGCGCCAAAGCGCGCCTGCGCTCTCTGTTCCGCCGCTCACCACGCACGGAACCCTAACGCATCTTTCAGCAATGAAGGAATCCAATGCATTTCCTACCTTGGAAGTCGTCGCCGGGCTAAAGCCCTGCGCTAGAGGGCTTCGCCCGACGACCCGCTAAAGCGGGCCACTCACGCCGTTAGTAAAAGAGACACGATTTAGGCCGCTATCTATACCGCACTTCTTAAGCAACATAATCAGAAGCAGGATAGCCTCGCCTTGTGAGCAGGAAGGCATTGATGCCCGCTTCAGCGGGTATTCGGTGCGAAATCCTTTGCGCGGAAGCAAAGGATTTGGGGTGCGCGGAGCGCGACCGCTTCTCACCTCTAGCGCAGGGCTTTAGCCCCGCGACCACGGTGGCATGAAAACGCTCGATACTTCATCAACCCCGTGAGCATTCGCGTGCGTTGAAGGAATCATTAAAAATGAAACTACCATTCACAAAAATACACGGAAGAGGCAACTATGCAGCCGGGCTATTGGTTGCGTTGGCGCAATTGCCGCTTGGAGCGCAGGCGCAGACTACAGATGCACCGCCCCCTTCCACGCAGCAGGCGCCTCTGCCGAAACCTGCGCTGCCCAGCGCGGATCATCCGCTGCTCGCCTCACCGGGCATGCTGGCGCTGAACGGCATCTCGCTTTCGAAACCGTTGACCATCAACGAAGTGGTCTCCATCGCCCTGGCGACGAACCGCACGCTGGCGCTGGAAGTGGAAGCCTACTCCGAAGCGCAAGGCAATACGACGACCGCGCGCGCCGGACTGGGGCCGACCCTCGATTCGACCTACACGCTCACCCGGTATAACAGCGCGCAGACCTCTACTTTCGGCGACCAGACCATCACCATCCAGCAGCAGTATGTGAACCAGCTATCGGCGGCGCTCAGCGTACCGATCGACATCACGGGCGAACTGCGCGCGGCGGCCAGTCAGGCGAAGTTTCAGGAGATCGCGGCGCGGTTGGAGATCAACCGCGTGCGCAACGAGATCGTACTCAGTACCAAAGGCGCGGTCTATACGGTGCTGCGGGATCAGGCGCTGGTCAAGGTCGCGCAGGACAATCTGCAGAACGCCGTAGATCGCCTGGCAGATGCGCAGTTGCGGCTGGACGCCGGTACGGTCACGCGCCTCGATGTCACGAAAGCGCGCACGGATGTCGCCAACGCCCAACTGGCGCTGATCAAGAGCCGCAACACGTTGAGCCAGGCCTTCTCCACCCTGAACAACACCATCGGCATCGATATTCACACCCCGTTGCAGATCACGACCAAAGATGCGGTCGAAGTCCCTGCCGGAGCCACCGGTACGGACATCGATTTCGCGCCCGGTATCAAACCCTCCCCGCCGCCGGAAAATAACCTGAACGTGCAGCCGGGCCAGAACATCGGCGATCAGGGAGCAGCACAGGCCGGAAAACTCCAGGATTTCACGGTCGCCAATCCCATTGCGCCGGAGGCCGATTTCGACCGACTGCTGAAAGAGGCGCTGGGGCTCCGCGCCGAGATCCTGCGGGAAGACGCCAATATCGCCGCAGCGCGCAAAGGAGTCGTGGTCGCCCGCTCCGGCCTTCTGCCCAGTCTCAGCGTCGGCTACAACGTCAACTACAATCCGAATACCGGCTCTCTCGGCGGACAGGCCTTCACGGGCTACACCGGGGTGAACCTCAAGATCCCGCTCTACGACTCCGGCGCGACAAAGGGCAAGGTTCAGACAGCGCGGGGCCGGGTCGCGTCGGCGGAAACGACCCGTCGCGAACAGGTCGATGCGGTGACGCTGGAACTGCGGCAGGCGTATCTGAATCTACAGCAGTCGGAGGCGGCGGTGCGTGTGGCCCGCCAGGAGCTGGCCCAGGCCGATGAAACCTACCGGCTGGCACGCCTGCGCTACAGCGCGGGTGTCACCTCTCAGGCAGGCATTTCACCGCTCGTGGAACTCAGCAATGCGCAGCAGTCGCTGAGTCAGGCGCAGAGCGACTATGTCAATGCGCTCTACGACTTCAACAACGGCCGCTCGACCCTGGACAAAGCGATCGGCCGCTACTCCTACACGCCCGGCCCCCTCGGTTTTGCCGCGCCTCCCTCGCCCAAAACCGTCGGCCGTCCACCAGGGAAATAACCTCCCCAATGCGCGATCGAACGGCCAGACCACCCACAAAACATCCCCGGCAGTTCTATCTCGCTTTGAGGTAAGATAAGTGAGCACTCATTTGTGACTACTCCCCGTGCATAAATGCTGGGGCTTCTATCGGTCTGTGCCGAGCGGTGTGTAATCCCACACCGATTTTGTCTTGTAGGATGGCGGAGTTCTTGTCTCTATGAGCAGAAAACCCACACTTGGGACAAGTATGCCACCGATCGGAGAGTTTCTTTCTCTCTTCCTTGGGTGGACGATACCCGCAGTGGGAGCAGTCCTGACTGGTGTATGCCGCATTGATTTCGAGAAACTCACGCCCGGCGCTTTCAGCCTTCGACTTGAGGATCATGCGAAATGAATACCAGCCCGCGTCCAGAATGCTCTTATTCAGTCCTGCCTTGGCCGCATGACCGTTGGGCAGATAGATGCCTGTCTCCGCATCCAGTTTCGGTGTAGGAGACTGGGACATGTTCTTGATATTGAGGTCTTCTACCGTGATAAGGCCGTACCGATCCACGATTTTCCGTGCCTCTTGATGATGGAAGTCATGCCTTCGGTTACGGATACGTTCATGGATGCGAGTAACCGCTTTCTTGGCCTTGCGTCTTGCCTTGCTTCGGTGCTTATGTTTGACTTTATCAAACTTCCGTTGTGCCTTTGCCAGGGCTTTCTGATCGGTACGGAAGAACCTGGGATTTTTGATGGAAGGAGTATCATCGGAGAAGGTGGCGAAAGTCTCCAGCCCAACGTCTATTCCCACCGTCTTCTCCGACGTTGGCAGAGGAAAGCCTTCCACTTCGCAGGAGATGGTGACAAACCACTTGCCGGATTGCCTGCGGATCGTCGCCGTTTTCATCACACCCAGAATAGGCCGATGGAGAATGGTTTTAATGGTCGCCAGCTTTGAGAAGGTGATACATTTCTCGTGCGGATCTACGGTGAAGGCGCTGGCTTGCGTATAGGTGAGGCTGTCGTAGGAGCCTTTGCCTTTGGGGCGAGGAGGACCAGGACACTTCTCCACCTGACCGTTGACGACTTTGAGACGGCCCTGTTCTTTGCGGATTTGATAGTCCTTCAGGCGGTCGAAGTAAGCCTCATAGGCGAGATCGACCCGTTTGCACACGTTCTGCAACACCTGGCTCTGGACATTGCAGAGTTCCGGGTGGCTCTTCTTCCAGATCGGCAGAGCGTCCTGTTGATCGCGGTAGGAGGGGGATTTTCCGGTAAGTTCAAAGTCATGTTTGCGCCAATGTAGGCAAGAGTTGTAGACCTCTCGGCAGGCGGAGAGCACGTCTTCCAGCAGCGTTTCTTGTGCTCTGGTTGGATAGAGTCTGAACTTGAAGGTAGTCCGTGGCATACCGATGTATACCCGAATTATGTCTGCTTGTCAAGCCGTGGAACGGGCTTCGCCCGTTGCGATTTTGTATCCCGCATGGCAGCAAACAAGGGATGACGGCGGAATTATGAAGGATGATGAAGAAGCCTCTGTTCTCAGCCTTCATCCTTCATGTCTCATCCTTTGTCTTGCGCCAGGGGAATTAAAATCGTGTGCCCGTTAATTAAGAACAGCGACATGGACGACAGTCCTTTCTCAGGAGGATAACAGATGGCGGAGAGTAATCAGCGGAAAGGACGAGGCCGAATCGTAGGAATCGTCGCCGCAGTCGTAATCTTGGGCGGCGGAGGCTACGCGATGATGAAGCGCTCGGCTGGCGCCGCCGTCGGCATACCGCCAGGCGTCGAGAGCGCCAAAGCGGAGACCGGAGATCAAAAACAGAAGATCAACGCGACCGGCGTGATCGCCTCACAGATCGGAACGCAGGTCAAGATCGGTTCACAGGTCAGTGGCCGAATTCTCAAACTGCCCGCGGATGTCGGCAGCCATGTCAAAGCGAATCAGATCGTCGCCGTGCTCGATTCGCCCGACCTTCAGGCGCAGGTGGACCAGCAGCGGTTCACCGTCGCCGCCGCCGAAGCGACGCTCGCCCAGACGAAATCCCGTCTGCAGCAGGCCGCCGAGAACGCCGGATTTACCCAAAAACAGACCGCAGCGCAGATCGAACAGGCCGATGCGGCGCTGAAAGCCGCCGAGGCGAAAGTAGAATCCTCGACCGCCTCGGCCCAGTATCAGCCGGCTCAGACCGCCGCCAACATCCAGAAAAGCGAGGCCGCGCTTTCGACCGCCAAGTCGGCGGTCAAACAGCAGGAGCAGACCATCCGCCAGGAGATCCAACAGGCGCAGTCGAGTCTGATCAGCGCCCAGGCTGCCTTCGACAATGCGAAACGCGATCTGGACCGCCAGAAAAAACTGCTGGATAAGGGCTATATCGCGCAGTCGGTCGTCGATACCGCCGAAACGACCTACAGTCAGGCGGCCGCGAACCTGGAGAGCATGAAGGCGAACCTCGACATCGTCAAAGAGAAGACACGCGCCGATATGCAGGCCAGCAAAGATCAGGTCGATCAGGCCCAGGCGACTCTCACCGCCATGCAGGCCGGCCGCTTCCAGGATACCGTGGCGCAAGCGGACCTCCGCAGCGCCCGCGAAGCCCTGCGCCAGTCCACCGCCGCACTCGAACTCCAGAAGACCAATCGCAGCCAGGACAGGATCCGCGTGATGGCCGTCGAAGAGGCACGACAGGCGTTCCAGCAGGCCCAGGAGAATGTGCTGCAAGCCCGCGCGCAGTTACGCTACCAACTGGCGCAGCAGGACAAGACGATCATCCGCTCCCCGATCGACGGCACCGTGCTCTCGATCACGGCCCAGCAGGGAGAGGTCGTCGCCGCCGGGCTCTCCGTATCCACCCTGATCACCGTCGCGGATCTCAACCGCCTCGAAGTGCGCGCCTATGTGGACGAGACCGACATCGGCCGCATCCGCCTCGGCATGAAGACGGAGATCCGCGTGGAAGCCTTCGCGGGCCGCATCTTTTACGGCAAAGTGACCAAGATCGCCAGCGCCTCCACCATCAAAGACAACGTCGTGACCTACGAGACCACCATTGCCGTCTCCAATCCCGACCGACTGCTGCGCCCGGACATGACCACCAACGTCTCTTTCATTCTCGGGGAGAGCAAGGGAGTGCTCCTGGTGCCCTCGGAAGCCGTGCATCAGGAGACGACACGCTCGATCGTCTATGTCCTGCATCCCGAACGCCTGGGCGCCAATCGTGCCGAGGTCCGCAAGGTCGATGCCGGCTTCGACGACGGCGCCCACACCGAGATCCGCTCCGGCCTCAAACCGGGTGAATCCGTGGTCCTGACCGGCCTGCCTCTGCTCGGAGTGCGCGCCTCGGATGCGCCGGGAGGACCGCAGCGATGATCACAGACCTTCCGGCGGAGCGCCCCAACGCTCCGCTGCTCATCGAACTCACCGACATCTACAAGATCTATAAGATGGGAGATGAGGAGGTGCGCGCTCTGGACGGTGTCAGCCTCCAGGTCCGAACCGGAGAGTTCGTCGCCATCATGGGTCCCTCCGGATCCGGCAAATCCACCCTCATGCACCTCCTGGGCTGCCTGGACGCGCCGACGCGCGGCTCCTACAGACTCAACGGTCAGGAGATCGCCAAAATGGAGGACAAGGAGCTGGCCGCCGTCCGTAACAGGTTCATCGGCTTCGTCTTTCAGAGCTACAACCTGCTTCCCTCCTTCAGCGCACTGGACAACGTCGAGCTTCCGATGATCTATGGAGGCGTGCGCAATCGGCGCAAAAAGGCGCAGATCGCCCTGGAGCGCGTCGGCCTCTCCAACCGCATGGACCACAAACCGACCGAACTCTCCGGCGGCCAGCAGCAGCGTGTGGCCATCGCCCGCGCCATCGCGACCGAGCCCAGCGTCCTGATGGGCGATGAGCCGACCGGCAACGTCGCGACCCATCAGGGGGAGGAGATCATGCAGATCTTTCAGGAGTTGAACGACCAGGGCATCTCCGTCGTCCTGGTCACCCACGAACCCGACATCGCGCGGCACGCCCGCCGCCTGGTCCAGGTGCAGGATGGCAAGATCCTCGCCGATCAGCCGATCTCCGAGCGAATCCTGGCGAGCGAGTGGCTGGCACGTCCGGAAAACGCCGTATCGACAGGGCCGCTCCAGTTATGAAAGGACGCAGCGCTATGTCCCCTCTGGACAACTTCCGCTTCTCCCTGCGCGCCCTCGCAGACAACAAGATGCGGGCCTCTCTGACGATGCTGGGCATCATCATCGGAGTGGCGGCGGTCGTCATCGCGGTCTCGGTAGGCCAGGGCGCCTCCGCCAATATCACCAACTCCATCAGTCAGTTGGGCAGCAATCTGCTGACCGTCATTCCCGGCAACTCCCGTGTCGGCCCCGGACAGGCCGGCGCAGGAGCCCCACAGACCCTGGTTCCTTCCGATGCCGACGCGATTCTCGAACGCTGCGCCGCGACCGTCTCCAACGTCTGCCCGCAGGTGCGCGGCTCCATCATCGCCAAATCCGGCTCGAAGACCTGGCGCACCACCCTCACCGGCGCGACGCCCGCCTTCGCCGCCGTCAACAACTACACCCTGGGCCGCGGCCGTCTGCTCAAAGAGAACGACGAGACTGCCCGCTCCCGCGTGGTCTGCATCGGCGTCACCGTCGCCAAGAACCTCTTCGGCGGCGCGGACGCCCACTGCATCGGCCAGGAGATCTCCATCAACCGCGTGCGCTTCCAGGTCGTCGGCCTGCTCGGCTCCAAAGGCGCGAGCGCCTTCGGCCAGGATCAGGACGATGTCGTGGTGATGCCCCTCTCCACCGCCATGAACCGGGTGCTGAACCAGCGTAACGTCTCCTTCATCTCGGTGCAGTGCCGCGCTGAGAACAAGATCGCGCTGGCGCAGGAGCAGATCATCTCCCTCCTCCGCCACCGTCACCACCTTCAGCCGCCCTTCCCGCTCGACGACGACTTCACCATCATCAGCCAGACGCAGATTCTCGGCGTGATCCAGACCATCGGCGGTGTCGTCACGCTGCTCCTGGCCGGGATCGCCGCCATCTCGCTCACCGTCGGCGGGGTCGGAATCATGAACATCATGCTGGTCTCCGTCACCGAACGCACGCGCGAAATCGGCATCCGCAAAGCCCTCGGCGCGACTGAGAGCAACATTCGCTGGCAGTTCCTGATCGAGTCCGTCCTCCTCTCTCTCTTCGGCGGTATCGGAGGAATCGCCATCGGCTTCGGCATCTCGATCCTCGCCGGCAGACTCTCCGGCTGGCCCATCGCCCCCAGCGTCATGAGCGCCGTCCTCGCCGTCGGCGTCTCCGCCAGTATCGGCATCTTCTTCGGCTTCTGGCCCGCCGGCAAAGCCGCCCGCCTCCACCCCATAGAGGCGCTAAGACGAGAATAAAAAATGCCAATGCAGGACAGGAATACAGGAAGGAAGGAATTCAGGAAGAAGAGGAGAAGAAAGAACGCTTTTGTCTCCCCTTCGGCTCTTCATGCGTTAAAAGCCGAAGGAGTTTCATTTCCTGGCCTTTCCTTTGCATTTTTCCTGTATTCCTTTCTTCCTGTATTCCTGTCCTGATGTTCCCCTTCTTCTGCGCTCCTGCTTATTCGGGCATATAGACGATACAGACGGGCATGGAGATATGGACGCTGTGTCCGGTCGGGGTGAGCATCCCGGTGTTGGGATTGACACGGAAGACAAAGATGTCGTCACTGTCCTGGTTGGCGGCGAGCAGGAACTCCCCGGTCGGATCGAGATTGAAACTGCGCGGGATCTTGCCTCCGGTCGCCTGGTTGCCGATCAGCTTCACCTTGCCGGTCGTCTGGTCTACCGAGAAGATCGCGATGCTGTTGTGGCCGCGGTTGGAGCCGTAGAGGAACTTGCCGTTGGGATGCAGGAACACTTCTGCGGTCGAGTTGTCCACGGTGTTCCCTGCCGGAACTGTCGAGACGGTCTCGATCTCCTGCATCGTGCCCGCCTTCGAATCCCACTTCATGGCCGTGACTGTCGAGAGCATCTCGTTGATCACATAGGCGAACTTGCCGTTGGGATGGAACGCGATATGGCGCGGGCCGGAGCCGGGCGGCACTGAGGCCGTGGGCGGATCGTTGGCAACGAAACTGCCCGCCGAGTCGAGCTTGTAGACGAACACCTTGTCCAGGCCGAGATCGGCGGCGTAGATGAAGCCGTTCGCCTCGGGATAGATGGAGTGCGCGTGCGGCCCCTCCTGGCGTTTCGGATCGACGCTGGTGCCGGAGTGCTGCGAGAAGCCCGTTGCTGCCCCCACACCGCCGTTCTTCAGAACGGGCATGGCGGACAGGCTGCCCCCGCCGTAGTTGGCCGCGAACACATACTGGCCCTTGGCGTCCACCGAGACATGGCAGGGGCCGTCGCCTTTGGTGGAGGACTCGTTGATGAGGGTCAGCGCGCCGGTCTTGGGCTGAATGGCCCAGGCGCTGACTGCACCGGCCTTCGCGCCCTGGAAGTTATCGATCTCGTTGGCGGCATAGAGCACTTTACGGTTCGGCGCGAGGGCGAGAAAGGTCGGGTTGGGAGTGGTCGCGACCGACCCTTTCAGGGTCAGGTCTCCGGTCTTCATGTTCAGTTCACACAGATAGATCCCCTTGGCGCCTTTGGTGGTGTAGGTGCCGACATACACAAGCATCTTTTCCATTTTCGACCTTTTCGAAGTGCGCAGCGACTGCGCCTTGGACTGGGTTGCGTGAAGCGCGACGTTTTTCGCGTGTGGGGCATTCGTAGCTTTCGGGCCTGCTCCGTAGCTGCCTGCGGCACAGGCGGCGAGCGCGGTGGTCAGGCCCATTCGACACAGAAGGGCGAGCGACTGTCTCATTGTGACTCCTGTTTCAGCGGGGTAGATAGTGCCCCCCTTATTTCGCGTCGCTCCCCACGCAATCCTGCCCATTCTCGATCCGGTGAAAAGAACCTCGCTTACTGTTTGGGCTCCTGAGCGAGTTTCAACTGGAGCTTGTCGATCTCCACTCGGATACGACTCGCCTCCGCTTCCGCCTCCTGCACCTCCTGATTCGAGGCAACGCCCGCCTGATTACGCGTCTGAGCCAGTTTCAGGTTCACCTGCGCCTGCTCCAACCGGGCCTTCAACTCGGTAATGTTCAGGAGAATTTCGGCGATTTTTTGATCCTTCTGGGAGGTCTTGCGTCCGGCTTGAGCCGCCCGCAGCTGCTCTTCCGCAGCCTGCAAGCGCAGACGAACGGCTTCCTGCTCCCCCTTCAATCGAGTGGCCTCCTCCGAGGTCGTGGAACCATTGCGATAGAGAGCCTCAGCCTGTTTTGCCCGGGTCTGCATGATAACCTCTTGCTCCCTCAGATCGTTCACCATCGCCTCCAGCGCCTTCTTTTGGGCCGACAGGGCGTTTTGCTCCGCTCGCTGTGCGTCGAGCGCCTGTCTCCGCTGATCTTCCTTCCCACGCGCCTTGTCGAGCGCGTTCCTGTTCCCCGCCGCGGCGCCTTGCTGCGCCATCAGCGCTCTGATCTGCTGACGCAGTTGGGCGTTCTCCTTCTGGTTTTGTACCAGAAGCTCCTCCAGGGCGTTGAGTTTGCGCCGCATGGCTGCCGCATCGTCGGAGCGAGAGCTTTTCTGGGCTTTCGCGGCGGCCTTCTGTGCGCTGCGCTCTTCGGCTCCTGCCCGCGAGGCGATCTCTCTGGCTGCCGCCTGCGCGGCCCTGGCGCGAGCCACTTCCGCGCGTTCCTCAGACGTGGCCTGCCCTGCTTTTACCTGGATGGTGGCGAGCCCGATCGCGCAGGCCAGTGTCCCGCCGATGGCTATGAACGTGATCGACCGGGTCGGGCGTTGTCGCAGTTGGGGAGAGAGGATCGCGCGCAGGCGCGCCTCGATCGGCGGGCGGGCCATGTTCAGCATCGATGCGGGTGAAAACAGAGATTTTTTCGGTCGGTTCATGGTTCGGAGTACCTCCAGCAGAGTTTCGGCGTAGGCGGAGGGCGCGACGCCTGTCAGTAAAACGGTGTCGTCACAGGCGCGCTCACTCTCCGCCTGCACCCGATGCGTGGTCCACCACACCAGCGGGTGGAACCAGTAGAGCGCACAGGTGATCTGGACCAGCACCTGGACAAGCCAGTCTGCGCGCTGGATATGCGCCAGTTCGTGCAGCACTACCATGCGCTGCCGCTCTCGCGGCCACTCCAGAAAGGCCGGGGGCAGCAGCAGCGTCGGCCGCGAGAGCCCCCATGTCAGCGGAACCGGCAGAGTCGAATCTGCCAGGGTTTGCCGGACAGTGACGGCGCGTTCCATCCCCAGTTCCGCCTGTAACTGTGTCACCACCTCGGTGAGGAGCGGGGTGGAGATCGTCTCCCGAGACGTGACCCGCCAGGTTCCGATCAGCCCCGCCATCAGGCGCAAGAGGCCGATCCCTGTACCCAGCAGCCAGATCGCAAGGACAGCGAACCGGAAGCCTGCAGTTTGCCACACCGGAATACGTGCCTCTCGACCGCCTATCACAGGGGCGCTTGCGGTCCATGCGGACGGTGAAGGGGGGTGTGTAGTAGCCCCTTCCTGAGAGCGCGCGGAAAGCGTCCCGCCCCTTACAGAAGAGCTGGACGCAGAGGGTTCCGAATGCGGCAGGAGCGCATCTACACTATATACTCGAGCTGATTCGCGCGCCTCGAATGCGGCCCGTTCGGCGGCATAGGCGGAACGATTCCAGGCCGGTATCGCCAGAGGCAACTGCCAATGAGGAAGAAACAGGGCGAGCAGAGGCACGGCCAACAAGGCGCTCACCGAGAGCACCAGAAGCAGATGGCGACTGGCCGCAGCCGCCTTCCGCAACAGCAGAAATCCGACGCCCGCCAACAGACATATCGCCCCGCTCTGGAGCGTCAGCGTCATCAGACTGTTCCAGGCGTGGTCTAAAGTGCTCATGCCTCGGCCTCCTTCTCCGCGACCTCTGTCTCTCTCTCCGCCTGCTTGGCCTGTTCGACCAGAGTGGAGATCCGGTCAAGCTCCTCCGGCGTCAGTTGAATATCCTTCGAGGAGAGCAGGGTCGCGACGACCCGCTCGATGTTACTGGCAAAAAACGTCTGCACGACCTGCGACAGGGCAGAATGCGCCGCCTGATGGGCCGGTTCGGTCGGGTGGTAGATAAAGGACATTCCCTGCTTCTCATGGCGCAGATGTCCTTTCGTCTCCAGAATGCGCAGCAGCGTACGCACCGTCGAATAGCCGGGCGCATCCGGCATTGCCTCCTGAATATCCAACGCCGAGGCCGAGCCACGCGCATACACGATATCCATAATCTGCCGCTCACGCCGACTGAGATTCTTAAAAGGTGGGTTCATCCAGACAGCCTTTCCAGCACAGATGCGAATATTTTAACATCTATCTGCGGCGTTGTCAATGGCAAATGCGAATTTATTCGCATCTTTTTTTGGAGAGGAGCGCAGCCTCCTGGCATTTCGGATGCCAGGGCGGAGGCAGGCAGAAAAAAGAGAGGCGGAAGCAGGCGATCGATGCGAAATGAGGTAGAATAGCGGCTAGAATTTGGGAGAGGCCCCTTCCGGGTCTCTTGCTCTCCACCTGTCTCCCGAAATCGAATTACTCCTGCGTACCGCCTCCCCTTCAGTGCTCTCAAGGCGAAGATGCCGACAGCAATTATGGACGACTATTTCTTGCATACGCGACCGCTCTCGGTAGGGACACCTACCATTTCTGAATGCATTCAAGTCCACGCTTCTCAAGCCCCGAACGCTCCCGCGCTGGAGGCTCCCGGTCGCATCCCTCTCTCCTATCTTGCTCTGGTCGCCCAGATTGAGGAGGTTATCGCCTGTCTGCAGAGACTGGGAGTGACGCGGCAGGATCGGGTCGCGCTGGTCCTGCCGGACGGCCCGGAGATAGCGGTGGCGTTTCTCGCAGTCTCCGCCTGCGCGGTAGCCGCGCCTCTTGACTCAGAGCAACATCTGCAGCTATATCTTCGCCTCCAATGCGCTGCTAAGTCTCTCTCCTGCCGATCGCGGCCTCCACTTCCTGCCCATGTTCAACAACCACGGGCTGATCTTCTGCCTGCTCTCTCCGCTGCTCTCCGGCGGCGCCTGCCTCTTCCTGCCGAGTTTCGACCCATCCCGGTTTTTCGGCTGGCTGGAGGAGATGCGGCCGACCTACTACTCCTGTGTCCCCACCATGCATCAGGCCATCCTGGAGGAGGCTCCCCGCCATCGGAACATCATCGCCCGCAGTGCGTTGCGCTTTCTGCGCTCTTCCGCTGCCGCGCTGGCGCCTCAGTTCATCGTGCAGATAGAGGAGACCTTCCAGGTCCCCCTGCTCGAACTCTATGGCCTCACTGAGACAGGCGGGGCGATCGCATGCAATGCGCTGCCGCCGGGTAAGCGCAAAGTCGGTTCCGTTGGACTGCCGCTCGGCGCGGAGATCGCCATTCTGGATGATACCGGCAGCCTCCTTACGGCGGATGTCATCGGTGAGATCGCTATCCGGGGGGAGCGGGTGGTGACCGCCTACGCCGATGGCACCCCCGTGCCGCACACGAACGGCTGGCTGCGCTCCGGAGACATCGGGTATCTCGACGCCGAGGGCTATCTCTACATCACCAGCCGCGTCAAGGAGATCATCAATCGGGGTGGAGCGAAGATCTTCCCGCGCGAAGTCGAGGAAGCCCTGTTGGCCCATGAAGCCGTGACACAGGCGGTCGTATTCTCCATTCCGGAGCCACGATTGGGCGAAGTGGTGGGGGCCGCTCTCGTTCTCGGCGACGGGCAGAGCGTAGACGCCGGATCGCTGCGGCGATTCCTGGCGGAGCGCCTGGCGCCCCATAAGATTCCCCAGCGGTTCCTGTTTCTGGAGGCGCTGCCCACGAGCGACATCGGCAAGTTGATCCGTGTCGGTCTGGCCGAGCGGTTGGGCGTCACCGCAGAAACAGAAGAGGAGGGGGAGGAAACCTCCTCCGACCAGGACG